>SDBV01001171.1_pt1 | contig 39217 bp, 43 predicted proteins | sample 2277081 | NCBI WGS metagenome assembly SDBV01 (sample SAMN10402039, study PRJNA504765) | marine sediment metagenome | isolation source: marine sediment core GS10_PC15, 223 cmbsf | place: Arctic Ocean: Southern Knipovich Ridge | collected 2010 | reverse complement strand
GCTTGTTTCTTCGCTTGTGCGTTTGGGTTTGGTTTCTAGTGCTTCTTGTGCCCATTGTACTAGGTCCCAAACTTCTCGGGCACTTGTGCTGCTATAAGCACAAACACTATAGGGGATGTTGCGCTTTGCGGTAGTCATTACCTTATCCCTTGCGTGCGCCTACGCGACCATCGCGAGGCTTATAAGTCACCTTATTCTCTTGGGTGAGGCTGTCAAGCTTTTTTATCGGTATTTATCGGACTCATACATATGTATGTAGTTCTGTAGTACCCTGACGACCTCACACACTCATCATCCGCGTGCTTCGGAATGGTGGGAGTCCCACCACTTGGCACCTGTAACGTGTCGGGTTATACTCTGTCATTGCGCTGCTAACATTCAGTGCCACAACTATGGCAAGGTGCGCTGTATCGTGGTGCCCAGCGCCAAGGGTGGTCTTGCTGACGATGCTGTTCTCTATCGGGATAGGTATGAGTTGTGAAAGGTACTTCAGTCTCAGCACAGTCGTCGCATAGCAGGCGCGTGACTGGTTCTAAGGCCGGATTAGCGTTGAAGTAGGCCATGAGATTTGCCTTTGTTATGTGAGTGTCAACCAGTTATGTATTAACAGTTTGTTAATGTCAAGTGTTTTGTTGCGCATCGGCGGGCTGTGGCATGTGCGCTCGCTTGCGGTCGTGGGCACGCATGGGGGGGGGCTTGTTTGAGGAGCGACTTTGGGGGCATGGGGGGCCGGCGCCTCCCCTCCCTACCTGGTGCGTATGCGCAGCAACCAAACGACTCCTAAATTAAAAAAAAAGAAAAACAACCTATAATTGTAGAAGAAATCGGCTATTGACCCCTAACTCCCCTTCTGCTAGGGTCTACACTATCCCACGCTTAGCCTTTCGGCGTGGGTATGCGATGCACCGAATGGAGGCCCAGGCGCCGATCTTCTTTGCCGGGGTCGGAAAAGCCACATGGCCACGCTTGGAGCGCGCGGGCCGCCAGGGAGGGGGCGGGATATCAAGTACCCAACACCGCGGTGTTAGTTTAGGTGTGGCCGAAAGCAATATAGTGCGCTGCCAGATTGTGACTCTGGTGCCAGAAGATGCAAGTTCTTCCGGTCACCCCTAAACTAATACCGCGTAATAATTGATGTGGAGGATGCTGTCAGAAGGCCACTGGATGTATGCGGGGTTCCCTACTCGCATGTCCTGAGTGATGGGCGCCTGGATTAACAGGACGGCACGGTGCATCGTGACTGCGCTCGCGGCTGTAACGGCAGTATCCGCCAGATTAATTATTAACTGGGTGTAGCTCAGTATGGTTAGAGCGCTCGCCTTGGAAGCGAGAGGGCGTTGGTTCAAATCCAGCTTCCCAGACCAATTCTTGCGCATAGAAGTTTCTACGCGCAATGCGCAACTAAGGAGAGTTAATGGCTAAGCGAGCGCTCAGCGACAAGATGTTTCGCGCCGTCACGGAATATTTCACGAACGGCCATAACCAGTACAAAGCGCTGAAGGACGCCGGGTACAGCGAGCGCACTGCGCGGGATCATCCGGAACAGGTCTTCAAGCACCCTGCTGTCGTCGCTGAGATACAGCGCCGGCAGGCGGTCGCGAACAAGGCCGCCAACCTTGATCAAGCGTGGATCACTGAGCGCCTTATGTTGCTCGCGGACAGCTCCAAGACGCTCGCGCAGTACATGAAGGTGGATGCTAACGGCAAGCTGGATTGGGACTTCACCGGCGCCACGGATAAGGAACTCCAGCTCATCAAGAGTTTGACGGTCGAGGCGTACGTGGAAGGCCGCGGCGAGGGAGCTGTGAACGTCAAGAAGTATAAGATCGACACCACCGACCCGTTGGCAGTGCTGAATTCTCTCGCGCGGATCGCGGGGTTGTTCAACGACCGGCTGAAGTTGGAGGCTGATGATGAAGTGGTGGCCATCCTGCAATCGGCGCGGAACCGAGTTGAGGCGGGCGATGATTAAGAGCGTGCTCTCATGGTTATATTTACGTCAAGATACCTTAGCAGGCGCAAAAAGCGCTCTCGCTCATGCGCAACAGGTCATGAATTCGCAGCGAGTGACTATAGAGGGATTGCGCAAGCTGAATGAGATTTTGCTTAGGCGCATAGAGTATCATACGAAAGGAGACGAGTAATGTGGGAGAGCATATTCTGGATCGCAGTCACGGCGGTCGTTTTGTTGGGCTTGATTGTTGCGGGCATCGCTGCATCGAAGTTTGTTTGGACTATTTTTCGCTGGGTTTGGCTAGACGGTTTGCCGAACGATTGGGGGAGGGCATAATGGAAGGCACCAGATGCATGAGCCAGTACGAGTGGGCTGCCGCAAAACAACAGCAAGCTCGCGCTCGGGAGGGCGTTTTAAAGTATATTAGAGAAGGTACGCCGGATGAGGAGTTTACTGTCATTTGCACTTCTCCTGTTACCGGCATTGGCATTTACTCGACAAAAGATACTGCTGAGGAAATGCGTGATGATGCAGAGTATGCGATTATCGCGTTGACACCACCGACACCACCGTCGCAAGGCGTTGGATACCTGTATCCGGATGGCTGGTGATGGGTAGTCTTTTTAGTCGGCCGAAAGCGGCGCCCGTGTTGCCGGCGCAAAAAGGGATCACGAACGCGGAGGCGCAGGCTGCATCGAACGCTGAGAGTGCGGGTCGTGCGAGAGAACGTTTGCGGAAGGCTTCTTTGGCTAATCAGCCGCGATCTACACTTCTGAACGAAAATGTAGAGGAGCTTTTGCTCTCATGAGGATAGGCCGGATAGGTTGCACATGGTATTCGACTCTGGGGTGGGGATTAATAAAATCCACTAATTGGAGTTTCTTTCGTTGCGGATATCTGCTACTCGCTTTCCGTCGGTATGGATCATGATTGGTGGGACTCCCACCACTCAGACTGGAGCGCTTGCGACCGCGTTAAAGGCGTTCTACAACGACCCCCTCGGGTACGTGATGTTCGCGTTCCCTTGGGACACCGATAAGGCTATTCAGATCGTGAAGTTGGCGGCGGGGCCTGATGAGCGCCAGTTTGAGGAAGCGGACGAAGCGGGTTTGCCGCGCCCGGACCCCAGGATGACGAAAGGCGATCTCGAACGGCAGGCTGCCTATCGCGTTCGGTTCCCCAACTGCGAATACGGTCCTGACCTTTGGGCTTGCGATTTTCTGGAGGAGCTGAAGCGCAACATACTCATTCAGAACTTTGATGGGCAGCACGCTGTAGACCCTATTATGTTCGCTACTGCTTCGGGGCACGGCATTGGCAAGTCTGTGATGGTCGCCTGGCTTATAAAGTTCATCATGGACACGCGACCCTTTTCGCAGGGGGTCGTGACCGCGGGTACGGCAGATCAGTTGAAAACCAAGACATGGGCCGAGTTGGGAAAGTGGCATCGTATATCCATCACTAATGCATGGTTCAAATATACGAGTGGCCGTGGGGCGATGGTGCTGAAGCATCGTAAATGGGGGGAGGAATGGAAATGTATCGCTCATACATGCCGAGAGGAAAACTCGGAGAGTTTTGCTGGACTTCATGCGGCTAACGCAACGCCCTTTCTTATCTTTGATGAGGCATCTGGGGTTCCAAATGCGATTTTTGGGGTTCGGGATGGTGGTACTACTGATGGTGCGCCCATGATTTTCGATTTCGGCAACCCGACCAGAAATTCCGGTCGATTTTTTGAACAGTGTGCCGGCGAGCTGCGCCATAGGTATATCGTGCGCTGTATCGACAGCCGCGACGTGGACATCACCAACAAGAACCGCATCCAGGATTGGGTGGACGATTACGGAGAGGACAGCGATTATGTCAAAGTACGAGTACGTGGGGTATTTCCTTCTCGGGGCGCTGTGCAGTTCATTCCTACCGGGGATGTTTTGGCTGCTCAAGGACGTGAACTTGTAGAGGATCGCTTTGCGCCGATGGTCCTTGGCGTTGATGTCGCCCGCTTTGGTGATGACGAAAGCGTCATCTACCCTCGTAAGGGACACGACGCGCGTAGCTGGCCAGCCCGGCGATACCGTGGGTTAGATATCGTACAACTCGCAGGGCGAGTGATCGAGCAAGTACGGGAATTCAAGAATATTAACATCAAGGTGGCTGCAATCTTTGTGGACGGGGGTGGTATCGGCGGGGGTGTTGTGGATATTTTGCGCCAGGCGGGATATCCGGTAGTCGAGGTGCAGTTTGGCGGTACCCCCGTCGATAACTTGACCTATCGCTACAAGGGTGATGAGTTGTGGGGTGAGATGCGGGACCATATCCGGCGCCGTCTTTGCCTCCCAGCGAACAACGAGGAGAATGGCACTGACCTACGGCGAGACTTGACACAACGGGAGTTTGGGTATACAACGGGTGGCGATAAAATTCACCTGGAACCGAAGAAGCTGATGAAGGAGCGATTGGGTGCTGATAGTTCTCCGGATATTGGAGATGCTTTAGCTTTAACGTTCGCGCAGGAACTTGCGCCGGAGATGGGTACGAACATGAGGCAGACTCAAATGGAGCATGAGTATGACCCTCATTCTGTTCCGGCGCTTCATACTCCATATCGTGAGTTGCCGGATCGCTATCTACAGAACCGAGAAAGGAAATAATATGGCTAGCGTTGTGAAAACTCCAAAGGATGGAGGTGTAGTTCTCCATACGTGGAATTTGACGACTGCGGATGCGACGGGTGATGCTATTAGCGTACCTGGCGCTTCGGATCGTTCGGTCCAATTTGTGGGAACAAACTATGGCGGAGCGACAGTTGTGTTCGAATGGTCGCTCGATGGCGTAAATTTTGTGACAGCGACAGATGGACAAGGAAATGCAATTTCATTTACCGGCGATGGAGGCGAAATGATATCGGAAAATGCTCTCTTTTTCCAGCCGCGTTTATCAGTCGGCGGAACGGCTGCGGTAATTCAGATTTTGCTACTTTCGAGGAGTACCATGCGATGACGACAGCAGCACAGGTTGGGCGATCCACAATTAACCTGGGAAAGCAGTTCAAAACGGTTATTGAGGCTGGGGAGTTTTTGGAGGAACTCGGAAATTTGGAGCAAGCGATAACTGAGGCGAAACGTCACGCTACGGAAGCTGAGTCATTGCGTACAGAGGCTCAGCAGCAGTACGATCAGATGTCGGGGGAACTTGCATTCGCTCAAGCGAATTTGGAGCAAGTGCAAGTTGATATCGGCAAAAAGCAGCAAGATGCGGTACTTTTTAATGAAGCGGTAATTCGGGAAGCGGAAAGAAAAGCTGTGGTTATTATAACTCGGGCTACTGCTGGGGCAAAAACGATTATTGAACAGGCTGAGGCAAAAGCTAAAACGGCACAACGTATGCATGATACTCTAGAGAAAGTTATCGAAAGCCAGCGATCCAAGATCAATAAATTACGCCAACAGATGCGAATTCTTGCAGAAGGGTTAGAGGTAGCACGGTCATGACCACGAACCAGGTTCTCATAAAGGATGCGGCAGACGCAACGCCGAAGCAGATTTCGTTTGCCACTCACGCCACGTATTCCCCAGGCACCAACAACGTAATTGAGGTAGGCACGCCGACAGAAGTAGAGATGAGCTTGTTGGATCTTGCTGATGGTGCTGCGGTGCAGTCAACAAAGGCTGATCTTGGGGCAGTAAGAGCATCGCGTTACGTGGTGACGTGTTGTTTGGAATATCAGGTTGCAGCGCCGACGACTGCAACCCTCGTTGAGTTTTACTGGGCTGCGAGTGGGCAATCGGGGGCGGCTGTAGGCAATCCTGGCTATGCCACGGGGGCGGATGGTGCATACACGGGTACGCCCGCCACGTTGGTAGAGGGAATTGCTCAGCTACAACCTCTCGGCAGTTTGATTGTTTCAGCTGATTTGGAATTTCAGATATCTGACATTGGTGTGTTTTCGCCCAAACATCGCTACGGGAGTCTTATCGTAAAAAATGAAACGGGCCAGAAGATTGCCGATACCGATATTATCGAAAGCGCGGTCGTGTTCACGCCAATTGTCACTGATGTTGCGGCATCGGCATGACGTTTTGGGAAGCGGAGAAGAATAAGAAACCGGATGATCCTGGTGAGTTTGATCCCGGTCTCGTTGCGCCGGAACAGGAGTGGTTTTGGAATAAGAGACCAACTGTTGTAGTGCCATTGTGGGAACGTATTGGTGACAAATCTCGGAATTTAGGGGTTGTTGCGAACAAGGTAATTACTCACAACGGCGGTACTTGGGAGAGCGGACCAAAAGGCATTGGGCAAAGATACAACGCCACAAGCGAATCTAGTAGTATTGGGCATGTCACCCCAGTTGTTTTACCACTAACTCTAATTACTTATTGCAGGACTTTTACAGGTGGTCATGGTATTGGCGTGTCGATTACGGAAAGTGGTTCGCTCATTGATTTTCTCTATCTCATATCTAATAACAGCGATAACGAAATACAGTTTCATTTTCGTACAGGTGGTATTAATCCAGAGGAGACTGATTACGTTAGAATAGGCAGTGGTTCGGCTATTGATACGGCCAACCATTTGATTATAGCAACGTCGAGAACGACCACAGATCACGAATTGTTTCTCGACGGTGTTTCGGTTGGCACCAGTACAGTTACTATAACCCCATCTAATATTATTGAGGACAGGTCCGATATTGGGGCACTTCATCGGAGTAGTGTTATATGGTCGGGTGACATTATTGTTTATTATACTGCAATTATACCGGACTCATTTTCCTCAAGTGAGGCGGCTAAACTCGCTCGCGACCCCTTCGGCCCGTTCCGCATGGACGAGGAGGAGGGTTTCTTCGTGCCGGCGGTGGTGTCGGCCCCAATCATCAATTTGGTAATGGCTTCTTACACTCCAACATAAGAAGAGGAACAGACTAATGTCAAGATATAGCGCGGGCGTGCGAACTACAGCAGGCACGTCTTTGAGGCCGATGATGTCTCTATGGTCGGCTGCTGCTTCAGTCGGAACGCTCCGTGAAGTTGGTTGTTTCAATACGACGGCCACCGCAGTGGAAATTTTTCTCACTCGTTTGACGGCGGTAGGGACTGCGGGGGCACTCATCACTGAGGCCCGGTATAATATGAAGGGGCCTCCGGCTCTTTGCACGGCGAACACGACACACACCGGCGATGCAACGCTTGGTGAGGATTTGGGTTATCGGGCGGTGCTTGGTGCGGCTGTTGGTTCTGGTGTTATCTGGACCTTTGGAGACTCTGGGCTGGTGATCGGAGCGGCAGATGCCGTTGAAGCTGTCACGAACGGTATTGGGATTATTCTTGAAACTGGCACCGGCCAGATTTGCCAGACTTATTTCGTTTGGGACGAATAATCCAACATGAGCGCCCTGTCGCGATATCCTGTTCCACGGGCTGTTGCGGCAGGCGCGGTCAATAAGCCTCGACTTGCCTTCCAGCTGGAGCCCACAATTGTTCCAGATCCAGTTCTTGATTTTCTACAGCCTCTGCGCGCTACGAAACAAGGTATTGCAGCAGGGAAGGTTGATGCGCCTCGGCTCCACTTTCGTCTGGAGCCCACCATCGTTCCAGACCCGGTTCTCGATTTTCTAAAGCCTCTTCGGGCTACGCCACAAGGTATCCCAGCAGGCAAGGTCGATAAGCCTCAGCTTCATTTCCGCCTGGAACCCACGATTGTTCTGGAGCCTGTTCTCGATTTCTTGCAGCCTCTACGTGCCACGAAACAGGGTATCGCGGCAGGCAAGGTCGATAAGCCTCGGCTCTACTTTCTCTTAGAGACCATTACGCCGCCTCCTGTTTTAGAGTTTTTGCGTCCGAAGCGTGGTTTGGAGATTGTCGCAGCGGGCGCGGGTGCGGCTGATAAGCCCCAGCTTTATTTTCGCTTAGAGGCCGCACCAATTGGAGCTGCTGTGGGAATTCAACCAATTTGGAGACGACGCCGTAGATAATTCTTGCTTTCTGCGTAAGATTGGATTATCTTACGTGGTTTCGTTTGATAAGGAGAAAGATACGATGGGCGCACTTTTTGGCGGGCAAAAACAGGCTGCACTTCCTCCGGCGCCGGCTCCCGTGCCGCCGCCTCCGCGTAACATTACTGTCGGCGGCACGGCCATTGATCGGAGGGCGCAACGACGCCGTTCTTCGTTGGCGAATGCGCCGGGGCAGAACCGCTCGCTGCTGAACGATGACATCGACCAACCTTTGGGAGTATAATTATGGGCGCGCTTTTTGGAGGCGGATCAAAACCTCGGGCGGTGGCTCCCGCACCAGTGGTCAAACCGATTTCTCCGGTTACAAACCGGGCGACCGAGGAAGGCATTATCCGGCGCAGGCGGCGCCGTAGCTTGGCCGGCAGTACGGATCGTTCGCTTCTGAACGAAGAGAATGAACCTCTGGGGACAGCTTCGTGACGCTTCATCCACCCTCTCATGGCAGCGTGATCCCGGCGGACCTGCAGTCGCGGGAATATTTTGAGCGGCGCATGGCGGCGATGAAAACAGAGGTATCGACCTTCATACCTCACTACCGAGATCTGTCTGAGTTTACGCAGCCGCGCCGTGGCCGATTTACGGTAGGGGATGCGAACAAAGGGGATGCTGCCGCATTCAAAGCTATCATCAACAGCCACGCGACGCAGGCGCTACGTACGGCACGTTCCGGCTTTTTCTCTGGCACTATGTCGCCATCGCTTCCGTGGTTTGCTCTTATTGTTCAAGATCCTCAGCTCATGGAGGTGCAAGAGGTGAAAGAATGGTTGGAGCTGGTGGAGAAGATCTTGCGAGCGATCTTTAACCAAAGCAACCTCTATTCGATGGCGCCGGTTATGCTGGGAGAGTTGCTTCTTTTCGCTACCGGGTGCATGACGCATGTTGATGACTTCTTGGATGTCGCCCGCTTCTACACTCACACGGTTGGGAGTTATGCGATTGCACAGGATGATCGGCTTGTAGTGAACACGCTTATGCGAGAATTTAAGCGTACGACGGAACAACTGGTCAAGCAGTTTGGGCTGGAGGCAATCAGTCCACACGTGCGGCAAGCCTGGGACCGAGGAGACTACGATACGGCGTTCGAAATCGTTCACTTTATTGAGCCGAACCCGGATCAACGTGATGGTGGTGTCTTTGGCAACCACAAGCCCTTTCGCTCAGTACATTATGAGCCGTCGCACCAAGAGAAGAAGTTTCTTGGCATCGCGGGGTTCGATGAATTTCCAGCATATTGCCCTCGCTGGGAAACGACTGGTGAGGATACCTACGGCACCGACTGCCCTGGTATGACAGCCTTAGGCGATACGAAGGGTCTCCAGACAGAGGAACGACGTAAAGCACAAGGTATCGACAAATCTGTTAATCCGCCTCTCCATGGGCCGCCTGGGCTGAAGAATGTTCCGAAAAGTAGCTTGCCAGGGAACTTGACGACATACGATGCGCAAGGGACGCATATTTTGCGCCCGATCTATGAGGTGAAGCCTGATCTCTCTGGGTTGGTGGCCGACATTGAGAAGGTCGAGCGGCGTATCGATAAGGCATTCTATGTGGACCTGTTTCAAGCGATTTCGAATATGGAAGGCGTTCAGCCCCGGAATATGGAGGAATTGTTTCAGAGAAATCAGGAACGGCTGCAAGAAGTGGGGCCAGCTCTAGAGCGAGTTCATGGAGAGTTTTTAGCGCGTTTGATCCCTCGAACCTTTAATCAGGCCGTTCGAGCGGGGATCATTCCGCCAGCTCCGGAGATTATCCAGCGCCGTCAGTTGGAGGTGCGCTTTATCTCCTCGCTGGCGATGGCGCAGCGTGCTATAGCGACTGGTCCTATAGAACGGACGGCTCGGTTTGCGGCCAGCTTAGCAGAAGTATGGCCTGGCGCACCAGACAAGTATGATGCCGATCAGGCTATAGATGAATTTGGGCAAGCAATTGGAACGCCGGCTCGAATCATTGTGCCTGACGAGAATGTCGCGCGAAAGCGAGAAGCGGCAGAAGCGAAGGCGGAAGCGTTGCAGTTAGTGGAAGCGGCTAAAGATCTTGGGCCGACGGCTGTCCAGGCGGCGCAGACCGGCCTCCAAGCTAACGAGCAGGCGCAAGGCCAGTGAGCGTTCAGCGAAAAATCAGTCCGGCCCCTGTCCAGTGGGACCAGCAGTCTATTCTCGCTGCCATCAAGGCGCTCAGTCAGTCGCTTGGACAGTTGACGTACTTGACTGGCAACCCAACGTCTGATATAAGAGCGGTGGTTGTGCGAGAGGTGCGCGCCGAAGAAATCATCAATGCGCTTGTGGCTATCCCAGAGGTGCTGGAGCGCGTCCAGATCCAGTTGGGATTGCTAACCGGGGTTAACTTCGAACCAGGAGATAACATCTGATGAGCTTACAAATTGCGGGTGCGGACGGCACCATCCCTAACGTTGACGAGTTCAAGTCCCTCCAGGTGGACGGGCTCACGCCTTACGCTCGGGCGGCCCGGCGCGGCGACGCCTGGTCGGCAAGCGCAGAACCGGCGGACATCAACACGGGTGACACCATCCTGGCTGTGCGGAACGATGGAACGCGGAAGTTCTACGTTCAGTCCATCATCGCAGGTTCGAATGCGGTTGGTGAGATCACGATCCATCGCCCTTCGGTCGCCTACACTTCAGCTGGCACGGCAGTGGTAGAGGTGAACCTGTCGCAGCCGCTCAAGACGACCACCGAGCTGGTATGCCACGGCGATGAGACCGGCAATGCCCAGGGTGAGGTTATCACCTCCTATCCGGTCGTAGCCAGCGGCTCCCGGGAGATCATGTACGAGGGTGCCTTGATCCTCAACCCTGGCCAGGCGGTCGCCATCGACATCGTGGGCGAGCCGACTCTGACCTTTGCGACAGTGCATGGCTGGTTTGAATGACTGATCTTGGAGATCCGGAACAGGTTGAGAAAGCTGAACGCGAGCAACGAAATCGAGAGACGATTGCGCGCGAGGAGCTGGCGCTTATCCTCCAACAGCGCGAGGTGCGAAATTTTCTCTGGACATTGCTAGAGGAATGCGGTATCTATGATCTTGGTGGGGAGAGTTTGCATGATCTGGCGGTAAGCAAGGGGATGCGAAGTCTGGGCCACAAGATCATTGCTAGGATCGATGCGGCCGTGCCTCACACGTACATGAAGATGTATACGGAAAATCGAAAGGACGAGAATATAGATGGTTGAACCAGTCGTAGCTCCGGTCGCTCCAGTAGTGGCACCCGTTGAACCCGTCGTTGCTCCGGTCGCTCCAGTAGTTGATCCCGCGGCTCTGGTTGCTCCAGTAGTGGCACCCGTTGAACCAGTCGTAGCTCCGGTAGATCCTGCGGCTTCAGTTGATCCCGCAGCGCCGGCTGATCCTGACGCGCCCACTGGAGCGCCCGAAGCGTACGAGACATTTACCTTGCCCGAGGGCATGGAAATGAACAACGAGCAGTTGGAGGTTTTCCTCCCCATCGCCAAGGATCTGAACCTTACGCAGGAACAGGCCCAGAAGATTGTTTCGCTGGATGCCGCGCAGAAAGTAGCGGCGGCACAGGCGCAACAGCAGGCGACGGATGATATGCTGGACGAGTGGCGAGAGACGACGAAGACTGACGAAGCGCTGGGTGGCGCCAATCTGCCGCAATCTCTGGCTCACGTCAACACGTTCCTCAACAAGTTCGGCACCCCTGCGTTGCGTCAGCTTCTCGACGATACAGGTGTGGGCAACCACATTGAAGCTATCCGCCTGTTCGCAGCTGCGGGCAAGGCCATGGGTGAGGATGGTGTGATTGGGAGCGGGCCAGTTATTTCCGCCAAAAAGTCGCACGAACAACTCCTTTACCCGAACCAGCCAATTTAACTAGGAGGAACCACGGTGGTAACACTCACTGCGAAAAATCCGACGATCCTCGACTTTGCCAACGCGACCGACCCTTCAGGGAAGACCACGGCGGTTGTCGAAATTTTGTCGGAAGAGAACGAAATCTTGCCGGACATGACGTGGATCGAGGGCAATCTGCCTACGGGCCATTTGACCACGGTCGAGACGGGCATCCCCGAGCCGACGTGGCGTGCGATGTACGGGGGTGTCCAGCCGACGAAGGGTACTCGTGCTCAGATCACCGATACCACGGGCATGATGGAGGCATACTCTGAAGTGGATGTTGCCTTGGCTGACTTGTCTAGCAATAAGCAGGCTTTTCGCCTGCTGGAGGATCGGTCGAAGATCTCCGGTATGAGCAACGAGATGGCGAACACTCTGTTTTATGGTAATGAGGACACAGAGCCGAGCGCCTTCACTGGGTTGGCCCCTCGGTTCAACTCCTTGTCTGCTGAGAACGCCGACAACATTATTCAGCCGAGTACACCGGGCACAGGCAGTGACAATCGCTCGATTTGGTTGATCGTATGGAGCCCGAGCACAGTCCACGGCATTATCCCGCAGGGGAGCAACGCTGGGCTGAAGGTTCGGGATCTGGGCGAGATCACGAAGCAAGATGCGTCGGACGGTTCAAACACCGGCATGATGCAGGTTTACTTGTCTCACTACCGATGGGACGCTGGTCTGTCGCTTCGCGATTGGCGTTACGTTGTCCGCATCTGCAACATCGACTTCTCGGACCTGACGTTCGATGCTTCTGCCGGCGCCAACTTGCCGAACCTGATGTTCGAGGCCATGGATATCATCCCGAGTTTATCGAGGGGCCGCGCAGTTTTCTATATGGCTCGTGGCGTCAAGACCATCCTGCGCCAGCAGATGTCCAGCCTTCGGGATCAGTCCACTATGGCGATACAGGAAGTTGGTGGCGTTCGTGTCGATGCGTTCCAGGGCGTGCCCGTCAAGCGGTGCGATGCTCTAGCCGTTGACGAAGCTGTCGTTGCCTAATCGCATAGCAATGGAGAAAGCGAAATGATACTTGACGAACGAACCAAATTCGCGACTGCGGTTAGCGTAGCAGCAGCCGCAGGCACGAACCTCATCGGCGACGTGATCGATACGGGCGATGCTCGCGATCTTGGCGCTGGCCATGGCGGGCCGTATCTGGTGATCCAGGTTACTACAGCTTTCGCGGGCGGAACCGCGTGTCAGTTCATACTGGCTTCGGATGCCCAGGCGGCTCTTGCTGCCGATGGCAATGAGACCCGTCACTATACATCCGATTTATTCTTGGATGCCGAGCTTACGGTCGGGTTCCAGATCCAGGTGAAGTTGCCGCAGGGTGACACGAAGCAGGGCGAGGATGCCATCAGTTACGAGCGCTACCTTGGGATCGAGACGCTTACCACGGGTACGCATACCGCTGGCGCCATCACCGCCTTTCTGACGCTCGATCCGATTGGGCATGTCACCTATCCGGATGGGAACAACTGATGAAAGTTCGATTTCGCCGCACTTTCTTTGCCCCGGATATCTCGGGAAACACGAGCAAGAAATATGTTGGCCGTAATGGTCGCGTTCTTGCTCGTGGGCACCGGCTCCGTAAGGGCGTTCATGAAGTGCCGGACGAGTGGTTGCCAAAGCTACCCTCGGACGCTCAAGTTCTCGAAGGCCCGTACGAGCTGGAGGAAGACGAGCGAGAGTTCGCTCCCGCTAAAGGTGGGCTTACTCTCGTGAACCAGCCCGGTGGGCCAGCCGCCGTGGAAACTGCCGCAGCGCTCTCGCTTGCGCAGATCACCGAAAAGGCGGAAACCGACCGTAAGGAAGCAATCAGAGTGCAGCGCGTGGCCAACGTAGCTAAGGCGCGCGATGTCAAGAAACAGAAGGAGAAAGACGCCAATGCGTAAGTTCCTAACTGCCCTGGGAGTAGCGGCGTTTTTGTCCGTCTCCTTCATAGGGGGCTCTACTGTCGCTAATGCGGTAGTTGTCACCAATACGACCGATCAGTTGTTCAATGCGGTGGATGAGGTGTCCACTACGTTGACCGCCGTTCCGTTCGCGGAGTTGACCATCTTTGTCAGTGGCGTTTACGCGGCTGGCAACACTCTCGTGTTGCAAGAGGAAGTCGGCTCGCCGGGTTCAGGTTCGTTCAGGACTGTGCTAACCGTGACGACCGGGACGGCGAATGCTCGGATTATCGCCGGCTGGACGAATGGGCCAAACCGCAACGGATATCGCCTGAATATGACGGCGACCGGCACTGGCGCGATTTCCGCTTTCATGACGGATCGTTCCCGTACGGCGGTAAACTACGTCAACGATCTGAACCAGGTGATATTTTTCGACGAGTTTTTCACGCCGCAAGAAAGCGATACATCTCCGACCTTGGTGTCGCCTGACTTCTTTGTCACTGAAACACAGTCCACGAGTGGTGGCACCATCGCTGCGGTCACTGTCACGGTCCAGGAAGGTGGCGTTACCATTGTTTCGGGCGATGCCTCTTCGGCGACTGATCCGCCTGACGAGAGTACGTGCCTGGCAATGTCCGTACTAGCTGACTGGGCTTCGCTGGTTTCGGATGGGTGGAATGCCTTCGAGGTTCGGTTGCAAATTGACGTATTGACCGGACAGGCGGCTATTGGCCTGATTGATATCATCTGCGTTGCCGATAACATTACGGTAGCGGATATCGACAGTGGTGCGGTTACGGCGAATGGGGCGACCGCAACTCTTGTCGCGATCATGCAACAGGACGAGGCCACTAGCATCGACACTTGGCAGGCCGTTTCGGCTATTAGCGATGTCGAGGGCTCGAATGCTGAGGAAGTTGTTGGTCCGACTGCCGTCGCGGCAACGTATGTCGTACTGATGGTAGAGATCGACAACCTTGGTAACGCCTACTTCTATGTGGACGGTCTCATGTTCCACGCGGAAGCGCTGGCGGCGCTAACTACCTCGCGGATTATCCCGTATGTGCAGGTTTCAGGAACGCCTGGTGGAACGGCGGTTGTGACAGCAATTATCGACTACTGGAAATTCGTCCAGGCTCGACCGTCTAGCTAAGCCTTGGTGAGCTAACGATAGGAATGGTGGGACTCCCGCCATTCCCTTCGTGAGCCCATCAGGGAGAAGTCAATGGCTTCAATCACACATACCGTCACAGGCATCACTGTCGCCAGTATTACGGCCGCTGATCCGGGAGTACTGACTGCCACCGCCCACGGCTACACCACAGGTGACGTGGTTCTCCACGAAGCCATGGACGAGATGACGGAGCTGAACGACCAGCTCTTTGACATCCTGGAGATCGCTGGCGACAACAGCTACAATATCCGGAGCGCTTTTGGAGACGGGTCCAATCTGTCTACGGCGGCCTTCACTGCCGAGACGACCGGCGGCACCTCCTCTCTCGGCTTGTCTCCCGTTCTGACCGTTCCGGTCGAAGGTGAGGAAGTTAGCGTTACGCTCACTGGCACCTGGGTCGCCACTATTGCCTTGGAGCGGGAGATTGGATATCACAGCAATGCCTGGGTTGAAGTGAAGCGCTGGACGGCGAACACGGTCTACACCTTCGCCACGAAGTCGGCTAACGAGCGCTACCGGATGCGGACGATTACCTGGACGAGTGGCACCATCACGGCGGTGCTGGCTGACAGCGCCAAGCCCGAGGAAGCTTTCCTCCATGACGATGGCACCACCTGGCTGGAGGTGACGCAGGACGCGGCCACATTCCAGGAGGATCTGAGTGTTCTCGGGGACTTGGCGGTAACGGGCGCGACGACCCTGACGGGCACCCTGGATGTCGTCACCCTTGATGTTGAAGTTATCGAGGCAGGCGACGCCTCTCTTGGGATCAACGGCATCGACGCAGCCCAGGGTGGCGCGATCTTGGCCACGGGCGGCACTTCCTCGACGGGCGGTAATGCGGGCGGTGCAGTCGGTTTCGTCGGAGGCACGCCAGGTTCTACGGGTATCGGTGGCGCGGTTAATCACACTGGCGGCGTTGGTGGGTCGTCCTCCGGCACCGGCGGCGGGGTTACTACGACGGGAGGTGCTGGGACGGCGGGTAATGCTGCCGGGGGTTCAGCACAGCTTACAGGTGGTGCTGGCGAAGGGAGTGCCGCCGGTGGAACTGGTGTTGTTACTGGTGGTGCTGGCGGAGCTACAGGCATTGGCGGATCAGTTACTATCTTGGGCGGCCTTGGCGGAGGTACTTCTGGTGCGGGAGGTGCTGCTAATATAACTGGCGGTGATGCTCAAGATGGTGATACTGCCGGAGGTGCTTGCGTAATTACTGGAGGCGCTAGTACCGGATCTGGTGAGGGCGGTGACGTTAATCTTGTTGGCGGTGTCGGAAATGAGTCTGGCAGTTTTGGCGGCGATATCAATCTAACAGGTGGTGCTGGATTTGTGTCTGGTGGAGGAGGCGATCTTATTCTCACAGCAGGCCGAGCTGGTTCTACTGGTACGACAGGTCTCATTACTATTACTGGTGGCCAGGGGGGTTCTACTTCAGGGGACGGTGGAGCTGTTTCGATAACGGGTGGCGCGGCTGCAAACAACGACGACGACGGCGGCGCAGTCACAATCGCGGGCGGCGCTCCCAACGGCACGGGCGCGACTGGTCTAGTCACCATCGCGGGCATCCCGGGCCCCGAATTGCAGGCGGCCGACCCCTCGCAGAAGGTCACCCTTATGGATGACTTCTTCGAGTTCAACACCACCTTGTGGTCAGATGGCGAGGGCTCTGATGCGCAAGCACTTGGGCCATCCATCGTGGCAGACGATCTCAACGGCTCTATCACGTTCCGGTCGGGTGACGCCGACAACGCGGCCGGCTCATTCGACGTATCGGGGACTTGCGGCAACGGCTTGATCTGGCAGACGGATAGCGGTGGCCTGGCCATGGAGGCCCGGATCAAGATTGACGACATCACGTCGGCCTCGTTCTTTGTCGGGTTCACGGATCTCGTCCTGGCTGATGGTGCAATGGAGGCGCCCATTGAAGCGTCAGGTTCGGGCGACGTTATCACTGCTGAGGCGGGTGATGCGGCCGGCATCATCTTCGATACGGATTTCGCCACCTCTGGTGCGTTTATCAACCTTGGGTCGGTGAACGCCACGGTGGTAACGACGGTCGTAGTGAGCGCCACGTCTCCGACTAACGATACTTACGTCACCCTTCGCGTAACGCTTACTGCTGCGGGGATTCTGGAGGGCTTTATCGACGGAGTGTCCATCGGGACCATCGCCTCGGCCATAACGATTGCCGATCCGGTTTGCCCGGCTGTTCTCGTCCGTGGTCGTACTACGGCTGTTCGAAACCTGACGGTGGACTATATTTGGGTCCAGCAGAACAGGTAAAACCTATGGCCGAGATCAGTGACACCCTTATCGCCAACATGGCGCTGACCCATCTTGGCGCTGAGAACGATATCGAGAGCCTGGACGAGCAGACTGTCGAGGCGAAGACTCTCAGAACGTGGTATGACTACAGCCTTCAGCAGGCGCTTGAGGCGTTCGACTGGAGTTTCGCTAGGCATCGGGTCGTTCTCACTCTCCATGCCGATACGATTTCAACTACCACTAACGAACCTTTGGCTGGAGTGTGGGGATTTCGGTATCGGTATCCTGCTGATTGCGTAGTCTTACGCAAGATACAGCACCCGAATGCTCCCCCGGATAATGCGCTCCCCTACGAGATCGAGCTAAGCTTAGACAAGACGGAGAAAACTATCGTCACTAACGTTGAGAATGCGGTCGCGGTCTATACCTTCGTTCAGACAGCAGCGAACCTCTATACCCCTGGCTTTGTCTTAGCTTTGTCGCTTGCTCTAGCGGCGAATTCCGCTTTCGCACTCACCGGCAAACTCTCGGTTAAGAAAGCGATTACGGTCGATTTCATTCAAGCGATCAATATCGCAGCGGCGAACATGCTCAACGAGGAAGTAGAGAAGCCGTCTCGTGATGCCGACTGGATAAGGGATCGGACGGGTTCGGGCACCGGAACAGTAGGGCAGGACTGGAGGCCGTTCGCTGACGGGCAGAACTAATGCCCGTTCTCAGCTTACCTAGCTTCGCTAAGGGCGAAATTGGGCCGTCGCTCTATGGTAGAGTAGATACGTCCATGTACAAGGTTGCGTTGCGGACAGCCCGTAACGCTATCATTCATTCCTACGGCGGTGTGAGCAACCGCCCCGGCACCCTTTGTGTCTCCCCCTTCAAGTTCCATACTGAAGCTTTATTCCCGCGGATCTTCCGGTTTCACCTCGGCACTTCTGACCAGTACGTGCTGGAGTTTGGCGACCTTTATATGCGCGTGGTTCGGAATGATGAGCAAGTCCTAAACACGGCTATCACGATAACGGGAGCTACCCAGGCGAGTCCGGTGGTTGTCACGGCCACGTCGCATGGTTTCAGCAATGGCGACGACGTGTTCATCAATATGACCGCTGGCATGACGCAGTTGAACAAGCGCCGTTTCATCGTTCGCATGGCTACTACGAGCACATTCCAGTTGGAGGATCAAATCACTGGGGTTGCGGTAGATGGCACTGGCTATGACGCCTATACGACGGGAGGTGACGTGGCCGAGGTGTTCGAGCTGACGACGCCTTATGTGCAAGCCGATCTTTCGACGCTCAAGATGGTGCAAAGCGGGAACACTCTGACGATCACTCACTTGAACTACGCTTCAGCAGATCTCACTCGTACCGACCACAACGTCTGGACGAGAACAGTGCCAACTTACGCGCCGACGCTTGCGGCCCCAACGAATGGTGCAATCAGCTCCACGTTCGATAGCAACTTTCAGGTGTTCACCCAAGGCGGGCTCACGGTCAACTATCAGATTACATCCATCTCAGACACAGACGGCAGCTTCGAAGAGAGTTTGCCGCTGACTATAACTGGAACGGACGGGTCCGATCCTCCTTTGAATACGCTGACTTGGACTGCGGAAGCGGATGCCACGCGCTATGCCGTGTATCGGCGCGACAATGGCCTGTATGGTTTGCTTGGGGAGACGGAGCTGACGAGCTTTGAGGACAAGAACCTTGCGACGGACCTGACGATTTCGCCACCGTCTGCCCGCAATCCTTTCTCGACCGATTTTCCGATGGCTTCTGGATATTACCAGCAGCGCCAGGTCTATGGCGGGACAACCTTGTTTCCGGATAAATCATTCTATTCTCAAACGGGGCTCCGGCTAAACATGAGCGTGTCCACGCCACTTCAGCCGGCTGACGCCATCACTGCCTCTTTAGCGTCTCAAGATGTACAAGAGATCCGGCATTATGTGCCAATTGGTGGCGACTTGATGATTATGACGAATGCTGCTGAATGGCGTGTCAACTCTGGGCCGGACAGTGACTTCAGCCAGGATACCATCAAGCAATTGCCAGAGACCAACTGGGGCTCCTCTCACGATGTTCCTATTTTGATTGGCAAGACGATCCTGTTCGTGGAGGATGGTGGTGCCCGAGTGAGATCCCTCGGCTTCAGTTTGGAAATCGACGGCTTCGACACGAACGATCTAACTGTCCTGGCCAACCATTTCCTCGCGGAGAAGTCGGCTGACGAGTTCATTATCTCCGATTGGACGTTCGGACAATTTCCAGAGCCTCGGGTTTATATGGTGCGAAGCGACGGCAAGGTGCTGACGATGACTTTCGACACCGAGCAGCAAGTGATCGCGTGGACGAGTTGGGATACCCGTGGCCAGTTTAAGACTTGCACTAGCTTGCGTCGCTCAGTTGAAGGGGTGGAGGATGGAATATACTTCGGGGTGCGGCGCAAGACTTCGCTCGGTGGAGATGCCAATTTCCTTGAGCGGTTGCATACCCGAAAATTTGCTGACGTGCGCAATGGCTTCTTCGTGGACTTAGGCTTCAAGCTGGACAACAAGTTCAAGATCACCAACATCACTGACGCGGACCCGGCGGTTTTCACGACCGAAGACGATCATGGCTTTGCGAATGGGGATGAGATTGAGATCGTTGAGGTGGAATGGTTTAAGGATATTGCGGACGAGTGCAGCGACGACACGCCGAACCAATTCAACGATCTGCGTTTCACTATCGCGAATAAGACTGATGATACGTTCGAGTTGCTGGAGCGTACTGAAGCTGGCTCCGGTGAGGGCTACGATCTTTCGACCATCGGGTGCCCTGCGGATATAGAGTTCGATCCGCAAGTAGTCTTAAATACGAGACTTTCTCGGTCTATTGCGTTCAATAGCGATGGACTGATAGGGTACATTGCCGATGGCTGGGGCGGCGGGAAGACGATCTACCAGACGACCCTCGCGGACGCCTATGACATTGGTACGATGACCGACTCCGGAAACTCGTTCACGGTGGGTTCTGAGTTTAACCAGATCGACGGTATTTCTTTTGATGCTACTGGTGTTCGCCTCTATGTTAAGGGCGGCGGTACGTCGGGTGGTGCAATCCGACAGTATGATCTTAGTGTCGCAGATGACATCACCACGGCTGTCTTGAACGCTACTAAGTTGTTTACGGTCGCAGTACATTCAGGCAATATTCGTTGGAATGCCGATGGAACCGTCTTGTATACACTAGAGCCGCTGTTAGATAGGATACGCCAGTGGAACCCGCCGGTAGGGGTTGCGGCATACGATCTCGACCCAAACTATACGCTGGTGGCTTCTCGAACCATCTCGGCCGCTGAGTTGGGGGTTGGCTCGATCACCATAGCTGATTTCTTTTTCAATAATGATGGCTCAAAAATTTACTTAATCGACAAGGGCAACTTCGGCATGTTCGAGATGAATATGTCTACCGCTTTCGACATCACCACGCTGGATTATAATGATGTCTTCCTGGACACCAGCTTGTGTTCTCTAAATATGAAAGGGGTCTTCTGGCATCCGACAGGGCTCTATCTGTACATGGTCGCTGACATTCCTGATCGAGTGTTCCAGTGGAAGTTTGAGCCTATCGTCGTGGCTGAAGATATCGGTAAGGCAAGCACTGAGACGTACAAACGTGGCGGCGAAGTCCGAAAGACCGTGACCGTTATCAAAGATCTGTGGTGCCTCGAAGGGCTTGAAGCTGTGCTCTTTTTCGACGGGAGCCAGGAGCCGAACCAAACTGTCGAAAACGGTGAGATTACGGTGGCCGATGGGCGTGCTATCGCTCGCGCTGCGATTGGCCTCCCGTACACTTGCGACATTGAGTTACTCGATATCGAGGTGGGATCTGGAACCGCTTCCACGTCACAAACGCTCCAGACCAAACTGAAGAAAATCACCAAGGTGGGAGTGCGCTTTTACAAAAGCCGGATGCCACAGGTCGGGCCAAGGTCTGACCATCTGATACAGATGCGTCCGCGTCAGTTTGAGAAATTCGATCAAGCATCACAACTTGTCTCCGGCGATGCGACAGTAACTATTAAACCGAGCTGGAATTCGAATGGGCGCATCTTCTTCCGGCAATGCGATCCGGTGCCGCTGACCATTCTGGCTGTGTTTCCGGATATGGTGGTTGAGGATAATCTCGAATGACCAAGTACGAGATCCTCCCGACTACGGTCGAGCATGTGCAACAGCTAGTGGGGATCATGCGGATAGAAGATAAAAAGGAGGTCTGGGCCTCGGCGCACTACACGCCTTGGGAAGCGCTCGTTGCTTCTATTCGGCTCACTGATGAGACTTACACAGGCCTTGCTGATGGCCAGGTCTTGTGCATCTTTGGAGTAGGGAAAGCGACTGTCTTATCGAACCGGGGCGCTCCCTGGATGTTATCTTCATTCCTAGTCGAGAAACACATGCGAGCATGGGCGCGCGGCAGCAAGATCGCCATGGAGTTCATGACGTGCGATATCGACCACTTGAAAAACTATGTTGATGCGCGGTATACTGTCGCGGTTAGGTGGCTAGCTTGGCTCGGTTTCACGATCCATCCTGCGGAACCGTTTGGCGTCGAGCAGCTGCTTTTCCACGCTTTCACCTGGGATCGAGCTGATGTGTGAACCAACGACCATTTTAGCCGGCGTCTCGTTGGGGACTACCTTGATCGGTGGCGTCATGGAGGCCCAAGGCCAAATTGCTGAGGGTCAAGCTGCTGATGCGCGCGGTCGATATAATCGTACGATCCTTCGGAATGCCGCCATTACCGCCAGACACAACGCCAGGCGGGCAGGGGAGCGCGGACGTGAGCAAGTCACCGATATAGCGGAGAGAGGGCGCTTCCTGTCTGGACGGCAGCTGACGGCGCTCGCAGCCAACGGCGTAGTAGTGGACAGCGGCAGCGGCCTTGATCTGCAAGCGGACATGAACCGCCAGATCCGTCGCAATATCGCTCGCACACGTCAAGAGACAGTAGATCGGCAGGCGGGGTTCATTACGGAAGCCGCAGACTTAGAGCAACGGGGAGTGCTTGCGGAGATTGGCGGCTCAAACGCCGCAGCTGCCGCAAACCGGCGCGCTCAGTCTACGCTCATAAACACCGGCACTACGGTTGCATCTAAATGGTATGGTTTTGCGCAAGAAGATGTCTTGAACCCCTTCGGCAGTAGTGATCCGGGAGATATCTTGACCTTGGCAGAAGCGTCGGGGAGTAAGAAATAATGGTCACTGTCCCCGGCGCACAAGACATAGGCGCAGTGCAGCGCTCGCTGGTCAACCAGCCTGGGCCCACTTCGCTGGCTTCAGCTGATGCGTTCGGCGCCCAGATTGCGCGTGCAGATCAAGAGATCGGCCGGGCTACGGCGCGAGCTGGCGAGGAACTTAGCGACCGAGTTCTTAAAGAAGCGATTGACGACAACATCCGCGAGATGAAGGGTGCGCTCGTTCAGCAAAGCGAGCTGGAGAAGTTGGTCTACTTTGGGGACGGTACGAAGGAGAACCCTGGCTTTGGAAACCTATCAGGCCAGGCTGCTATTGATGGCCTCCAAACGGCGCGGGAGCGGCTGACGGAAGGTCAAGCGGATATCGCTAAAGGCTTGAGGAACGACCGGCAACGTCAGTTATACGCAGCAGCCTCGGCGCAAGCGGCGGTCGATGCCCAGGCCCGGCTTAATAACCATACCTCACAGCAGCGGAAGGTCGCTAACGCCGACATGGCCCGAGCCCGGCAGCAAGAAGCGAAAGATAACGCTGTCTTCGATTTTCGTGACGACGACCGCATGGCGACTAACTTTGCGATTGTGAAAGCGGAGGCTATGACAGAGGGGGCGGAGCGAGGGCTCGTGGGGCAAGCGCTAGTCTCGCATGTGGAAGCGGCCGTGTCGGAGGTAGCCGTGCAGGCTGTTGAGGCTGCTATCGCTGAAGGCGACATCGCCCGCGGCCGGAAATTGTTGGCCAAGTACACGAAGGAAGGCCAGCTCGACGGCACCGATATCCCGGCCCTGAAGAAGGCGCTGAAAGAAGGCAACGTAAAGTTCGCCAGCCAAGAGTTTACTGACGCGATTATTGGGCAAGGCTTGGCAGAGGACTGGACGCCTCAGCAATTCATGGCGGCGGCTAGGGCTGTCGAAGCCAAAGACCCCGAGGTGCGTCTGGCGACCGTGCGACGCATGACCCTGTTTAATGCAGAGCAAGCGCGGGCTAAGGTGGAGGCACGAAGAGATGCCGGGTTGGCAGCAGACCAATGGGTTGAGAATGGTGGCAAGATGCTCGATCTGGACCCGAAGGTCAAGGAGTTGTTAGCTACCGACAAGCTCCGCAGTTTGGATCTGGCGGCAGCGCGGAAGGCAAGTGGCGAGGCCACCGTGACGCGATGGGATCGGTTCGACTTCTATACCTTGCAACTGCCAAAAGATCAAGTCATTAACATAGACCTGGGCATGGCTAAAACGGAGTTGGCGCCTCAGCAGTTTTCTATTGTAGAGCGGATGGTCATAGCCGCGCGCACAGCTAGCGCCACCGCCGGGCCGACTGAGGAGCAGCCGTTTACTCCGACGCAAGTGTTTGCTGCCGGCATCAAGAACACTCCATTCGCACCTAAGCGAAGAGAACGCAGCTCCGCGACAGAACGGCGCGGGCTCTTGCAAAGCCTCTACATGGCAGATGTTACTACTGCCGAAAGGAACAACGGCCCGAAGAAGAAGCTCACCGCGCTGGAGCACCAGAAAATATTAACTGACTTGATGGACCGAGTGGTGGTGGGATCGTCCTTCATCTTCTTCGACGACGAGGAGCCGTTGTTCACGGTCGAAATCCCCGAAGATTTCCGCCCGCAGATCATAGAAGCGATTGAGGACGCTGGCGGCGTGGCCACGGAAGCGGAGATCCGAAAGACTTTCCTTCGCTTTAAGGCAGCTCAGTAATGGCAAACCCTTTTAGCGACTTCGTTGAGCGACAGACCATACTCGATCCTTTGGACCCTGGCCCGCAAAACCAAGAGTTTGTGCCTAAGCGGAAACCAGAGCCACCGACCGCAGAGCCGCCGCCTACGTCACCTTCGTTGCTGGTATTCCCGGGTGCGGTTGACGCGATAATCCAGCAAGAGAGCGGCGGAGATCCAAATGCTGTGTCTACCGCTGGTGCTCAAGGACTGATGCAATTGATGCCGGGCACGGCAGCTGAATTGGGCGTGACAGACTCATTCGATCCCGTTCAAAACCGCGACGGGGGCACTCGATATCTCCAGCAACAGCTAGACGCATACCAGGACTGGGAACTGGCGTTGATGGCCTATAACTGGGGGCCAGGTAATGTCCAGCGGTGGCTGAGCGCAGGCGCGAAATCCGCAGATGTACCGAAGGAAACTCGTGGGTACGTTGGAAATATCCTGCCTCAGATTGAGCAGATGATCCAAGATAGTACGGTCGCAAATCCAGCATCCCTTATGAAAGTTTCCGAAACATCTGCTGATGAAGCGTCCGAGGTGCAAAAGCTTGCTGCTGAGTTGACCATGCCTACAGCCGTTGTCGCTCGCAATCTTCCCGAAGTGAAACGAATTTCTGCCGCCAACAAGTTCGCAGCGTTTGCACCTGTCACTGTCAAGACCTTAGCCGAAGATCCAGACTTCATGGCCATCGCCCATGATGATGCGGAGAACATGAGCGCGTTCGAAAAAAAGGCTGGTGATATGTCCTTTGGCACCGCTTTCGGGCGCGGGATTGATCTCCTCCAAAGCCTGGGCGGTCGCTTCGTGGAAGCCTCTGGAGAGCTGTTCGGCGCGGAAGAGGTCGCAGCCTTCGGACGCGAGGCCGCTGAGCGCAACGAGCGGGAGGCTGAAGCCGGAGGGCCACGGTCCAAGTTTGTGGACATCAGCTCCGCAGGCGATTTCGTGCAGTGGCTAACGGAAACGGTTGGGGAACAGATCCCCCTTATGTCTGGTCCCCTGGCCGGCGCCGCAGCCGGTGGAGCCCTCGGAGCGCTCGGTGGCCCCGCGGCACCCGTGACGATCCCTCTCGGTGCCATCCTTGGGGCGTTCATCCCGTCTCTTATCCTAGGCGTCGGTGAGACCCAGGCGGCCATCAAAGAGCGCGATCCGGATGTGGAAGCCCCTGGCGTTGCGTTCGGGGCTGGTGCGGTTATCGCTGCCCTCGACAGTGCGTTGCCTGGGAAGCTAGGCACACGCCTGGTAAAAGCGTTCGGTGTGAATATCGCCGGCGAGGTGGTTAAACGGATCGGGATTGAAACTGCTAAACGCGCAGTCAAAGGCGCAACACTCGAAGGCATTACTGAGGGTATTCAGACCGTCGTAAGCGAAGCCGCCGCAGCCGTAGCCACCGACACCGCCATAGATCCTAAAGCCCTGGCTGATGAGATCATCGAAAGTGTTGCCGCTGGTTTCTTCCTTGGCTTTGGAACAACCACCATCGCAGAAACAGGTGGTACAGCAGTTCAGAAATATCGGAACGCCAACAACAACAAGAGGCAAGCCGACAAGTTGAACGAGTTAGCCGTTGAGAGCAAGGTCAAGGAGCGCGATCCGGCCAAGCGTAACGCTTTCGAAGTGAAGGTATTGCTGGGGGCCGGGTTCGAGGCTGTGGGCGTCAAAGCTGTCGCTATCCTCGACTGGGCACAAAACCACGCCGATGGCCCTGACGCCGCTCTAGCTTCTCTTGGAACTGACGCCGAGACTGTGTTCGCTGCCGAGATAGCTGACACCGACATTGCTGTCACTGCCGCGCAGCTAGCTGAACATTTCATCGGGAACGAGCAAGCCTACGAGACCATCGCGAACGACCTTCGCATGACAGATGGCCAAGAGACGGTATCTGAGGCAGTCGCTCCACTCGTCGAAGTAGCGCCCGACATTAAGAAGGCTCTTGCAGAGTTAGAGGAGATCGCCCCGAACCTTGGGGAGCGTATGGCTGAGCTGGTAACAGTGCTGGAGGGCGGCGATACCGTGAAGGTAGCTGAGGCTCTGGACAAGGCGCCGCAGAACGTGCGGGCCAAACTAGACGAGCTGGTAGCCCAGGTGACGGAGGAGCGCGTCACGGTCGAGGAGGAGGAGATCCGCGGGCGCTTTGACGAGTTGGACCGGGTGATCTCCGACCTGGACGTGAAGATCGAGGCCGCTAACGTTGCCATTGACGAGGCCGAGGAGGCTGGACGCTCTCACAAGACGCTGGATAAGCGTCTCGACAAGCTGGAGCAACGGCGTAAGAAAGCTGGCGATGAACAGGCTGGGCTTCCCCAGCCTCATGGAGAGACTATTCTAGGGGCCACCTCGGACGTACTGATCCCGGCAGTGCCGGCGGAAATCCAGGCTGAGAACGAGGCCCTGAACCAAGAGATTGCAGATCTTCAGCGCCAGAAGGCAGACGAGGACATAGCCTTAGAGCGAGCCAAGGAGGGGTTGCCGTCTCCCGCCGCCAAGATTTTAGTGGGTCGAGTGAAGAAGCGTCGCACTTCGCTGAACAAGCAGATCGCCTTAGCTGAGGAGAAGCTTGCTGCTAACGAGAAGAAGTTCGCACCCAAGCCGCCGGCTCGCGAGCGGGGCCTATCGCTAAAGGCTAAGGCGCTGGATGCTCTGGAGATCAAGACGACCCGTGCCGCCGTGCGAGCGCTACGCAAAGGGTTCCGTGCCGGCCGCGCGCTCACCGAAGAGAACTTCAAGATCCTCCAAGATCAGGCGCTCGCCGCGGTTAAGGAGTCGCCGCTGAAAGGAACGCAGCGTGAGGCGGTGCTTACTCAGATCGCTAAGGTCCAGACCGTGGAGCGCTTGGAGAAGCTGAAGACCAGCATCTTGAACCGGGTGGAAAAGCAGCGCCAGCGGGAGTTGCTGACGGCAATCACAAAGACCCTAGAGAAGGTCGTGAAGGTCAAGGGCAAGCTTACGCCTACAGTCCAAACTATTGTCGATAGCCTCAGCGAGACGATGAAGCTGTCCGAAGAAGAGGCTGCGGCAGCGCTCGACCTACGCGAAGGTGGGATTGAGCAAGTGCCCGGCGTCCAGGGCAAGCTAGAGAACATGATCCTCGCCGCCCTCGGTCGGCCCGACACGCGCAACTCCGCGGAGCTGGAGAACTTGCTTCTGGAGCTGCACAACCTGATCTCCGATGCTAAGGCCATCCGAACCGCTGGGGAGTTGATCCGCGCGATGGAAGCGGACAACCTACGCGCCGATACCTTGGCCGCGTTGGGCGAAGAGCGAGACGTGCCCAGAGGAGACCGGGCGCAGAAGCTCCTAGATGTAGAGGTTGTCGGCTTGGCGATGAATGGCGCCTGGGCCACTAAGCTACGCCGCATCTTCGCGTCGGATGACCAGGCGTTCGTTGAGGGGGTGCTGGAGAAGCTGAGCCTATTTACGGAGGCGCGAGTCTTCGAGCAGAACAAGATCGACAGCACAAAGCGTCTTGTCGAATTGCTACAGCAGCGGTTCCCCGGCTTATCTGAAAGCAAGCTGTTTAAGCAGATGTACAACAGCCAGACCGAGACGGTCGAGGTAGGTGAGTTTACGCACGCCGCTTTTGGAGATGAGGTTGGCCAGAGTAAGAAGATCGTCATGAAGCGGTCGGAGCTGCGCCAGCGCGTCATGGAAATGCGGAACGAGAAGCTGAACACCTTGGCCCGGCATCCGAAAGGCAACGCTTACACAGACGAGATCATCCAGGCGCTAGAAGACGCCTTGACTGAAGACGACGTGCTCATGATCGACGCGCAGCAGGAGTTCTACAACGAATTCTACCAGCGCATCAACGCAGTGTACGAGCGGATATACGGGTATTCGCTGCCTCAAGTCGAGAACTACGTTCCGATCCGGCGTGAGTTCACCGACGAGAAGAACGATGAGTTCCTGAACAACATCCACTTCATGAACAACATTAACCCGAGCGCCATCAAGACCCGGCAGGATAGCGTCCGACCGCTCCTTGCGGCACATGACGTTGGCCGGCTTCAGTCGCACATGATGCAGATGGAGTACTTTATCGCGTTCGCTGAGAAGGTGCGCCTTTTGAACGACGTGTTTGCCGGCGACCGAGCTGAAGTCTCAGGTCGTATCCGAGCGAATTTCGGCGCCAAGATGCTCGGCACCATTAAGAAGGATCTGGAGTATTTTGCAAACCGCGGCATCCTCTCGTCGATCACCGGCGAAGATATGTGGGTTAGATTGCTCCGTAATTACAGCTTCGCCCAGCTGGGGATCAGTCCGCAAATCGGGTTCAAGCAGCTAGTTTCATCCACGGCTTACGTTGAGAATGTGAAGACGACAGACTTCATGGCCGGGGTGACGAAATTCCTGCGCAACCCTAAGAAGGCACTGCGGTTCCTGAACAAGAATTCGCAGTTCTTCCGGAACCGCGGCATGAACCTCGATCAAGATTTTGCCGACATGGTGCGAGACTCTAACAGCTTCCTCGGTAAGCGCCCGACTTTGACCAAATGGATCATGGCTCCCATCCGCTGGGGAGATCGAACGGCCATCGCTATCGGAGGGTTCGCACATATTCAGGCGGCGATGAAAGCTGGCAAGACTGAGGAGCAAGCGATCCGTTCCTTCGAACGCATTTCTGTGGACACTCAGCAGTCGCAAGATCCCGATCAGGTGTCGGAACTACAGCGCTCGAATGCCTTGATGCGAGTGATGGCGCAGTTCATGTCCTCGGCTAACGCTCTGGCCCGCGCCGAATACACGGCGGTGGTTGAAGCAAAAGCAGGACGCATCTCTAAGCAAGAGCTGGCGAAACGGATCATCGTGTTGCACTTCGTTATCCCGAGCATGATCCAGTATATCGCTAACGCTTTCCATTGGGAAGACGACGACCAGCTACGGGCGGTATTCCTGGGCGCATTCAACGGGCTCTTTATCATAGGCGACCTGGCGGAGTACGCGGTCGGTTGGGCGGTTGGTAACGAGAACGTGTTCGACCTGGAGATCCGACACCCGTTGGAATTCTTCACCGACATCTTTAAAGCTATTGATGCCTATGGCGAAGACGACATCGGCATCGAAGGCTTCTTTGAGGGGATACGCTCGCTAGATTTAGCCCTCCGCGTGGGCGCTGCAAAGACTGGATTGCCGTTCAACAAATTCTATAACGAAGTCCGGGGCTTTGCAGATTTTGTTACCGGCGACCCTGCGGAAGGTGGTGCTTTGATGCTCGGATATTCCCCTTGGATTATCGACAAGTTTGACATCGGGAACTGATTTATGATATACTTTCAGAGAAGGAGTTAGGTCATTGACCATCACATCAATTGTCACGGACACGGGAAATCTCCCGGGAGACGGCGCCAACTTTTCGTTCAGCTTTAGCCCTATCGTCATCTTCGCGAACAGTGAGCTGCGCGTCTATCACGTCGTGACGGCTACAGGCGTCGAGACCTTGCTAGTGGAAGGGACCGGCGCGACCCAATATAGCGTCAGCTCCATCACGTTCCCCGGCACAGGCACTATCACCTATCCGGCCACCAGTACCGGCGCGATCCCCTCGACTGAGACGATCCTTATAAAGCGTGTGCCGGTCCAAGACCAGCAGACTCTCCTCAAGACCCAAGGTCCGTATAACCCGAAGACGCTGGAGCGAACGTTCGACAAGATCGTGACTATGGTTCTGGATCTCCAGGAACAGCTCGACCGCTGCCTCAAGATCCAGATCACCGAAGCTCTTATCACAAACCTAGACGTGGGCGACCAAGGCATTTTCGCCGCGGGCGACACTGTACAAGTGAACAGCACGGCCGATGGTTTCTCGGTAGCGGCAGCGTCATCTACCACCGGCTCCGCAAGCGACGACACTCCCGTAGATGTGAACGTATCATCTGGAGCCGCCGGCTCTGGGGCGAACTTCTCCAGATCGGACCATAGGCATCTCTTGCCGACGACAGTGCCGCGCCTGGCCACCGAGAACATCTACACTGAGACCCAAATCTGGAACAAGGGTGGAGATGTCACTGCCGCTAGTGCACTGGACCTGGACGCCCAAGCTGGCAACATATGGGACATCGCCGGCAATACCGCCATCACCTCCATCGGCTCTATCGGGATCGGTACTATCGCAGTCCTCCAGTTCGACGGGACGCCCACCCTGACGCATCATGCAACCAATCTGATCCTACCTGGCGGGCAGAATATCGTATGCCAAGCCGGCGATATTGCTGTCTTCTACGAATACGCTTCAGCTGACTGGAGGCTCATCTCTTTCACCCATGGCACGGCCACCAACGGCCGGATGCCTGGCCCAGACTACGAGAGCGCCGAGACGGCCCTGAACAACGACGCGCAGATCACGTTCGCTCACAGCCTGTCGCGTGTCCCCAGCAAGGTTGAAGTGATCTTGCGCGCGAACACGGCTACGGCGCAGGGCTGGGCGGACAACGAGGAAATGGTCTTCCCCTCCCAATGGAATGGAGCTTTGGCTGACGATGCGGTGGACGTGACGTTTGACGGAACCAACGTCTACATCACCCAGGGCGCCAACATTCAGCTCCTTGACCACAGCTCATTCGACCATGAGACGATTACTCAAACTCAGTTTGACTGGGTTGTGCGAGCTTGGGCATGAGCGACAAGCTTCTCACTAAAATTCTCAGTAGCACCGTTCGCCTGGAGACTATGGCAGTGGCCACACAGCGTGAGATTGTTGATCTCAAGACTGAGACATCAAAACGGTTAGACTCTCACGCGTCCTCGATCAGAAGCCTCAACAAAACTAGAGACCGGCAATGGGGCGCGGCTAAGGGGCTCGGTGTCGTCGGCAGTATTATCGGCGTTATTGTAGGGTGGTTTAGGTATGGGTGACGATCTGCATCGCTTTACGACCGTCGAAGGCGAGGACGTGATCCTTGACCTGGCGGGCTTGATCGCGTGCTGGGAAGGGAAGAAAGCGGGCACTATCGTCTTTCACCTGATAGGGCTAGATGATCCTGTCGAAGTAGCCGGAGATTTCGAGAAATTCACGCACGAGTGGCTCGACTATTATGACTGCCGGCAAGGCAAGAAGAAACCCCGCCGCAAAAAACAGCAGGGCTCTACTATCGTCAAAATTGGAACTGTCAGTCGTAAGGGTTAATTTATAGAAATCGAGCAGCATATTCTTCAACAATTGCGCTGTCCCTTACCTTAGATAATTCTTCTTCCACTCGGCTTGTTTCCAAGTTTGGAGCTGTGAGCGAGAAAGCACCTACTTCTCCTCCTTTTAGAAATGGCGCAAGCTTTGCATCTGTGCTCTTTAGATGCTCATGAAGGTATCCAAAGGTATTGAACAAGATACCGCATAAGGCATCTTCAAGAGGTTCCTTTTCGGGTATCCCTCGATTATGTTTACTGACTGCAATAACATGGCGCCATAGAGATTTCACGTACACAGACAGCGGGATACCCTGCTGCCAGTTATCGCTATCCCGCAAAGTGCCATCGTCTAAATGCCGATGCTTGTGCATATATTGAGCATACCGTTCTAGCGCCCTAAAGCACAAAAACCCTTCGTAATCGAATTTTCCTTCTTCACTGTTGCGCGTAGCTCCTGTGTCAAACTGCCTTGTCTCAGACATTCTTTCCTCCGATTGTATAGCCGCCGAGGACGCCAACGATAACTTCTAGCGCATCTTCCATGTTTTCCAGAAGCCAGCTAGCGTTTGCGCCAAGGACTGGATGTTGCATGATATACGGATCATCCGTCACTAGGATCGTTGGCTTGCTCGCCATCTTAGCCCATGACAGCTCGCACATGGTGCCAAAAGAATGGTACATGCCACCCACTGGCTTAGGGATGTAAGCTAAGGTCATGTCACAATTCAGCACATCGAACATATTCTTTGCCGCGATAGCGCGAGCTGTTCCGAACTTTGGATCGGCGTATTCCATGGAATAGCGCTCTCCAATCAACGGCTCGCAACGGAGAGGAGATACCCCGCGGATGTTGTTGTCAGCAAGCTGGAGAGCGAACTCGATCCGCCAGTCGTTGGCCTCGGTCCTGGTGCATCCCATGATCGGGCCGGCGAGATATACAGTTTGCTTCATCGTTATTCCTTTCTTTAAGTTGCTCGGATTTTGCCATCGTAGATGGTCTGAATGGCGCGCTTGCCATTCGGATACGTCAAGATGTTCGACTGACTCCATGACCCCGGGCCCGAATTATAACCCTGATCGAGAGAGCCCATGATGCCGGCTACGTACAAGCCGTCGTAGATGCCGGCGCTATGGTGGTGGCCGATGTTCATTTTGCGCCCCATCTTAGATAAGGAGGCGACTGAACCGCGCGCACCATTTGGTCCTTGGTGCCCGTGCATACCGCATTCGAGCCCTCCATGAGCGCCCGGACATATGATGAAACTCTCGTCTTCGTCGAGGAACTCTAGTGGTGGAACACTACCAGTAACAAAAGAGCGGGCGTTATACATAGCCCATCGCGTCATGTTCGGCGGCTTCTCGTGCGCTTCGGTTTGCCGCCATAAGTGTGTAGCTGCCTCCAGAAAGTACACTGCGTTCTCTGGGTCTTTCCGGAAATCGCCCAATCGTTCCAGCCATTCCACTAGAAAGTTGTCGTGGTTGCTAGATACCACTAGCGTCTGGCAATAGCCCCGTAAGGTCTTCTGGAGGAACGCTGCCGTGTCTTGTATTTCTTTGCGAACACTCTTATGGCCAAGGTTGTACTCCACGAACGCCTGGAGGTTCAGGTTTCGCTTGATGTTGTGGGGATTGCGCGCTCTAAAATCGATCACATCGTGGATGAACTGATAGTGGGGCTGGAGCTGATCGAGCATTCCCCCTTCGCCCCAAGCCAGCTCATACGCTATGGGATCTCCATAAGCGACATGGATATCACCCCAGGTGATAGCTTCAATGCGATTGCCAGTTGTCACCTTTCCGTCTACAACCCGCAAGTCCCAGTCATGGATCACGCCATCGCTGTCAGCGTTAATCTGTCGAGTAAACCATGTCCCATCGGCATCCACCTCAACCAGGAGCGCTCCATAGCAGTGATGGAACTCGGCCATTTGCCCCGCCTTGCGCTGGATATAGTTGCGCATGGTCAGCGTGCCGGTTGTGAACAGGAGCTTAGTGCCCTCAGTGTAATGGGAAGCGACCGAACGCATGGCGATGCGGTTGTGCGGAACTATAGCTGAGGCTCGACCTGAATAAGTTTCGAAGCCGGCGAGTGGAGTAGCTGAGGTTGGACTGATGTTTGTTTCACCAAGCCAAACTAAGCCAGGGGCCAGTTCTAATCGCTCGTCATAAAAGTATGACTCCAGCCGCTCATCCCAGTGGTAGGTAGTATGGTCGTGGTGGACGACGCTCCCTATAATAAGCTTCTTGTCCATTTCAGCAGCGTCAGCAAACCGATTGTAAACGGTGCGTGCAATCAGGATGCGAGCGTCGTAGTGCTTAGCGAGGGCTTGGATGTTCTCCCATAGTGGCTCGTGGAGGTTGGTGTTATTCTGGGCGCAAGTGAGCAAAAATCGAGTAACCACACCCTTCTGGCGTTTTGCTTTAGGTGTCTTGCGCACCTTCAGCCGACCGGCCACAACTGGAGTAACATTTTTGCCTGCCGCAGCTTGCTTTATTTCTTCGTTAGTAGCCTCTCGCCGGGGCCGGGCCTGGATCTCACCAGCTCTCACCCCTAGCTCATAGAGCACCCGCCCGCGGTGGAATTTCAGCCCCATTTCTTTAACTGTCTTGCGGATCGACAGGGTACGCTTGTAGCTCTTCAAAAAGGTCGCGAGTTCGTCAGTCATAAGGTTTCGATCCTTCCGATTATATCAAGAAAATCATCAGCGTCAATCACGACCACCCATACTTTCTGGTTCTTGCGATGGAAAATTACGGGGATATCGCCAGCTGCACAATCTTCCCGAGCTTGCTGCATAGAGCTTTCAAGATTGAACTTCTCAGTGCGCTTTACTTCGATATGAATTCCTGGGAGATCATGTACCACATCTGGACTGCCACCACCACCCGCATATTGCTGGCCTCGGCGTGCCTCAAACCCATGCTTTCGAAGGAGGGCGACAACTTCTCGCTCGCCCACCTTGCCCTTGTTTTTCGACCCGCGGCCGATCTGAGATTTAGTCTTTGCCATAGCCCATCCTTTGCATTTCAGCCCATATGATCTCTTCGCATTCCCAAAGATATGCTGCGACACACATCAACGCGCACTCATTATCAATATGTTTTGTCCTCGCTAATAGAAAGAACGGTTTCATTGTTGCGTTTCTTTTGCTAATCGCAGCCACAACTCATTCAGTAGCCAGCGCAGCGTTTGCCCGGGCGCTAAACCAGATAAAAACTTGCGTCGGGTGAACTTCATGGCGTGAACACCTCCAGCGTCAGCTCGTCAGCCGGAACGACCGGCTGGATGAAGTACATCCCGTCCGGTCCAACATGAAGCTGGCGCCCTTCAACATTTATCTGAAAGTACTGACCATCTGGTATGCGAGCGAAAAGCTTGCCCTTATGCATGATGTCGATGTAATTCATTTCCGATACCTTTCTCCGCTCCAGGTTTTGACCCAGAGAGGCCAACTGTTCGCCCATGGGCCAGGGCACGCGCCGATGAGTTCTTTGAATTCGTCCTCTGAGCTGAAGTTCTCGGGGACTTCGACGACAATTTCGTCGTATACCGTCAGGATGATGCTACTCTCGTCGTCGCGCAAGAAGCCCTGCGTACGTAAGACTGGATCATAAAAGGCAGCAACTCGCAGCTTGGCCACTTCCAGAACTTGCCGGCTAGTGGCCTGGACGAGATTTTCCGTAAGTTTTCCACCATAAGTCCAGACCCGCTTCCATTGCCCGCTTTTCTGCGCCATGTAAGATAGGGCTACCTGAGGCTCACAGTCGCACTTGCCGAGAGCGCAGTCCGCTTTCGTGAGCGGTTGGTGCCATTGCGGCATCTGCATCCGCAGCTCGGGCTTCCAGTACCAGAGGCGCTTGCCGTCCGGCAGGATCATGGTCAGCCATTCATCCACCGTTTCAAAACTGACTGACTGATCCCCCTGGCGTGTTCCTGGGGTTCGGACGGCATCAATGGCTGCTTCTCTAAGACCTCCCCAGAGAGCGACCGTAGCGGGATGCTCGGCACGCCAAGACTTACAGATTTCGATGATGCGCGCGTCGGTATGGCGACCGGAGGCATCGAACTTAAGCCATGCGCCAAGCGCGCCTTGATACCCGAAAGCAAGCTCTCCAGTTTTTCCGTCCTGCCGTTCCTCCGGATGGCTCTCCTTAGTGACTGTACCAGGAGCCAGCCCGTAAATTTTATCAGCCATAAGTTCATAGATTTTGTCTCCTCTTGCAAAGGCGTTTATTTTCCATTGCTCTCCGGCGAGGCAGGCTAAAATGACTGCCTCTACCGATACGTAATCGCCGGCTAGGATTTTGTTGCCAGGCTGCGCCTGTATCCAGTAGCGAGACGCCTTAGCCACCGCATCAGTCGCGTCCCCATAGAGGGCGTCGAGATAGGCAGCGTCACGGTACATGATATCCCTGGTGAGTTGGGCAGGGTCCATCCCATCAATTCCTCGGTTAAGGTTGAGCGGCTGAAAGCCACTCCCTGTCTCGCGCCCAGTGACAGCCCCGTGATAGCGAGTTTGAAACCTAGCTCGTTCTCCAGCACCACGCTGACGTGACATGGCGTCAAGCTTTTTAGTGGACGCCTTGTTGATAGCGAGACGAATGTCCAAGGCCCTCCGGGTAGGTCCGCTTGGTAGTTCTCCATCTTCTATTAACTCCTCTAAGTAGGGGGCCTGCATATTCTCCAGCGGCAGACCTTGCTCCTCAAACCAGACCAAGAGCTTCTTGCCTTGTGTAGGATTAAGCCCTGTCAGCTTACGAAATTCCGCAGTCAATGTCTTCGCCCGTTGTTCTACGATCTCTGTGGCCGCGTTGATGCCTTCCTTATCAAGATGCAGACCGCGCATACTGGCCCGCAGATAGAGTTGGAAGATCGCCAGCTCGCGCTCGGGCAGATCGCCCATATAGTCGCTCATAGACTGCTCAATCCGTACATCCTGTTTGCAATATTCCACGAATTTTGCGAAATCTTCCGGAGGGATTGTAGTCTTGGCCGTCTTTAAGTAGAGCTTGGAATACTTGGTGATAAGCCGACCGCCCTCGGGGTCTTTGCCTTCGAAGCCTAACACCCGCGCCAGGCGATCGAGCGCCGCCGGCAGAGCGTAGTAGCAGGCTACGGCCATGGTGTCCCGCCACTGATCGATATGCGGCTCTGGCCATCCGTACTTGCGCGCCATCACGTAGCGCCAGATGAACAGCTCGAAAGCGCAATGGTGGGCCTCAATCTCTTGCTGTTCGATAATGAGCGCCTGGTACAAGTCGGCAGGCATGTCGTCGGTCTCGTATTTGCCGGGCCACCACGACTGGATCGATTCGTCGTCGATACCCCAGCACGCGCAGATCACGTCCGTCATGGGGTCGGCGGCATACGCCTCTGTACCCACCTTTTTAAGATCGGCGTAAGATTTTGTCTCAAAATCGAAGGTAATCGTCACTACTCGCGCGCTTCCATGTTGATGCGAACCCCTAAAATCTCCAGCTGCTCGACGGGAGTAATGACTTGGGGGGTGCGCGAATAGTGATCCAGTTGGTGATACACCTGTCTTTCAAACTCATTGCGCTGGGCCAGGGTGGGGAACGAGATCGTTATCCTCATCCCTTGGATGTCGATCATCCGCTTGTGGCACCAGGCGGTTAATATCGAGATCACATTTATCATACCAGCTCTAGTTCCCACTCAAGATGAGCATTTCCATGAGGGGGCGTGCTCTTGCGAAACGTCACCACTCGCAGATCAGAACGCGGGGGAACCTTCAGGGGATACAGCCGGATAGAAACTGGCTCTTGTATTGCCAGATTGATAAAGTTTGGACCATGCTTATGCGCAGGCGGCAACCGCTTAAGGACGTTACGTAGCTCATTTGTCGTGACTCTCATGATGCTATCTCTCGTAAGACAGTTTTTGGCCGGTGCCACGTTGTTGAAGCGAAGCCGGCGAGTGGCCAAAAAATTTCTTTCCATACAGTATATTGGTTACGAAGCACGAATTCTTCCCAAGTTATCCATCCTAATAGGGGTAGCGGGGGAAGCCCTGCATAAGATGGTCTCGGCGGCTTTTCATTTTTTCTCAAAGGACGCCACGCATATCTCTCTAGCCATATCCATCGATTTCCAACTCGTCGAGGCCTAAGAGCAAATCGTTTGCGCCAACGATAAGGATCTCGTCTATTCCAGATCATGATGCTATCCTTTCTGGGAGAGTGAGGGAGAGCGTAATAGGTCATGGTGAGACCAGTACTACAACCCTCCCCCGATGGTGGGAGTCCCACCATTCCTTAGCCGTCGTCGCTGTCCGGTACTACAGCATCTCCCAGCGCACCCGCATCGCCACGAAAGTCAATATCGGGAACGATGGTCTGCGGCTTGAAGATGACACGGTAGTGATACACGCTCACGTCCTTAGCCTCCATCTGTTCAGCGAAGAACGTCACGTTGTCGCTCAATCCGAGGAAATGCTTCTTGTACGCATCGGGTCCGGTTTTGCAAGTGACCGCGAGCTGTGATCCACGTCCGCCTGAGATGGAGCAACGTCCTTCGATAGTCAGGATGTACTCGCTGGTGATGCCGTTGTAGAAAATAACGCGACGTTCGATCTCGAACATATCCGCCGCCTTAGACAGATTGCGCGAAGCGACAGTGGCATCGTCTTCACAAGCCGTCAACAACAGTGGCAAAGCGAGTAGTAAGAATGCAAACAGTTTACGCATGATAGTTTCCTTTCTGTTAGCTCTTGCGGGTCCGTCGCTTGGACGCCTGACCCTTTTTCCGACCGACCGGCTCGAACAGTTTGCTCGTGTCCCTCGGAGTGAGGAGACGGTCGCCGTCGCGAGTCTTCTGGAAGGCCGACAGGTAGAGCATGAGGCAGAGATCGCCCTGGTTGTCCTCGTAGCTCCCGATGGTCACGGCGACCTTGCCGTAGCATCCGGGATACACCTGATCGGCGTTCATCGGCTCGATAGGGCCAACCTCACCGCCTGCGCCATCGTCCCAGACCGCGATACCGCCGGGGCCGTCCCTGCCATCCCTGTTGAACAGAGTGTGGGCACGGATGACAAGCTTGTCCTTGTAGGCATCACCTGGCTTGTCTTTGGCCTCGCGTTTCTTGGCTAGCTTGTCGCCATCCAGGAAGGGGTTCCGGATTTTACCGTCGAGGAAATCGGCCTCGGCGCCTTCGCCCCACTTATCGACCGCGAAGAAAATGAGTTGGTCTTCGAAGGTGCCCTCGCCCTCGACATCTTCGGGATCGAACGCGATCTCAATCTTGTAAGAGGGCTTCCCAGCCTCGCCTTGGGGGTTGGTGAAAACGTCCTTTTCGAACAGTGCACAGTTGATGACCCGCCCTTCGGGTAGGGTATGGATAACAACTTCTTCCTTAGCCATTGGCTTCGTCCTTTCGGGGTTGGTGCGTCCCCTAAGGAACGCGGCAGTCGTTGGTGAGGTGATAGATCATTTCAGATTTCATTTCGTTCGTTCGCGTAGCAACATGTGCGGAAGCATTCTCATAAAACTCTATCATTGCCCCACACTTCAAGCACTCCAACATACCGCGAACGACATCTTTCTCCGGCCCGTCACTCTGCGCAAACTCCAGAACTTTGAGCATCGCCTCAATGACTTTGACCTTATGGCGGTACTCATCGCCGCCCAAGCAATGGAAATCCATGCGCTCGTAGGCGTGCGACAGCGCAGCTAATTGTTCTTTTTTGGAGTAGAGGATCATTTTTTCCGCTCCTTTTTGACAGGGGAGAACAGGGCCTTGGTGTCCTTGGAGACCGCCATGCGGCTGTCACCCTCGGGCACTACGGTCTCGCCGGTATCAGGCTTGAAGGCCCACCGGGCGGTGAATGCGTCCCCCTCAGGTAGCTTGTCGATTTGAGCGGGGGACTTCAGCTCGGGTTTAGTAAGCGCCAACTCCTTAAACTTTCTCCAAGCCGCGTCTGCCGCGCC
>SDBV01001170.1_pt1 | contig 39224 bp, 36 predicted proteins | sample 2277081 | NCBI WGS metagenome assembly SDBV01 (sample SAMN10402039, study PRJNA504765) | marine sediment metagenome | isolation source: marine sediment core GS10_PC15, 223 cmbsf | place: Arctic Ocean: Southern Knipovich Ridge | collected 2010 | reverse complement strand
GGCGGTCAACCAAGATCTATGAGTAAAGCAATTAAAGCAAACACAAACAAAAAAAGTATAGGTAAAACTTAAAGCCATGTTGTTACTCAAAGTAGATCGTATCAGCGTAAAGGAAAGAGCAAAAATTTTAGATCTTACAGTAGCTACAATTTATCATTGGTCCTTTATATTGAATATGGTTGGAATAGAAGGATTATTAGGAAAAAATCATGGTGGTCGTTGTAATCAACATAGGACTTTTGAAGAGGAAGCAGCCTTTTTAGAAAAATTACGTGCAGATGGGGAGCAAGGCCTTATTCTCATTGCACATACAATAAAACAGCGAGTAGAGGAAGAATTGGGCTATGAGGTTGCAAAAGACTATGCATACGATTTATTAAGGCGCCAAAGTAGCTCCTCGACCAAAGTACCCTAAAAGCAATAAGGAGGTTCAAGAGGAGTTTAAAAAAATCCCCGAGTTGGCTGCCAATGAACTCGAAACATTCGATGGAGAAGATCAAAGACCAGTAATGATTTTTTTTTAGGATGAAGCTACTTTTGGGAGAATGGGTAACCCAGTTCGCTGCTGGGCACCTTAATAAGTAAGGCCACAAGTGCCTATGCAAAGAGTTCGTGAATACCTCTATTAGTGCAGTCTCTGTGCAAACTGGCGAAAATTTTTCACTTATTTTGCCCCGAACAAATGGACAAGTGATGCTTATTTTTTGGGGCTGACATAGTATTGCCCCTTATGCTGCATAGTGTTGAAGAAAAAATTTATCCCGTGTGGTATTTATTTTCTTTAACCAATATTCCATAAACAACTTTTCTATATCACATTTTTTATGTACCATTTCTTGATATTTGTGTTCGAGAAATTCTTCGGTTACCTGTTCCCAATCTTCTATAATGAGCACGGGTAATTTGGCGTATAATTCGTCAAGGTGAGAGGTTTTGACAATAGGAATGGTTCCCACCATTAAGGCTTCCCATGTGCGATACGTGTCAGGAGCGGTTCCTCTCGGAGACAGGGTGAATTTGTATTCGGCCATTTCTTGCATATAGCCTATAAAGGGTCTATGGGATGCTTTATGGCAGAACGGTTTATTTTCAAAGATAGTAATGACCTGATTGCGGTCACCTTTAAAAGGGGGCTTAGACCGTACGGTGAAATTCATATGCAGTAGTTTTTTTCTTGGTTCCTGACGCAATTGAGCAAATAGCTGCGTTAGTTCGTCGCGTTTTTCATAGAATTCTGTGCGTTGCAGAATGCCGAGTGGAAGTGCATGAAATTTAGGATGGGATTGTATACACGGGTGAACACCATACCAGGCGATGACTTTTTCGTCATCAAGGAACTTAAGAAACTTTTCGTGCATTCTATCAAAATAGGAGCCGAGGGTAACTATTATATAGGGGCAGTGAATCTCTTTATGCAATGTTGCAAAAAATTTTGGTGCATTGCGCACGAGGATAATATCTCCTGGTTGTACCTGTGTTGGATCAAAAGTAACAAGCTGAGGGTTCTTGAGCCCCATGCTTCTTTGATCAAATGCATGATTGCAAGCATTCTGAAAGCCCCAGCGTATGACAAAGTTCTCCGTGTGGGTACCATGAAACAAGGGTGATCTTTCCTCATAGGTGGTAGTACTGGTATGTGCTCCCATAAGCCATCCATGCAGGATAAGTAGAGCAATAGTATTTTTCATCGGCGTCTTCCTATGTTAAAGTCCCTTTTTTTTAATGTTCAGTGAACGTATCGATTTTCTTAGTATGCAAGGAGAGAAATCGTTCTCTTGCTCTATTTATTTTTTTCCACCAATACTCTACGCATAGTTTCTTTATATTATATTTTTTGGCAGTCATTTTTCTATATTTTTTCTCGAGAAATTCGGGGGTTATGTCCTCCCATTTTTTTATTATCAATACTGGTAAACCTGCATATAAATAATCGAGCTGAGATGTTTGAACAATGGGGATGGTGCCAGCGAGCATTGCTTCCCATGTGCGATACGTATCAGGACCTCGACCTGCTGGTGAAAGTACAAACTTGAATTCGGCCATTCCCTTCATGTAATCTGAAAAGCGTCTCCGTGAGGATTTATAGCAAAAGGGTCTATTTTCAAATAGAGCAACGATATCATCCCGTTGAGGCATTGCTTTATGGGAAAATCTGAAATTCATACATAAAAGCTTATTTCTAGGCATTTGTCGCAATTGAGCAAAGAATTGGGTAAGCTCAGTGCGCTTTTCATAATGTTCCGGTTTTTGTAGGATGCCAAGGGGAATCGGGTGAAATTTAGGGTGACATTTCTTACATGCATGTATGCTAAACCATGCAATGATTTTTTTATCATCAAAAAATCGTATCCATTTTTCTCGCATTTTATCGAGACATTCTCCCGCGGTAACCATTATATAGGGGTGCTTAATGTGGGGGTGCAATTCCTTCATAAAAGTAGGTACATTGCGTACAAAAATTATATCTCCTGGCTTTACTAAAGAAGGGTCGAATGTTGTTACGTGAGTGGGATCCGTTGGATAGACTTTTACTCGGAGATCAAATGAGTGATGACAACGACTTTGAAAGCCCCATCTGATGACAAAATTCTCAGTATAGGTCCCATAGTATAAATCTGATTCTTCTCTATAGCTTGCAGATGCTCTTGGTGAGAGTATTATGCATACAAGCATGATAAAAAATATGTTATGCTGCTTCACGATTTCTCCGGTGTCATTTCCTTGGTCCTGAAATTTTTTATCTACTGTATCTTTCCATAATGATCATAGTTAACTCTATCTTCAGTTGCCTCGATTAGATAAAAGGATAGAGCGATCCCTGTATTTCGGTATCTACCTCAGTAATTTCTAGCATAGGGCCATGCCATATATAGTTGGTGGGATATATCACCACTCTATAGTTACCTATGCGTGAAGCCATCAGAGAAAAATTGGATTCTCCTCTGATGAGGCAATCGAATGAGAACAGCGCAAAGAAATCCTCCAAGACATTTTTGTCATGCTGGTTTCCCTGTTCACGGCAGCCATAGGTAATATTAGGTTTGTTAATAGTTTCTTTATAATTCTGTACTAAGTCTTTAGGATCAGGGCTATCGGTAAAAAGGTGTACGTAAATCGGCCGATCATGAAAGAGTTCCGAAATAGTTTTAATTTGTTCAATATAAAAAGCATCCGGAGGAAATTTTAGTGGATGGTTTCTGTCAGCAAACTTTGAATAAATAGCCTTGCGTGGTTGAGATGGTATGGGTGCTAGCTTACTTGATACAGGGGTGCTTTTTTGTAGATTCAGTGCTTTTATCGGTGTGCGTAGCTGGAACACTCTATCCCATCCCGCTCCTGTACGGACATGCACTGCTACAGTAATACGATCTTTTGGTAACCTCATGGTCGAGAGAGGATGTGCAAGAGCAATTTCTTTACGTATCAGGGCAATAAATTTCTGATCATTCCAGTCAATAGAGAAGTTGAAGAACTGGCGACGCTTAATATCATTTTTACATTCCGGAAAGTAGGGTATGACGTAGAGAATATGTGCGTCCTTGTTAATATTAAGATTGCTTAGCTGTGCGCAGTCATTAGAAAAGATTGTTACCTCATCATAGTGTTCTTGCGCATCCTCTAGATTAAAAGGATCATGCAGTGTATGCATAGTTAATTGATCTGAGTATTCAAAAGGACGATATAAGAAAGGAATATCGTACTTGTATGCAATCCACCGTGCGTGGCAATAGGCTACTACGTTATCACCAAAGCGGCCGCCGCTGAAGTTATAGGTAATAGCGGCTGGCATAAGAGCAGCAGAGTAATATACTGCTATACTGAGCACAAACATGGTATATTTGAAATGAGTCATCCCTATCCCTCTGTTGTTACGTGTCTTTTTCAGGCATGTATTTTACTTAACATACTTATGTCGATGCATGCCTAATCAGAATCGACTATACCAAGAACTGCTTATCTATTTCAATAATTTATTTATATTGTTCTATTTTAGCATGTGAATGGGCACTCGAATATAGTGTCTGCTGAATAGTGAGTTTCAGTTATGGTAATGGCTAGATGTGGCCATAGCTGTGCAGCATAATGAACCCTCCCCGAAGCTTGCTTCGGGGAATGTACCCACAGAGATTCAAACTCTTGTTTTTTTGTAGTGCTTCTTTGTACATTCAATTACAAATATTGGATTTCTGCTGTGAAATTCCAAAAAAGTAATAAAGTGCCAAGAGATATGCAACAGGTACTATTAAGAGGATGATAGAAATAGGGGGATAACGCAATGAATGGTAGTATAAAAAATACATCAAAGATCTTTATTTTATTGTTGGTTTTATTGAAGAGTGGATTCCTTTGTGCGGCCGTGCAGGTCAAGGTAGATGGGCCCAAACAGGTCCGTATTGGTGATGAGATAGAGTATACTATATCTATTAAAAAAAAAGCTAATCAGGATACTGATACTGACATATTCCTTATGTATTATTATCTTCCTGATGAGCTGGAATACGTTTCTGCAGCTGTATTAGCTGAGGAGACTTTTGCGCTTCATTATCTCGATGCTTATAACTGCTTATATGGCGAGAGATGTAAAATAAAAGCCGGTGATATTATACGTATAATTGTTAAGGTTAAAACGTCAAAATTATGTGCATTAGATGGACATAAAAAAGATTTACTCATGCTTTTTAATTTTTTTCATGATGAAGCTGGGTTAGAAAAAGAATTTTCTAAGAAGAAAAAGCTTCATATTATGGACTAGCTTATTTCATTGTATAGAGTTTTAAAAATACCGCTTCTAGAAATAGTTTTCTGGAAATATGTATCTCTTACCTTCATAATTTTCTCGTACCAATACTCTTTATAAAGAAAGTGTAGATCATAGCGCTTTGACGTAATTTTCGTATATTTTTGTCGTAAAAAATCTTGAGTAATATCTTCCCAATTATCAACAATAAGCACCGGTAAGTTCTCATAAAGCCTATCTAGTTGAGAGGGTGCTTCTTTCACCTTATGGAAAGCTTTTTCCTGGTTACTATGTATAGGATCGATGTTCGATAGGTTATGCAAGTAAAGATCATGTTGGCCTCTTTTTACTATAGGAATGGTACCAACAAGGAGAGCTTCCCATGTTCTATAGCTATCTGGGCCCCAGCCCCGGGGGCAGAGCACAAATTTATACGTGGCCATCTCTTTTAGATAATCGGTGAAAGAGCGTCGTGGCTGTTTGGAACACCAGGACTTACTCGCAAAGAGCTCGATGAGATTTTGTCGTTCAGGATTTCTATCTGCGTCAAAATTGAGGCAGAGGAGTTTCGTTTTGGGCGTATTATTACGAAGATCTTGTATAAAGGTATTGATAGTGGCACTATTTTTGTAGAATTTTTTATCCTGTCGTATCCCTAATGGGAGAGGGAAAAACTTCTTATGGGCATTTTTAAAGGGATGGATGCTAAACCAGGCAATAATATGTGCTTCGTCCAAATAGTGAGAATATGATGATATACAGGTATCTCGGTATTCTCCATGGGTGAGAAGGATGTAGGGATACTTGATATAAGGATGCCTTTCTTGAAAAAAGAGATTTATATCTCTTACGAAAATGATATCACCCTCCTCAACATCGGCGGGATTAAAGCTTATCCCACCCGATTTTGTCGGCCAGGAGCAGGGGATAGTATTGGGATCAAAAAAATGGTTGCACATATCCTGAAAACCCCAGCGGATAATAAAATTATCTGACGTGTGTCCATAAAAAAGATGGTTGCCCGTTTTAGGATTGCCTAAAAGAGGGCTAGGGATCCCAAAGAAGATAAGTGCGAGATACACGAGGAACGTGCGATATCTTTGCCGAGTAGTGATAGTTGTCATGGCCCCCCCTGTAGTGTGGTTACAGTGTATGGAGCTCGGTACTTTTTTGTCAAGGTATGAGCGGACTAGTTTTTCAAAAGATTATTGAGCTTCTTAGTTGGCATAGAGTACACTGTTTGTGGCGAACGTTTTTAGCCTACTGCCGTAGAAGCCAAAGATAAATAGATCGTGGCACAAGGAGAATGTAATGCAGGTAAAATTTTTAGTACATATGATGCTTATAACGATGCCTCTTTGGGCTCAGTACGGAGAACAATCGGATCTTTTTTATGGAACCTATTCAGAAAACTATGTCATGCGGTGGGGATTTCAGAAGATATGCCATTATAGTTTTGATCCTCGCACGAATCCCTTTTTATGGCCCTCAAAGCCTGCTGGTGTGACTTTTAAGCCCGGTGATGTTAAGCCTGGCGATATTATTTTCGTGCGTGATGTAGAAACTTTTTATAAGAAGCTACACCCGAGGATTAAGCATCCCTACATTATGGTGACAGCGGGAGAATATCGGGATAAGGTCCAGGAACAGTGTGTCGATTTTCTTGATGATAAGAACATCATCGCCTGGTTTAGTGTGCATGCCTGCAAAAAAATGCATCCTAAGTTTCATATGCTGCCATTAGGTATTTATCCAGATAAGAAGTATTACCACCCGCGAGTAAAACTGAGCCAACTATTTTCTCGATTAAGGCATACACCTAAACACAAACTGCTCTACAGTAATTTTGGTGATCTATTAGGTAAAAAACCTGAAAGAGCTCACGTAGGTGATCTCTTTGATAATATGTCCTATTGTTATAAGGCCAAGCGTTTGCCCTTTATTGAATACATGAAGGAGATGTCTCAGTTTAAGTTTGCGTTATCACCCCGGGGCTATGGGCCCGATTCTTATCGCAACTGGGAAGCTATGCTGGTTGGCTCTATACCTATTGTACATACCTCCCATTTAGATTCGCTGTATGATGATTTGCCGGTACTTATTATCAAAGATTGGCGAGAAATAACGGAGGAGTTTCTTGAGAAGAAATATACGCAGATGAAAGCAAAAAAATATAACATAGAAAAATTGTGTATGGAATATTGGTGGAAAAAGATACAGTATGTTAGGGATGCCTTTTTTGCTTGTGATGAAGGGGAAAGAGCATGAAAAGAATCGTGACAGTATGTCTGCTGGCTGCAGGACTGTATGCAGCGGAAGCACCCCATAACAACGATGTGTTCTATTACGGGGATGTGTCCGGAAACTTTGTGATTCGCTGGGCTTTCCAGAAATTTTGCGATCATGTATTCGATCCGCGTACCGATAAGTGGGTGTGGCCGACTAAACAAAATGGAGGCGTTGCCTTTGATCCGAGGGATGTAAAGGCAGGAGATGTGATTTTTGTGCGGGATGCCCCTCTTTTTTTTGAAACGATGCATCCTCACATACGTAACCCATATATTATAGTGTCACATGGTGAGCATTTCGATGCGATGAAAAAAAGATATTTTGGCTATCTCGAAGATAAGAAAATTATTAAGTGGTTTGGCATTCATCCTTGTAAGGCAACTCATCCGAAGTATATCCCCATACCTATTGGGGTTGTTCAGCAACCTGAGAACCATAAGCGGGGAAAAGAGCTGCATAAATTTTTTACCCGTATACGAGAAAATAGCGAGAAAAAGCATCTTTTGTATATGAACTTTGCTGATTTTCAAAAGCCGGAGCGCAAGAAAGTGCGGGTAATGTTTATTGGCAAAAACTACTGTAAACGGGGGTTGCGTCAGCCCTTTCAAAGTTATATAAAGGAAATGGCTCAATGCACCTTTACCCTCTCTCCTGCAGGGCTTGCTCCCGATTGCTATCGCACGTGGGAAGCGTTGCTGGTTGGATCTATTCCGATAGTGCGTTCTTCTCAGCTAAATCCTCTCTTTGAAGGATTGCCGGTACTTATTGTAGATGTATGGGATGAGATTAATGAAGAGTATCTCCAGAGAAAATATAAGGAAATAACTGCCCATAAATACGATCTCAAGAGACTCTATATGGAATATTGGTTAGCAAAGATTGAGGCGGTACGTACTCAGTTTTTAAAGCGGGCTGTTAAAAGAAAAAAGAAGAGGTGAGGCAATGCGTGGCAGTTTTTTAGGAACATGTCTGCTCTTTTCGGTATTAGGTATGTATGCATGGTTAGATGATCAGTCTGATTATGATCTCTTTTTTCCGTCACCATCCGATAACTTTGTTATTCGTTGGGCATTTCAGGCTCAGTGTGATTTTGTATTTGATCCACGTACTATATGGCCAACACCTGCAAAAAGGAGGGGTCCCGTAAGCTTTGATCCAGATAAGGTACAGCCGGGAAATATGATTTTTGTGCGAGACGCTCCTCATTTCTTTAAGACGATGCATAAGCACATTAAGGTTCCCTATTTTATCATGACTCATGGGGAATATTTAGATATGTTTCAGAAATGGTTCCATAAATATCTTGATAATAATCCACAGATTCTCGGGTGGTTTACCATACATCCTTGTAAAAAGTTTCATGAGCGAGTTTTCCCGCTCCCACTTGGGATTATCCAATATAATGATCTTTATGATAAGCGGGTAGCAGTACATAAGCAATATTTGAAGTATCGCAAGAGCAAGAAAGAAAAGCTACTGTATATGAACTTTACTGACTGGCGTAATCCTGCGCGTAAACGGATACGGAATTTTTTCTTAGAAAAATCCTACTGCCATAATGGAGGCAAGTGCCGTTTTAACCAGTATATCAGGGAAACGGCTGAGCATAAGTTTAGTATCTCTCCCCCTGGGCTGGGACCTGATTTATACCGCATATATGAAAGCTTATTGGTTGGCACTATTCCTATTGTGCAGCACTCCTACCTTGATTGGTTCTATGAAGGATTGCCGGTGCTCTTTATTGATCGGTGGGAAGAAGTGACCGAGGAATTTTTACAGCAAAAATATGCTGAAATTACCTCTAAAAAATACGATCCAGAAAAGCTCTATATGGATTACTGGATAGAGTATATACAGAGAACGCGAGATTGCTTGTTTGTTCAGTACCAGCAGGGAAATTAACTCATTAATTCCGTATTGATTGCGATATCGACCTTACTAATCGTGAGCCCTTTATCATCCCGACTAAAATCGACCGGAGTGATCAGGACTTTATAGGAGCCTAATTTTGAGGCTATCAGTGCAAAGTTGGATTCACCTCTATTGACACTCCCCGGCTTAAAAGCCGGAGATTCTTGCTTCACAGGATGACCCATTGTCGTTCCTCCACAAGCTCTTAGACGACGTGCCCCGCCGCCTTATCTTTAAAGCTGAAAAATTATCACCTTGGCTTTCGGCAACAATCCTTAGTATAGAGACTCTTGCTACGAAAGCAAAGTTCAAAAGGGGTCAAGCCAAAAAAATCTTCAAGGAGCGTCCCCTGCCGTTTTCCATCATCACGACAGGCAAATTCTATATTAGATTTATTAACAGCATTTTTATATTTTTCTCGGAGCATGGTTGGGTGCTTATCATCGGTAAAAATAAAGACATATAATGGTTGATCGCTCAATATCTCTGAAATGGTCTGAATCTGTTCTATATAATATGAATCGGGAGGGAATTTCAAGGGAAATGTAAGGTCTAACCGGTTTTTTTTAAGAAGATCAGGCCCACATCCTTTACGAACATGGACTGCTACGGTAATTTTATCTTGTGGAAGCTCAGGTGTCGCTACCGGTTCTAACGGTTTGATGTCTTCTTGCAGTTGTCTTTTGAATTCCTTATCCTGCCAATCAACATCAAAATGAAAATAGTGCTTTCTTTCGATATCATACGTACTTTCGGGAAAATAGGGGATGATATAGAGCGTGTTAGTATCTTTTTATATGGGCAGGTCATTTTGCTTTTGACCTCGTGATCTGAACTTCACGATCTGATCGAATTTACTTTCATCATAGAGTGCATACTTGGTATGCAGTATAAGCTTGTCAGAACGAGTGAATGGGCGGTACAGTAAGGGGATATTATGCTTATAAGAAATCCATTTTGCATGACAATATGAGATAAGTTTATCCCCAAAACGTTTAGCATTTAAGCCATAGGCTATCGCACTTGATGTACCATCTGTTTTTGTTCCGGATGCATACATAAGGAACAAAGGAACAACAGTACGTATATTTTTTTCATGGTAAACTCTTTTGTTCTTGGTTTATTGGTGTTTTTATGTGCGGAAATATATCATGCAGCAGAGTCCAGTCGATAAGCTCTGCGAGTTCTACGTCATACGCCTTTTTCTTACTAAAATCTATACGGGTAAACCAGGAAAAATCGGCCGGTGGATATTTCATGGTCCTTATTTTTTCTTGGAGGTTGGTGCACTCTGCTACAAAGAACGCTGATATTTTACCTGTATCGATAAAGATTCGTGCATTTTTGAGCGCCTTGTTGGGTGTGATTGAAAATCCGTAGTCTCGTATATCTGCCCCTAATACGAGTAAGGCGAGAGTTGTTATACAGCATTTTTCACAGGATCCACAATTGATGATAAGGCCCCTTTTTTGGCAAACGATGAGCTTCGGTCGAGAAATGAGATGACGATTGCTTAACTGGATAAGAGAGTCGATTTTATCGCAGCGGTTCATATCGTACTGGTCATGCTTTATGCGTATTCCTGCAAAGGTGATATTGCCATCTATGTACGGATTTGCTGCCGTAGCATAGGCCTGTTTCCAGATCTCAGAAGAAGCGATATGTAAGGTAGGAATGCCGCGGGTGAGTAAAATGGGTGCCGTTAATCCGGCCCAGCCAATATCTTCGATCGTATCTATTCTCCAGGTAACGATTTCTGGCGAGAGCTTCGAAAGTTTTGATAGGTCGAGGAAAGAGTAGTAATTCGATTTAATAAAAGTATTTTCATGGCCATACTCTTCTGCAAAAGTGATCATACGATTTTTTATAGTGCGCCAGAGCCTTTTATCCTCCAGCGGCAAACCACTCTGGCCCCAGGCCGTAATAAGGAGCTGTTTTTTATCGCGCAGTGCATACGAAGCGGCTATTGAATCTACACCGCCACTAAAAAGAAGCGCCGTCATACCGCGCGTTGCGGCAGTGCGGTGTACCATCGCATTGCGTACTAATTTTTTAGGGATAAGGCGCCCATTCCACTTGGTGTGAGGATAGAGAACATGAAAGAGCTTCTTGATTCTTTCAAGCGATTCATAGATTTCTTTATCCATCGATTTTATCGTATACTCTTTGCCCGATATCCAGACCAAAGAGATGACATTCATAATAAAGGGCAGTGTCACTATCGAATAGTCGAGTTTAGTCAGATCGATATCTTTATCATATTCGACGAAAAAATCATCGGTGAGGTACGCTTTTTTAAAAGCGCGATTGATTGTAATATTGATTCGATTTTTCTTAATGGTTGCCTGCTCAATAAGTTTTTCAGGAGCTGCTTGTGCCCACACTGGCCGTGCCATTGACACTGCCAATGGCACGGCCATGAGGAGTACATAATAGACGATGCATGCTTTCAGTATACGGTTTTTCATGAATGTACCTCACCGGTGGTAATAGGATGGGATGGTGCGCCTAAGTGCATAGCAAGGGGAAGGCTCTGCTTATCAGGAAGGAGCGTAAGCATCTCATCCCAATCGAGCTTATGTTGGCAGGTAACATCAAAAGGAATTTTTTCATCAAAATCGATAGCTAAGAAGGCTTTTAACTCACCCGGAACCGGTTTTCCTTCTGCTAGGCGCTGAGTAATAGTTTCTTGTAGTTCTTTAAATAAGAGTATCGTATAGTAGTTAAGCTTCTTCGGTGCAAGCAAATCAAGCGTTTTCGAAGCCGCCGTTTTCCGGTCGAGCTTTATACCATATTTTTGAGGATTTTCATCGATGACGAGAAAGCCGATAGCACTCGATAAGCATTTACGGCAGGCTCCGCAGTTGGCGTCATATTTTTTTTCGAGTGAGCAGATCTTTAAAAAGGGTGGTTTGATCCCTTTTTCCTTGCAGGTAGTACAGATAAACTCGATTTTATTAAGGCGGGTCATATCAAATTGATCGTGCAGCACGCGCAGTCCACAAAATTTCAGGTTGTTGTCGACAAAAGGACTTGCAGCAGCCGGGTACGGGTAGCGCCAGGTATGAGATGAGGCTATGCGCAATACCGGGTATTTTTTAGAGAGCAAAATGGGTGCGGTTAAGCCTGCCCAGCCAAGGCCTTCTACAGCACCGAGGCGCCATTTGGTAATTTCTTTAGTGAGCGTTGCGAGATACTCCCACTTTAAGAAAGAGGTGTAGTTTGAGCGAATAAAGGAAGTTTTATTGCCCCAGGCGTGAGCAAACGCTTCGATTTTTTTTCTGCGTTTTTTCCATAACGATTCTTCATAAAGTGGCAGATCCCAATGGCCCCAGGCGGTAATAAGGAGCTGCTTTTTGTCAAGGTGGCCAAAGGCTGATGAGGTTGAATCGATACCACCGCTATAAAGAAGGCCGGTACGCTCTTTTTTCCTTTTCTCTTTAAAAGTCCGAGGGTGATCTACCAGCTTGCGGGCACGTAATTTGCCTTTCCAGGTGGTTTTGGGATACATTGTCTTAAATACTTTCTTAACTCGCTTGAGAGAGGCGCACAGTTCAGTATCCATCTCATCGACGTAGTATGTTTTTCCTGAGATCCATACGATCGAAATAACATTCATAATAAAAGGCATACTGAGCACCGAATAATCGAACTGCTCAAGGTTGATATCGGTATCATATTCGGCGAAAAAATTACCCTTGAGATACTTTTTCTTAAAACCTTCATGGGGGGTGATAGAGAGTTTATTATGGTGCACCGATATTTTTTGGATTAGGTTCTCACCTTTCTGTGCAAGTACGTACACACTCATAAGTATGACAACACTATACAAAAGCTTTCTTATCATCATAGTCATGATGTCTCAACTCCCTTTTTTGAGGGTATCTCCATATCCGGAAGCAGATCGGCAAATTCATGCCAATCGATTTTTCGTTGCCCTTGTACGTCTGTGGTGATCTTTCTATGAAGATTCACCGAGAGAATCCATTCAAGATCCTTAGGGATAACCTCTCCGGCATCGACTCTTTCTTGGAGGAGCTCCTGCATATGCATAAAGTGCCATACGGTTGAGTAGCCGGTTTTATGCTCCCTCATAAACTGTTGTGATTTTTTAAGTGCGGTTTCGGCCGAGATAGGAAAACCATATTCTTGGGCATTTTCGCCGACTAAAATAAATTCAAGAACCGTTCGGATACATTTTTGGCATTTGCAGCAGTTGTTTACAATTCTTTCTTCACAGACCCGAATGAACGGTTTTTCAAGTTGCTCCGTTTTACACAACTGACCGATGAGCGCACATTTATCGAGTCTATTCATATCGAACATATCATGCTTAAGCCAGACACCTGCAAAATGTATATTATCGTCAACGAAAGGATTTGCTGCAGCAGGAAGATGAAAATCCCAGGTAACCGTTGATGCATGGCGTAGTTCAGCATATCCCTTTAAGAGCATGAGAGGAGCAGCGAGTCCGGCCCAGCCGATACCTTCCACCGTAAAGATCCGCCATGAAGCGATTTCAGGTGAAATATGATCGAGTACATCCCGATTTAAAAATGAGTAGTAGTTCGATTTAATAAAGGCATTTTCATGGCCATGCTGACGCCCAAAGTTGCGTAGCTGTTTTGCACGAGTCTTCCAGAGTCTTTCATCATGCAGGGGCAGATCCCAGTGGCCCCAGACGGTAATGAGTAACTGCTTTTTGTTACGGTGATAGAACGCGGATGCGGTAGAATCAAGGCCTCCGCTAAACAACAGCGCCATATGTTTTTGTGGGGGACGATTTTTGAGAGAAAAGGGACGTGTATGCTTTACGAGCTTGCGGGGAATAAGACGCCCCTTCCATGATGTCCTTTTGTACATGCGCCTAAAGACTTCTTTGATCTTTTTGAGTGATGCATACAGCTCTTCATCCATTTCGTCTATATAATAATCCCGCCCCGAAATCCAGACAATCGATACGACGTTCATAATAAACGGCATGATCTGAATAGAGTAATCAAGGAGCTCAAGGTTAACATCTTTTTCATAGTGAGCAAAAAAATTACCGGTCAAATACTTTTTCTTAAAGCCCGCATTGATCCCTATTTTAAGGGAATTCTTACGAACAGTAACCGATTCGATAAGGTTGGTCTCCTCGGTTGCTGCATAGGCAGATACAGCGATGAGTAAACTAATTATAATACCGCTCTTTCTTGGGACGTTCATCCTATTCTCCTTTTATGTTCTTATAGTGTTTCAAGCGGCTCATAGGGCGTACGAGCGCGAATGATCTTTTCAAGTGCTAATTGCAATGAACGATCTATCCGATGGTCGCTGATCGGATTTTCGTAGTTATAGATATACATAATATCGGGGATAAATGTGCTATGGTTGGGAGAGCTTTCATCACGTGGGGCGCACATTTCCAGCATCGGAATCATCGTTGCCATATCGGCATTCATCGCATAGAATGCGCCATCAAGAGTAAGATCATCCAGATGTATCTTTTTAAAAAGCCCTGCCTTAAACGTTCTCAGATGCTGTGCAACATAGGTGAGCGTGCGTAGTTTTTTTTCGATGAGTGCTGAACGTGGAATCTCATAGGTTGTCCCCCACCGCGTACTGGGATAAAAAATAAACTGACCGTAGGTCATAGAGAGATTCGGGTTAGCATATTCTTTTTCAAGGCGTGCAAGTACGCTGTCATGAGCAAGCGCATCATCGCCATCGACAAGCACGACGATCTGATGATCTTTGCAATGCTCATGGATGGTGTTGTAGATATTTGCTAAAGCGCCTTTGCGCTCTTTGTTATGGATAATTTTTATGAACGTTGGGGGGAGTGCATGCTCTCGGGCATACTCATCCATAATGCTACCCGTTTTGTCCGTCGAGCAATCATCGACGCAGATGATCGAGTAGGGATGCGTCGTTTTTTGTCCGATGAGTGAATCTAAATTGCGGCGAGCATATTTTTCATTATTATAGGAGGGCACGACAATGACGAATTCTATCGGCTGCCGTTCTACGGCAGAGCATACTGATGCTCCGAACAATAAACTTAGCACGATGGTTATCATTTCAGGCCTTTCACAGATGATCAAGGGGTTCATAGGGTTTGAGTATGCGTATATGCCGATCAAGCCTGATTTGCTCAGCCCGTCCGCTATCGGTACGAGAATCGCCTATGGGATTATCATAGTTATACACATACAGTACCGTATCGGCAATAAAGATGCTATGGTTTTTTGCCGTTTCATTTTTTGGTGCACACATTTCAAGCATAGGGAAAAGCATCGCCATATCCCAGGCTTTTCTATATATAATGCCGGTGGGATCCAAGAGATCTTCTTGCTTTATTTTTTTAAAAAGTGCTGCTCTGAATGTTTTGAGATGGGAGGGTACATTAGGGTGCTGCCTAAAGCTGCGGCTGCGTATAACATCCTCCGGATATCCGCCGCAGGCAGACCAGAATTCCCCTTTAGGGTAGACGACAAAGCGACCATATGTCATCCATATATCAGGGTCTGCATACTCTCTCTCAAGCCGTTCAAGAACGCCACTAAATGAAAGTGTATCATCGCCATCGATACATACGACTATTTTATGGTCAGGTATATGGTGGTGTACAGTATTATAGATATTTTCAAGGGCTGAGCCGACCCGCACTTTATTGTGGATAATCGTAAGAAACGATTCTGGGAGATTATGTTCTTGAGCATACTCATCCATCAACTGCCCGGTCCGATCGGAAGAGCCGTCATCTACAGAGATGATCTGAAAGGGTTGTGATGATCTTTGGCATATGATCGAATCGAGATTTCTCTGCACATATTTCTCATTGTTAAATGAGGTAACAAGTACCACAAACTCAACATCTACCGGTTGATATGCGTGCGTAAAGATTCCTGTGAGAGTAATGATAAGACATAAAAGCAGGCTTTTGATTTTTTTCATGCTATGGCTCCTTACGTATTACTGCTTCTTATTCCAATAAAAGGAGAGATTACGATAGAGGCCTGGAGAATTAGGATCGGCTTCTATGGCCTTACGTGCTGCTTCTTCTCCCACCTCATATTCCTGTATATAGTAAGCACAGCAGCTCAAAACGTACCATCGTTCGAAGGTATAATAATCGAGGAGGATGGGCAATATCTCTTTTTCAATCTCAGGAACAGGTAGCTCGGCCGCTCGGTGTGCAAAGAGATAGCTTAACCCATACTTTTGCTCATTGAAGAAATAGTGTTTTGCGATTTTTACCAGCGGTTCCGCCCGGTGGGGGCGTAATGAAAAAGCTTCCAAATAATATGTAAGTGCCTCGTCCCAGCTAAAGTTTTCAGGATCGTGTTCAATGAGCTTTTCTGTTACATCGGCAAGATGAAAAAGTGCATGATAATCTTCTTGGACAAAAGAATGCAGTTCTCGGCGTATCTTCAAATAGGTGTAAGCACTCTGATAATTGCCAAGCCATTTTTCACTTAGGCCGGCGTAGAGAGCAGCCCGGGGATTTTTCGGATTTTCAATAAGCTGGCCGAGAAAGTAATCCCGATCCGATTCCCATCTCTTTCTGCTACGTTCAGCACCACTTGCGCTCGGTGTAATTTCAAAATAGACCGATTCAGGAGTATGGTCCGAGGATGGCTTATTAGGGCACTCGTGCCGCTCACCTTCAAATGTTACATCATCATGCGTTAATAGTAAGCGGCAGGTGAATGAGAGGCAGTCTTTTCCGTTACCATCTTTTAAGAGCATGCGATTGCGGTAGTAACAGGGCAACTGATGCCCTTGGATTGCTTTAGTTGCTTCATCTCGGCAGAAAGCCAACAGATTATCGAACGTATGGAGGTACCATTCAGCATCGGGAAAGAGGATGAAGGTAGAATCGGCGAATGTTTCTCGGGTTAGCTCTAGAGCTCGATTACGCGCTCGTGCATAAGGAAATTGTGGCTCGTTCCATTCTTCTTTTATGATGATGAAGTCTTGGATGCCTTTCTTTTCGAAAAAGTCTTTTGCAAGATCCTCGGTGCCATCAGTTGATCCGGTATCGTATATGAGATAAGCGACTTCTCCATCGTTAAGATTCTGTTTTTCTTGTGAGATATAGGTTTCAAGGGTGGGGATAATCCGTTCTTTTTCATTTTTTACCATAAGAAGCACAACAAGCAATGGCTGAGCGGGGACGAAGGTTGCATAACTTATGTGAGCTACAACGTTCAAAAAGAGCGTGAATAAAAGATAATGCTTTAGTTTCATTACGTGTTCCTTGCGGTGAAAAAGCTCTGAAATTCGTGAACTTGGCATAGACTACCACTTGGGGGGGGTAAAAAACAAGCGTTGGTTGAAATTTGTTAGGACTTGCTGGTTTGTCGATTTACTAATGCATTTCTTGTGGAAGTTTTCGACTTACCCATTCTTTGATATTACGCAATTCGGTGTCAAATTGAGCACCTATCAAAACAATACTTTTCCCTTTGTGCTGATATTTTTGGTAGTACTTTTTTTCTTCTATTTGTTTGAGGGCTATTTCAGCGGGTTCATTAAGTTTAAACTCCAACAGGTAAATGGTTGATGCGGTTTCAATTACTGCATCTATTCTTCCGTCATTCGTTACTACCTCTGCATGAACTTGGGTCCCTATTAATTTGAGTATGATATAAAAGATAGTTTGGTAATACTTTTCAAGGGCAAGCTGCATTGTATAGGGTATCTCCGCAAAGAAGATGCCAAGGGCCTTAAAGAAAAGCGTAAGATCATTATTTTTAAGGGCATGCGTAAGCTGGACTACATTATTTTTTAAAAGCGCAATGTCAGTATTTGTTAAAGAGCTCATGAAGTAATTAAAGAAAGAAACTTTTACTTCCTCATTGGGGTATTTCAGCTTATAGTTTTGGGTTTCGGGGTTATACGTGTCTATCGTCAAATACCCTGTTTGCCACAGAAGCGGTATGAGTTTAATCTTATCAATGTCATATGACTTGGTTTCTTCGATATTGACTTCAGATCCCTCTATTTCAGAAATGGGATACTGCTGAGTTTGTATGAGCTGCACTAAGAAAGAAGGAGTTCCTGTATCAGCCCAATAGTTCAAGAGTTTTTTGTTCGATAAGAAAAAGAGGACTGAAAAGGGATTATATACCTTAAGCGTCTCTTTTTCTTTGGGAGTATCTTCTTCTACAAACTGGTATCCGTTATACCAGCTGCGCATATCCTCTAAAATGTGCTCTTCAGGCACCAGCTGTTTTTTGGCTATGGTATCTATGTAGGTATGAAAATGCGTCTTTAATTCTTCCTGGGTATAGCCTAAGAGTACCCCAGCTTTTTTAGAGAGCGTAAGATCATTGAGGTTGTTTAGACCTGAAAAAATTGAGGTTTTAGAAAACTTAGTAACACCGGTGATAAAAATGAACGTGAGATAGTCTCCGAGATCCTTGAGTACTACAAAAAAATCATGGAGAACCTTCCTGCAGGACTCCACTAGCTCCAGATTGTTGATGTTGTTAATCAACGGATAATCATATTCATCGATTAATATGACTACACGATTTTTGGCAGAAAGTTGTTTGATAAGCGTGGTCAATTTTGTTTGTAGGGAAGGTGCATTGCTTACATCTATACCATGTTTTTTTGCGAGCTCTAGGAGATTCCATTCGAGGTCTTTTCTTAAGTTTTCTGCTGATGTACTATTCATCGAGGAAAAACTTACATGAATTACCGGATGTTCAACCCAATCGTAGTCTGTTTGATCAATGTAGAGAGACTTAAAGAGTTCTCTATTGCCAGAAAATATCTCGTGCAGCGTTGAAAGCAGGAGAGATTTGCCAAATCTGCGAGGCCGAGAAAGAAAATAGCAGTCTCCCGACTCTATAAGGTCGAGGATATACTTTGTTTTATCAATATAGAGAAAATCACCCTCAATCATGCGAGAGAATGATTGAATCCCAATAGGGAGTTTTTTTTGTTTGATCATGCACATCCTTGAAGTACTCTATTGTGAGTATTGCTCTTTATTATACTTGATTAGGAGATATTTTGCGAGCACATATTTTCATCTTTTTGACTTTTGCTAAAAAAGAGTGCATACTAATATCTGTCTAAACGCTTCATAATTTCACATTCATTTTGTAAACAATAGGTCTTAGTTTGGTGTAAGGGGATTGCGATGGCAACGAGTAAATCCGGCGGTTCGACCCATAATGGTAGAGATAGTGCCGGTAGACGGTTAGGTGTGAAACTTTTTGATGGTGAGCGCGTATTCGGTGGTGAAATTATCATTCGCCAACGTGGAACTCGTATTCATCCAGGCAAGAATGTAGGCCTCGGTACTGATCACACAATTTTTGCCCGGGCTCCCGGCAAAGTAAAATTTCATTTTGGCCCTAAGGGGCGCAAGTATGTATCGATACTTGTTGCACAATAATTAGTTTGGTATAATCTTTTTCATCTTTTAAATGAGTAGTGGTAGATAGGTAGAGTCTTATGATTAATCTTCTCAGATTTCGTCAACAAGGTGGTCACATTAAACCGATCGATATTCTAAAATTTCGTTACGCAACAGCAGCATTTTCAGTACTTATCTTGGGATCGTTTATAGGTGGCTATTTTTATAAAAAATATACCACTGCTGACGGTCATACCTTTAATTATAGTGTCGACTTTACGGGGGGCATTCAGGCACTTCTTGCCTTCAATAAACCGGTTCAGGGCGGAAAGCTCGTACATATACTTGATTCAAAAGGTTGGCCAGGGACCGTTACGAGAGAATTTTCTCCGACTGAGCATCTTGTTCGGGTCAAAAAAGAGGCTAAGGAGGTTGCCAAAGAATCTGAGGCGATGCGTAATGCGTTGCTTGCGGATTTAGGGAGTGATTATACGATTACTATCAAACAAACCGATAGTGTAGGAATGGCTACTGGGTCGACATTGAGGACGAAGTCGCTTTATGCGGTTATTGTGAGCCTTTTGCTCATGCTTCTTTATATAGCTTTGCGCTTCTGGTCTTTTGCCTACGCGATGGGGTCGATTGTTGCTCTTTTTCATGATGCTATCGTTATTTTAGCTCTATTTCTTTTATTTGATAAAGAAATATCTATGAACGTTATCGGTGCTATATTAGCCGTACTGGGCTATTCTATTAATGATACGATTGTTATTTTTTCTCGGATTCGAGAAAATGTGCAACGTCTGCCCCAGACATCAATGTATGATATTATTAATATCAGTATTACTGAGACCTTAAGTCGTACAGTTTTGACAACCGTTGCAACCATGTTAGTGGTAATAGCCCTCTTTATTTTTGGCGGGGAAACCTTAAGGGACTTATCCCTTGCGCTTTTAGTTGGGATGGTATTTGGTATTTATTCAACAATTTTTATTGCAACTCCCGTTCTCCATATGCTATATGGTGATACGAGAGCATAAATTCCTTAGATTATGTGATATTTGCGTAGCGCAATGTGCTTCTAAGGACTAATTTACATCATTATTATAATCAGACAATCAAGTGATCTACACGGAGTGTTCAAGGTTCCTCTTATAGCAAAGAGGATTACACTTTTTTAAGGAGACTTTCTTTTATGAATGAACAAGAATTAAAGCAGTTAGGTCTTGCTGACTTGCAAAATCGGGCGCGGCGCTTAGGTGTTGTAGGCTCATCCCTCATGAAAAAGGATCAGCTTGTTACGCATATTCTCGATCTTGAAGCGCATCCTGATAGGGAAATTGCTGTTGAAGGACTTCTAGAAAAATTGCCGGACGGTTTTGGATTTTTACGCTCTGCTCGCTATGATTATGTATCAGGGCCGGATGATATTTATGTATCTCCTTCCCAAATTCGCCGCTTTGGTTTAAGAACGGGCGATACGGTATCGGGTGTGATCAGGAAGCCCAAAGAGGGCGAGAAGTATTTTGCACTTCTTAAGGTGCATCAGGTGAATTATAAAGATCCGGCGGCTCTTGCCGACAGAACTTTTTTTGATCGCCTTTCTCCTATGCATCCCGATAAAAAGTATTCGCTTGAATATGACCCGACATGGCTTTCAACCCGTATCATGGATCTCTTTACCCCCATTGGCAAAGGGCAACGTGGTTTAATTGTTGCGCCCCCCAAGGCGGGTAAGACGATGCTCTTAAAGGAAATTACTCAAGCACTTGTAGCTAATCATCCTGAGATCTATCTTATCGTTTTACTTATTGATGAGCGACCGGAAGAAGTTGCTGATATGCGTAGATCAGTTCAGGGTGCCCATGCGGAAGTGATAAGTTCTACGTTCGATGAATCTGCTGAGCGACACGTTCAGGTTGCTGAGTTGGTCCTGGAAAAGGCTAAGCGGTTAGTTGAAGGTGGCTACGATGTGGTTATTTTACTCGATTCTATTACCCGTCTTGCTCGGGCCTACAATACCATTGCACCTTCATCGGGTAAGGTTCTCACCGGTGGTATCGATGCAAGCGCATTGCAGCATCCTAAAAGGTTTTTTGGAGCTGCCCGTAGTATGGAAGAGGGAGGCTCTCTTACGATTATTGCGACCGCACTGGTAGAAACAGGTTCTCGTATGGATGAAGTCATCTATGAAGAGTTTAAGGGTACGGGTAACATGGAAATGCATATGACTCGTAAGCTTGCAAATCGTCGTACCTTCCCTGCATTTGATTTACTGCTTTCAGGAACACGGCGGGAAGAGCTTCTCTTGCCTGAAGCTGAGCTTAAGAAAATGTGGGTACTGAGAAAGTTCTTAGGAACGATGAATACTGTCGAGGGCATGGAGTTCCTTATCGATAAAATCAAGAAGTTTAAAACGAATGCAGAGTTTATCGATTCGATGAAAAAGAATGGCAAAAGCAGCGATTGATATACAAACGCTCAAATGTCTCAGGAAGCCTAATCTTCTGATAGCCTTGATTTGTCGGTCTAAGCGTCGCTAGGACATTATGGGGTCTTTCCCTCAATGATCTTCTCAGCATGTATCTTTGTTACGTGCATCATAATTACTTCATAGGACATTTTTTCATTCTAGGCATGGATGGATTACGTGCGAAGATTATTGATGTCTCTTCCAGCTCTTTATAAAATACGTTTTCTGATCTTGCGAAACTAATAAAAATTTCGACATTCGACACCTCAGGTACATCGTTTTTTAATGAGTTGCAAAAGGAAATCGGATAGGGTGTCCCTTCATAATTGATAGTGCAATATTTCAATTTTCCATGGATCTTCTATACTGAAATCTAGGGATTTTGGTAGTGGCTGCTTATCTGTGTAAAAAGGAGTACTGCGATGAACAAAACAGTGCTTTTGAGGTTTCTGATTTCTTTTCTTATTTTAACGAATGTTGTTAGTACAGTGCATGGGCTGGGGGGGAGAGTTAGAGTTGTGGAACGGCCTAAAGATATCCCTCTTGAGAAGTGGCGTAGGGGCTGGTATGGCTGGAGCGAGTTAGTTCAGAACAAAAAGTTTGAAGATGCGCTTTATTATCAGCAGGGAGAAGTAGAGTGGCTCCCTCCTTTTTTACCGTTTATAATACGAACGAATAATGCTGATTTTGTCGAACAGGCTCTGCGCAAGTCCTATTGCGATTTTAGTGATAATTATTATTCAGGGGCACTTTGTGAAGCAACAGCCAGAGGGTATACTAAAATATTTTATCAATTAGATTATTACGATAAAAGAAAACCGGAAGAATCTGATACGTGTTATGCTACCTGTCTTATGATTGCCTGTGCAGGAGGATTTTTTGATATAATGTCAAGAATAGTAGTAGGTTTGGCGCCATATCGCTATTCTTTGGCTAAAGGATTTACATTTGACATTAATAGGGGTGAGCAGATCGATTTTGCCAAATTAGAATTTGATTTTACAGGGATAGGGCGTAAACGTCGTTCCCATTGGCGGTTTCAGCCATCGGTGGGGGCGAAAAAAGGTGCATCTTTGGCTTTACATGCTGCGGTTGATGGCAATCATCTTGATTGTGTTCTTTTTTTGCTTGCTAACGGGGCGGACTCGAATAAAGGTGATCATGATGGTGAGACGGCTCTTGCAATAGCAGAACGGAGAAATTTGCTGGATATCATAAGAGTACTGAAGCTTTTTGAGCGCTATAAGCCTTTGATTACTAAGATTGGTTACACGGATGATAATCACCCTTGGACGCATAAGTTGCTGCAAGCATGCCCTGCCTTGGCATCGTTGTATATCAAAGGTGATCGTGGTAGTACGCTTCTTCATGCGGCGGTATGGGCAGATGACCCAGTGTTAGTGGCGACGGTGCTGCGGATGGAACCCCGACTATTTTTTGAAAAAGATGCTCAGGGTTGGATACCACTTGAATGTGCTATAGCCAGTGGCAATCATAATGCACTAAAGAGCATATTACGTGTTGCTTATGAGGATGATAAAAAGGGAGGCTTCAAAGTGATACGGGGTGTTGAAAGACGTGCGTGTGAACCAGAGCGTGTAGCAAAGAGGGCAGCGCGGCGGGAAGAAAGGGATAAAGCACGGCAGGAAGCATGGGAGAGAGCAGGGCAGGAAGCATTGCGGCAATATCGCGAAGGGCTGGTTGGTCAGTAAATCAAGAATATATTGTTTTTTTCTTGCCCATATTCTAGGCTGAAAGAGATCGTTGAGGTCCTTTTATGGGGAGAACTAGTGATGAAGATAAGAGTGATCTTTTTATTCGTGTTGCCCTTATGTAGTATGATGGTTTATGCTTATCACACTGGTGCTTTGCTTATTACGCCGTCAATGATCGTACCTCATTGTGTTAGGGCGGTAGATAATCAAATGCAAGTGCGCGTACCAAATCAGTTTACTATGCCTGCAGGAGAAGCAAGTTGTGGGTATCAAGCGCTGTATAATGGATTAGCTTTAGTGGATTTTGTTCGGTCCTCTGAGGCTGATAGATCAGCCCAGTTGAATAAAGTAACGTTACCAGAAGCACGTCTTCCTCTTTTTGGATCTTCTGATACGGAGTGGCGCAAGATTGTAGGAGCGAAAAGGGCAGAAAAATTAGCAAAAGATCCTATTTTAGAAAAGCTCATGGAGCAGGTGCGGGGTAAGCGTCGTATTTTACTTAATCAAAAGAAGCGTCCTTCTGGCCAACTTCAGTATACATTCAACAATGATTGTTATGTTCAGTTTGATGGGTTAGAACAACAGTGGCAACAGGATGAACTCGATGCGCTCATGAAGTTTCTTACAAACGTAGCTCGCACGCTGAGTGAGAAAGAGCATCGTAAAGTTGGACATGATCTAGTGTATCGTCTATCTCGTAAGGAGATAGAAAAGGCTATTCATGATGAGATTCCAAAAGAATCAGAGTCTCAAGGGGTATATTCTCGTCTCAAAAAGAGTAACATTATTGCACGTTACATACGTGTCTCAGATATAGCGTGCGTTATGCCGCTCGACCCGGGAGATTGGCTTGCGGGAGATGAGATAGATAAATTGATTAAGCATCTTCATCGACACAATGTATTTATTGTTGGTGATTCTATGTCCGCATCGGCCCGATTGAGTGAGAGTCCTCTGGTGTTTACTAATGAGAAGTTAACAAATTTTATTTCTGCCTTCCAAAATCCACAAGGCAATGCACTGGGGGCGTTTATTATCTATACTAAAGATCCCAGTCTTACTGATTCGCTGCTTTCTCCGTTCAAAAAAACACCTGAAACTGAAGCAGAAATGATACAAGAGGAGATGGAGTCGAATGATAGGGGTCACTGGTTTACGCTCGTGGCTAATAAGGTTGGTAATCAGCGGCAATATATTTTGGCTGATTCGGCGGACAATAGGGTACGGATTGATGATCCGAGAGTTTTAGATGTCATTGAGCTTCTCGAAGGGGAAGACAGCGAAGAGAGTTCGCAAGAGATGCAAGGAGATAGCCAAGTAGCTATAGCCGTTCAACAGATTCAGATTCAGGGTGCATCTTCTCAACCTGCACCTTTGGTTAAGACGCTCAAAATGCGATCAACGAGGATACGACTGGCTCAATCATATTGGACAGCTCCCAAAGCGTTCTGTGCTGGTGTATGTGCAGGGGCTCTTAGCTATGCTGCCTACATACGATGGTTCAATCAGACTGTCGATAAGAGTACTCAACAGGATTCTACGCCGGCTCCTACGCACGATTTTCGTTTTCTTATATAGGCTTCGTATTCTTTCATGCGTATCTACCCGATAATGCTGCGTAGTTAGGTTATATCGAGTGAGAAGTCTGACCATTTTTTTTGCTGGGCTTTGTAATGACCGACGAAAGCGATCATTGCTCCATTATCGGTGCAGTAGGCTGGCGAAGGGACGAAAAAGGGGAGTGCATGCTGCTGGCTAAAGTTGAGGAGCCGTGCTCGTATATACTTATTACACGCTACGCCGCCAACGAAAGCGATCGCTTTTACAGGATAGTCTTTTAGAACGAGGGCAAGCTTCTGCTCAAAAATATCGGTAATACAAACAAGCAACGAGCTTGCTACCTGCTGCTTGAGAAAAAGATCATGCTCTTTCAAAAAGCGCTTGGCGGGGAGATCATACGCGCCCCGCTTTACCAGATCATAAAGAACGGCAGTTTTAAGGCCCGAAAAGCTGAAATTAAGGCTGTGGGGCATTGAGCGGGGATACCGAAAAAAATCCTCAAAATCAACTTCCTGAGCAAGGTTTTCTATGATAGGTCCTCCTGGATAGGGTAAATGTATAAGCTTGGCAATTTTATCAAATGCCTCTCCAGCAGCATCATCGAGTGTTTGGCCGAGAAGTGTATAGCGTCCATAATCCTCAACAAGATACAGTGCGGTATGCCCACCCGATGCCGTAATACAGGCAAAGGGGAAAGGGACGTCATTTTCGATGCAGGCGGAGAATATATGCCCTTCAAGGTGATTAATGCCGATAAGCTTTTTTTCTAATGGCCAAGCGATTCCTTTGGCAAAGCTTAGTCCTACTAATAATGAGCCGGGAAGGCCGGGCTTATGAGTAACGGCAACGGCAGTTACTTCATCGAGATGTATTTGTGCCTTATTGAGTGCAGCGGTAATAATGGGTCCTATTTTTTCTAAATGTGAGCGGCTTGCAATCTCAGGTACCACTCCTCCATAGGTTGCATGGAGCATTATTTGTGAATAGAGCTCATTTGAAAGAACCCCATTTTTTGTGGTATAAATTGCGGCTGCGGTTTCATCGCACGATGTTTCTATGCCGAGTATGCAATGATTCATGGGACGCTCAGGTTGTTTATCGGTGTGGACCTATTCTCTTATACTCATAATAGCGTATACTATAGAGAAGTTTAGCGAAAAAGCGGCTCTTTTTCAAAAAAGAATTTGCGGGGAGAAAGAATGTTCGAGTATATAAAAAGATATTTTGAGCGTCTATTGCTGGCTGAGCGGTCATGTCAGAAGCTGGCTGTTTCATTTAGTGTTGGGACATTTATTGGTCTGTCTCCAACGATTCCGTTTCAGACGCCCCTTATTTTTTTGACGAGTTGGCTATTTCGGTTAAATACGGCGGTGAACTTTGCTGCCGTTTATTTAGTGAATAATCCTTTTACGCTTATACCGATTTATGTTATTGATTATGCGATCGGGCTCTGGTTTTTCGAAAAACTCCTTGGGGTGTCGTTGGTACCGTATAATCCTTGGTGGGTAGAGAAGATGAATACCTTTATTTCTAAGTATATTGATCTAGAAAAATACTTAGGATCAGCATTTTGTATATGGTACTTATTATTTGGAGGAGTTGTGTTTGGGCTGCTGGTATCTCTGCCTTTATACCCGATCTTAAAGAAATTTTGTGATCTCTTGATGCGGAAGCTTGAAAAAGACAAACAACAAGAACCATGAAGATAATTGCACGGAATAAAAAAGCATTTCACGATTATGATATATTAGATCGCTTGGAGGCTGGGATTGTACTCACAGGCGATGAGGTAAAAGCATTGCGGGCAGGCCATGTGTCACTTGTTGGCTCTTTTGCGACCGTGCATGATAATGAGCTGTTTTTAATAAACTGTATGATTACTCCCTATTCGCATGCCTATGCTAAAGGGGATGAACGTGCCCGAAGGTCCCGTAAGCTACTTTTGCGCCGCCGGGAACTTAATAAGTTAATGAGTGATATTGCTCGCAAGGGTATCACGATAGTTCCTCTCAAGCTCTATTTTAATGAAAAAGGGAAGGTAAAAGTAGAAATCGGTATTGCAAAGCATAAAAAAGCTTATGGTATAAAGCAGGAGTTAAAAGAACGGGATATTGAGCGTCAAACGAGGCGTGAATTGAGCGAAAAATATAAATAGGATGAGTATGAAACAATCAGGACTGTTAACGAAAACACGCAAAGAGATTTCCCAGCAGGAAGTAAGCATTAATGCGCAACTTCTCGAACGGGCTGGCTATGTCAATAAACTTATGTCGGGAGTCTATAGCTATCTGCCCTTAGGGTTGCGCGTGCTTCATAAGATTGAGCAGATAGTGCGTCAGGAGATGAATAGCCTTGGTGCCCAGGAGATTCTCATGCCCGCCTTGCAGCCACGGGAGCCTTGGGATATAACCGGCAGATGGGCCAAGATGGATGTGCTGTATACCTTAAAAGCGGGAGATCGGGATCTGTGCTTAGGGCCAACGCATGAAGAGGTTGTAACACCCCTTGTAAGTGCTTATGTGAGCTCCTATAAGGATTTACCTCAAGCGGTCTATCAGATTCAGACGAAATTTAGAAATGAAGCGCGGCCCAAATCTGGCCTTTTGCGGGGACGGGAATTTCGCATGAAAGACCTCTATTCCTTTCATGCCGGTGAAGATGACCTCGATGCTTTTTATGAAAAAGTAATCGAGCTTTACACTAAGATTTTTGAGCGGTGCGGCCTGGGTAAGCTGACCTATCTTACGTATGCCTCCGGAGGGATTTTCAGTCAATATTCGCACGAATTTCAGACGATTACGCCCTACGGAGAGGATACGATTTTTATCTGTCAGGGGTGCCGTCTTGCTATTAATCAGGAGATCTTACAAGATCAGCCTGCCTGTCCTCAATGCAAAAATGCCGATCTGGTCGAGGAGAAGGCGATAGAGGTAGGCAATATTTTTAAGCTTATGTATCGTTTTTCACACTCTTTTGATTTTACCTATACTGATGATCAGAATGTAAAGCGGGATGTGCCTATGGGATGCTATGGACTAGGAACATCCCGTCTTATGGGTGCTATTGTTGAAGTGCTTCATGATGAACGGGGGATTATCTGGCCCCAGGCGGTGGCTCCCTATGGAGTGCACCTTATTTCTCTTTCAAAAAAGCCTGAGATGGTGGCTCAAGCTCATGAGCTGTATGAAAGGATGCAAAAACAGGGTATCGAGGTTCTTTTTGATGATCGTATTGGCGCCACGGCGGGTGAGAAGTTCGCGGATGCGGATCTGATTGGGATTCCTCTCCGGCTTGTTTTTAGTGATAAAACGGCTCTTCAGGACTCAGTTGAGGTAAAAAGGCGTAGCTCGGCAGATGCACAATTAGTGAAGATCGAGTCCTTGGAGAGCTATCTTCGCGATCATGTTCTTGAGACGAGCTAGATAAAGATGTACCTGGGTTAGAGGTTTTTTTGAGAAAAAAAGTAGTATTTTTTCTTTTTTTTGTGTAGCTTGAAGGTAGGAATTGTATTGGGTACTTACTATTGGAAGGAAGAATGATGAAAAAACGTATTATTACTGCGGTAGGGCTTGTCTCTGTACTCGCTTTGAGTTATGTTGGCATTGCTCAGCTGGGTTCGGGGCACAAAAATGATGTTCAAGACGCTAAACAGGAAACAAAGGAAAAGGGTATGCCGGAAATAACGCTCCCATCGGGGCTTAAATATCGTATTATAAACCACGGAACGGGTGAAACAACACCATCACCAGGACAAACGGTGACCGTTCATTATACCGGTTGGCTTGATGATGGAGGCCAGCTTGGAAATAAGTTCGATAGCAGCGTTGACAGAGGTCGTCCTTTCGAGTTTGTTATAGGTGTTGGCCATGTGATTAAGGGCTGGGATGAAGGTGTTTTATCGATGAGAATTGGTGAAAAGAGGCATCTTATCATCACTCCTGATCTTGGATATGGTGTACGTGGCGCTGGAGCGGCTATTCCGCCTAACGCAACACTCAGATTCGACGTGGAATTGCTCGATTTTAAATAGTATAGATGCTGGGAGCTTCTCCTTTGAAGCTCCCAGAAAATGTTGGCAATACTTGACATTTTTTTTCATATCAAGTAGAATAATACTAAGTATTTCAGTTCTTTGAAAGTTTCGGGGGCGTACTGGCTTCGACGTGATGTAAGAAGCAAAGAGAGCATGTCGAGCTTGGACTAGGTGCTCGTAAAACAAAGAGTCAAACAATAAGTGCAAACTATAGCACAGGCGCTCAGGCGCCACTTGCTGTAGCTTAAGGGCTTCAGCAACTTGTTCGTTCCATATGCCTATGGATGGAGCGCACTCGTATTACCCAGTATAGGACGTCAAGCAAGGTTTACTTGGTGTGTAGCTTGAATGATCACAAACCAGGCTTATAAAGAGAACGTGTCTTTGAGGACCTTTATAAGAATTAACAGAGACTAAACATGGAGCGCTCTTTGTAGATTGTGTTGCGGACATGGGTTCGACTCCCATCGCCTCCACCAAATAATTTTTCTTTTTCTCATTCATTTTCCCCATTCATCCTTTGTAGAATCTTTTCTGGCTAAATCTCTATGCTCATAGGGAGGAGATCAGAATAGTTCCTTTTTTGCTGCTTGCATTCTTTCGATCCTCATGCTTAAATAGCTGCAGGTAATGTAAGGAGGCGTATGATTATCAAGAAAAACTTAACTACTGCAGGGTTCATTGGGACTTTCCTTCTGAGTAGTTGTCTATGGGGGGCAGCAGAGCAGAAGATACCGATGCCCACTCTTGAAGAGAAAAATAAGGAAGCAGATCGAGCATTTATCCGGTGGAAGTTGGATGCTCCTCGCTCTACCCTAACACCCGCACTCCGCGGCTTGCTTACACCTCAGGCGATCGCCTATTTAGTTGAGGAATCACAGATACACTTTCATGCCGTTCTTTCAAAAAAGCGGCTGAAGAGTAAAGTAGACTCTCTTACAGAGCAGTTCATAAAAAATTTTAACCCTACGAACAAAAAGGTGGACCTTCGGGAGCTTCGGACATTGGTCCGCAAACTGATTGCCCCTGAATACTTATTTATTGCCGACGAAAAAGTAACGAATAAGCTTGATCGAACCTATAATGATCTACTTCGTATTCTCAAGGAACAGAAAACGCTTGTGAAAACAACATTGCGCGAATGGGCTTTGCGGTTTCTGACCTCTGAATCGATTACCGTGGCGTTGCCTATTATTGAACGTCTTGAAAGGGGCGGTAAGGTGTTTAATAAAATGACGCCGAATGAAAAGAGACGGGCACTGCGACCGGTTGTTGATGTGGTTGTACGTCGTTTTATGCATAATCTGCGTCCTGTACAAGAAAAATTTCGCTTTGATCTTCCCTTGGGGACAGATGCCGCTGTACGGCATAAAGTGCGTAAATTTTTGGATGAGAAGTTTGTTGCGCGTTAGATTTTCGTTCTATTGCATCCTCTCTTTGTAAACTTCTTGTATGGCATTGGCACGCTTGAAGATCCTTCTGGCACGTATCATCATGAGCGATTTCTAAAAAAAATTGCCTGTGCTATGCTAGTGGCATGGTAAAAAAAGCTTCGACTTCTTAATATAAGGATTTATGAGCCATGCAAAGAACATTTTTTTCCCGTTTTGCACTTATTACGAGTACCTGTGTGTACGCTTTGTCGCTTCATGCAGCTACCGTTGACAGTAAGACCCCTCTAAAAAAGGATACAAAATCTATGGAATCAAGAATCGCTGTCCAAGCGAAAATAGCCGTTGTCGATGTTCGTCGCATTATTACTCAGGATCTTGAGTTGCTTAAAACGGCCTCTGATGAATGGCGAGATCTTTTTGGCAAGATTCAAGAGGTTCTTAAGCCAGCAACTCAAGAGATAAAGGAGCTTGAAGAGCGATATAGAAAAAAAGTTCAGGAACTTGAAGCTTTGCAAAAGAGTGGGGTCTCTTCTCGGGAAGCGCTTCGTAAAAAATATGAAGAAGAAGTAGCTCCGCTTGAATATCAGCATCAAAATCAGACGCAACAGTACCAAAGATTTAGTTATGATGAAATGGCCAAAGCGCAAGCTATTCTTGGTCCTAAGATCGAAGAGGCGATCGATAATATCTGTGCAGTCCAGGGCTGGGATTTTGCGATAAATCGTGAAGCTATTCCTTCTCGAAGGCTCAACAACAAATTTAATATCACCGATGATGTTTTGCGCCTGTTAAACCAACGGTATGCGGATGAAAAGTCGAAGAAGGCGAAGCCTGCTGAGAAGCAAATAGGATAATGAGTTGTGGTAACATCAATTCTTCCTTTACGGCCCACAGCTATTGTCGGGCTTGGCAATCCTGATGTGAAGTTTTCGCGAACGCGTCATAATGTTGGATTTCAAATTATTGACGTCCTAGCGGCTCAGCATGGGGGACAATGGCATCGACGTCACGTTGAAGAAGTTGCACGTATTGTTATTGGTGATGCGAAGGTGCTTCTCATCAAGCCCCAAACCTATATGAATAATTCGGGCGATGTTGTGCCTTATCTTAAAAAAGAGGGAAAGAAGCCTGTCGATACTCTTATCATTCATGATGAGCTTGAGTTGTCGTTTGGTAAAATTTCGCTCAGAAGGGGAGGGAGTGCCAAGGGGCATAATGGGTTAAAATCTATTATTGAAAAGTGGGGAACTGACGAATTTGCCCGGTTACGTTTTGGCATAGGCCGTCCAGAGGATCGGGATAATGTGCCTCACTATGTTCTTCATCAGTTTGAGGATCCTGCCGAGGCTGAACGGCTTATTCAAGAGGCCGTTACCATGATTGAACAACTCTATACTTAAATAAAGAAGCGGTTTCATAGCCGCTTCTTTTCATATTCTCTACTCAACAGAAAGTATTACTGCTCTATAGATTTTATGGGACATATTTTTCGCAATCGTAATGCGAGCATAATGTTCGCCCAACCACTAAAGATCAGATCGATGGCGATAAAGAGGCCTATGATCCAGTAGGAGGCTGCAGGCCATTGTACAAATATCATTACCCCTAAGGCGAGTGTAATAAGGCCATTAAAGAGGAGCCAGCCCCATTGCTCAACCTCAACCATTAAGGCGGTGGCTATCTTAAATAGACCAGCAGCTATAAAAAATACTGCAAGTATTAAGGTAATCGATACAGCACCGACCGCAGGTCTCGTGACCATCAGCCAGCCGGTGACCGTAGATAATATTCCGACGAGCATTTGCGTGAAAAATCCTTTCCAGTCAGGCGTTACAAGGGAATGTATGATCTGGATAATACCTGATGCTGCCAAGAGGAGCCCAAGGAATACTACCGCTGTAATCGTTGTGATAAAGCCTGACGAGAGAGCGAGGATTCCTAAGAGGATAAGAAAGGTTCCCATTACTAAAAATGTGAGCCACCGGTTACATAGGGGGCTAATACTGTTATTCATGCTACTTCTCCTTTTTTAAATAGTTACATTCTACTTCAGCATGTCTATTATTATTTTACAATAGAAAACATTTATAAAACAAGAGATTGTGAAGTTTTCAGTATTTGATCAAGAGGGGATCTTTCACCGGTCGAGAGTAGGGGTATCAAGAATGTCCTGAAGGAGGTCTCCTTGGTGGGCATTCTGTTTATCTGTTAGGTTCATTCAGGTGGTTTTATACGAGCATTCCATAACAATCAGGGTATATGTTCCCTGAGGGCACTATCCTTACGTGGGTGTCATCAGGTTTGAGCCTGTAGAGAGTGCTTTGCTCCTATGCTTTTGTGCGGGCATGGTTATGAAGCCACTTTTTGATCTGATACTCAAGATCCAGGTCGATTTTAGGAGCGCCACCTTGGAGAGTCGTTCCGCTCCCACCGCCTTGTAACCCTTTTTCCTTAAGCCATGCAGCGAATGCCTTAAGATCGAGATACTCGGTTAACGTGGGGGCAAGAGAAACGAAGTAGGAGCTTCTTTCAGGGCCCTGTGCTACAAGAAAGTAGAGTCCTGGCTGTGCACGCATGAATTCTTGGCCAATATCTTTTAGATCACCAGCGGTCGCATCTTCGACTGCAAGATAGAGAAAAGGAACGGCACCATAATTTTCAATGCGCTGAATCCACTGTGGCATTTGGGTGAGATAATGTCTCTTTTTAAGCTCTCTATAGTTCTTTTGTTCAGTTTTGAGCTGTTCCTTGAGCTTTTTTACCGCATCTACCACCTGATCTGAAGGAACTTTAAAATCCTGCCCGAGCGTTTTGAGCGCTTGAAAGTTTTGCTGAAAGAGTTCAATGGCAGCGGGACCTGTGAGTCCTACTATTCGCCGATTGCCGGCTGATAGTGCTGTTACTTCTGTTATTTTAAATACGCCGATATCACCCGTTGCATGAACATGGGTTCCGCCGCAGAGTTCTGCAGAGAATCCTGGCACCGTAACGACACGAACCTTCTCCGGTTTGTATTTTTCACCAAATATAGCTATGACACCCTGATTAGCTGCTTCTTTGAGAGTGGTATAGGTCACGGTGACCGGAATATTCTCTAAGATTTTATTATTGACGATATTCTCTACTAACGTTATTTGTTCTGGCGTGAGGTTTTCATGATAGGTAAAATCGAAGCGTAAGTAATCGGGTGTCACAACGGATCCGGATTGCTTTACTTGCTTGCCAAGCACTTCCATGAGTGCTGATTGCAGTAAATGGGTTGCGGTATGATTTTTCATCGTATTGATACGAGCAGGAGAGTCGACGATCAGCGTAACGGGGTCTCCGACCTTCAGGTCTTGGGGGGCAGTAACAAAGGTGCCAAGGGCATTGCCTATCTTTTTGATCCCTATCAAGGGTACCGTATGTTCACCGATTTTAAGAGAGCCCTGATCGCTTACCTGCCCGCCACATTCGATAAAGAATGGTGAACGATCGGTGATGAGATATGCTTGAGTGCCTACTGAGACTTCCCTGACGAGCTTGTTGTTCACCACCAGTCCTGTAATAGTCGCTTCATTGATATGCTCATCATAGCCGGTAAACTCTGTCTCAAATGATTCGTCTACGACAATCTCTTCGCGGAACTGCTTTTTGCCCGATTGTGCGCGCTGCAGTTCCATATGTTGTCCAAATCCTTCCTCATCTACCTGATATCCGCGTTCATACGCAATAACTTTCGTCAGTTCAAGGGGAAAGCCGTAAGTATCATAAAGTTTAAACGATTGAGCTCCTGTAATGAGCCGTGAAGATGCTTGCTCAATAAAGTATTTTTCAAGAATCTGTTGCCCATGTACGAAGTTCTTCTCAAATTTCTCAATCTCGCTTTTTAAAAGAGCGATTATCTGTGTTTCCTGCGTTTTTAGCTCAGGATAAAGTGCACCCATGTGCTCAATAAGTGCTGGTGCCAGGTCAGGAAAGACGTTTTCCTTTTTGAGTTTTTGGGCAAACAATGCAGCCCGACGTATTATTTTACGAATAACATACCCACGGCCTTCATTTGATGGGGTGCCGCCATCAGCTATAGCAAACGAAGCGGAACGTATATGGTCAGAAAGAACACGAAAAGCGGCCTGTAACTCTGGCCGGGCCGTTTCATAGGTTATGCCTGTTAATGTTTCAATTCTTTTAATAAGGGGCTCAAAAAGGTCGGTCTCAAAAACGGAATCCTTATTTTGTACCACAGCGCAGAGCCGCTCAAGGCCCATGCCGGTATCAACGCCCGTCTGCTTAAGAGGCTTATCGGTACCGTCAGGTTGTCGGTCAAATTGCATGAATACGAGATTCCAGATTTCTAAATAACGATTACAGGAGCACCCTGGGTTGCATTCTTTACTGCCGCACTCTTGGGTAGGGCCTCGGTCGATATAGATTTCTGAGGAGGGGCCACAGGGACCCGTATCGCCCATCTGCCAAAAATTATCTTCTTCCCCGAGACGAAAGATCCGCTCTTCGGGTATGCCGATTATCTTATGCCAGATGTGGTATGCTTCATCATCGAGCCGATAGACACTGATCGAAAGGTGGTTTTTGTCCAGTTTAATGACGTCAGTAAGAAATTCCCATGCGAACTGTATAGCCTCTCTTTTAAAGTAGTCGCCAAAGGAGAAATTCCCCATCATCTCGAAAAAGGTGAGGTGACGCTTGGTAAAGCCTACATTTTCAAGGTCATTATGCTTTCCCCCAGCCCGAATACACTTTTGAATCGAGACGGCCCTTGTGTAGCTTCTTGTTTCTTGGGCCAAAAAAACGTCCTTAAATTGATTCATGCCCGCATTAGCAAAGAGTAATGTGGGATCTTGAGCAGGGATTAAGGAAGAACTGGGAACCTGCGTATGCTTATGCTGTATAAAATAATCGAAAAACTTCTTTCTTATCTCGAAGGAGTTCATAATCTTTCTCCATGGTTGTATTATCATAATTTATAATAGCACATAGATAGCAAAAGCAGAAGCGCAAAATCCGTTTTCGTGCCGGCGAGTTCCCGTTCTGCGCTTAAAGCAGGTTGTAAGCTTTGTAATTCTGTTGTATCATTAATGAGCTTTTCAATAAGGTTTTAACAGGTGAGTATGTATGATACAGCGACCATTTATATTTTTTTTAATCGGTCTTTTTTCTTTTTCGCTGCTCGGTGTGGGGAGCGACAAAGAATGTCTTAATGGTGCTTGTGAAGCAAATAAATTTAACGATGACTGTACAGAGCGGCCACGTGCTATCTGGGAGCAACCGGTTTGTCCACCTTGCAAGGAATCAACAGGTGTTGCTATAGCGCGAGTCAGAAAACTTGAGGATGCACTCGTTACGATCAAACCCTACGGGTATATACGATGGGAAGCTTTTTGGGATACGTGTCAGGTAGTAGGGTCTCGTGAAGATCATCTTCTTTTCTATCCACGGCGCAGAGTGCCCGATCTTTTTGGTGAGGACATTAATTCCCATGGCCAATGGCATATGACGCCGGTTGAGACGCGCGTAGGTATTGCATTAACAGGACCTGAGTGGGACTGCTATAAGACCGCCGCCACCATCGAAGGAGATTTTAGGGGCCCTACGGTGGCAAGCTTTATGTCGTTTCGTTTACGTCATGCATATGGGCGTATTTCATGGGATAATGGATCATTTTTATTTGGGCAATACTGGCATCCGCTTTTTGTTCCTGAGTGCTTTCCGGCGACGGTTAATTTTAGTATCGGTGCTCCCTTTGAACTGCAAGCGCGTGATCCACAGCTGAGATTGACTCAGCGTTGGAATTGCTTTGAACTTATAGTTGCTGCATTAAGCCAACGAGATTTTCAAAGCCCTGGGCCCAATGGACAGAGTACAGAATATATTAGAAATGCGGTTACGCCTAATCTGCATCTACAGCTGCGGGGTTACTTTGGCAAGCAACTTGTGGGTCTTGCTGCGGATTATAAACGGCTGGTACCACGTATAGTGTCTGATGAAAATGTTATCGTCAATGAGAGCATAAATAGTTTCATTGTAGAGGCCTTTACTGCTCTGATATACGCTCCGTGGTCATTGCGTATGAAGGTTTTTTGGGCTCAGAATGGTACGGACCATCTTCTTATGAGTGGTTACGGTGTGAGAACTGTAAATCCTTTGACCGATGCTCGTACCTACAGTAATACTGCAGCGGTAGGGGCTTGGCTCGATTCTTCCTATCTGTTCTGTTGTGATGCTATGGAATTAGGATGTTTGGTGGGAGGGACGAAGAATTTGGGGTCTCGCCATAAGCTCTTTATCGATCAAGAGACGAAAAGGCCGATTATTTTTGCTCTGAATGATGATGCACAGGATATTGATTATGTTGTGCGTATAGCTCCCCGTTATGTTTACAAAAGAGATCCTATCAGGTTTGGAGCTGAGTTTGAATGGACGCGCGCTTCATTTGGCAAGCCAAATCGGTGCGGTCGTGTAAAAAATGGCGTTCCTGTCGATAATTTCCGCGTATTACTTGCCTTATATTACATGTTCTAGTTGGGTGTGTTGGGCATCACTCGATAGACATGACACCTTAAAGAATAGACTAAGAACATAAGAGCTTCTTCAGGAAGGGTCCTCGGTCTTACAGCAATCTGGCATGAAGCGCTTGGGAAAATCTGGGGTTCCCAGATGTTCTGGTTGAACCGATTATCCTATCTTTGTAGTAGGCAAAACTGCCACAGAAATAAGGAAGATGATAATGTCTACTACTCAAACATCCGATAAACTGAAAATTACCGTATCATTGGTAACCGAGCTCATAGCAGAACAGTTTCCACAGTGGGCCCATTTGCCGATTAGAGCGATTAAATTAAGCGGGGACAATAGAACCTTTCGCTTAGGCGATGAGAAGTCTAAAAGTGATTATACATATAAAATAACATTAAGACTGCCAAGTACTGAAGAGTATGCACCACAAGTTCAAAAAGAACAAACATGGTTGCCAATATTGGCACCACATTTGTCACTTTCTATTCCCGAGCCTCTTGGTATGGGCCAACCTTCAAAGAATTACCCTTGGCATTGGTCAGTATATCGATGGATTGAAAGAGAAAGCGCAGATATTTTGTTAATTGATGACTTACATTTACAGCTATTTGCCTCACGTCTTGCTCAGTTTTTGAATGAATTGCACAAGATCGATACTACTGGAGGCCCTTTGGCTGGCTTTCATAACTATTACCGAGGGGCCTCTCCCTCGGTCTATGACGCCGAGACAAGATCGACCATTGCTCAATTACGGGGCATTATTGATGTTGATGCTGTAACATCTGTTTGGGACAAAGCGATAAGCTCCAAATGGAGTAAGAACCCGGTATGGATTCATGGCGATTTAAGTGCCGGAAATATTCTCGTAAAAGATGGTCGATTGGTCGCCGTAATTGATTTTGGATGCATGGGTGTTGGGGATCCTGCTTGTGATTTGGTGATAGCTTGGACATTTTTGAAAAAGGAGAGTCGGAAAGTCTTCAGGTCAGATCTGAGCTTAGACCCCGATACGTGGGCACGAGCACGAGGTTGGGCTTTATGGAAAGCCCTCATTACGATTTCTTCATTAAAAGATAAAGCCTGCTCAGAGGCTATGAATCAACAGAAAATTATTAATGAGATTTTAACTTAAAAAAGCGGGACAAAGAGCCCCGCTTTTTGTGAATTGTAATGCAGTTAGTTTCTAAGTTCTTCAGGAACTATGCGTATGAATTCTACGTTTTGCTTATCGCCAAATGAATTAATCGTATCCTGCATTAAGACCTTGAGCTTAGCCTTGGGAGCATTTGCTTGTCCATAGGCAGCTACAAGTGGTTCTAATGCTAGTAAGCGATCGTTATCATTAGGTACTTTTTCTGAAAGTAACTGGCCCCACTGCATAATGAGCTTGAAATCTTTAGTAGCAAGCTCCCTATTAAACTCATCAGGTTGTGTAGAAAGCTTATGGGTGCCGTACCCAAAAAGCGGCTTTTTACTAAAGTGATTAATCGTTACCGAAACATCTTCAGGCACTTCATGTTGTGCCTCACGCTCTTCGTTACGATTAAGAGCAGCTCTTATTTGAGCCATCCGATCAGCTCGATCTTCTTGCTCTTGAGTATTCTCAGAAGTGTGTGGTACGTATGAAGACTGATGCTGATGTTCAGCTTCGCGGTTATTATTTTCATCGCGTTCCAGAGCTAATGCTTGATCAAACTCTTTTGATCGAGCTTCATCAGCACGCCTTTGCTCTGCAGCTCTAGCTTGGAGATTTCGCATGAATTCTTGATTAGTTTGCTCAGACCCTTCGTGAGTTTCATCTTGTAACTGACTTTCAGCTTCTTCACGATTAGCTTGAGATGCTTCGTTTCGATCAAGGCTTTCCTGAATTTGTTCAGCAGGGCTGAGTTGGCTATCATTCTGCGAGTTTACTTGATAGCTCGGATAATGATGGCCTTGAGAGTGCTGAAGGGCATCTTCCTCTTCCTGGTTTTGAGCCTGTCTTGCAAGCGCTTCCATACGCTTGCGACCAATCTCTTCCCTATCAAGACGTGCAGCTCGTAACTGCCGTTTTGAGAGTTTCGGGCTTAAAAATCGTCCACGCCTAGCTTTTTTGCGAACGGGCGTTTGTCCCTTATTATTTCGGGAACGCTTATCGGAGGTAGAGCGCCCACAATTACCGCGTTTTGGCCGTCGTTGGCGGCATGCTGGAGCCTTCTTTTTGCGAGCTCTCCGCTGTGCTGTTAAACGGGTACGTGA
>SDBV01001169.1_pt1 | contig 39226 bp, 34 predicted proteins | sample 2277081 | NCBI WGS metagenome assembly SDBV01 (sample SAMN10402039, study PRJNA504765) | marine sediment metagenome | isolation source: marine sediment core GS10_PC15, 223 cmbsf | place: Arctic Ocean: Southern Knipovich Ridge | collected 2010 | reverse complement strand
GGAGGTCGTTGAGCATGTCATGGTGGAAGCGATGAAGCAGGCGGGACTTGACCCGGCAATCATCCACGCCTTTGAGAAAACGGGGCTAATGGTTACCGAGGCGAATGAACATCTCATCTCTGACGTGGACCTGAAGAAATGGGATGAAGCGATTACGGAATATGAAATGAAGCAGATGGATGGGGAGTCATCGGGCGAGGAGTATTTCTGAACCACAATCGATTGAACGACAAACCACAGACGAAGCCTGACTGATGAGACTCGGCATCTTGGCGGACATTCATGAACACGATGGAGTTCTACGTGCTGCCCTTGAGCGATTTCAACAAGAGCACGTTGACCAAGTCGTGGTCTTGGGCGACATCTTGGAGGTTGGGGACCGACTTACTGAAACTTGCTGCCTGTTGAAAGATGCTGGTGCGATTGGAGTCTGGGGAAACCACGACTTCGGACTCAGTTGTGACCCAAACGACAATTTACAGGACAAATACGAAGAAGCAACCGTGAACTTCATGTCGAGCCTGCATCCAAGGCTGGAACTTGAAGGATGCCTTTTCACGCATGTTGAGCCCTGGCTTGATCCGGAAGACCTGACCGACCTCTGGTACTTCGGTGGTCCGCCAACCACGCCCGAAAAGGCGGCACTCAGCTTCAACGCTGTGCCCAACAGGGTGATGTTTATTGGACATCTGCACCGCTGGTTGGTTTGCAGGCAGGATATGGCACTGGACTGGCAAGGAAATGAACCGTTGGTACTCTCCTCTGAACACCGCTACTTGGTTGTTGTGGCTGCCGTTTGCGATGGACGTTATGCTATCTACGATACGGACACCCTGGAACTGACGCCATTCTCTGACGACTGGGCATAAGATGAACATCTCCGAAATGGAACGCATCCTGAGCTTGATTCAGGAATTGGACGATGCAGCCAAGAACAAGCTGCCTCGTTCCGAACTGGACTCGCTCTTCGATGCCCTGGTAGAGGCATACTCAGCACTCTCGGAAGGCGAACGCAAGCCAGTGCGTGCTGCCTACATCAAGTGCTCGCATTGGGGGACGAATGATTTCTGGTGGGAGACTCAATCGTATATCCTGCGGTTCAAGGAAGGCGGCGATATTGAAGACTTTTGTCGAGCACTGGCCGATTACTCCATGAACGATGGCTACCCCGACGCACGAGACGCAATTCTCGGGATGGCGGATTTGAGGGTTGCCGCTGAGCAACACGGCATCGACTCTCAGCCCGTCTTCTCCGAGATTGCAGCCGTCTCGAACCCTGACGGGACGTGGGGGTTGAAGAAACACATGGGAGGTCGTGAGGGCAAGTAGGACTCGCCGCAACCGTCTGCCACTATCGGCCGTCAGGCGGACTGTGCGTATTGAGCGGGGATTTCGTCATTGAGCCGCAAACTCGGGACCGGCATACGATTCGAGATAACCGCAGGACTTACACCGGAAGGCTCCTACCGGCATTGCCTCCCCTGAAAAGGTTGTCCCTTTCCAGAAAGACTTCTGTGCTTGTCCCTCTGCCCAATGCTGCACATACTGGCCTTGGCCGGTATTATCTATGAGGAAGCCTCGAACCATCTTTCCGCTGCACTTCGGACAACGCTTCGTTGATTGGCTCATCTCGGACCCTTTCCTGCTATGGTCTCGGCGGACGGGAATCGGACATGGTCATGCCCTCAAAGCGTGGAAGGCGTTTGATTTGCTGTTCATCGATTACTCCTTGTTCTCCCCGACGACTTCTCCCGCTGGCGATACGCTGAAACTGTCGCACAACGGAGCCAGAGCGGCAAGGAACCGACCGTCGTCGATGCCACCGAGGACTCTGATGTCGCCGTCCGGCTTGCTGTCCCAGAACAACTGGACCTCAATCTGATATTCGGTGCCCGATTGGCCGACCACCGTCACGCAGTCATCATCGTCCATCTTGGCAACGAGGTCGGAGTAGGACAGGTTGCGATACTCGTTGAGTTTTTCGGCGAGCAAGGTTCTGGCTTCGTGTTTGTTCATGCTGCTGCCTCACACCTGAAAGGACAGGTGAACACTACCAACTGTATCGTTCATCCAGTTGATTTAGACACTGCTGACCGGCTCATTTCGAGTTCGGTATCCAGTCAATGGTTGCCTGCCTCCGGTATCCCCGCTCCCACACAAACCAACCGTGGCAACCCGCCTCGCCGACCAATTGCCCCTCAAACTTCAAGTTGAACGTCAATCTCTGGGAGAACATGCAGATTTTCTTCAAGGGGAAGCCGTCCCCCTTGAAGATATCGAATCGGTCCCGGCCACGAAAGAAATAGATGGGCAGCAGCATCGCTACTTTCCGCTTCGCCAGTTTCTTTGCATGTATCAGGAAATCTTCGGCCAACGAATAGGGGGGGTTTGTGATGATATTGGCAGCAGAGGCTCTTGCTTTCAAGAAGTCGGTTCCGGTGGTGAGGTCGGTCGATTTCACTCGATACCCGTATTCCTTGAGTACCTTTACAATCGAACCGTCTCCCGAAGCAACTTCCCAGACGACCCTCTGGAACTCCTCTCTATCCAACAACGCTTCGACAGCATGAGCGGGTGTGCGATAAAACTCATGCGTGTTGGCAATTCGTGTGGTCCGCCGCCTTCCATCAAGCCCCTCAGTTTTTTCGAGAATAGGAATCGTTCCAGTCCGTTCAAGTTCCTTGCGAACGGCAACCACCGTTGTGTGGGGGATGCCTAGTCCCTTTCCGATTCTCCGACTTGAGAAGTTAGGTGTTTCGATGAGTTGGTCGGCAACGAGTTGTCGTTTCTGATTCCGGGTGAGATGGCGTCTGGCGATGTTTAAGGCTCTGGCCAGCGTTCTTAGCTCCTCTTCGGTCAAGTCGCTCTTGACGATCTCGGGACAGTCATAGGCAAGCTCGTCTGCAAACTGCTTCCGATGGTTGCCGTCGATGATTCGTCGGACTGGCCCATCGCTATCGACAAGGATGGGCGTTAGCACGCCATTGACGGCTATCGACATGCGAAGGCCCTGGTACTCCTCGGGCGAGAGTGGTGGGAGTTCCAGAACGGGTTCATACCGAGGCTTCCTTGGTGAGCGTTTTCTGGTTTGTCGAGTTGCAGCCGCCCGTTTCCTTTTGGCTGGTTGTCGGCCGTTGCTCGAAACGGTCTTGCGACTGCTTGGCTTTGTCTTTCGCTTCTTCGTTTTTGTTGCGACCATCGTCATCCCTTTTGTGTTTCCGCAGTCGGGAACCTTCTACCGAGTCTTCCTCTTCTTCGCCTTCGCCTTCCTCTTTGCCGCCACCTCGGCCAACCTTTCATAACCCATCGCCACACATCTCTCATCGATGTCACACCCGACGAACTTCCTTCCCAACTGGGCGGCGGCAACTGCCGTCGTGAAGCTGCCTCCGAACGGGTCGCAAATGAGGTTTGTCCTCTTGGTCAAAACGTCAATGTAGTGACTGGCGGCGGAGAGGTTCTGCTGATACTCGTGATACTCTTTCTCTCGTTTATTGTTGAAGAAGACATCTCGGAAGCAAATTGGAAACTTCGCTTTCTTCTTGGCGTAGATGAGCAAAGGTCGCCACGAATTGGCGACGTTCATTTGGAAGTGGACACTCCGGTCGCCATCGAAAATGAGGGCGTGGGTCCACTGGTAGCGGAGGTGTTTGCCCAGACTGTTCATTACTGTTGGCAGATATTCGATACCCGAGTACGCCACGAGAAGACCATCTGCCGCCAACACTCTCTTGGCAAACTTGCCCAGGTCGTCCCAAAGGGAAAGGTGTCGCTGCTGATACGGCGGGTCGGTGAAGATGAGTTTGACGCCTCCACGCCGAACCTTCAGGTCCCGGAAATCGCAGTGATGAAGTGTGATCCCGTTGAGGGACGGTCGCTTCAGCAGCTTGCCCCTTGGAACCCAGCGTTGCCGTCGCACGAGTTCCTCCGCACGCCGAAGCGTGAGTGGCTTGTTGGGAGCTTCTCCATTCAATTCACGCAAAGCCTCTTGGGCTCGTTTGGCATCGATTGCTGTCTGTGCGATGATCGAACGGGCTCGATAGACCTTGCCATTTCGTGCCTTGAAACGGGTCAAATTGGGAATTTCCCGATTTGCCACCAGCCGTCGTCGGAGGGCTCCCACCGTCTTGTGATCGACTCCCGTCAATTCGGCGAGCCAGTTATCTGTGATGCTGGGGGACCTTTTGAGTTCTTGTGCAACAATCTCCCGCTTTTGTTTCCTGCTCAGGTGCCTTCGATTGAGGTTGGAAGTCAGAACATGATGTCGCTTCTGCTGTTCAGTCAGACCGCTGACAACACGGATTGGATAGTGTTTTATTCCGAGTTCCTCAGCGATTTGTGTTCGAGAATGGCCGTCCAAGATAGCACCATTGTCATCGACATCAACGGGGACCTGAATGCCACGGGCGGCGATGTCAGCCCGCAAAGCCGCATACTCTTCAGGAGAGAGCGGTGGGAGTAGCTGGTACTTTGGCCTTCTCGGTTTGCGAGTTGTGGCCGGGCGTTTCTTCTTGGCCGGTTTTCGGCCGTTGGTCGATACGGCCTTTCGACCGTTACTCGAAACCGACTTGCGACCGTTGCTAGAAACAGTCTTTCGACTTTTCGACTTCGTCTTTGTTGCGACCATCAGTTTTCCCCTATCCTCTTTTTGGCTATCGACAGATAGTTTTGTGATTTGTCGATTCCAATGACCTTGCGTGCATGGGCATCGAGACCAGCAGCTAACATCGTTCCCGAGCCACAAAATGGATCAAGGAGAACGCCATTCTCTGGCAAGATATATCGAGTCCACCAACTTGCGAGTGCTGAGGGCGTACAAGCCGGATGCCCACCGTTGTTCTCAACCTTCGCCGTGGAGATGGGTATCAAATTGAACGGCGTTGTGCCTCCACGCTCGGCAGCCGTTTCCGCTATGCGTCCCGGCCGAAATGTCTGGCCGCCGGGGACGCTTCTGAGGCAGCGGTCCTCCCAATTCAATGCCGCCGTCGAATCAGACTCCCTCCACAACACGTTCTCTTGATTCCGATAGCAGTCGGGCTCGCCAAGCCACACGCACATTTTGACCGACTGCCTGAGTAGCCCATACCGACGATTGGCACAGCACGTTGGCATCGCAGATGGGTTGAACCAGTGTACGTCCTGTACCAGATTCCAGCTTTCTGACGCAGACAGAAGAAACCGCCATAACCACAAACGCATCTTGCCAATCTTTTCGTAGTTGGGCTGCAATATGAAGACGGCACTGCCTGTGGGTTTCAGGATGCGGCGGCATTCCGTTACAACATCCTGCATTAAGGCGTGCCAGTCCTTCTCAGAAATCCTGCCGTAGCCCTTGTTGATTTCTGGATAGATCGGATCGGTTATGACGGCATCAACAGAGTTGGCTTTGAGCTTCTTCAATTCCTTGCGGCAGTCGCCGTGGATAAGGGTGGTTGCAGCAAGTCTCGCCTTGCGTTCAGCAGCGGGCTGGACCTTGACGGCTGTGGCTTTTCTGGCAGGCTTGGGGCGATGGAAACCCATGTCGAAGTATTCTTCGGCAACGTCGGGGTAATGCTTCTCGAACGACCTCAGGGTTCTTGCCGCTCTTCCGCCACTCTTATGGCAGAATTGTCGAAAGGAAGTTGTGCGTTGAAACTGGGGCTGATTACACCACCGAGCCAACTGCGTGTAGATGTCTCGACACATGGGTTTTGCAGTCAGATGCCTCTCGTGTCGCATAATGAAAGCGAGGGCATTATTCTCCCACAGAACCTCAATTCTGCGAAACGTACCTGCTATGTCTTTCCAGTCTTGGCCGTCGAATCCACACAAGACATAGAACTTGACTGGGGCCTTTGGCAAGTACCGCCGAAACGTCTGGATGCCCCTTCTGACCGAAGAGGCATCATCGATGTTGTCGAATGCAAAGATGTACTCGCCGCTGTAATTTGCACGTTGTAGCAACTTGGCGACCTTGGGCGTCATCAATCGAATGTCTAAGCCCTGCTTGAACTCAAAAGAGGTGCCGTTCGCAACGAGTTCCTTGAGAAGGTCGTAGCCGTCCTTGCAAGCAAGGATGTTGTCATCAAGCAGGCAGACTCTTGAACCATTCAGATGAAACTCGCTGAGAGGCGATGCCTTCGCCGACTTCTTGGATTTTCGATTGACGCAGAATGAACAACGCCTTGGACAGCCTCTTGTCAAGTAGCCAACGGAGTAGTCAGTGTAGTATTTCAATTCCGAGGGTGAAATCCCCACCGATAGCCTTGACTCTACCCAGGCATCATAGAGACCATAATCAGGCTGGCTGTGCTCAACGGCCGAAGGCAACCTTGGGGCATTGTCGAAGAAGAATCCAGTGCCACCTATTTTAACGTGCTTCATCCTGACTACGTCGGACGGGACGGCCGCCGCAACACTTGTAAACACGGATGCGACGTAGGTCCTATCGAAATCTGTTGCGTAGTCGTAATTGAGAACGAGCCCAACAAGGTCGCCCTTACGTTTGTGATACGAGGCGAGCTTCATACAAGCCAAATTCGGGAACCGATGGTTCCGATTGGCGAGCAGTTCGGCATCGAGGATTCCAACCTTCATCACAGAGCCCGGAGTTGTTGAAGGTGCTTCTTCGTGCTTACTTTACGAGGCTGACGAGTCGTCTTTCGGAGGCGGTTGAACTCTCTCACGACCTTTTTGCAATTTGCCAGAAGCTCGTCGGACTCAAGCGAAAACAGGACATCCCGATCCCATTCGATTGCATCCATCATTTCGACGACATCATCCAGCTTCTTGCCCAGTGATGCGAGTTGATGTTCCGGTGCCGCTGACCGTCTGTTCGCCGCCTGCCGTTGCGTGTCTTCATCCGGCATTAGCTCTGCGTAGATGTCGAACTTGATTTTCGCCTCAGTGATGGTGAGTGTGGCAACATCCTCTTCCGACGCTGCCTGGAAAAGGCGGATGCTCTCCCAAGCCGTAGACCGGGGAATCTTGTTCTTAGCCAGCCATTTGCTCCATTGGCCTTTCGGCTTGGTCTTCTGCCGAGCAATATCAAGGGCTCGGCCAGCACGGTGAATCTGGACCGCCGACCTTCTGCTCAACTGGGTGGCCCGCTCTCGAAGGCGGTCGGCGTCTGCGAGTCCGGACCTGATGTACTGGCCCAATCGGGATAGGGACCAAGATTTGTCTGGAATGGATTTGGACATGGCTTTGCTCCGTTGTGGTTAGGATGCACAAGTGTAGCTTCTGCGGAGCATCCGGCATTCGGACAGCGTATCCGGATCAAGCGGTATGACCCGAACCTTGCCCCACAGAACACCACAGGAGCCCGCGACATCGTTTCTGGCGGCTTTTATTTTGATGCGGGCAGCAGAACACGTCCTGGGCAACCTGCCCACCACGGCTCGTCTGGTGGCCCTAGCCTGGACGCAGACCACGCTTGACCGACCCAGCCAGCTTTTTATAGTGGGGGAAGCAAGCCAACTCGGTCCAGGAGCACCAAGAATGAGATACCTCACCACTGCCTTGTGCATCTCCACCTTTTTTTGTTCGGCCGCCGATGCTACCGACAAAGTCCCGATAGAAATCCGGGTGTTGAGTATCAAGTATTTCCCGGTCAAGGGCGACCGAATCGACATCTCTGTAACCGGCGACTGGGGTGCTCCGCTGGAAGCGACTCGCCAGAAGGTCGAACGGATGACGCAAGAGGTCGTCCAGGCTCTCCAAGAAGGGTCACGCTATCACGGATACAAAGACCCACAAGCAAAGCCCAGCCTTGTCTACACGGTGGTTGATACCTTGGAGTTTCGGGAACCACTTCCGACCATCGCTCGACAGGGAGGGCAAGTCCCTATCACCGACTACCGAAGCATCATGGAGCGGATTGACATCCGAAAGTGGGTGGAAGAGAGAGGAGTCAAAGAGGTCTGGCTTTGGGGCTACCATGGTGGCGTACTGAAGCTGTGGGAATCCAACATGTCGAGCCCCTTCGGCGACATCAGCAACAGCAACCGGGACAGAAAAGACTTGCCCATCTTGAAGAGCACCTACACTGTCTACCACTACAACTACCAGCGGGGCACTTCGGAGGCCGTTGAAGACCACATGCACCAGATTGAGTCCGTGCTGAACTACGTGGATGGACGTGACCGGACGCCACCAGATAAATGGGAGACGCTTTTGTTCTGGGGAAGGTTTGTCGGCAGTGACCGTTCCCACAAGATTGTCCGACCTGGATGCGGCTGGTCGCACTACCCTCCCAACGCCGCGGGCGATTACGATTGGGGCAACAAGCGATATGTAGAGACCGACATTGAGGACTGGAAACCGGATGGAACGGGTAAGAAGCAGCGGCTCAATTGTGATCGCTGGGAGGGCAACAGCCTGAAATGGTTCGTCTACTGGATGCAGAGCATCCCAGGGGCACAGAATGGGTTGGCCCATGAGGGCAAGCCGCTGACCAACTGGTGGGTCTTCATCGGCGACTTCGATTACGCCATGAAGAACAAGATGAGCTTGGTGGCTGGTGAGTTGAGGTGAAGTCCGTTAGAGAGAGTGACATAGGCAGTCGTCCCCAGCAGTTCTACAGGTACCCCGCAACACGATTTGTCCTGGTGTTTTCTCGCTTTACATACGAGTACAGGGTTGGGGGGTCGAAATCATGCACAGACGCCATTTCTTGAAACTGGTGGCCTTGTGCCGAGAAGCGGTTGGGGAGACGCAGAAGAAGTAACGTCGGTGGCCCAATGGAAAGCCACCTTTTTTATTTTGCTGGGGCAGAAGCCGAGACACAAACGCCACCTGTTTTATTTTTCCCGGTGAGCGTGGGTGGCTTCCAGCATGACCGCCACAAACCCGGTGGCCGACCGCCATTTTTTCGGGTAGTTGCATATCTTGTGGTGGTGATCGGTCCAAGCTGCCACCGTTCTTGTCGAGCTTCCGACCATCGCCGAATGATAGCGGGGTCTTGTTCGTCCCCGGCGAGCACAGGCTAGGGCTTCTCTTCGATAGACGTGGGTGGCTTTCAACATTAACCGCCACAAATCCGCTGGCCGCCTGCCAGCTTGTCGGGTGATCACATATCTCATGGTGGTGGCCGGGGCGGCCATCTTTTTTGGGTTGTTGGGTGGGGCTTCGTTTTCGGGAGAATGTTCCCGGCTATGAAAAAAAAGGTGGCGGGTCTTCACGTCCAGATTTCTCTGGTCGATGACGCCAAAACGCAGCCGAAAGAAGTAGGCTGCTTTGCCTGAGGGTAGACTGGGAGCAGCCAAGCATCTCCCAGATTTCTCTGCGGCATTCACGGGATCAGCTATGCCCCACCCTTTTCTTGAAAAAAGAAATGAGAAAAAGGATGAGTGACTACTGTATTAGGATGTAACATGAACCCGAAAGGAAAAGTGAAAATGAAATTGTATTCCATTAAGAATGTCGCAGATATGTGCAAAGTATCTCGGTGCAAGGTTGAGTACGCCGTTTCCAGGGGAGCAATTCCCGCATGGAAAGCCGGAGCCCATTGGGTCTGGACGGAGGCTCACCTGCAAGAAGCGAAGAAATACTGCCGGGAAAGAGAAGCGAAACGGAACATCTGTTCGGAACGGAGGGCAGCGAAATGAGTTTTGAGAGTAATCGGACATTCGTTGCCAGAGCCTATCCCATCGTGCAAGGTTTTATGACCTATCCCGAAATGGGCAGAAAGGATGTCGGCGAGATGGTGAGGGACGCCCTGCAAGACGGCCTCAGCCAAGACGAGTTCTCCGTGATTGCAAGAGAGTGGCAGGACAAACACTATGCTGAGCAAAACCGGCTGGCAGACAGCGGACACTGCCGTTGCCCGAAGTGTGGAGGGTCCGAGTTGATGTGGGCAAACGGGGATGCCCTGGTGCATTGCATGAACGAGAAGAAGTTCGGCCGCAGCCGAAGTCGCTGCAACTGGGACGGGACGCTTGAAGCTTAAACTCAGCAATGACCTGCGGACGCAAAACCGCTGGCTACTCGCCAGCACGATAAAATAGGTGGCCGGGCGGTGATCCGGCCACCGTTTTTTGTGTCCTCTTGTTATGGGAGATTACCGAAACGACACTAGCAACATGGCTAGCCTCAGCCCCCTCGCTTCGCTCCCTTGATGCCAAAGTAGCCACCGCAAGAATCGGTGGCCGACCATCCAGAGGTGGCGAGTGTCGCCGGTCGGCGGTGGGGCACTTGCTTCCCGCACAAGATACAACCACAAAGCTGGCGAGACAGTCTTAACCGGTAAGGGGAACCATCTGACAGACTCTTCTTTCGGACGAAGAGATACCAAGTTAATAACTGGTGGCCTGTTGTTCGTTGTCCGTTGCTGGGTGTCTGTTGCACGTTGCACATCCCTAAAGGGATGTGTGCGACGAGTGCAACGACCGGAAACGCCGTGAAAACACTGGGAAACAAGGGGTCTGCCGTTGCACACCGCCAGTTGTGCAACGAGCACCATTGACCTACGCAGTTTGACATAGGAGTTTCTCCTGCCAGAAGTATTCGGGAGACGTTGGGCTCTGGCTCAGCTTGGCCCTAGATAACGCCTGCCGAGCATGGAGAGAGTTAATAACGCTGCTCACCTTATTGCGGTTCCAGCCTAGCAGTGTTTCCAGTTGTTTCTTGGTGGTTGCCTGTGCCCCGCCGCTCTCTTCAACTTTCGCCTTCGTGGTCTGGGGAATCGCCTCCAACAAAGCTGCTTCATTCTTGTTCTGCTTGGCTTCCACAGCACCCCGCCTTCGGTCCTTCGCAGAATCACCAGCAAGCAACACAAGTGATCCTTCTGTTCTATCATCCAAGTCGATGACTTTTTGCTCCAAATAGAATCCATCGAACTCTGAGGAGTCTTTTTGCTTGTTGCACGCTACAAGAGTCCCTTCACACGGTTTGCCGTCCAGGGCAATAATGCTATTGCAGGCGGCTGGAAAGCTGACGTGCCCCCGTGGCCCTCTCGATTTATCCTTTCCAGTATGGTGAATGGAAACCACTGTGGGGCCGGCAGCTACCAAGGAAGCCACGTTTGTGACGTATTGCCCCATGTCCTTGGAGCTATTCTCGTCTCCGCCCGGCATGTTGCGGTTCAGCGTATCAATGAAGACAATGTCTGGTACTTCCCCCAGCCTTTTCTCGCAGACTTGCAGTATTTGCCGGGGTGTCGTGCTATCCAGAAAATTATATGCTTGCGGAAGGACCAGAAAATTGTCTGACACAGGCTGGCCGTAGTGCTTCATCCAGGCTTGTATCCTCGGGAGCACTCCCTCACTACCTTCTGCTGCTATGTAGCAGACTGCCCCTTGTTTGACAGGAAACTTATCGAGATAGGGTTTTCCAGTTGCTATGCACAAACCGGCGTCCAGACTGACGAAGCTCTTTCCACATCCGTAAGGACCGTAAAGGCACACAAATCCTTTCGTAGGCCAAAACTGGTCAACCTGCCATTCAACAGCGGGTAGATTGACCAATTCCTCAATCAAGTAGCCGTCTTCATTCTCTTCTAGCCCTACGTCCATTGCGTTGTTCAACATCCCGTAGATTTTGGGCCACTTGTCTTCGGCATCCTCCTTGAACATGTCGAGTGTCGTGAAATAGGCAACTTTCAATTTCTGTTCCTTAACGAATTCAATGACAAGGTCATAGAGATACTGATATTCGTCGAGCCCAGGCACGTAGTAATCGTGAACGATTGACAGTTCTCCAAGATAATAGAGCGTCGTTTTCGCATCCTTGCCTTCAATACGCTGTCGAAGTTCGTATCCTAACACGTCTAAGGTGGGTCGAGCCACATACTTGTCATAATGTGCGAAGAGAATACGGCAGACTGTTTTGTGGACCTCGTTTTCAAAATACTGAGGCTGGACAATCGAACGGTTGCGAGCCAACATCTGATCATCTCGCAACAGCATCGAGAGTATTCGCCGCTGAATGTCCTTCGTCATCTTGAATTCGCTTTTCCTTCGTGCTTCTTCATTTTCAGAATCCACCATATCGTCAAGCATCGCCTGCTCTTCCGGTGTAAGTTCTCTCATATTTATTGCTCCTGGGGAAAGTGCCGTCCCCAAGCCGGCCGCTGCCACCACGACAGCTAACGGATTCAGTATTAGGCCCGTTCTCCGCCGCTACGGAGAACGGGTTGTTTCATCTACGTCTCATCTTCGTTCCGCTCTAATCCGGCGACGGTCTTAGCCGCCCAGACAGCGTCCACTGTCCAGGCAACAACCACGCCGTCTGAATTACGGATAATCTCTTGACCGCAAGTTCCTGCTGAGCGAAAGGAGAATTTGTGATATTCAGTCTGACATGTATCAACCATCACTCTCCTCCAATCCGGCGGCTATCAGGTACGTCGGTGTCAGGTCCTCGTGCCAAACCCAGTACATAACCCATTCCTGCCTCGGCGTCGGCCGTCTAGCCACGAGGCCCGCTTGGATGGCGTTGGGAGTTGGCTCTCCATTAGGAAGCCGCACTCCCCGGTCTTTCAGTGCTCGTCCGACCGTGTGGCTAGAAACGCCGAAACGCTTGCCTAGTGCGGTCATACTCACATATTTGTCGTCATTCATCGCTATCTCCTTTCAGGGCCACGCCGAAGTGTCGGGCGAGTCGTTGAATGTCGGTTTGCTGGAATACTCGTTTGTTTGCGATCCGAAGTTTGGGTTCTGGAATGAGCCCCACTGAGATTGCATAACTGACTTGATAGGGCTTTCGGCCCAGTAGCCTTGCCACGTCGTTGAGCAGTAGATTTGTCTTCATTGTTATTACCTCCATATATATGGTAGTAATGTCATTCTCGTTTTCGTGGTCATAATGAAAATAAAATCGGTGGCTCACGCTGTGGCCATTCCACAGAGAACATCTCGGCCCCGATTACATCCATAGCTTTGGCATTTGCAGATATTGCCGGTATTGATGTTTCTGGCAGCCGAGAAGTGTTTTGCTCCAAGCTGTTGCCCGGCGACACTGCCAAGAAAATGGCTCGTTGCAGCTACCTATTGCATTGTCAAGTATCGGTGGCCGCAACGGGAGACTACTTGATAAAACACGGTGGGGCATTCTGAACAATCTTGAAAGAAATCCAGAAAAGGGTTGAGTTGAAGTATGGATAGCTGTATAATGCGGTCATAACTTAATAAGGAGTAATTGAAATGCGAAACGAACTACACAGAAGTGCAGAGTTGCGAGAAGATTTCCAGGAATGGCTCGATAGCTTTGAGCCGAATGACGTGCCGATCCGGTTGCCAGAAGGGCACGGATTTGAGGAACTTGCCGAATGCGGGGATATTCTTCCCGCTGACTATTGCGTGCAATTGGATATTCCCAGAGGCAGCACCTACGCCAAGGCGATTGAGGAAATTGACCCGAAGGCATCTTGGCTTGCGAAAACAGCCCCAAGACCGAGAGACTGGATGGTGAGGGTAGAGGTTGATGTTCCGGTGGAGGACCTTTGTGCGGACTACATTGCCGAAGACGCAGCGAAGGAGATGATCGGTGATGTGTTGGAGGGCTGCGATATTGTGGCAGCAACGGCGATCTCAGCAGAGGATGCGAATTATGAAAAGAGAAGTCTCGCCATCTGCCCGCAACTGAAAACGGTTTCCAGGCGTGAATTGATACGGCTTGGCAAGATGCTGAAGGAACCGGATGAGCTTTGACTCTCGAAACGTGAAGGGACGAAAGAGGACAACCAGGAAGCGGAACTGGACTTGCCAGAGCTTGCTAGAACACATTCTACGAGTGATTGTCGAAGCCTGAAACCGGAGCCACGGACAAGGAATTGGCTAGATGCCGCCCTCTGCATTGCTCAGGATGTTGAGCTAGGGCTTACGCCCGCAGAGGCCGTAAACCAGTGGCGAGGCGGGAAGGGGCCATTAGAGCACGGTAGAGAAGTGTTCAAGCAAGACCTGCGATTTCTGGTTGGTGCTACTTGCGTTTGATCCAAAATAGGTGGCTATCCGGTGACCATGACCCTAGGTTTCCACAAGCCGGTGTAGCCACCTTTCTTATGTGGGGTTCGGTGCCACGCAAGCTGCCCCGGCCGGGAGACGTTGGCGTTGTCACAGCCTAGAACCGGCGGTCTTGACACCAGAGCCGGCCGGGCCGACCCGCCGCCGCCGATCCGACTGGCCGTGCTCTGTAAAACACCAAATAGCGGCGGTTTCTTTGACCAGAAACGTCAAATATGGCCTGTTAAGTGCCTGAGAACTCCCAGTACGGCCATATTTACTGATTTGGGCCGGCCGGGAGGCATTCCGGCAAAATCGCTTGACAGGCCCGGTCAGCCAATTACGATGAATTCTTGATGGTTCATGCCTAGACACCCAGATATGGAGAACCGAGCCTTAGACAACTGAGCTGAGTGCCCCGAAAGTCGGAAAGAAGGTCGGCAAGTCCTTTGTGCCAGAGATGGCAGCGAGGGCTTGCCGACCACAACCAGAGGTGCGAGCGGGAGACCGCAAGACCGCACCCAGCGGCGAACGCCGTTCCAATCTTCAGGGGTCCATGCAAGCCCATTACGCACGGTCTGTTTGACCGTAGCGAGGTGGTTTGTTATGGACTTCATGAAGCAGAACGAAACGAGAAACGGCGGTTCGCAAGACCGGCTACTCACCTGCAACGCCCCCAGACCCTTTTGCTGGTCTCGGGGGTGTTCTGTTGTATGGTGGGAACGGCTGGGGCAAGCTGTTGGGTTCTTGCTGTCGTTGCTGCTGGATGGCGAGAACTCCGATGAAAGCTGACTCCCGGCCCAGCCCCGACGATGGTTGCATTCCCGAGTTATTGTGGGAGGGCATCCAGGTTTTGCGAGAGATCAATCGCAAACTCCAACGTCCTGCTCACGACCCGGCCCCGCCGACCGGGTCCCCCAATCAAAACGACAATCACAAGTTGGAGGGCAAGCTCTCGAACATCGAGGCCGAACTTGCCGAACTGAAATCGCTGATCACCGCCGAGAAGGGCGAGGTGGTCAAGGAAGCCTACACCGTGAAGGAAGTCGCCAGGAAGGCTGGTCTCTCCGAGTTCACCATTCGGCATGCGTGCAACAAGGGACGCATCAAAGGGGCATACAAAGCCAAGGACGGACGCTGGCGGATTCCGCACGAGAGCTTGGTGGACATCCGGAACAACGGTCTAGCGTCTGAATAGCCGGCCGACATCGGGTGCAGCCAGGCTCTCCATCGCTTTTCGGGTCTCCTCTGGGAACAAATGTTGGTATCTGTTTCGCATTGCCTCAGTCTGATGACCAAGCCATTGGTCGATTATCGATTGACGAATGCCATGCATCGCACAGATCGATGCAAACGAATGCCGCAGGACATGGAAGCCTCGGACGGTCTGCCACTTGCTTCCCCTCAGGGTCCGATTGAAATGGTCCGTCGTCTGGCTCCTCGATAGGGGCTGCGGAGAATCAGATTTGCTCTTGCTTCTGAACAAGTTCGGTGGGGTACATATCGTGTGGGGGCCGCCCGGATGGATTTTGAACCAATCCTCCATGACCCTGTGTAGTTCATCGTGAAGCCGAATACGGCGGTAGGAGATATTGACGGCACGCTTCCGCTTCTTCTCACGCAGCAAGGCTTCTTTGCTGCCCAAATCGAAATCCTGCACTTTGGAGCGAATAATCTCACTGCGTCTCGCTCCGCTCAACCCCGCCATGGCGAACATCGGATAGATGAATTGATGCTCGGCGTTCTCTCTAACATAGTCCAGCAGTTCAAGCACTTCTTTCTTCCTGAGAAAGAGGCAGTCCCACAGTAGAGCTTCTTCCTGCTCGGTCAGCCCGCCCTGCTTAATGGCTGCTTCTATCTGCTCCCATGTCATGAACGGCGGTTTCTCATCAGCCTTGGGCAGTTTGGCATGCTGCGTGGGGCAATCGCCATCAACGTATTGCCTGACTCGGGCGAAGTCCCAAAGCTGCTTGAAGGTTTGAAGCTCCTTCTTGATCGTCACGGGTTGAATTGGTCTACCCCGGCGTCCCTCTACCTTGCGGCGGTCGCTGACGTATTTCTGAATCTCGGCCACTCCGATGGCTCGGAACGGCGTTTTTCCGCCCAGCAGCCGGGCCAGATGGGTGGCGTGGGTCTCTTCTGTCCTGAGCGACGAATCTTCCTTTGCCCCCTCTGGCAGTGCGTCGAAGTAATCACCAGCGACTCGTTCAAATGTGATCTTCTCCACCAGCTTTGAGCGGGAACGCGGTTTGCCCCCAGAAATGATGAAGTCGAACGCATCGTCGTGGGTACAGTCTTCCGGCAGTTGAAGGTCCCCCTGTTCCAGCCTCCGAAGGGTCTCGGTCGCTTTCCACAGCTTCGATTTGGCAGCCGCCTCGTCCGTCGTTTTGAGCGAGCGGAAATACTTGCGGCCGTGGAACCAGAAGCGGACGTGTGCCACATCCGCCTGCTTCCGTTTCGAGTGCTTCCAGACCAAGTGGGCGGCCATAGCCAGGGCCCCAACGGGTGATGATAGTCCGATTTGTAGTCCAACTTGGACTACAAGCTTGCGTTTGCTCGGGTGCTACCGAGCGTTCGAGTGCCTGCCAGTTCAAACGTAGTCCACCGCCTGGACGCTGAGCAACACACCCGCAATACTCGCCCAACATTGGACTATTTTTGGACTATTTATGCAAGTCCTAGTGGAGAAGGCAAGAAAAAAGGGCTTACGCCAGTTGGCGTAAACCCTTGTGTGTTGGGCAGTTAAGAAAGTGCGGGAAAGAGGATTTGAACCTCCACGTCCCTAAGGACACTAGGCCCTCAACCTAGCGCGTCTGCCAATTCCGCCATTCCCGCATCGGGCCGCGGCCATTTTGATTTTACATTCCCACCCGCCGACGTCAAGACGCAGTCCGCTTAATCACTAGCACCGTGCGATCGTCTCTTTCGGGGGGGGCGGCGTGGGTGCTTAGGGTCTGCCGCGCCAAGGTCGCCAGTTGATCGGCCGAGAGGTCCAGCCGGCCCAGCAGCGGCTCGGCCATGCCGGCTTCGCCCAGCGGACGACCCTCGCCGTCCAGCGCGTCGCGGAATCCGTCGGTGAAGATCAGCATCGCCTCGCCCGGCCGCAGCTGGTAGCTGAACTGTCGGTAGCTGCTTTCCGGGCTTTCCCCCAAAGGCGGAGAGGCCTGGCTGAGCAACTCCCAGCCGCCTTGCCGCAATACGACCACCCCGGGCTGACCGGCCGAACTGTACTGTACCCGGCCGGTGGCGGTCTCGATCAGGCCGTAAAACAAGGTGGCGAACTGGTCGCCCGCCGAACCGGTCCACAACGTCAGGTTGGCCTGTTTCAGCGTCTGGGCGGTCTGGCGGTTGTACTGGCCGTGGGCTCGCAGGGCGGCCTTCAGCGTGGTGGCCGCCATGGCCGCCTCGAGTCCCCGGTGCATGGCGTCGCCGACCGCGACGGCCAACAACCCGTCCGGCAGGCAAAACCAATCGTAGAAGTCGCCGCCGACCGTTTCTGCCTGGGCGGTCCATCCGGAAAGCTGCCAGCCGTCCAACAGCGGCGAGATCGTGGGAAGCTGGTTCCGCTGCAACCGTTCGGCGGCGGCCAACTGCTTCTTCCAACGCGCTGCGTCGGCCCCTTCGCGCAGCAGCATCTCGCGTTCCAGGTCGGCGGCCAGGCGGCCGGCAACCACCTCGAGGATGTTCGTCTGTCGGCTGTCGAAGTCGCGCCGGCGGTGGCCATAGACCCAGAGCGTGCCCAGCAGCGTGGTGGGCGTGGAAACCGGCAGACAAACGGCCGCCGGGAAATCGTCCGGCACGTTCCAGTGGCGTATCGTCTCGGGGTCGTCCAGTACCACGGCGTGTCCCAGCAGGGCCTCTAAGTCGGCCACCGCCCCTTTCAGCGGTCTGGCCGGGCGGGTCAGCCAGTCCGGCGGCAGCCCCCAACTCGAACGGAGTTTCAACTCGGTAGTGGCCTCGTCGAGCAGGTACAGCCCGGCGGCCTGGCAATCGACGGCCTCGGCCCCCGCCCGCAATACCGCTTCCAGCCGCAGGGCAAGGTGCCTCTCTTCGTCGGCATGGGGCACCAGCGGCACGCCGGCGGCCAACTCCGCCTCACGCTGCCACAATACGTGTCGCGTTTGGATCAACTCGTTGAGCATGCCGGCCAGGGCGGTGGCCATCGACCGGGCGGTGTCCGGATCGGCGGCTTCGCGAACCGTACCGGCCGACGGCGAAGCGGCCGAATCGAGCCTGAGGTGTCCGAGAGGGGCTCCGACGCCCGGGCTGACCGGGGCGGACCACGTCAGGTCGTTCGGCCGGTTCGGTTGGGGACCGACCACGTAGCGCAACGGCCAACCGGTCGTGTGCTCAAAGGCCCGCAACAGCTCCGGTAGGCTACCGACCGAGTCCACTTGCGGCTGGACGACCTCGGCGCGCCGTTCGGTGTAGAGTTTCAGATTCCGGGTGCTGGACTTGGCCACGGGCGTTTCGTTTCTGGGCAGGAGTCGTGGGCCGTGCGACCCGTCCGTGGCCGATGGGCAGTTTGCGTCGATTTGCCCCGATAGAATCGTCATGATTGGAACAAGGGGCCGGCGGGTCCCGTATTGTCCATGTTATGCAAACTGCGTAGTATCCGTCACCGGCATAGTTTAACATCGGTCGGCTTCCCCCGAGACGTGAGTCAGTTTTGCGGCCGGCGGGATCGAGTCATGCCCACCACCGCACCTTGCCGGCGCCGCCGAGGTTTGAGAGAATCTGATTGATGAGCAGTGAACGATCCATCGGCGATCTTTGCGAGGAGGAGTGGGAAGAGTGGTATCGAATGACGCCGCTACAGCGGTGGGAAGAAACACAAAAACTTTGGGCGTTCTATCTGTCCGTGGGAGGCTCGCTTGACCCCGAACCCGATTCTCAAAGTCCTTTCGACTTTCTCTACGACCCGCCTCCGATACCTGCTAATGGGCGGGCAGGCCTGGGTGTTGTACGGCGCGGAGTCTGAGCGGGGAACCTGATCTCGGCAACACACCGGGGATAATGCGACACCTGCTCAGTTCATCAGAAGGGTGATAGCGTACACCACTTCTTTCGCCCTCACCAAAGCAATACCCGCACACCCCATCTTATTGCGCCAGGTGGCGTCTGGAGAACGAAAATGCCACGGTTCGTCGCCTTCCCGTTTGATTTCGACAAGGCGCAACAGATCTACGAGCAGGTACGATTCGGTGGCGGCTTTCTGGTAGTCTGCCGATGAGTAGGGGGAGACTCTCTCGGTCAACCATTCCAGCCTGATCCAACTGAAGTCTGTCTCACCAACGGGCAGCACTGGTCTGTTGACTGCATCAAACGGGATACCGTGACTTGCCAATACGTTTGGTATCTCTTGAATCGGATTGTGCTTGAGCCTGAGGTAAGCTCCGCGGCTGAGCAGGCTTGACAATGCATTCTTGTTGTCCTCGAACCACGAAGACCAAGGTTGAAGTTCTGACTCACCTTCGATAATCGCTTTCAGATACTTCAGCAGCGGATTCATGTCATGGAGCCTCCGTACTCGGGTCGTCCGGATCAAACACACGAATCCTTCCCGGTTCGACGATCCATAGTTTACCGCCCAAAGGCTGCCTGTTCAGTTCCGGGATGGCGCCGGCAAGCGTGGCACGGATCTGCGGCAGAATCGGACGCGGCGGCCGAACGACGATGATGCCGGCCGTTGGTGTCGGCGGAAATCGGAAGGGGTTGGAGAAGTCCAGATCCAGAGTGACCAGAACGCGACCACCTTCCAGACACGCATCGTAGATCACCGCATCGTCGCTGCCCGACAACCCTTCACTTTGTACGGAGTCGACCTCGTGCCCGCCGTCCTCCAACAGAGACGCAAGCCGCCGATCGAGGTTCTCGTCCAATTTGAACCTCACGACCCGGCTACCTCCGATGAGATAGGAATAACACGTTCGCGAGTCATTTCAGCCGCGTAGGCTAGCGCGGCGCGAATGTCTTCCCGGCACAGAGAGGAATACGCCGCAAGAATCTCGTCTTCCGAGGTTCCTTCGGCCAGATTGTCCACAATCAGAGAGACCCAGATCCGCGTGCCGCGAACGCAGGGCTTTCCGAAGCAGACGTTAGGGTCTACCGAGATCCGCTTAAGTAGTTCTTCGCGTTGCATGAGAGGAGCACCTCACTGATTGCTCACGGTTGCCCGAACACACCCACATTTATTGTTGGCCATCGGCAGATGGATGTCAAGTCGGCAAGGGGACCGGCGAAGCCGCAAGCGGCTAGAACTCGGCGTTGCCGGGCGTGCGGGGGAAGGGGATTACGTCGCGGATGTTGGACATGCCGGTGATGAATTGCACCACGCGCTCCAGACCCAACCCGAAGCCGCTGTGCGGGACCGTGCCGAAGCGGCGCAGGTCGAGATACCACCAGTAGTCTTCCGGCTCGAGGTCCTGTTGCTTCATCCGCTGTTGGAGCACGTCGAGGCGTTCCTCGCGCTGGCTGCCGCCGATGATCTCGCCGACCTTGGGCACCAGCACGTCCATCGCCCGAACCGTGCGGCCGTCGTCGCCTAGGCGCATGTAGAAGGGTTTGATCGTCCGCGGGTAATCGAAGACGATCACCGGACTGTCGAAACGTTGTTCGGCCAGGTAGCGCTCGTGCTCGGTTTGCAGATCGGCGCCCCACTCGACCGGAAACTCGAACCTCTGGCCCGAGGCCTTCAGGATCTCGACCGCTTCGGTGTAGGGCAAACGCACGAACCGGCTTTCGACGACGCTTTGCAGCGTCTCGATTACCGTTTTGTCGATCCGCAGATTGAAGAACTCCATGTCTTCGGGACATTTTTCGAGCACGTCGCGGAAAACCCGTTTCAGCAGCCGCTCGGCCAGGTCCATGTTCCCTTCGAGGTCGCAGAAGGCCATCTCGGGCTCGACCATCCAGAACTCGGCCAGGTGCCGCGGGGTGTTGGAGTTCTCCGCCCGAAAGGTGGGGCCGAACGTGTACGCCTTGCCCAGCCCGCAGGCGAAGATCTCCGCCTCGAGCTGACCGCTGACCGTCAGGAACGTCGGGCGGTCGAAGAAGTCCTGGGCGAAGTCGATCTGGGGGCCTTTCGTGGGCAGCTTGGCCAGGTCGAGGGTGGTGACCCGAAACATCTCGCCGGCCCCCTCGCAGTCGCTGGCCGTGATCACGGGCGTGTGGACGTAGAGGAAACCGTCTTCCTGGAAGAACTGATGGATCGAGTTGCACACGCAGTTGCGGACCCGGGCGATCGCGCCGAAGGTGTTGGTCCGCGGCCGCAGGTGGGCGATGGTGCGGAGAAACTCGAACGAGTGCCGCTTCTTTTGCAGCGGATAGGTCTGAACGTCGGCCGTGCCGTGGACGGTGACGCGGGCGGCCTGCACTTCGGTGGCCTGTCCCTTGCCGGGCGACGGTCGGACCAGCCCGGCCACGGTCACGCTGCACCCGGCCGAGAGTTTTTTGATTTCCGACTCGTAGTTTTGCAGTTTGGCGTCGGCGATGACCTGGATATTGCCGAAGCAGGAGCCGTCGTTGAGTTCCAGGAAGCTGAACCCCGCCTTGGAATCACGTCGGGTGCGGACCCAGCCTTGGAGGATGATTTCGCGGCCCACGGCTTCGGGGCGTCGGGCTTCGGCGACGGAGAGTTTTTCTTGCATTCTACGCTCCGTCGTGTGTCATCACTCCGCTGCGTCAGGGCAAGCCCTGACCTACGGAATTCCCGGACGTCCTCAATTGGTTGCCCGATTCCTTGGAAACGCAAAGTGTACCGCCAGGACCAGCAGCAGGAAGGCGGCCACTCCGACCAGACCGAAGACGCCGGCCTTGACCCACACCATGTAGACGCTGGCGCTTCCGGCGGCGGCCACGGCGATGCCCATGGCCAGGTTCCAGACAGCCCGGCGGACGCCGCGAGGCATCTGGTCGCCCAGCAGGTTTTTCGAGTTCATCATGCAGAAGAAGGTGATGTAGGCGATGGGCAACAGGATCATCCCGAAGACGGAAGTCGGCACGGCCAGCCAGAACCGGGTCGTGCCGGACCAGAGGAACGGCCCCAGCACGCCGGTGGCGGCGGCCAAGGTGCCCAGCCGATTCGGCCAGCCGGTGGGCGGCAGGCCGAGCATCTCGCAGATCACGAACCCGGAGATCAGCATCAGCAGCGTAATGCTCGAGACCGTCATGCCCAGCACGCCGATGCCGAAAACCACGTCGGCCACGACCCGGCCGGTCAGCGGGGTGAGCGACTTGGCCAGGTCGAAAGCGTTTTTGCGCTGCAGGTGGACGGCCAACAGGGCTTCGGCCGGAGTCAGCGGCACGACCTGCTGCTCGATTTCCGCGTCCGAGAGCTTCCCGAATTCTTCCTTGCCGAGTTTCGTCTTCAACCGCTCGACTTCCATCTTCTTGGCCAGGGCGAAGGCGTCCTTTCCCTTGAGGTGAGCGGCCAGCAGGAAATCGGCCTGATCGAGCGGTTGAAGTTGCGCTTCAAGCTGCTGGGGCTGAAGATCGGCGACCAGGGCGCCGCCGATATCGTATTTTAGTATGGTGGTCATCGGTTTGCGGGCCACGGGGGCCAGTTTGGCGGCTTCCAGGTTGCCCAGCCGCTCTTTCAACCTCTCGACCATCATCTCCTTGACCGCCACGACGTTGCCCCACTTCACCGATGCCGAAGGGTCCGCCGCCGGCTCGGATTTGACGGCCGCTAGCCGACGGGTGATTTCGATCTCGACGGATGTCAGCGGCGGGAGCTTCTCGGCGATCTGCGGCGGCGACAGTTTCTTGAACTCCTGTGTCCCGAGAGATTGCTCCAGCTTACCTTGCTGCAGCGACTCGGTCAGACTGGCCGGGATGGCGGGAAACTCGGCCGGATTCTCGGGCCCGATCATGACCTGCTCATCGGAGTGAGGATGAAACTGGGTGGCCGAGGCGATCACCACGCAACTGGTGGCCAGCACGAAGGGGATAAACATACCGGTCGAGAGATCGAAGATGGCCAGCCCGCGGAAGTCCTTGTCCCAACCCCGCCGGAGCATCGAGTAGGGCAACAGGAACGTCATGTTGATTCCCACGGCGGTGGCCGCCGCGCTGATCATCACGTCGCGCTGTTCGCTGATGATCGTCGCGATCCAGAAGCCCTTGTGCTGCGCGTCCGACAATTGGTCCAGCAGCCAGTTGAAGCCTTCGGCCGGCTGGTAGAGCTTGGTCAGATCGGGGATGAATCCTCGGCAGATCTCCGCCCAGGGGAGCGTTCCCGAGAAGGCGAGCACGCCCACCACGCCGACGAAACAGGCCACGATCCCGGCCACGACGAATTTCAGCATGAGTTCATAGAGCTTGATTCCCCAACCACCGCTGTCGTAGGTGAAGGTGACGGCCATGGTGATGATCAGAATGGCGGCGGAGATCACGATTTTTCCGCCGAAGTCGCCGACGTCGGTTCCCGGTCCCATGGCCCCTGGAAAGACTGAGGCGAACGCGTTGCCCACCGCGGTTCCCAGCGTGCTTCCCGAGCCGAGTTGGGTCGGCAGGAGGTTCTGCTGCAACACGCCGCTGGCCAGGGAGTACTGCGGCAGCGCCCAGACCATGTTGGCGGCCAGTGAGGCCAGCGCCCAGCCCCAGCCGAGGACCGGATTGATGTGCCGGTTGATGGCTTGAAACGGTCGTTCGTTGGTGCTCATGGCCACGTAGCCGATGGCGCCGAGCATGAAGATGCCCAGGATCATGGCGAACGGTTGCAGCCACAGCAGTCCGAAGCCGGCCAGTACGCCCAGGAACAAACTGCTGGCCAGCGATCCGCCGCCGAGCGTCAACGCGCTTTGCAGCCAGCCCGGCCCGGAGAGCCGCAAGTAGGTGGCCACGGTGGCCGGAACGCCCTTTTGTTTGGCGGCAAGGAGGGCCTGACGGTCGGCTTCAACGTTGGTGGGTTGTTCGGGCATGATGGAGGCAGGGGCTTGGGGGTCAGGGGTCAGGAATCAGGGTTTTCAACTTCGCATGAAACGCCCGCGGACTGCGTTCCGCGGGGAGTCAGGGGGCCGCGTTTCCTCGTTATCGAGCTGGAGCTTGGTAACGACATCTTGACTCGGTTTTCATCACTCATCACTCATCACTCATCACTCATCACTCATCACTCATCACTCATCACTCATCACTCATCACTCATCACTCATCACTCATCACTCATCACTCATCACTCATCATTCATCATTCATCATTCCTCATTCCTCAAAACCCCTTCGCGGCCAGCCAGCGTTCGGCGTCCAAGGCGGCCATGCAGCCGGTCCCCGCGGCGGTTACCGCCTGGCGGTAGTAGTCGTCGGCCACGTCGCCGGCGGCGAACACGCCTTCGACGCTGGTGTAGGTCCGCCATGGGGTGGTCCACTTGATGTACTTCTTCTCGGTCGTCGCCAGCTTGCCCTTCAAAAAGGCCGTGTTGGGCGTGTGGCCGATGGCCAGGAAGACGCCGGTGGATTGCAAGTCCAGGTCCGGCTGGCCGGCCGTGCTCTTCAGTCGCACACCCGTTACTCCGTCGGTGTCGTTGCCCAACACCTCCGTCAAGGTGCGATTCCACTGGATCTCGATCTTGGAATTGTCCATTGCCCGCTGGGCCATGATCTTCGACGCCCGGAGCTGATCGCGGCGATGGATCATATAGACGGTGCTGCCGAACTTGCTCAGGTAGTCGGCCTCCTCGACGGCCGAATCGCCGCCGCCGACCACCACCAGCGGCTGGTTGCGGAAGCGCGGCAACGCGCCGTCACAGACGGCACACGCGCTGACGCCCAGGTTCTTGTACTTCTGCTCCGAAGGCAGCCCCAGGTAGTTGGCCCGGGCCCCGCTGGCCACGATCACGGCCATGGCTTCGTGCGTCTCGCCTTCCAACAACGTGAGCCTGAACGGATGGGTGTCGAAGTCCACGTCGACGACGTCGTCGGTGACCACCCGGGTGCCGAAGTTGACGGCCTGCTGCCGCATCAGATCCATCAGCTCGGGCCCGCTGACGCCTTGCTTGGCGTGCGGCGGCATCATCATCCGTTTGTCCTTGGCCATGGCCCCGTCCAGATAGGCCTCCAGGTCGCCGGCCGGAAAGCCGGGATAGTTTTCCACCTCAGTCGTCAGGGCCAACTGTCCCAGCGGCAAGGTGCCGGCCAGCCGGTTCTCTTCGGTGATCGCTCCTTCGAGGACCAGAGGCTTCAGTGCGGCCCGGGCGCAGTAGATCGCCGCCGCCCAACCGGCCGGTCCGCTGCCGATGATGATGACTTGCTCGGGCACGGGTGGATGTCCTTTTGCTTTCGGGTACTGTGTGCGAAGCCGCAAGCGGCGAAACCAGTCATTATAGGGTCTTGGTCGCCGGCGTCCACTGTGGGCGGTTGTCTGCGATCGGACGGGGGACTATCGTTGAACTAGGGGCTGGGCTGGAGCGACACACGCCCGTCGCACGAGGGGAGTGGACTAACCACCCAAGGAAAGTGAGGCCCCATGACCACGCTGCTGATCGCCGTGCTGGCGCTGGTCGGCTATCTCGTCGCCTACCACACCTACGGGCGTTTTCTCTCGCGACGCATTTTCGGCCTGAGTCCCGACGCCCCCGTCCCCAGCCGGCAATTGCAGGACAACGTGGATTACGTGCCCACCCGCAAGGCGGTCATCTTCGGCCACCACTTTACCAGCATCGCCGGCACGGGACCGATCGTAGGGCCCGCGATTGCTGTCTTTTGGGGATGGCTGCCTGCCCTATTGTGGGTGGTGTTCGGGTCGATCTTCATCGGCGCCGTCCACGACTTCTCGGCCCTGGTCATCTCGCTGAGAAACCGCGGGCAGACCGTCGGCGATATCGCCGGGCGAATGATCGCGCCCCGGGCGAAAATCTTGTTCCTGCTGATCTTGTTTTTCGCGCTGACGATCGTGCTGGCGATCTTCGGGCTGGTGATCGCCTCGATCTTCAAGATGTATCCCGAGTCGGTGCTGTCGGTATGGCTTTCGCTGCCGATCGCGGTGTTGGTCGGGCTGTGGGTCTACAAGCGCGGCGGCGGTTTGTTGATCCCGTCGGTGATCGCGCTGGGCTTGTTGTACCTGGCCATCTACGTCGGCGTCTATTGGATGCCGATAACCCTCCCGGACACATGGCGTTATCCCGTCGTGATCTGGACGATCATCCTGCTGGCGTACTGTTTCGTTGCTTCGGTGCTGCCGGTTTGGGTGCTTTTGCAGCCGCGCGATTACGTCAACAGCCACCAGCTTGTGGTCGCGCTGGTGATCCTCATCGCCGGTCTGGCGGCGGCCGGGCTGACCGGAAAAGCCGACATCATCGAAAGCGCTCCAGCGGTGGTCGCCGCCAAAGATATCCCGGCCGGGGCGCCGCCGATCATGCCCTTCTTGTTCATCACGGTGGCCTGCGGTGCAGTCAGCGGGTTTCATTGCCTGGTTAGCAGCGGCACGACCAGCAAACAGGTCGCCTGCGAGACCGATGCGCAGTTCGTCGGCTATGGTGCCATGCTGTTGGAGAGCGTGCTGGCGGTGGTCGTGATCCTGGCCTGTTGTGCGGGCGTGGGCATGGGGAAATTCGAGCGTCAGGTCGACCAGAACACCGCCGACTACAGCTATCAGCCGGTGATCGTCGACGATCAGCCGCTTACCGGCCGAGAAGCGTGGCAGGAGCGATACGACGCCAGCCAGGGCTGGGACGCCTTCAGACTGCCGGACAAGGTCGGCGCCTTTGTGGAAGGCGGGGCCAATTTCATTGCCACCGTCGGCTTGCCGCTGAAACTGGCCATCGGCATCATGGCCGTGCTGGTGGCCTGTTTCGCCGCCACCACGCTCGATACGGCCACCCGGCTGCAACGGTACGTCATTCAGGAGTTGGCGACCGCCGCCCGGCTCAAACCGCTTGAAAACAAATACGCCGCCACCCTGTTGGCCGTCGTGCTCGGTGGGGCGATGGCGATGTTGCCGGGGCCCAACGGAGAGCCTGGTACCGGCGGAATGATTCTCTGGCCGCTGTTCGGCGCGGTCAACCAGTTGCTGGCCGGGCTGGCGCTGATGGTCACCGTGTTTTACCTCTGGCGTCGCGGCAAGCCGGTCTGGTTCATCGCCGCGCCGATGGCCGTCTTGCTGCTGTTGCCTCCCTGGGCGATGCTTTGGAAGATGTTCAACGCCGAGAGCGGCTGGTATTTCGAACTCGCGGCCGTCGGCGGTCTTCCGGAAGTGGTCCGCGGGGTCGCCGAAAGGAACATCGTGGTCATCCAGAACTGTCTGCTGTTGGGCATCGGTGCGATCGTGGTCGCCTTGCAGGCCTGGATAGTCGTCGAGGGGCTGTTGGTCTGGCGTCGAGCCAAGGGCGTGCTGGAAGAGGCCCTGCCACCGCTGGAACCGGCCCCGGCCACCGGGCTGGGCTTTGTTGGAAAACTCACCGCCGGAGAATAGTAGCCGTCTCGCTCCGCGAGACGAAGCTCCATCTCGCGGAGCGAGACGGCTACATTACGGTTTTCCGACAAATACTAGCTCACGACCGAACCAACGAAGTGGCCACGATGGCGCGGATCTTGCCCAGGCCGGCTCGGGCAACGCTCAGCGGGTCCTGCTCCCAGTACTTGCGATTGAACAACTCCAGCGACAGGGCCCCGCGGAAACCGGCCTCATACATGTCCGAGAGCATCGAGGGCAAGGGGGCCACCCCGTCGCCGGGAAACACGCGGTCGGCGTCGCCGATCGTCTCCCGGGGCGGATCGGCCGGGTAGTCGTTGATGTGGAAGGCGTGCATCACGGACCAGTTGAGCATCTTCAGACCGACGAAAGGCGAGCCGCTCTTGTAGATGTGGTAGGCGTCCAGCAACAGGCAGGCGTCCGGATGGCCGGCCTCGACGGCAACGTAGGCCGCCTCGCCCACGCGGCCGAGCGTCTTCGACGAGCCCCAGATCTCCAGTTGCGGCACGACGCCCATCTTCCGCCCCAGTTGAAGCACGGCCCGATACCGCTGGGCGATCACTCGCAGGTCGATGCCCGAGGTCCCATGGGCCCCGGCCGGCGGGGCCGCGATCATTCGGCCGCCGATCTGGCGGACCAGGTCCATGTCGCGTTTCATGTCTTCCATGCCCTTGGCCCGCTGGGCGTCGTCGTCGACGATCCAACGGGGGAAACTCATGGCGCCGTCGACGGTCAACCCGAGGTCGGCGATGCGTTTCTTCAGGTCCCTAAGCGACCCGCCCTGTTGGGTGTGTCGGGTGACGTTGCGCAGCCACGGCTCGATGCCGTCGTAGCCGGCTTCGGCCACGATTTCGATCTCCTTGACGATCGAAAGGTCTTGTCCGCGGATGGTGGCCGAATTCAGGCAGAAGCGGAACGGTTTTTCTTCATGCGCCGGGTCGCTTTCGGCGGCCGGCGCCGCAGCGGTCATCGCGGCGGCCATGCCGGCCCCCAGACAAACGCCGGCCCCGGCGAGCACGTCGCGGCGGGAAAGTCTTTCGTTCATGGTCTGGCCCTCGTCGTCGTGAGAGGAATCGTGGAGGGTTTTCGTACTTGTGGCAAAGGACTATTTTCGCCGATCGGCTCGGGCTTTGCAATACGCCGGCGCTAAGGGCTCGCATCGGAATTACTTCCCGAATTCGGCCCGTACAGTAGCCATCGAAAACCCAGACTGTTTCGGGCTACATCTCGCGGAGCGAGATGGCTACTATACGGAAGTAATTCCCATACGAGTGCTAAGTCGCAAGCGGCTACTGTGGGGGGCCCAAGGCATCGAGCGGCTCGACGACGCGGATCTTTTTCTTCGGCAGCGTCGCCAGCAGGTCGGGCAAATCGTAGATTCTCAGGGCCCCATGGACGACGTTCTCGAATTGGCCCACGGCCATCGGCGTGCGGACGACGTCCGCCCAGGACCCCAGGCAGTTCTTCAAGGAGACCGAAGCGAACAACTCGGGCTCCAGCGCCGCGGCGTGCAGGGCCGCCGGTCCCGTCCGCCCGATGCCGACCAGGTGGACGGCGTTGGGCTTGCCCGGCGACTCGTAGTCGGCCAGGAATCGGGCACACACCAGCACGTCCTCGGCCCGCATGGCCAGATAGGAAGTGCCCAGCAAATAGGCCAGGTAAAGATCCTTCCAATCGCCGCCGATGTGGTGCGGGATACCCCGTTTCGACGACGGCTGGCCGGCCGTTTCGCCCAGTCCGCGGAGATCGACCGCCAGCACGAGATGCCCCTGCTTGGTGAGTTTTTCGATCGGCCCATCCGGTCCGGCCGCGACGTGCTTGCCCCCGCCGTCGACGTACAGGTACGCTTCACCGCTGCGAGTCTCCGGCACGAACGCCAACGCGGGCAGCCAGATGCCCGGCTGCGGCTCGAGGATCAGCTTGTGGATCGTCACGTCCTGCTTCGACTGGACGCGCCCCACGGTGCGGCAGTTCGGCTGGGGCAGGTCGGCCAACTTGCGGATGCCGGTGATCTCCCGAACCTCTTGAAGCGCCGCGGCCCGGTCGGTCTCTTGCCAGAACTTCTTCCGCGTCCGGGCCAGCTTTTCTTCCAACTCGAGGTTCAGGTCGTACACGCTGCGTGCGCCCTCCAATAGCATCACCTGGCCGCGCGGCGTGCAGAGCATCTGCGCGTCGGCGACGATTTCGCTTTCCCCTTCGGTGATCGCGTCGTCGACGTTCAGAAGCCAGCGCCGCATCCAACGGGTCGCCCCGACGCGGAGCTGCGTGGAAAAGCCATGGCGGGAGTCGGTCTCGATCAGGTCGACCCGTTCGGCGCAATCCAGCCGCGTGTAGAACCGCTTGGCCTGGCGGAAACAGTCCCAGGCGCCGTGGATGTCGAAGTAATCGTGCGTGGCCACACACATCAACGTGGGTTTCGGCGCCCGCATGATCACGTAGTCGGGGTGGTCCATGCCGAAGGCGATCTGGCCGTGGATGTTCTGTTCGGCGTCCTGCGGGCCGATGGTTTCGCAAAGCCGGCCCAGCGTGGTCAGATAACAACTCGGGGCGGCGCAGGTGATCCGTGGGTCCAGGGCCATCAGGTAGCTGGTCAGCGTGCCGCCGCCGGAGTTGCCCGTGCAGCCGATCCGCTTCGGATCGATCTCCCGGCGGCTTTGCAGGTAGTCGATTCCCCGCATGCCGTCGAAGATACGAAACATGGCCGTGTTGCGGCCCAGCAACGTGCTGCCGACGCCCAGAAGGCTATGGGCCGTGGTGCCGCCGGCCCGCGGTTTGCCGGCGTCGTCGAGCAACTGGAACCGCTCGCCCTGGTCGATCGGGTCGTAGCAGAGCACGGCCAGGCCGTTTTTCGCCAGCAAGATAGATCCCCGCTGATACGTTTCGCTGGCCTTGCCGTTGTTGCTGTGTCCGCAGGGGAAGAGCACGCCCGGGTAGGGTGGTTTCGCGTCGGGCAGATAGAGAACCGCGGTGACGTAATGTCGCGGCTGGCTTTCGTAGATGATCTTTTCGATGCGATAGCCGTCGCGGTCTTCCTTGGCCACCACCCGGGCATTGAGCGGCGTCCGCTCGGGAAACCCGCCCAAGGCGTTGACGAAAAACTCCCGCCTCTTCTGCTGATACGCCGCGAGCTGCTCGGGCGTCTCGAGTTTTTCGTACTCGGCGGTCCGGCGATCCAGGGCTTGGTGGGCCGCCCGGATCAGGTAGGTGTGCATCATCTGTTGCGGCGCCACGCCGGCGATTTGCGAGGGCAGCACCTCGAGGTCTTCGGCGCCGGCCGGGCCGGCGGCGATCATCAGACAAGCCGTGGCAAGCAATCCGCGGATCATGGCAGCCTCCTGGGCGGAAATGGTGGGGGGAGAAACCGATCCGCAGTTTATCGGCGCGACGGCACCTTGGCAAGAGAGCCCGGGTTGCGAAGCCGCAAGCGGCCCGTTTGTGGGAGGCGGCTGCGACGGCGACGGTCTCAGAAGCTGAACTCCTGGAGTTCCGGATACTCGCCGGGGTGGACCACCTCGTTGAGATGGAACCCGAGTTGGTGAAAGCCGCCGCCCATCGGGTTGAGATGCTTGGCGGTGGCGCGGACGAAGGTCAGCTCCCTTTCCCGGCGGAAGCCGAGGATCACCTGGTCCAACCCCAACGGCTCGGCGAGCACGACGGCCAGTCCCGTGTTGGAGAATTCCTTGGTGACCGTGGTGAAGGACTCCTCGAGCATCGGCCGGCCGTCTTCCACCGGGACGATCAGCACCACCATGGTCAAGTTCACCCGGCTGGCGAGCCGGGGACCATCGTCCAGGACGTGCAGGTCCGGGCAGTTGTTGTTGACCAGATTGAGAATGAAGCTCTGAACTCCGATCGTTTTGTTTTGTGCAAACAGGGGCACGGGTCGATCTCCCTCGGGAAGTAATTCGGGCTGGCGCTGCCGCGGAAGGCGTCTTTGACGGCCTTTACAGTTTACGGTCGCCGGCGGGGGTCACCCTCGCTTCCACCGGACCGTACAAAGTATAGGTTACGGTTTCCCGCTGCCATCGCCTTGGAGCGAAGATTCGGGATGTAGGGGCGGTGGGGGTAGTCGGGGCCACCTCGGGACACATTTCTCACCACGGAGGACACGGAGATTGTCAAAGGAAAAGCACCCGGCGAGAAATGAGTGCAGCGTTTCTTTCCAGGATATCGAATCTCCGTGTCTTCCGTACAACAAACCCGCAAAAGCTTGTTTTCGCGGCAAACTTTTAGGGTGACGGGATGGTCAACATTGCAAATTGAAAATTGAAAAATGCAAATTGAAAACTGATTCTTGGCTCGTCCGACTGAAGTAATCCGTACTTCTGGTGTTGTGGCGAGTACGCGAACTCAAGAGCAGCGCGACGGCTCGATATCGGATAATGGGGGATCTTCAATTTGAGATTTTCAATTTGCAATTTTCAATTTTCAATATTGGTTACGGCCGAAGGCTGCCCTAAGCCTCCGTGGTGAGTTCCTGCTGAGAAAGGCGCCTCATGCACCCAGGCTGAAGATCCAGTAGACCCCCGCGATCAGCGCGGCCACGGCGGCGGCGGTGACCAACACACCCAGCAGGCCGACCGGCGTGATCTTGGGGATCTCCAGGTCGAAGAAATCGCAGACCACCCGACGCGGCGCCGGCTGAACCCCCGGCGGCAAATCAAACGGCTCGGTCTCCGGCTCGTCGGGTCCCACCGGCGTCCGCAGGCAGGCGTAGAACCGGTCGAGCTTTTCCTTGGCCACCCGCGGCGTCAGCAGGCTAACGCCCACGATCGTCACCAATCCGACGCTGAGATAGAAGACCATTTGCCAGGGTAGCGCCAGCGCCGGCAACTTGACTTGGTCGAACTTCCCAAGCAGCTTGATGTCCGCCTTCAGCTCTTTGAATCGACGGGAGGTGGACTCCTTGGCCTGCTCGATCTGCGCCAGCTTGGCAAGTCGATCGAGTTCTCGCTCGACGGGCCCTTGAAGCCGCTTCTTCAACGCGTAGGTGAAGTCGGATTGCCCGCGGATATCTTCACGCAGCGTCGCGGGCAGTTCGGGTAATCGCCCGAGTCGCCCCACGAGGTCCTCGGGAAGCTTCGGCACCAGGTCGGGGTTCTTTTGCAGGAACTTGGGTAGCGCCGCGGCATATTGGGCATTGAAGTCCCAGACGTCCCGGTCGAGCACGCGGATCTGCCCGGTGAACAGGAACGCCGAGAAGGTGACCAGCGTGCCGATCCAGACGGCGGCCACCGTGGTGCGACGCCAGAACAACCCGGCCCAGAACGCCAGCCCCATCATCGCCGAGATCTTCCAGAAGATCTCCAGGCCCTTGACCACGCTGTCCAGGCTGAACGCGAAGACGATCGCCGCCGCAACGATCAGCACCGAGACCACCCGGCCGACGATCATGTAGTGTCGATCGGTAGCCCCGGGCAACACGATCCTTCGATAGACGTTCTCGGTAAACAGGGCCGAGCCGGCCACCATGAAGGCGTCGCAGGAACTCATCAACGCCGCCAGCATTGAGGCGATGAACAGCCCGACCAATCCCGGGCCGATCGCCGGCAGCAGGTCCCGTGCCATCAGGCCGTAGACGTGGTCCACGTCGGTCACGTCCGTCTTCTTGATCGTGTAGTAGGCCAAGGCACACAGCCCGGTCAGCACCCAGGCGACCGTGCAAAACCGCTTGATGAACATGCCGCAGGTCATTCCCACGCGGGCCTCCATTTCGGTCTTGCCCGCCGCACAGAGGCTCATCGTGTGGGGCTGGCAGCCGTAGCCGATCAGGCCGTTGAGCGAGATCACGATGATGTAGAACAGGCCGATCTCCGCCGAGACGAGGCTGAACATTTCCGGATTGTCGATCGTGGCCCGCATCCCTTCCATCGGCCCCATGCCGGTCAGGCGGCTGATTTCCGCCAGGGCGAACGGAAGAATCAAGAACGAGAGCACGATCGTCAGGATTCCCTGGATGAAGTCGGTGACGATCGCGGCGCTTAAGCCCCCGGCCACGCCGTAGATCAGGAACATGGCGGTCATGGCCATGGTGGCGTAGAAGGCGTTGATCGATCCGCCGGTGACCGCTTCGATCATCGCGCTGGAACCCTTGAGCATCACGCCGATGTTGACGACTAGGTTCATGATCGCCATCGCGGCGTAGAGCACGCCCACGCTGGTGTCGAAGCGGGCCTCGAAGTAGTCGGAAGTCGTGATCGCCCGCATGCGGCGGAACATCGGGGCGATGATCCAGTAAAACGGCGTGGAAAAGGCCCACAGCAATTGGTACCAGATCCCCGAGGCCCCCACGTTGTACGTCTTGGCGGCCACGGACACCGCCTGGTCGGAGTGGGTGCCGGTGCCGAAGTTGAAAAACATCATCAGCACCTTGCCGAACTTCCGGTCGCTGATGAAGAAGCTGGCAGCGCTGTTGACCTTGCGAACCGCCCAGGTGCCGATGATCGTGATGCCCACCAGGTAAACGACAATCACCAGCCAGTCGACGAACTCGAGACCAAGCATGAACGTTTCCCGGCGGTTGCTGGAAGGTCAACGCATGAGATCGTGAACATACTCCGATCGGGGCGCCGGGTCAAGCAACCCGGTTCCCAAACTCCAGACGCCAGTGGCGCCCAGCGGGGGGTCGCCGTTTAGGATCGTTCCAGAAATTAGTGTCGCATGAAACGATTGGGTGGCTGGGGTCGAGCGTAGCGAGCCCCCAGTTGTCCGGCGAAAAAACTGGGGGCTCGCTACGCTCGACCCCAGCCACCCCGACACCTATTTCTCGAACGATCCTTAGCCGCCTACCGAGGAAGCACTGGCCCGACGCCAGTGGCACCGCGGAAGGTCAACCGGCGTGGCCTTCGCTGGCGGCGATCAGGGCATCGAGTTCTTGCTTCAGCCGGGGGAGGATCTCGTCATAAGAAAAGGCTCCCAGCGGTGTGCCGGCCCGTTTGAGGTTGACGAAATTCGGACCGCACCAAAGACCCAGGTCGGCGTCGTCGGTCTCGCCCGGTCCGTTGACCCGGCATCCCATCACGGCGATCGTCAAGGGGTATTCGGCGGCGTAACGGGTCGCCCGGCGAACCTGCTGGGCCAACTCCACAAAGGCCCCGTTCTCGACCCGGGAGCAGCTCGGGCAGCTAATGATGTTCAGACCGCGGGGGCCGGCCGGCTGCTGGTCGTGGAATCGGCCGGCCGCAAGGTCGGCAAGGATCTGCCGGCCGGCCTCGATCTCCTCGTGTTTGCCGGCGACGGGAACCGTCAGCGAGACGCGGATCGTGTCGCCGATCCCGCGGCGAATCAAATGCTCCAGCGCGCTGCGCGTCTTGACGATCCCTTCCGGCGGCATCCCGGCCTCGGTCACGCCCAAGTGCAGCGGCACGTCCGGCCGCTGCTGGGCGAAGCGGCGATTCACCTCGATGACCCTGGCCGGATCGGAGTCCTTCAGCGAGACGCAATATCGGCTGAAGCCCAGCCGATCGAGCAGCTCGCAGTGTTCCAGGGCGCTCTCGAGCATCGCCCCGACCGAATCGTCCTCGGCGTACTTCTCGCGCTTGGCCGGATCCACCGACCCGCAATTCACACCCACGCGGATCGCGCAATCGTGCTCGCCGGCCACCTCGGAGAGGAATTGAACTTTCTGCTGCCATGGCCGCTGACGTTCGTGGTGGTACAAATGGCCCGGGTTGTAGCGGATCTTGTCGACCGACGGGGCCACGTCGGTGGCCAGGCGATAGTTTTCCTGCAAATCGACCGAGAGGTTGGCGTCGGTCCGCCGCCGGATTTCGGCCAGCGCCTCGACGTCCCGGCGCGTATCGACGGCTAGGCGAACTACGTCGGCCCCGGCCGCCGCCAATTGATTGACTTGGGCCAGCGTGGCCTGCACGTCGGAGGTCTTCGTGGCGCACATGCTCTGCACTGCGATCGGGTGACCGTCGCCAATCGTGACCGAGCCGATTCGCACGGCCCGGGTCGGGTTTCGGGGGAGTTTTTCGGAATCGGTGTTCGGTGTAGACATGGCTGCCAAATCGCCCACAACATGATCGAGAAAACCGTATCTATCCCAAATAGGTTTGCGTGATTCCGGGGGAAAGACGTTTAGCTGTCGAGGCCACCCGCGTCAAGGCTAATGAACAGCAAGAAACGTCGTTGTAGTATCTTCATGTTTCTTTTCGTCCAACGTCCAAGTTCACGGGGCGGCCGCGAACGATTTACAATTCAAAACCGACGCCGACGGCCGCTCCCGTGGAACGCCTTGTTATCCCGCGCATTCTACTCGGAATCTTTGTGCAGTTGCGTGGCATCTACGGATCCTCCTTTCTTCGCAGCATTCTCCCAAAACTCTGCGCCCTTTTGCGCCGCAAGTTCAATGGTCTTCCGGCCAGCCTTGTTGTACTTGACGCTGACCTTTTCGATTGCATGCGCGATCAAGCCGCAAAATCGTTCATTATCACCTTCGCCAATTGCGAAATCAGGTTGCGACCGACTGGTTCCCAGTCTGATGTCAAATCCTGTTCTTGATGGAATCAAGAGGATATATGACTGTCCAATTTCGAGTTTCTCGTCGCCGCTATGTGCCGCCATGTTGTGACGAAACGTCATGAAGTAATCATGGGTATCGCGGTATTCGCTGTCCAGCCAGTCTCGCGACATTTGTGCATGGCGACCGGCAGCCTCGGTGAACGCCTTGGCGTAGAAAATGAGCGACGCCACAAAGAGGCATTTAATCTCATCACCAAGTTCGCGGTCGGTGATCTGAAGGTATTTCGTGTCACCGGTGGAATTCAGCGATTCCGTTAACGTTGTGGCCTTCTTGACCCAACGTAAAGCGTTAGACAGATCCTTTTGAATCAATGCCAACCCTGAAATCTGTTCGGCAACAGCACCGGTGAGGGTGACTTGGGGGATCGGCTGGCCATCCCAGAAATACTTTGTCGTAGAACTGCCGGTGTCGGTGTCGAGTTGTCGTTCAACAGTCAGTCGAGGAATACTGCTCTCGGGAATCATTGGTTGTGTGATTCGGATTCGGAATTGTCATCGTTGAAGTTACGGACAAGTGACGCGGAAGTTTGGTTCGTTAGCGGGATAACGTCCGCGATAACCGAGTCGCGGGAGTTGATTGTCCAATTCAAAGTCGCCCGGCTCCGCGACTTCGGTTCATCGCATTGTTATCTGGCAATTCCACTGCGGGGTCATTCAATGGTGAGTTTCCAAGACGATTATATCCTGTGATTCCGGAATCCTCCACAATGCCGCACAGTAGCAATATCCGTCGGGGTAATCTTCAAGAGAAAACCCATCAGCATCCGGGGAGACGATTCGGTGTTTCGCAATCTTGCGCCAGAAATCGGACGACAAGTCGGGATGTATCCAGTCTAGCGGCGAGCCAACGTTAGCAACAACAAACTGGGCGTTGCCCTCTCGAAGCATTGATTTGATTGAGTCAGCGTCAAGGTCACGGATTCGTTCTGCATTCAAATCAGCGTCCCGATTCCAGATCGTTTTTAACGGTACCGAACCGACGATTCGTTGTTTTGGATCTACGACCATGATCGAGCCGGATAACTCATTATTCTACACAAAACTCCATTTGCCGGGGACGTGAGCCCCGCGGATTCCGACAGTATCGTGGCGTAATGCGTGGGTAGTCAACTACTTGCGCCGACTTGCCCGTGGGGGGTGTCTTGCCGAGGCGTCGAACGGACTGACGCAACGCCTGGATGTAGTCGAGCGTCTCCTTTGGTTTGTTCTCCGAGTAGAGTCCGTCGTTTGGCCATGGACGCATTATCCCTTCCCCAAACGACCAACGCAATCCTCTTGTTGCCAAGGCAACCCGGGCGACTGACGACGATTCCCGAATATAAACTGGAGGGTCTGCGTCAGTTTTACCGATAAAGCCGACACTGCCGGCTCTCCGGTCGGGTGTGCGCGGCGATCTGGCACCCAACCGGGGGATGAAGAGGGGGGTTCCTTCTTCATAAACGGTTGCCTGTAAAGATGTTACGTTATTGCCTTCTGCTTGCATGTCTGATGTCGACCGGCTGCGCCTTTCTGCCTGACATCGCCCACCAGCCGACATTCTACAACCCGTTTCCGCAGCTCACCAAGGTGGCCGTGGCGCCGTTTTTCAACGCCAGCGACGAGCCGACGCTCAACGGCAGCGAGGTGGCGTCCGCGTACTTCAACGAGTTGCAGCTCATCCCGGGCTTCGAGGTGATTCCGGTCAGTATGGTGCAGCGGGCGATGCAGGACCACAACATTCAACTCAATAATCCGGCCGACGCCCGACGCCTGGCCCAACTGCTCGAGGTGGATGCGATCGTGGTGGGATCGGTCACGGATTACACGCCGTACTACCCGCCTCGTTTCGCACTGAGCGTGGAGTGGTACGCGGCGAACCCCAATTTTCACCCGATCCCGCCCGGCTACGGTCTGCCTTGGGGGACGCCGGACGAAGAGGGGATTCCGGCGTCGCTGGTATTCGAGGCCGAAAGGGCGCTGGCGAAGGCCCAACTCGAGACGCAAACGCCGCCGTACGAACCGATTTCGGACGAGGCCCAGCAGCAGCCGTCCCCACCACAACCGCCGACTCCGGACAAGGTCGGCCCCGAGCCCGAATGGGAAGCGCCGGATTGGGGCGAAGGCGTGACGCCGACGCAGTATGAGCGCCCGCTGGACGCCACCGGGGCCGGATTTCCCCAACCAGAGGGTGGTGACGGTCCGCCACCGGATTGGCCCGACCCGCGAGGATTCATTCCGCCGCCGCCGAGATCTCGACCACCGACGCCTCGCCCGAGCGATGCTCCCGTGATCCGACACGTTCGGTCGTACAACGGCGACAAAATGGAACTGACCAAGGCCCTGAAGAGCTACCATTATTTCCAGGACGACGCCCGATTCGGGGGTTGGCAAGGAATCTTGCAGCGGAGCGACGACTTTATTCGATTTTGTTGCCACATGCACATCGCCGAGACGCTCTCGGCCCGCGGTGGGGCAGGGGAAACCCGAGTGGTGTGGCGGTGGCAAACCATCCGATAAGAAGTAGGGAACCGCGGAGTTCCGGCTTCGTCGCAGACCCTGGCGTAGCAGCCCGCTAGGGCGTATCTCGCGTCGCTCCAGGAGAATTTCGGCCGTGAGTCAAGACATCAATGTGTTGGCGTTGGTTAAGGGGTCAGAGCGTTACGTGTTTCTTTACGACGATTCGAGTCGAGCGGAAACGCTCCGTGTGCTGGGCCGCTATGCGTCGAACCCCGAGTTGAGCTTCACCTGGTACGACGCCGCCGTGCTGAGTCAGAAGATTCGCCAGGAGAGCCAGAAATTCGTACCCGAAGCCCGGTTCGATCTGCCGCTGCCTTCCGACACCGACGAGTTCTGCTGACCGGATGCAAACCGCCATCGCCCGCTTCTTGCAGTATCTCTGCGTCGAGCGCAACGCCTCGGGGTTGACCACCAAGAGCTATCGCGAAGATCTCAACGCGCTGGCCGACTATTTGACCGAAGCCTGCGGCGGAGGGTGTCCGAAGCCGGGCGAAGTGACGGTGCTCGACCTGCGGGGATACGTGGCCGCCTTGCACGAATCGGGCTACGCCAAGACCACCATCGCCCGACGCCTGGCCTCGCTGCGGAGCTTCTATCGTTTCGGTCTGCGCGAGGGTTGGACCAAGACGAATCCGGCCAAGCCGTTGCGCAACCCGCGCAAGGGACGATCCTTGCCGCATTTCCTCGCCACCGACGACCTGGGCCGATTGTTGGAAGCGCCGCCGGCCGATCAGCCGCAGGGACTGCGAGATCGGGCCGTCCTGGAAACGATCTACTCGGCCGGACTGCGCGTCAGCGAACTGGTGGGGCTGAGCGACGGGGATCTGGACTTTCGCTCCGGTATCGTACGGGTCCGCGGCAAGGGACGCCGCGAACGG
>SDBV01001168.1_pt1 | contig 39238 bp, 32 predicted proteins | sample 2277081 | NCBI WGS metagenome assembly SDBV01 (sample SAMN10402039, study PRJNA504765) | marine sediment metagenome | isolation source: marine sediment core GS10_PC15, 223 cmbsf | place: Arctic Ocean: Southern Knipovich Ridge | collected 2010 | reverse complement strand
ACTTACAGAGACACAACAGAAAATATCTAAACAAATAATAAAGGAAATTAAAGCAAGGTTTACTTTTTTAATGAGTGTTGGTCTGGAATATTTAACTTTAGAAAGAAAAGCATCCACTCTTTCCGGAGGTGAAGCTCAGAGAATAAGGCTTGCAACACAAATCGGATCATCATTAGTCGGAGTTTTATATATACTCGATGAACCTACAATCGGACTGCACCAGAGAGACAACAAGAGATTACTGGATACATTAATCCACTTAAGAGATATTGGAAATACTTTAATCGTTGTTGAACATGATGAGCAGACACTTAAAGCTGCAGATCATATTGTAGATTTAGGGCCCGGCGCCGGAGTGCATGGAGGATATATTATTGCATCCGGCAGCTATGAAGATATACTAAAAAATAAAAAGTCTATTACAGGCCAGTTTTTATCCGGTAAAATCAAGATGGATAGGCGAGAAGAACGTAGAAAAGGTACAGGAGAATATATTGAATTAATTGGCGCAGCGGAGCATAATTTAAAGAAGATAGATGTTAAGTTTCCAATAGGAAACCTCATTTTAATTACAGGAGTTTCAGGTTCCGGAAAATCATCCCTTTTAACAGATTTACTTTATCCTGCAATGGCAAATAAAATAAACAGAACAAATAGAATGGAAGGAAAATATAAGGAAATAAAAGGTATAGAACTTATTGATAAAATTATTAATGTAGATCAGAGCCCCATCGGAAGGACTCCTCGTTCCAATCCTGCAACTTATGTAGGTGTTTTTACACATATCAGGGATATTTTTTCCATGCTTAAAGATTCTAAGGAGCGGGGATATAAACCAGGCAGGTTTTCCTTTAATGTAAAAGGCGGAAGATGTCAGAATTGTCAGGGAGATGGAACAATTAAAATAGAAATGCATTTTCTGCCGGATGTTTATATCCAGTGTGATGTTTGTAAAGGAAAAAGATATAATCAGGAAACTTTAAATATAAGGTTTAAAGGTAAGAATATTCATGATGTGCTTGAAATGACAGTAGAAGAGGCCTTAAACTTTTTTGAAAAAATACCTAAAATATTTAAAAAATTAGATACGTTAAATTCTGTAGGCCTTGGTTATATTAAATTAGGCCAGTCAGCATTAACACTCTCCGGAGGAGAAGCTCAAAGGGTTAAACTCTCTCTGGAATTATCAAAAAGAAGCACAGGGTTTACTTTTTATATACTTGATGAGCCTACAACAGGCCTTCATTTTGCAGATGTAAAAATGCTGATGCAGGTACTGCACAGGCTTGTAGATAATGGAAATACAGTAGTTCTAATTGAACATAATCTTGATGTGGTTTTTCAGGCAGATTATGTAATAGATCTTGGCCCGGAAGGCGGAGATAAAGGCGGAGAAGTAATATTTCAAGGAACTCCGGAACAACTTATCAGGTGTAAAAAATCATTTACCGGAAAATTTTTAAAGGCCCATTTCGAGGATAAATAATTATAATATGATTTCATTAAAAAATGTAAGAAATATATATATATTTTTCTTTCTGGTTGTGAGTTTTTCCCTGTATCCGATTGATGATGAATTAGATGAAGGCCGGACAGAAAGTACAGATAATGAAGGCCGGATTGATAATATAGATACAGAATCCCTGTTATTTAAAACTCTTGCTTTAGATATTGAGTCTGCAGATTACTATGAGCTTTTATCATGGTGCCAGGGCCTTGGATTGGATGATGCAGGCGATAAAATAACACTAATAAACCGTTTATTCGAATACTATCAGATATCGAAGGAAGAGTCCGCGGGTGACTCCGGAGGTGATGTGATAATCATCCGGTCTGCTAATAATTCTGAATACTTCACTATAGAAGAAATTGATGAGAATTATCTGGTGCTTCAGGGTGATGTAATATTAGAGTTCAGAGACAATGCTGGTTCGGAGGATGGAGCGAATACTACTCATCTGATAAAGGCTCAGAGAATAATTATTAATCAGACAAAGCACCTGCTCACTGCTACTGGAGATATTGAATATACATTAATTCATGAGGATACTGATGATGAACCGGAAATCTTTTATGGAAATACTTTTACTTTTAATATAGAAACCTGGAATGGTGTATTTATTAAAGGCGGAGGAGAGACGAGCCGTGAAGTGGTTGAAGGAGAGGAAGAAGTAAATTTCTTTTATATTGGGGACACATTAACAAGAATGGATAATGATATTGTGCTAATGGAAGAAGGTATAATTACATCCTGCGAAGACATTGATGACCCTCACTGGCAGATTAAAGCTTCAAAGATCTGGGTTCTTGCACCTGGAGAATGGGCAATTACAAACGGTCTTTTTTATGTTGGAAGGGTTCCTTTGCTGTATATACCGTTCTTTTTTAAGTCGGGCGATGAGGTATTTTTTCATCCGTCATTTGGATATAAAGACGAAGAAGGTATTTATATTCAGACTACAACATATATCCTGGGCCAGAGACAGACAGATACGAGCAGTTTCTCTTTTTTACGGGAAACAGGTGATGATAATAAAGACTATGAAATGGAAATCGATGGATTGTTTTTGAGGCGCGGAAAAAGAAAAGAAACTGATGAGGAAGGATATATATTTAAAATTGCCCTGGATTATTATACAAGGCTTGGTTTTTTCACAGGGCTTGCAGTTTTCCCCGAAGGCTTTGCAGATGAAGAAACTGCAGTTCCAAATAATTATTTTGCGTTAAACGGTGGATTTGGTGTAAGCAGAAGTATTTTTTCAGATAGTGGTACTAGCTATTCACCATATTATAATGGAGAATTACAAAGTTACTGGCATTATGTTTCATACTTTGGAGTAGAAATTCCTGTTAGATGCGGCCTTAAAACTAAATTTATCTTTAATAAGAGCCCTTTTTCTTTAAGCGGAGATCTTGAATATTATTCAGATCCATTTTTTGCGGAAGATTTTTATAATAGAGAAGAAGAATTTAATTGGGACAGGTTTTTAAATAGAGAAGCTGAAACAGAATCTTCAGATACTGAACAGAATATATGGGACTTTCACCCGGAAATTAATAATAATCTGGTATGGCAGTTGAGCAGCAGTTTAAATTTAAACTTTCCTAATAATTATTTAAAGAACTTTAATATTAATAATTTGAGTTTTAATATGAACTGGTCGAGCAGGAGTGCTGCGAACATGTCCGATGTTATTGGTCAGGCAGATCCTTCAAGAGAGTTCTTTTATCCTACTAATTTTAAATTTCCAAATAATATGAAAATAACCATATCCGGTGAGCTGCTTCATCTTCCTATAACCAGAACCTCGAATGCAGAAGAATCTCAATTACAGGGAAATCAGGATCCTGGTATGGGAATACACCTTCCCGAATCCGATGAAAGAATTCCTGAGTCACAGGGAGAAGAAGGAGAAGGAGAGTATATTGATTTTAAAGGTATATCCATAATGGAAGATGAGCCGGTTCAAAACAGTATATCTAGAGAGACAACATTTACTCTATCTTATTTAATTGAGCCGACACTGCTTATGGAAACTCATTTCTTACATGAAGACTGGGATTCACAGGAGGATGTTGATTTTGGCATCCAGTTTTCAAATTTAACAACTACCGGCCTCGTTAAATTAATGTACGATTTAAAAGTCTGGAATAGTTTTGTTGTTGTTAATGGAAATATTAACTTTAACAGCACAATTAAAAGGCATTTTAACAGAGGCGTTTCCATAGATACCTGGAATACATTTTTGCTTAATGATTATATGAATTCAGGATTTGGTCTTAACCAGAATTTCAATTTTTATATTTATCCTATAAAATATACAGAAAATTTTTATAATTCCAATATTAATTATATTCTCGATTGGGACTTTTTGAAATATAAATATGCAAGCGGAGGAGAGAATGGCGGAACTCCTGTTTACGACACTTACAGTTTTAAGTGGAATGATGAATATATTAACAAACATAAAATAAACAATAGTTTTATTTTTAGTGAAGATTCGGTAAATTATTTAAAATTTAATCTTAACCTCCCGCCGGAAACTGGTGATTATGACTGGCTCTTGAATTATAAGGTAGATTTATATTCTTGGTACTTAAATTCTTATGCGACTTTCGGTTATACGGAAATAGCAAGTGATAGATGGGAATTTGATCCATTATATGTCGCAGAAACTTTAAACGTTGGGCCCTGGATTAATTTAACAGGAACATCGGAATGGGACATGAATAATAAAAACTGGGATAGAGCCGAGGCTATAATCAAACTTTTTAATTTTGAGTTTTTCGGCAGTAATTATTTTATTACAGAGGAATTATTATTCATTCCAAAAGATCAGGAATTGAAATCTTCAAGATCTACAATTAACTTCAGAGCATTGAGTATAGCTTTTACAGCAGAAAGGCTACCTCCTACTGAATTGAATTTGGTTCAGGAAAGATGGGACGATGATACAGATGCAGAGGAACAATTTCAGCCGAAAGTACTGAATATCAGCTTTAATCATACAAGTGATCCCCTTTATTTATGGAAAAACAGAGTTGAGTTTTTTACGAATATAAACACTTCATGGGACTTAAACGTATATAAATTTACAGACAGCAGCTTTTCCTTTACTTTAGGTTTTACATTTAATGTTTTTCAGTTTTTGGATTTTAATTTTGCAATGGTGTCTTATAATAATTATTCTTATAGATATATACCGGGATTTGCGGAAGAAGCGGGAGAACAATGGGTTAATCCTATTGTAGATATATTAAAATCTTTGAATATTTTTAATAAGGATATGCGATATGAGTCTAATTTTAAGCTTAAAACGCTTAATTTCCAGCTTGTTCATCATCTTCATGACTGGGATCTTACTTTTGAATATTCAGGTACACAAAAAGAGGTGATTCGAGATGATGGCAGGCAATGGGAATGGCAGCCGGGTTTTAGTATCATTTTAGAGTGGAACCCGATTCCGGAGATAAAACATACAATATATAAGGAAGAGGATGAAGAGGATATTACATTTCGGGGTTGACGTATGCCCCTTTGTATATGTAGAATTATATTGTAAGGAAAATAATTGGCTATTAAACAGGCTATAGTCTTAAATGACAGTGTTCTCAATGAAATATGCGGAGTAAATGACCAGAATCTAAAAATATTTGAAGATCTGCTGGGAGTGGATGTATTTTCCAGGGGGAATGAAGTTTTTCTTGAAACAGATGATGAATCAATTCAGAGTAAATTCAAATTAATGATAATTCAGCTGGAAGATTATGTGAAGATGGGGCAGCAGCCTAATCCGGACATTTTAAGAGAAATATATGATTCTGTGTTTAATGGAGAATCAAAAAAGATCAATCTGCTTAAAAGTACTTTTTTAACTGTTCCGAAAGTAAATACAAAGGTGTTTCCCCGCAATTATAATCAGGCTTTGTATATAGATGCTATAAACAAACATGAAATGGTTTTTGGTATAGGCCCTGCTGGTACCGGAAAAACATATTTAGCTGTTGCTTATGCCTTAAAAGAAATTCTCTCTCATTCTAAGCGTAAGCTTGTATTAACACGGCCTTTAGTAGAAGCCGGAGAGCACCTTGGATTTCTGCCGGGAGACCTGGAGAAAAAAGTGAATCCGTTTTTAAGGCCATTGTACGATGCAATGGAATCAATTGTTTCATATCAGATTATCAGAGAACTGGAAGAGAGCAAGATAATTGAGGTTGTGCCTTTGGCTTATATGAGAGGCAGAACTTTAGCAAATTCCATAATAATTCTTGATGAAGCTCAAAATACAACTAAACAACAGATGAAAATGTTTTTAACGAGAATCGGTGAAGGTTCTAAAACAATTATAACAGGAGATATAACGCAAATAGACTTAAATGTTAGAAATAATTCTGGATTACTGCACATTATTTCTATTATAGATGACATCGAAGAAATCTGTTTTACTTTTTTTAATGATAAAGATGTAGTACGAAATAAATTAGTAAAAAAAATAATTCAAGCATATGAAGCCAGAGAAAAAAACAAATAGTAAACTAAACAAATTATCCGGCCTCTTTGGAATAAATATTGGTGATAGAAGAATGGCTATTGTCCTATTACTATCATATATCCTTTCATTTTTATTTATTGTAGTAGTCACTCAGAGCAGTATTCTATTTCCCGGGGGAATTGAGTATGAACTTGGGCTTGCCGCGCAAGAGGACTTTATAGTAGATAGAAATGTTACTTATATAGATGAAGAAAAGACTGATAAAATAAGAGAAGAGCGCGCAGCAAACATCACGCCAGTGTTTTACTTAAATGAAGAAATTGCTCAAAACAGCCTGGAAGAGTTTAAAATATTCGATGAGGCGGTAAGTGGTATACAAAAAACAAGAGATGTTGAAGATACATTTAATGAGCTGCATTTTCAGATCTCTGATATTAAAGATAATATTTCCCTGGATGAGCTGATACTACTGGTTGAATATAAAAACATGAAGGATATCCTGTCCAGTGCATATGTTTTATTAGATGAGCTAATGTATAAACAGGGATTATTTTTAGAATCAATAGAACAGTATACTTCTTATTCTAAATCCAGGTATGTTGAACTTACAGGAAGAGGGGAAATTTCTTTAGACGATTTAATTTTTATTCCTAACTTAGAGGAGTGGGTTTTAAAAAATACAGAGCTTTTAGAAGTAGATGAAACAGGAAAGTATTTTATTTATTTGTTAGTAAAAACTTTTGCGGATGAGAATTGTTTTTATGATGAGGAGAATACAGAGACAAATAAAAGGAGAGCCTGGGAAGGGGTTAATGAGATTAAAGTAACTCTGTATAGGGGACAGCCGATTGTTAAACAGGGCGAAATTGTTACAGAAGAGATTCTAAATAAAATTAATGCTCATGGTGAAACAAAAATATCTATAAATATAAATAATATTATTGGTACTGGTATTTTACTTCTAATAATTCTTGCAATCTCTATCCTTCTGTTAAACAGCAAAATTTCGGGCCATTATTTAGAAAAGAATCAGAATTACTTTTTAATTATTAGCTCGTTAATTTATTTAGTAATAGTAACTCTTTTAGCATTAGTAAATTGGGAAAGGGAATCTTTGCCTTTTTCCATAATTATTCCTACAAGTGTTTTTACAATTTTTATTACTTTGCTGGTATCTAAACGGATTGGAATTATATTTTCTTTTATTTTTTCTCTTATAGTTTTGATGATTGAGCTGGTGATAAAACTTGAAATTCCTGATATAGATACTCATGCCTTTATATTTGTACTTTTTTCAGGTATTGCAGGCTCGGCTGTAATGCAGAAAGCTGGAAAAAGAATGCACTTAATAAGAGCTGGAATTTATCTTGCTGTTTTAAATTCTATATTCTTAATTACATTGTATTTATTTAAGAATTATAAGTCCGCGGTTTTCTTTACTGCCAATATATTTTCTGCTAATGTGCTTTCTGCAATCATGTGGGGATTTATTAATGGTTTTATGTGCGGAATATTGGCCTTAGGTTTTCTGCCTATTTTAGAATACTGGATGAATGCGCCGACTCAATTCCGCTTAATGGAACTTTCTGATTTAAATTCCCCAATATTTAAAAAGATGTTAAGCCTTGCACCGGGAACTTATTCACATTCTATTAGTGTTGCGAACTTAGCAGAATCCGCTTGTACGGAAATTGGCGCAGACGCTCTGCTTGCGCGGGTTGGCGCTTATTACCATGATATTGGAAAAATAGAGCAGTCAAAATATTTTATAGAAAACCAATGGGAAGCAAATATGCATGATGATTTAAAGCCGAACCTCTCTGCTGCTGTGATAAAGTCCCATTTAAAAATAGGAATAGAAAAAGCTAAAGAACTCAGGCTTCCAAAGAAAGTGCTTGATATAGTTGCCCAGCACCATGGTAAAGGGCTTATTGTATATTTTTATCACAGAGCAGTACAGGAAAGTAATGAAAGCGGCAAGGGTAATAAGATTTCATATGATGATTACAGATATTCCGGAGAACGGCCTTCTTCTAAAGAGGCAGCTGTTGTTTTGCTTGCAGATACAGTAGAAGCAGCATCGCGTACTATTAAAAAACCTACAATTGCAAAACTTGAAAAGTTTGTCTGGTCTATTATTATGGATAAATTTGAATCTGAAGAATTAAGTAACAGCAACCTTATTTTAAATGATCTAGGAAAAATAAAACAGAGTTTTGTTCATGTACTGGCGGGATATTTTCATTCAAGAATTGAATATCCGGGAAAAAATGGAGCAACTAATTGAATGAAATAAATATAAGTACTCAGGACAACAAAATACCAGTATATGACGGAAAGATTGCGGATTTTTGTAATAAAGTACTCAAAGTACTGGAAATTGATAATTGGGAAGTTTCCGTACTTTTCTGTAATGATGACTTTATTAGAGATTTGAATAAAAAGTATAGAAATATAGATAGTCCGACAGATATTTTATCATTCGGGCAAGGCAAAATTATAAATAATAGTGAAATGTATGTAGCAGGTGATATAATTATTTCATTAAATACTTTATCCCGGAATGCCGGTAAATATAATGTTTCCAGAGAAGAAGAATTAAAAAGACTGCTGATTCATGGATTATTGCATTTAAATGGTATGGAGCATTCTGAAAAAGACAGAAAAATGATAGAATTACAGGAGACGATCCTGGAAGGTTTAAAAAAGGAGAGCATACTTTGAAAAAAAAAGGTTTTTTTCAAAAATTATTTAGTAAAAACACAAAGGATGAAGAAGTTGACCTCTTGAATATAGATCATGAAAAGCAGGAAATGATTCGCGGCATAGTGGAATTATCAGAAACTACTGTTAAAGAGATAATGGTTCCCAGGATTGATGTTATCAGTCTCGCGTTAAATACTCCGATAAAAGAGCTGTTATTAAAAGTATTTGAATGCGGGCATTCGAGGGTTCCGGTTTATAAAGATACAGTTGATAATGTTGTTGGGATATTATACGCAAAGGATTTATTAAAATTTCTTATTAAAAAAGAAGACGATGAAATTAAACTGGAAGAAATAATAAGAACTCCGTATTTTGTTCCGGAAAGTAAAAAATTAAATTCTCTATTAAAAGAATTTAAAAAACGTAAAGTGCATATTGCTGTTGTTGTAGACGAATATGGAGGAACATCCGGCATCGCATGTATGGAGGATATAATTGAGGAAATAGTCGGTGATATTCAGGATGAATTTGATAATGAAACCGAAGAAATAATGGAGATTGGTGAAAAAGTATATTTATGCGATGCAAGAGTGGATATAGAAGATTTAAATAAAAGGCTGGAAATAAAACTGCCCTTTGAAGATTATGAGACTTTAGGCGGTTTTGTATTTGATATTTTTGGTAAAATTCCTGTAAAATTTGAAAAAGTTCAATATAAGAATATTGATTTTATAATTCAGGAAATGGAAGGCCATAAAATAATAAAAATAAAGGTTGTTATTCATGAATATGAATCAAAAAAAGAAGAAATATCAACTAAATCATAGCAGGATGAAATCAGTTGTTTTTCTGATAATATTTTTATTTTTCTCTATATTAACGGGTTATACAGATGCAGTTGAATATTATGAACAGGGTGTAACCGCGCAAATGAGTGATGATTTTTTCAGAGCAATTGAGCTATATAAGACTTCGCTTAATATTAATCCGAATTATCTGAAGCCGCTGGTGGGCCTTGCCAGGTGTTTTTATTATGTAGAGCAGTACGATGAGGCTTTAAATCACATTATAACTGCCAGAGTGTATGATAGAAATAATTCCGAATTAAAAATACTTGAAGCTGATATTAGAATAAGCCTTGGTGAACTGGACGAAGCATCGGAATTATTAACAAATGTTCTGGAATATGAACCTAATAATCTTAATGCCAGATTGAGCCTCGCACAGCTAAACCTTGCAGATGGAAAAAAAAGAAATGCCGCGCTCCAGTTTTTGGAATCTTTGAGAATTTCTCCATATAACGTTCATGCATTATTAAATTTGGCTTTATTATATGAAGACTTAGGGGAATATGATATATCAGAAACGTATTTAGATCTTGCTTTAGTAAATTATACTGATGATCCTGTAGTTTATTATACAGCAGGGAGATATTACTATAAAATTAAAGATTACAACAATGCTGTAGACCATCTTAACACTGCTTTAACTCTTAGATCCGCATACAATGATGCAAAACAGCTTCTTTCCGATATTTATATTATTCGGGGAAATGCAACAGGAGCGATAACACTGCTTCGGGAAATTCTTAATTCAAAGAATGATGAAGAGGTTCATAATGCATGGTACTCGCTTGGCCTTGCATATAAAAACTTGAACAATTACGAGGAATCATTATGGAGTTTTTATCAGGCCTTTCAGATTAGAATAGACGATGAGGTTTCAAGGATAGTAGCAGAAAATTTTGCTTTAGAAAATTTTATGGAGACTTTAAGCTGGAGAAAGGAGTACGCGCTTTATCATTTTGAAAGGGGTGAGCGTTTTGAAAGGAATAATCAACTTGATAAGGCATTGCCGGAATACAGGAGGAGCTTAAGGCTTAATCCGGATTCAAAAGTTGCAAGGCTCAGCTTTGCTTATGTTTACAGGCTGCTTGGATTTCCCATTAAATATTTAATGGAGCTTTTGGTGCTGACAAATTATTATCAGTATACAGATACGTATATACTTGATGATATAGAAATATTCGAGAGATACTTATATGACAGCATTGCGGAAAAGTGGGCCGATTTAATTAATCCTTTTCGGGATAAAAATGAAATATTTGATCAGTATTCAATAGACAAAAATACTTATTCATTAGCTTTTTTTACTGAAAATTCAAAAAATAATATGATCCACTTAAAAGCAGATAATGAATTAACTGAATATTTTAAAGACCTGTTTTTTCAGTATAACAATTTTGAGGTAGAAGACACAATTATCGGAGTGAACGATTTTAATGAGGCTTTTAGCGCCGCAAGAAACGTAGGTTCGGATTATTTTATTATTCTTAGTTTTGATGAATCGAGCAGAACCTTTTCTGTAAAGGGTGATATTTATTTAGCAAGATCCGGAGCACATCTTGATTATATAAGAATATATAAAACAGGCAATAATAGGGTAAGTGAGGCTTTAATAAGGCTTTCCAGAAGAATAATTGATCTGTTTCCTGTTAAGGGAACAATAATAGTACGTGAATATGATAATGGCATAGTGAACCTTGGCAGAATGCAGGGCATAGAAGAAGACGACAAGTTCCTGATAATAAAAAACGGAAGAGTTGAATTAAATATGAGCAGTATTGAGCTTGAGTATAATGAGCAGGATATTTTAGGTGAATTTATTATTACAGAAGCAGATGAAAACCTTTCGCTCGGCAGAATAGAGCCAAAAAACTTTTTTGATCAAATAAATCAGGGTGACGAGCTGATTCTTATCAATTCTACTGAATAAAGAATTGACATTTACTTGTTTTTTATCTTATATTCATTTTAAAATAGAAAATTAACTCAGGGGGAAAATATGAAAATTGCTATTAATGGATTCGGAAGAATCGGACGGCATGTATTTAAAATAGCTTTTGAACGGGATAATATTGAAGTTGTTGCAATAAATGATATTACAGACAATAAAACTCTTGCTCATTTATTAAAATATGATTCAGTTTTTGGTGTATATCCAAAAGAAGTAAAGTATGATGATGAATATATTTATGTAGATGGTAAAAAAATCAAAGCTATGGCAGAAAGGGATCCTAAAAACCTTCCGTGGAAAGAACTTGGTGTAGATATTACTATAGAATCTACAGGTGTTTTTAGAAAAAGAGAGCAGGTTGCGTGGCATATCGAAGCCGGCGCAAAAAAAGTTATACTAACAGTACCTGCAAAGGACAAGGTAGATAACACAATTGTACTTGGTGTTAATGATTCGGATATTAGAGATGAGGATTTAATTGTTTCTAATGCCTCATGTACAACAAACTGTCTTGCACCTATCGCAAAAGTTCTGCATGATAACTTCGGTTTTGTTGAAGGACTTATGACAACTGTTCACGCGTATACTAATGACCAGCATGTTCTGGATTTACCTCATAGTGATCTTAGAAGAGCAAGAGCTGCAGGCCTTAATATGATACCTACAACTACAGGTGCTGCAAAAGCAGTAGGTCTTGTAATACCGGAACTTGATGGTAAATTAAATGGTTTAGCAATTCGTGTGCCTACACCAACAGGTTCTATTGTTGACCTGACCGTAAAGTTAGAAAAAGATCCAAGTATAGAAGAAGTTAATACTGCTATGAAAGAAGCGGCAAAAGGTAATCTGGAAGGCGTTTTAGAGTATTGTGAAGATCCTATTGTGTCTACTGATGTTAAAGGAAATGCTCATTCTTCTATTTACGATTCACTTGCTACAATTAAAATAGGGAAAGGATTTTTTAAGATCCTATCATGGTATGATAATGAATGGGGATATTCAAACAGAGTAGTAGATCTTGCGGAAAAACTGGTTTAGATTTAGTGCAGTGATTTATGCAAAAATCAGCAGAAAATTGATTATGGGGTTATAGATGTTAAAAAAAACAATCAAAGATATTGATATTAAGAATAAACGTATTTTAATGCGGGTAGATTTTAATGTTCCGTTAAAAAACGGAAAAATTACAGATGATACACGTATAAATGCTGCTCTCCCAACAATAAAATATATACTGGAACAGGATGGCTCATCTTTAATATTGATGAGCCATCTTGGCCGGCCAAAAGGCAAGGTTGTCCAGGAGCTTAGCTTAAAACCTGTTGCTAAGAGATTAAGCGAATTATTAGGCCAGGATGTAACAATGGCTCCTGATTGTATTGGTAATAAAGTTAAAGAACTCACAGAAAATATGGCGGGTGGAAGTATAATACTGTTAGAAAATTTGAGGTTCCATTCTGAAGAAACTAAAAATGATTCTGGTTTTGCAGAACAGCTTGCCGGATTAGGTGAAATATATGTAAATGATGCTTTTGGAACAGCTCATAGAGCCCATGCTTCTACTTTTGGTATCGCGCATCATTTGCCTGCTGTATCCGGTTTTTTAATTGAAAAGGAAATTAAATTTTTAGGAAGTGTTTTGGCCAATCCGAAAAAACCTTTTATTGCAATAATCGGAGGAGCAAAAGTTTCATCCAAGATTGCAGTTCTTGATTCACTTCTTACAAAGGTATCTACATTAATAATTGGCGGCGGAATGACCTTTACATTTTTAAAAGTAAAAGGGCATAGTATAGGTAACTCGCTGTTTGAAGAAGATTATATGGATACAGCAAGAAAGCTTATAAAAAAAGCTCAAAGCATTGGTGTTGAACTTATGTTACCGGAAGACCATTTTGTAGGTTCGGAATTTTCAGAAAAAGCGAAAGCTGAATATATAGACAGGCCTGATATACCGGATGGCAAATTAGGTATGGATATTGGAAAAAAAACATTAAGCAAAGTTTTAAAAAAAGTGAAACTGGCAAAGACTATATTCTGGAACGGCCCTCTAGGTGTTTCTGAGTTTAATGAGTTTGCAAATGGAACATTGCAGGTTGCAAAGAAAGTTGCGGATTGTGCAGGTATTACAATAGTCGGCGGAGGAGATTCTGTTGCTGCTGTAAATAAATTTGGGCTTGCCGCAAGAATAGACCATGTGTCTACAGGAGGCGGTGCATCTTTAGAATTTATAGAAGGAAAAACTCTGCCTGGAATTGATGCTTTGCTTAATAAATAACTTAATAAATAGCTTTTTTAAGCTATATTATTAAATAGGATTAGAAAAATGAGAAAAAATTATATTGCCGGAAATTGGAAAATGCATAAAACTGTTGATGAAGCTTTAGATTTAGCAAAAAGTCTTGTTTCATCTTTAAAGGACAGTAACAACAAATTTATGATTGCGCCTCCTTTTACAGCCCTTATGAGCGTTTGTGAAGCTGCAAAAGGTTCAAATATACTGGTTGGTGCTCAGAATATGGGTCCGGCTGAGTCCGGAGCACACACTGGTGAGGTTTCTGTTCTTATGCTAAAAAGCCTTGGAGTAAAAGTTGTAATTCTGGGACATTCAGAGAGAAGACATGTATATGGCGAATCAGATGAACTTATTAATACAAAAGTTAAACTTGCTTTAGCCCATGGAATGGAAGTCATTTTATGTGTTGGAGAAACACTCGAACAGAGAGAAAGCGGAACTACAGAAAAAATTATAGAAGAGCAGGTAAAAAAAGGCCTTAATGGTGTTGATGAATTGTCAAACATTACAATTGCATATGAACCTGTATGGGCAATTGGAACAGGAAAGACAGCAACTCCGGATGATGCAAATGCAATTCATACTTTTATAAGAGAATTGATTTCTAAGCTTTATGATAAATCTAAAGCGGATAATCTTATTATTCAATACGGTGGATCAGTTAAACCGAATAATGTTAAAAGCTTAATGGCGATGGAAGATATAGATGGCGCTCTTGTTGGAGGTGCTGCTTTAACGCATGATAATTTTTTACCAATAGCTTTGTTTGATAAATAAATTAAATGCCCCGTACCAAATATATATTTGGTACGGGGCAATATGAAAAGGATATAAAATATGTTATTATTACTATCAATATTATTTATAATAAGTGCTATTTTACTGGTTGGAATAGTGCTGTTACAGGATGAGCAGGGTGATGGAATGGGCGGAATATTCGGCGGTGGCAGCGGAACTGCTTTTGGTTCGCGTTCCGGTAATATTCTAACCCGTGTTACTTCAATACTTTCAGTTATCTTCCTTGTGAGTGCGTTTGTTATTGGTTTTATTAATTCTACTTCCAGTGGAGAGGATATAATGGAGCAGACGGCAAAAACACTGGAACTTGAAGATGAGAATAGAGAGGATTGGCTGTTTTCTTTTGAGGACGATGAAGATTCAAATGTATTAGAATCAGAAGTGCTGGAAACACCTGAATCATTTGAGGAAACTGATTCTGAATTAGTTAGTGAAGGTGAAAATATAGAAAATAATTAAACTTTAGTATAACTGGTATAATTAGTATAGCTATATAGAAAGCCGGCTTTAGTATTTAAATCCATTAACAGATTAAGTTAAATTATAAGAATTTATAAGAATTTGATAGTAGATTTTTTAAAAATGTATTATTATTAGGCTATAATTCCAAACTGAAAAACTCTAATAAAACAATTATAGTTTATTTATTTTGAAATAAAGCTATTTAAGAAATTCTGATTTTAGAACCTTAAATACTATTTTTTAATGGTGTGCGTTGAAGTGGTAAATTACTATACAATTTTAGGAACAAATACAAACTCGTCTGCAAGTGAAATAAAAAGACAATTTCGCAAAAAGGCCAAGGAAATCCATCCGGATATTAAGGGTTCCGGGTCGGTAAATTCTAGCAGAGATATAAGGTTATTATTAAAGGCATATGCGGTATTAAGTAATCCGGAAGAGCGGATAAAATATGATAATTCATTAAATTTATATTTAAAACGGAAAAACAATGAATTTAATTACCGTGAATTCTTAAAGAATAGAGTAGATGATCCTTTAAGCCAGTCAAAATTGATTTTTTATGATCTTCTTAATTCAAATCCGAAAGATGCGGTTTTTCTGCATGAGAAGTTGGCAAAGGAGATGAATTTTCACCTTAAAAAATTTATGAGCTGGGCAGATTATATGGATTGTACTTTTTTATTGGCAGAACAATATTCCTTGAATATGGATTTTATTAAAGCTTATGAGCTTTATAAACAATTATATATTGATGAATTAAAAAGGCCATATTTTAGGCATTTTATTAGAGAAGTAATAGATAGATTAAAGAAAATTGTATGCCATAAAATGCACTCTTTAATGAAACCTGAAGAGATTATAATATATATAGAGGAATTGATTAAATTAAATATTTCTAAAAAGGAAAATGCGTACTTTTATAAAAATCTTGCAGAGTATTATATTAAAATGAATAATCCGGATCTGGCCGCGGCTTCTATTCAAAACGCTTTGAAATATAACAGCAGGATTGAAGGTATAAATAATATAAAGAAAAAGATAAAAATACCTGAAATACAGGTGGTTTTATGATATATTTTGAAAAATCGAATATAATACTAATACTTAAGAAGGATATAGATTATGAAGAAACTTTTGATATTTGTTTTTATTTTATTATGTTTTAATATTTTTTCGATTCCAATTGATCCTACTATAGCGCGGATTAAACTAACAACTACAGAAGTAATTACTCAGCGTCAGTTTCAGGAAAAAATAGAAATACTGGAAAACAGCTATCAAACATCAACAACAGTTGAGGAAAGGCTCCAGATTTTAGACGGCTTGATTGATGAAATACTTGTTGTTCAGGCAGCAGAGAGGGATGGTGTTATAGTATCAACTTCTGAAATAAACCAGAGTGTAGAGCAGTATCAAACTGAACTTGCCATGCAGTTTGGTATGAACAGGCCGCTCACAGAAGACGAACTTAAAAGCGTGATTGTTCAGCAGGGCTCTTCATGGGATGAGTTTATAGAGCAGATTGAAAAGAAAGTAATTATTGAGAAGTATATACAGCAGAAAAAGGGTTCATACTTTGAAAGTTTGGAAGAACCCAGTAATTCGGAAATTGAAGATTTTTATGAATCAAATAAAATGGAGTTTATTTCTCCTGATATAGTTAAATTTAAACAGATACTTATATTTACAAAAGATTTTGATTCCACAATTGCAGGATTGGCAGAGGACAAAGCAAATCAGATTTACAGAGAAATTCAGGCAGGTTCTTCGTTCGACAGGTATTTGGAAGTTTTTCTCGATGATACAAATTCTACAAAGGTTGGCGGCCTCTCATTTGACATATGGCTCAGGGACGATGATAATACAAAAACATATTATGGAAATTCGTTTTTTACCGAGGTATTCAGGATGGATGAAGGTGAAAGAAGCGGATTGCTGGAATCGAATATCGGGTATCATATAGTTGAAATAATTGAAAAAATACCTTTAGCTGTTCTTGGGCTTGATGATGATGTACCTCCTCAAAATACATTTACAGTACGGGAATATATAATTAATCTGATTATGAATAGCAAAGCGCAGGAATTATTTGAAAGCGTTACAGTAGAATTAATAGAAGAAGTTAGAGCACAGTCTGAAGTTGAAATATTTGAGCAGTATCTAACATGGTAGAAATATGGGAGCCAGACGAAAAGGCAGGATTATTGCGTTTCAGACCTTATACAGATACGGATGCACTAACGAGTCAATAGAGGAACTAAGCGAGTTTTCATGGCTTTTAGAAGATGATAATTCTAAAGATTTAGAAGATGAATCAATAAACTTTGCAAAACTTTTGATTACAGGAACTTTAGAAAATCTCGAAGAAATTGATACAGCAATAAAAGAACATCTGGAACATTGGGACTTTGGAAGATTATCAAAAGTAGATCTTGCAGTATTAAGAATTAGTGTTTATTGCATTATTTTTCAGAAAACAAGTATCCCGCCTACAGTAACAATAGATGAGGCTATTGATATTGTTAAGGATTTTGGATCTGTAGATTCATACAGGTTTGTAAACGGAGTTCTGGATAGTATTAAGAAATCAGCGGAAAATGCATAATGCAGAATAAATTTAAAAAGGCAAAAGTATTTATTGTTGCATTTTTATTCGTCGCCATGCTTACTGGTTCGGGGTGGTTGCTGTTTTTATTTTTCCGTGATAGTGAACCATCTTTTAATTCTTTAATAGATCAGGCAGATGAATATATTGCGTCCGGATATTTTGACCTTGCAAAAAGTGTTCTTGATAAAGCTTATTTTCTTGCTGATGCGGATTATCATCATCTTATGACCTTAAAAAGAATGTATCAAATATCAAAAATAACAGATGATTGGAAATATCTTCAGGAACATTCCCTTATCTCTTTAGATAAAATGCCTGGTAATAAAAGCATTATTCATTTTGCAGTTTACTCTTCTTTGCGCAGCGGAGATATATCTAAAACCTGGGAAATATTAACAACTTCAGGCAATATAAGTGATTTTGGCGGTTTGTGGGCAGAAGTTAATTTAAAATATGATGTGAGTTCGGATGAGCTAATAGATGAGGACAAACCGATTCTTTCCTTATTATTGGAAAATGATCCGGAAATATTTATTGAATATGGTGTGCTGGAAGATGAGGGCAGGCTGCTTTTAGACGCTGCTCTGCTTTATATGATAGAGGGCAGGCCGGATAAAGCTCTGAACATCTTTAAGAATATTCCGGAAAATGAATATTTTGAGCTTAAAAGTTTTATAGCTTATGATGCCCAAAATATAGAACTGGCAATTGAAATCCTTAATAACGTGTACAATGAATTATTTTCTAATCACAGGCTGGATCTTATTGTATTTCTTTCGGACTTATATCTTATTTCCGGAGAGTATGAACAGTCTCTGGATTTATACAGGCAGGTTTTTAATAGGAATACAGAGCTTGCAGCGAATTCATATTTAAACTCCGCATGGATACTTCAGAAACAGAATAAGTATGAAGAAGCTAAGGATTTGCTGGAAAGCGGTTTTAATTTATTTCTTAATGATTTTCGTTTTTTAAAGGAATTGGTGCTCATTAATTTAAATATGGAGAATAGAGAGGAGGTAAATGAGATAATAGATCATTATCTTGCTGACAATCCTGATAAGCTGAATGCTCAGGCTTTAAAGATATCTTTAATAAATAAAGCTCTCGATATAAATTATTATGAGGCAAAAGTATGGCAGCTTTATGAGGATTATCCTGCTAATGAAGATTTATGCAGGTATATTGTCTGGTATTTAATTAATATTGATAATACTTCTGACGCGCAGCTTGCATTAGATATATTTGATTCAGCAAACGGAGGAGGGTACAGAGCTGCCTGGTATTTAAGTATAAAGGGAATTGTCCAGGGTTTAAGCGGAAATATAAGAGATGCGATAGAATATTTAGGTGAAAGTTTAGAAATAGAAGAAAATAGTAATGCAAGGTATAACAGGGCGGTTTTATACTTATTTGACAACAAACCGCACCTTGCGATATTGGACTTAATTAAAATTGATACAGAAAACTTATATAATGAATTATATTTATCTATGGTTCATTATTTACTCGCGGAAGTATACTATGTTGATGGTAATATTGATAAGGCTATAGAAGAATGTAATTATTCTCTTCAAATTAATCCGGATAACAATAAATCCAGATTATTATTAAAAAAACTGAAAATTTAAAAAACTTGAAAAAATTAAATAAAACCTATATTATTACTATTATAGAAAAATGTATATTTGGTAATTTGTCCAATTATGCTTGAAAGCTAAAAGTATTAAGTAAAATTTTAAAGAAAGTTATTGTACAGGAATTTCAGTTGAAATTCCAATAAGATAGTGGAGCATAGGAAGTGCGACTCCATTAATACAAATAATAGTACATGGATGTACTATTTTATTGTACAGGAATTTCAGTTGAAATTCCAATAAGATAGTGGAGCATAGGAAGTGCGACTCCATTAATACAAATAATAGTACATGGATGTACTATTATATTTGATAGAGGAGAGTGTATGGCTAAAACCGGAGAAACCCCAAATTGTACTATTGGAGAAGGCTCGATTTTTGAAGGAAAGTTTTATGTTAATGGTTCTATTCTGATTGAAGGAAAATTCCAGGGAGATATTAAAACGGATGAGCAGTTAATAGTCGGTCTTACAGGTAAAGTTAAAACAGATATTATAGCAAGAAAAGTTACAATTGCAGGTACTTTAATTGGAAATATCTTAGCTACAGAAGAAGTGAATTTAATCGAAACTGGAAAGGTTTTAGGTGATATATCTACTCCGAAGTTAAATGTGGAGGATGGTGTAATTACGCATGGTAAAGTTACAATAACCTCTAAAACAGAGTCCGGTGATATTAAAAAGATAATCACGGATTCGTTTGGAAATGAAACAAATGAGATGCTCTCTAAAGTTAAAATAAGTACTAAAGGGCCAAAAGAACCGGAAACTCAGGGTGAATAGTTTTAGAATTACAGCCTGATCATGATACAACTTAAAAATAACAGCGAAATATTAAACATAAAAGAATCCGGACACATATTATCAGAAACACTGGCAGAACTGGGCAAATTAATAGAACCGGGTGTAAAAACAGTAGAACTTGATAAATTTGCTTATGATTATATATTAAAAAGAAGATGTAAGCCTGCTTTTCTAGGCTATCTGGATTTTCCGGCATCTGTATGTATTTCTATCAATAATGAGGTTATACACGGTATACCGGGAAAGAGAAAATTACAAAACGGTGATATTGTAAGTCTTGATATTGGAGTTGATTATAAAGGGTATTTCAGTGATGCCGCGTACACATTCTGTGTTGGTGAAGTATCCGAACAAAGGAAAAAACTTGTTAAAGTAACTGAGGAGTGCTTAAATCTTGCTGTTGAGCAGGTAATAATAGGCAAAAGGATACTGGATATTTCCAAAGCAGTTTATAATCATGCATCTGGATTCGGATATGGGATTGTAGAAGCGTATTGCGGGCATGGTGTAGGATTTTCCCAGCATGAAGAACCCCAGATACCAAATTATATTTTTTCCGGACAGAATCCGAGGCTAAGGCCCGGAATGGTACTTGCAATTGAACCTATGATAAATATTGGCACATGGAAAACCATGGTTCTCGATGACGGCTGGACTGTTGTAACAAAGGATGGAAAGGATTCTGCTCATTTTGAGTATACAATCGCATTATTAGAAGATCGTATGGAAATTTTAACTCCATTTTTATGAGCAGGTTTTTCTTACTGGCAATTTTATAAATTTTTAATTTGACACGGATGTACATGGATGTACAAATACTTGCCGAGGCAGGGATGGTTGCACTGAAAAATGCAATATTTTTGTGATTTTCTAAAATCATGAAAAAATAATTGCTTATGGTATAAGTAATTAAAAATATTAAAAAATCCATTTTCTAAGAAAAAACCTATTTTTCAGTGCAACCAGGGATTGCCGGAGGACCAGTGATAATCTGCGTCTGATCATTTAAAATATTTAAATTTTGTACAAAAAAAAAGTCCATTAGAATTCATTTTCAGAATTGCTGATGTTTTTATATTGGAATTTATTATATTTTAATGTACATTTAATAAAGTAAAATTTAAAGATATACAGTATTTTAATAATATATTAGGAGATATGTTTATGTCGACAAATAAGTTTTTCAACTCGAAAATAGTATTGGTAGCAAATATAATATTAGTTAGTATTATTCTGGGATTTGTACTGGGAATTGTTTCATTTTCCTGTTCTACTAAAATACCTACGGGAGATCAGGTTTATGCTCAGGATAATGAAGATGGTTTAACCGCGTTGGAGAGTATTCAGTATTCTTTCAGGCAGGTGGCAAGTCTGGTGCTTCCTGTTGTAGTAGAAATTAATACTATAGATATAGTTGAACAGGCGAATCCGGATAATCCTTTTGAATTCTTTTTTTATGGGCCGGAAGGTGAAGGCGATGAAAATGGTTCCGGGACTCAGGAGTATAGAAAAAGCGGGCTTGGTTCCGGTGTTGTTGTAAAAAAAGACGGCAATAAAGTGTATGTACTGACAAATTATCATGTAGTAGGAGAAGCAGAGGAAATTAGTGTTGTTCTTTATGAAGACGATGAAGAATTTGAAGCAGAGCTTATAGGAAGTGATGAAAGAACAGATCTTGCTCTTATTTCTTTTGAAACATCAAAAGATGTTCATGTTGCTACTCTTGGTGATTCTGATGAATTATTTGTTGGAGACTGGGTTCTTGCAATCGGCAATCCATTCGGTTTTCAATCGACTGTTACTGCCGGAATTGTAAGTGCACTTGGAAGGGAAGGCGGCCCGGGCGGCAATATAAGTGAGTTTATACAGACAGATGCTGCCATAAATCCGGGTAATTCCGGAGGAGCTCTTGTTAATATAAAAGGTGAGGTAATTGGAATTAATACCTGGATTGCTTCGACAACGGGTACAAGTGTAGGTTATGGATTTGCAATACCTATTAATAGTTCAAAGACAGCCATAGAGGATTTTATTGAACTTGGTAAAATTGAATATGCATGGCTTGGCATTTCCATGGCAGTTCCGGAGGAACTTAAAAGAATGGCAGATGATATGCGGATTACTGGTATTGATGGCGCATTTGTTAAAAACGTATTTAAAGGCTCTCCTGCGTATGACGGCGGAATATTACCCGGTGATTTTATTATTCGATTAAATGGCACAAATATAGATGATTATCTGCATTTAACAAGGTATCTCGGAAGTCTCGATCCGGGTATTCCTGCTGAATTTGATATTATTAGAGAAGGAAGGGAGCTTAGTCTTTCTATTGTGCTTGCCGTAAGAGAAGAGGAAAAAGAAATCGCGGCAAAGAATGCAAATTTATGGCCCGGGCTCTCGGTTTTACCTATGGCTGATGATATAAAAGAAATGATTGGTAATAATCGTCTAAATGGAATATTTGTAAACGGTGTATATGAAGATACCCCTTCCGGTATTGCGGGCCTGGAATATCAGGATATTATCACCAAAATAAATAATGAAACAATTAATAATCTAATGGATTTTTATGCTGTTCTTAACGATAAAGAGAATAGGGTTATAGATTTAACTGTTTTTAGAGATGGACGTGAAATTGAATTTAGATTGACCCGTATAGATTAGATATGAAAAAAATATTTATACCGTATAGAACTATCCGTAATAATGCATTAAAGCTTGCTTATAAGATCTATAAGGATGGTTTTATGCCGGATGTAATTTATGTATCTCTGCGAGGCGGCGCGTATGTCGGAAATGTAATAAGCGAATATTTTAAAATTGTAAGAAAAGACAGGCACCCTGTTTTTTATGCAGCTGTTGTTGCCAGATCGTATGAAGATGTCAGTGCACGGGTTAAAGTTCGTATAGATGGATGGACGTACGATCCGGAGCACCTTAGATCCGGAGATAAAATATTATTGGTTGATGATATCTATGATTCCGGGCATACGATTAATTATCTAGCTGAGATACTTCTGGAAAAAGGGATACCGAGAGAGCATATTAAGGTAATTGTTCATGATTATAAAGATCGTACTTACCTAAAGGAGCAATTACCGATTAAGCCTGATTACAGCTGTGTTCATCATATAATAAATAGTGTGGAAGAAGATTTCTGGATACATTATATGAGCCATGAACTTGTAGGATTAACAAAAGAAGAACGGGAAAAATATTATTTTAATGATGATGATGAAGAATATAATAAAGCTATTATGAACTTTTAGGAAGAATGTTATGAGAAAAAGTATCTTTTTATTATTCGCATTATTATTCGGTTTTTCAGTTAACGCGCAAAATTCAGAAAATATTATTTATTCGCATTTGCCTGGTGTTTATAAAGAAGATATTTCTTTAAATATCCAGATTGCGGATGAGCTTAAAATATATATAAATTTTACATCGGATATAGAAGACTCCTGGGTAATTTATAAAGAACCTCTTGAGCTAAGCGCTTTAAATGGTGAGGAGCGTGAATATAATATTGGGATTAGGGTGGTTCAAAATTATAATAATGTACTTGAACAGAGAGAACTGAATTTTGTTATAGATAAAAAACTTCCTCTGGCTCCTGAGATTGAACCGAGGTCTGGTGAATTTACAGAAGAACTAAATATATCCTTCGTAGCGCAAGAAGATGTATTCTACAGTATTAACGGCAATATTTTTAAGGATGCTGTTCTGTGGGATAATTCATCTATATTATTGTACTGTGAACCAGGCTCGAAAGAAACTTTTATTATACAGGCTTACACAAGAGATAAAGCCGGGAATAGAAGTAATGTGGTTTCATTTGATTATATAGTAGATAGAACCCTGTTTGATAATCTTCCGTCAGAATTAAATGTATTAAGCCCTGTTCCCGGAAATTATGCAAACTATCAATTGCTTTATATTAAATCATTAAATATAAAATGGATAAATTATACATTAGACGGAAGCGATCCTGTTACGGGTGGAATGCCTTATTCAACGCCAATCAATATAATTGAATCCGGTGATGTTAATCTTAGGATTGCCGCAGGTACTATGTCCGGTGAAATAATTACAGATGAGATTGATTATAATGTAAGTACAGAGGCGCAGGGAAGAATTATCTCGGATGTTAAAAGTGGTGTATATGACAGATCTATAACAATAAACTTGTTTTCAACTTTAACAAACGATTTATATTATACATTCAGTGAGAGAAGCCCTGGAATTTATGATTACATATATAATGAAAATATTGTAATAAATGCGATTAATAACACAGAAAAATATTCTATTTTAAGAGTTAAAGCAAGATATCCGGATGGCGGATGGAGTGAGGATTACAGGTTTTTCTTTAGTATAAAAACGATTAATTTAAGAGAAGAATTAAATGGAAATATAGAAGGCTCAGAAAGCACAGAACAGAGCGGGAGAAATACAGATTTTACAAAATCAAATATAAATGAGCTTTTAACACTGGAGGAATTTGTACAGCAGTATTTAAGTGAATCTGTAGAAGATGCTATTACAGTGGAGCAGGAAGAAATGTTAATAAACACTAGAATTGATGAACTTATTAGTATTGATTTGTCCTCGAGTGATAAAACAAATATGCCTGTTATTATATCTGTCGACAGGCCGGATAACATTAAAGTTGTTTATGAAATATCAGCCGAATATCCTGTAAGCCCAAGCCGCAATTCTCCGGTTGCATACGGTGAAATGAAACTCTCTGTGCCATATGGCATGGAGGAAACATTTATTATTAATTTTGCTGTTATAGAGAACGGTAATATATATTTAATTAACGAACCTTATTATATTTCCATAGATAAACTTTCCCCTGGCCTGCCTGATTTTTCTGTGGAGACTAACAGTGTGTTTGATGATAGTATGACTCTTGAAATATCAGGAAGCGGAACCATACTCTACGAAATAACAAATGACGGTTCAACACCTAAAGATCCTACTGAGGATTCTAGCAAATATACAACTCCTATTCATTTCTTCGGCAGGGAATCACAGATGACAGTTTACTATATAAAAGTTAAAAGTATAGACGAACTTGGAAATGAAAGTGAGATTACAGGCCCGTTAAAATATACCGTAGATTTGCGTACTCCGGAACTTCCTAAAATTTTTGGTGTGCAGGAAGGAAGTATTTACAACAATCATGTTGTAATTTCTATGAATACGGAAATTTTAAATATTCATTATGCAGTTTCAGATACCGGCTCTGAACCTGCTCTGCCCAGCGAAGATTCTCCGATGGTCGATGGAGAGTTGATAATCCGGGGCGAGCCGGATAAATTTAGTACTTACACTTTATATTTAAAACCTTATTCTAAAAATTATAAGCAGGCCGGAGAAATTCAATCAATATCATTTTCTATAGATATGGAACGGCCGCTTATTCCAATTGTAAGCGGATTTACGCAAGGAGCGGAATATAGTAGAGAAGTAGAAGTAACTCTCGAACCTCAATCTGAAGAGGATACCATTTTTGTAAGTTATACTTATGACGGTGAAAATGTACCGGATCCTGTGGATGAGGGTGAACAATATTATTATCCTCTTGTATTTGATGTTGAAGATAATGAAGATGCTGTAATAAGATTAAGATTTGTTTCTGTAGATCCATATGGAAATAGATCTTATCCGGATGAGTATTATCATTTTACTATTGATAAAAAACCCCCTCTGGAACCGGAAGTATCCGGAATGCCGAAGAACGGAATATCGGGGGAACCAGTTAAAATTGAGCTGTTATCCGGTGATGGTGATGTTTACTATAATGTAACTGAAGATGGAAGCATTCCTTTAGTGCCTCCGCTGGAAAACGAGTATTTATATAATTCGGCACTTCTTTTTGTCGGGCAGGATGGAGAAGAAGTACAGTACAAAATAATTACACTCGGGATTGATGTTCTTGGTAATGTAGGCAAAGGATCCCGTATTCTCTCATTTGTTATAGACAGAAAGCCTCCCGAACTGCCTCCGGAACCGGAAATTATAGATATATATGAAGAAGATGAAAATAAAATATTGATATCCTGGAATATTCCCGCGGGGCACAGGCTTTTTTATAATTATTCGGATAATTTAACAACTAACAGTATATATAAGTTTTATATAGATCCTGTAGTGGTTCATATAGAGGAAGGCATTTATAATTTTAATGTAGACTACTATATTGAAGATCCCGCAGGAAACAAGAGTGAAGAAAAGTCATATTCGCAGCGCTTAAGCAGTATACCGTCCGATCCTGTTATAAGCGGGGCAGATGATGGGACTTTATATAATGGGCCTGTAACTCTTGATATAACCAACCGCTCGGGAGTACTCCGGTATGAGCTTACAGTGGACGGCAGTGAGCCTGCTGAAGTTACAAAGAATTCTCCTGAATTATCATCTTCTATAACATTTGATGCGGATTTGGGTGAAACATTATTTTTTAAACTCAGGGTTTGCTCATTTGACAGCATAAATCCTAATATTCATTCCGGTGTGGATCAAATTAGTTTTATTATAGATAAACAAATGCCTAATGTACCGGCTGTAACAGGTGTTGCAGATAATGGAAATTATCAGGAATCAAGAACAATTGAAATGCAGTCTGATGATGGAATTATATATTATGCTTTAAAACGCGGTGATGAAGTAATCTACGGAGTATCTGAGGAAGACTTTATTCCATACACAGAAAAAATAGAGGTAGCAGGAGTGGATGAACAGTCTATTCCGTATTTACTGGAAGCTTATGTAATTGATGAAGCTGGAAACAGAAGTATAAGAAACCTCAAGTTTGAATTTAATATAGATAAGGTTGCAATATATGTTTCTGTTAACGGTAATGACGGTTACGCGGGAACAAAGCACGACCCGCTGCGTTCATTAAATATTGCATTAAATTATGCGGCAGAAAAAGGAATAAAAACTATCCTGGTATCCGGTGGAAATTATGAGATAGATGATACTCTGTTAATAGATAATGACCTCGAACTCTTCGGAGGACTGGACCCTTATACCTGGGAAAAAACATCAGATAAGACTAATATCAATGTTTCAAGATATTATAATATCGGAAGGCCCCTGATTTATATTACAGGCGGTAATATTAGTATTGATTCCATCGTATTGGAGGAGGCTTATAACAACTCTGTAAATATTATTAAAATCGAAGATGGTATTGTAAAAATAGAACATTCAGAGATACTAATAAATACCAAAGATTCGGGAAATGGTATTGTTATTACCGGCGGAGAATTAACTTTGAACAGTATCATGTTTGAGTCTGCCAATATAGTTTCCGGTTCATTACTAAAAACTCTGGGCGGCAGCGTATATGTTACAAGTTCGGAGTTCCGTGGAATGAATAATGGAGATGATTTTGCTCTTATAAATTTAGAAAACAGTACCAGCGTTTTTGAAGAAATTGTTATGCTTCCTGGAGCGGGGCGTATAACGCGTGCTATGAAAATAAAAAACTCACAGGTTTCTATAGATAACTGTGAGATAAATTCCGGGCAGGGCAGTCAGAATGCAATTGGAATTGAAACTTTCCTTTCTAATTTAAATATTATAAATACAACAATTTCTAATGATGAAATGGCGAACTACTGTGTTTCTATCCTTTCTACAGATTCAAATATTTTTATAGAAAGGTCTGTTATAAATGTAGACAGTTATTTAGGCGCGACAGGCATTAAAGCAAATGGCGGGGATATACTTGTTTCTTTGAGTCAAATTATTGGTAAAGAAAACCTTGAGTTTATTTATCTTATAGATATAGAAAATACAAGCGCAGGATTTTATAATAATATTTTAGCAGGTGGAAATTCCGAAAATACTATTTGTGTAATTATTAACAGTTCAAGCTCAGACTGGTTTAATAATACGATTATCGGAGGCACAGGGCGTATAAAAACCATAGGTTTTACTATAAAAAACGCCAGCCTTACAAAGTTAATTAATAATATTATTACAAGGAATGCTGATTATAGAGGAACTGCCCTAAATATTATTGGAGACCAGCCCGCGGAAATTAAAACAAATTGTATTTCCGGATGGGATATTATTTTATCTCATGGAATAAATAATATTGATAGCAACCCTGAGCTTATAAATAATATTGACAGTTTAAATCTTATGGACAGTAATTCTATAGGCGGAAATATTCACGGTAATATAGTAGAGGCCTATTTTCAGATGTTTGCAGTCACCAAACTCTTCGAGTATAAATTAAATCCATTATCCGCATGTATTAATGCCGGCACAGATACTAGTGTTCCGCCATATAATGGCCCTGCTATAGATATAGACCTGGAGGCGCGTCCCGCACCGGAACAGGACATTAAGCCAAAGTATGATATAGGCGCGGATGAGTATTATTGACGCTATGAGTTTAATTAAGAAATATTCAAATAGCCAGATCCAGTATTATAGAGCAAAACTGGATTTACCAACAGAATCAGATGATTTTATTTCAAACACTTAAAAACTAATGGATAAATCTCTTTTGAAACTTAATAATAATATTCCGGGAAATCCTAATGTTGAAATACTGAAAAAGAAAAATGAGTGGATAAAACTTAGTCCTTTAGTACCACAGCTTGAACCTGAAAACCTGGGAGCAATCAAAAACGAGGTTATTCAGAATTGGGATTATGTGTGTTTACTCGATTTTTATAAAGAAGTTGATTATAGAGTAAACTTTACAAAAAATTTCAGGAGTGTAGGGCAGAGAGAAATATTGGATCGTAAAACTATTCAGAAAAGGCTATTACTTACTATAAATGAGCGGTATCAATATTGGAATAAGATTAAATTACCCCATAACATACCATTGAATCCTCACTGTGCATATAGAGATAAAGGACGGGACGGTTGGAAAGATTTTTTAGGTACCGGAAATCATCAGATGTTTTTAATATAATTCTAATATAATTCAAACATAGCCTCCACCTCAACCGGAATATTTAAGGGAAGTAACATACCCACAGCACTTCTAACACCTATTCCGTTATCCTCTCCGAACACTTCGGCAAAAAGTTCGCTAAATCCGTTAATTACTGCAGGATGCTGATCAAAATCAGGAGTACTGTTTACCATGCCTAATACCTTTATTATTCTTTTAATTTTGCTAAGATCCCCAAAATGCGTTTTAAGTGTTGAGAGCATAGTAAGTCCTACCTGTCGTGCAGCCAATTTACCTTCCTCTACATCCAGTTCATCTCCTAACCTTCCCGACATTAACGATCCATCAGGTTTAACAGGTCCCTGTCCGGAAACATACAATATTTTTTCGATAACTAAAACAGGCTTATACACCCCAACAGGTTTAGGAGCTGGAGGTAATTCTAACTTTAATTTAATAATTCTTGAATCCGGATTACTTTTCATTTCAATTAATAATAGTAAATTCTTTAATCTTTAATCAAGCTTTTTGTTTAAGAATATCCCTTTTAAAAAGAACAAATACATAAAGCAATAGAGTCTTTGCTATCTATTTCAAGTAATGGTGCAGATCTAAGTAATATAAATAATAATGGTGAGAGTATTTTAAGAGCTTATAGATGATAATCTAATAGTTAAAATAAAAGGAGGAATATACATCTATAAAGAAAATGAAATTAATAGCGGTTATTTTGAGTTGCAGCAAGCTGTTCCGGGGTTCTTCATTTTTTAAGTGAATTTTAACGGCATAGAGCTTGATTCAGATTTTAGAATTTACTATCATTGGATTTAATAAGTCTATCTATTCGCGCAGTAGAGCAGGGAGAAATGCCGATGGGTATTTATCTATTATTACATTCTACAGCTAATGCAGATAAAGATAAATTAAAAAAGCTAAAGGATTGGTATAATGAAAAGTATAAATAACACTTTATAGGGAGGATGTTATTATGAATTTACAGCAAGAATTATTGGAAAAAAAGAAAAAGCTATCGGATCTTAAAGGAAATCTGTCAAAAGCCAATTGTGCGCATAAAAATTCTTCTGACGCTTACAGACAGATGGAATTAGAAATGAATTATTTAAAAGATGACATAGACGAATTGGAAGCTAAAATAGGCAATTTATAGTTAAGAGTATACAAACACATTATTTATACAATTTAAAGTCCTTTTCTGTATATCCTCGGGTATTTTTATGTAATCCTTTTCTTCAGGATTTTTTAATACTCTTAATACATCTTTAAATGAAACATCTTATAAACAAGAACAGGGCACCTCCTGGAATTGCAGAGTCTTCCACTACTTAATTTAATTTTTTCTGTTTTTTTTTGCAGTAAGAAGTTTGTCTGCTTATAAAGAGAACTGCTACTTTTTTGACTCAGATTATAAGATTTACAGAAAATCACAACAGTTTTTTTCTCCATTCTATAGTTCTGATACAATTTTTGTGATTTTTTTCTTTTCCATTGGATTTTTGCATTAAAAATCCTTGACTCAGATTTTAAATTTTCCTATCATTTAAAAATATCCTGCAACTGTGTCATTTTCGGCCTGTTTTATTTTTGGTATATTAAATTGTCACTACGGGGAGGTTTGAAATTAGTAGAAACCAAATAGGAGGTGATGCGTATTATAATACCCTTTATTCTTCTATCAACACTCTTTTCCTGAGGCGGTGGATCTTATACTCCCGGGAATTGAAAAACAGTTCGGCCCTGATTTCCCTGGACCAGCTCGATCCTGCCAGATCATACTGGCAGGCTACTATGCCTGGAAGGGAAAATACCATTTAATTGCTACATTGCGAACTGCTCAAATACGATGCAAATAGTATGTTTTATATGATAAAGATATTTTTTAACAAGGAAGAAGAGATTTACTATCTTCTATTTTAATTGCAGGAAAGGAAAGAAACTTGATTTATCAAGAGAAGTATGAGGAATTATTCCAAATATGTAAACAGATTACAACACATCGTCAAATACTTGCCAAACCCCGTATAGAAGAGATGATTTTAAAATATATAGATCTTGGTGTTACGAATGAAGACCTATTATCCCATTTAATTGCCGAATCTCTATTAACGCGGATTGACCGAAAATTATTGGAAAGCAAAAACATCTTTGTTCAAGAATTCGACATACCACAGATCACCCTGTTCTACAGCATGGCTGAGGCTGTACCATTTGTTTATGCCGGTCATAATCTATCAAATCAGTATATAAAAAAGGCAACAGAAGGCCTGAAAAAATTCACAATCTTTGATATTGGAATGGGCAATGGCAGACAGATTCTGCAGCTGCTTGGTATACTTGCAAAAGATAACAAAGTATTAAAATCGGTTAATGTGATAGGGCTTGATCCCTTGGACAAAAACATCGAGGATTCCGGTAAAGCTTTTGAAGAGATTCAAAAAGAACTTCCTTTCCAGCTGCAGTTTTACCCTATCTGCAATACAATAGAAAATCTTTCTGATAATGATTATAATTTTATAAGAGATACCGGTGCAGGTTCCATAATAATTAATTCCGCTTTTGCCTTTCATCATACCCTGCATCCTCTAAACGATAATGAAGACAGGACAAATTTATTAAGAAAAATTTCCTCTCTAAAGCCCCTTCTCCTGACAATGATTGAACCTAATTCTAATCATGATACCGGGAAATTAACCAAAAGGTTTCATAACTGCTGGCAGCACTTCGGCAATGTATTCGCCCTGGTGGATGAGTCAAAGATTGAAAACACCCATAAATTCCTGATAAAAGAAAAGTTTTTTGGGCGCGAGATAAGAGATATTTTTGGAGTGAGTGATCATTTCCGCTGTGAACGTCATGAACTGTACGACTCATGGCTGCTGCGACTGCATAGGGCCGGTTACAAACCCTTTGATTTTAATGATTTAACGGTAGAACTGCCTGAGTACTGTCAATACTCGGTCTCGGAAGGGATGGTACGGATGGATTACAATAATATAACGATAGTTGCTGTAATTGCTTTTTCGTTATAAACTGGATAGTAAAAGGAGAGAATTATGGGAATTGAATCTAAGAAAGAACTGAAGGTCTTAGGCGCTACTATTCAGGGATTCGCCCAGGCCTGTATTAATCTGAATATTGTGGCCGGATCCAAGGCCGATAATATAATTAAAGATATTGATGTTAACAGCTGGTATCCTTTTAAACGTTTACAGGTGATAGAGAAGATTGTCATTGAATCCTACGATAATGCGGAACCTATTCTGGAAAGGGTAGGGATGGAGATGATGCTAGGCTGGTATAACTTCGGTCCGGGAAAAGAGATCATTAAAAAAGGGGCTGATTTCCTGGATTTTCAGACCGGCTCGCAGGGTTATGCAAGCGTAGTCGTAGGGCCTGAAGAGCTTGTGGGAAGCTTCAATTTAGAAGAAATTGATGATACCAATGGAAAAGCCTTAATTCATAGTACAACTCCATTTAATAAAGATCTGGAACGGGGAGTGATTATAGGGGGAATGACTGCTCCAGGCGACCTGGTTTATATCGACGTCAACAACGATGAAGATAAACACTATTTCAGAATTCAATTCTATTAGAGCGGCGGAGGAACATTGTGAATATAGATGAACTATTACAATCCAGCAGTATCCCATCACAGATCGAATTATCGGATGAAGATCTTGTAAAACTCGTAAAAAAATATAAAGGACTTCTGAAACAGCGTGACAGAGATATGGCCTACTGGGCAGCCACAAACGAAAACCTGAAGAAAGCCTATATTTCGCTGGATGAGAAAGAGAAAGAACTGGCCAGGACTTATGAGATAATCCAGGAAGACCTCTCAGTTGCCAGCCAGATTCAAAGTGCGCTTCTTCCGGAGCTATCCGGGAAAATGAAAGCGGAGCTTGAAATAGCTATTTATCATAAACAGCTGGCCGAAGTCGGCGGCGATTATTATGATTTTTTTAATACCAGGAGAGGTGGTTATGCAATTGGGGTGTTTGATATTTCGGGTCATGGAGTGGCTGCTGCCCTGATTATGACATACCTTAAAGCACAATTCATGACTATTATGGAGAATCTTGAATCACCAAAAGAGATTGTTGAATGGATTAATAAAAGAACCTACTCTTTCTTAAAAACCATAAAAAAATATGCAACCATTAATTTTGTGACTTTTTATAAAAATAAATTACGGTATGTCAGCGGCGGAGGTTTTGGCCTCCTGGTAAGCGGTAAGGAAAAAACTTTATTTGCTAAACGGGACTCTTTCCTTGGTCTGCGCTACCTCCCTTTTCATGAATATGAACTTCCTTTAAAAAAAGGTGATATTCTGGCTTTGTACACAGACGGTATGATTGAGGCTCAAAATACTGAAAAAGAGGATTATACTGTTTCAAGACTGAATAAATTGATAATCGATAATGCGAAGAAACCGGTAAAAAAGATATTAGAGATATGTAAGCAGGATTATCAAAATTTTAGAAGCCAGGACTCTGACGATATAACTTTAATTATAATGCGCAAAAAGGTATAACTGGTGATAACTGAACAAGATCTGGCTGCAACAAATATTTCCATAAAATATAATTTATCACCAAGCAAAAACCTTATCGGTGATATAAGCGGATTGTTAGGAAATTCTTCCGGTGAATTGATCAGCGCATTTTATCCAAAAAATATCAGCAAAAAAGTCAATATCGTAATTACGGAGCTCTTCAATAATGCCTTGGAGAACAATATAGACGGGAATAGCAAGATTGTACTTGAATTAAAGATCGATAAAGATTACTTATGGATCAGGGTAAAGAATGTTGCCAGGAGATCACAATATAAAAAAGTTAAAGCGCATGTTAAAAGAATCAATACAACAAAAAACCTGAAAAAGTTAATGACTGATACCATCCACGAGAGAAGAAAAGACAGGCTGAAAGGAGGACTTGGATTAATCAGATTAGTTGCCGAAAATAAATTTGATATATCTGTCCATTATAGAGTTCATTTTCTTATCGTGGAGTCAAAAATTGCCCTTGGAGGTTTAAATTGAAAGTACTATCATATGGCGATATTACAGATTTAGGTGTAAGTGTATTCACATCGGTTACAAAGATTGATAATAAAAAATTAATTTTATCTTTTAGCGGTGTTATCCGCATTGATAATCCCTACAGGCATCTGGAAAAATATTTAAACGAACTGGAACAAATCTTGCCCACGCTACAGATCGAGACAATCGAATTTGATTTTCAGGAGTTAAATTTTTGTAACTCTAATGGCTTTTACATAATAATGGATATAACTGAATTGGTAATCGACATTGCTGATTGCCCCATTGTGGTAAAGAGATTAAAAGACGACGACTGGCAGCAGGAGACGATGCCAATTCTATTGAACATAGACGAGCCTGAAATTGCGGAACGTATTACATTCGAAGAACTTACTGAAAAGTAATAAAGGGAGGAAACCATTATGGCAGAAGAAAGAATTTATCCGCGAGTCAAATCTGAATGGAAACTATTATCAACCACTGACGGGGAAAATAAACAGATCGGATATGTAATTGATATTTCCCTCACCGGAGTTCTTCTTTTTTTATATGAAGATTATAAAATAGAAGTGGGAAAACACAGATTTACCCTGAAACTGGAAAACAAACAATTATCACCCTCCGAATTGACGATAAGCGGCTTAAAGGAATGGAATAAAAAAGGGAAAAATGCATTTTTCTTAGCGATAAAACTTGATAAACTGGATAAAGTCAAAAGAACTAATTTTATCCACTTCTTGAGTCGCAGCGACAAACTTCAAGTCCAGGTCTTTTTACTGGAAAACGCATAAGAATAATCATTAACATGGATGATCAATCTGTATGGTTAATAACTAATCCTTTAGAGATATCTCCCTCCTGGCTGGTTTTGGTTCACCAAAATAATAGCCCTGAGAATAATTGATCTTTAAGGTTTTTACTTCTTTAAAAATCTCAGCCGAATGTACGAATTCAGCAATCGTTTTTATCCCCATTGAATTTGAAAAAGCAACAATGTTCTCAACAATAAGACGCGAATCAGCATCCTGATTAATATTTCTGATGAGCGAACCGTCAATCTTTAGATAATCCACTTTTAGATGCATTAGATACTCGAAATTGGAGTATCCGGTACCAAAATCATCAATGGCAATTTTGCAGCCCATTTTTTTCATTTTTCCGATGAATTGTGAAACCTGATCAAAATTTTCAAACCCTTCGGTTTCTGTAATTTCAAAACACACCCGCGATTTAAAAGAGGGATTTTCGATTAGCAGTTTGTTTATATATCCCAATACTGTTTGATCTGAAATATCTTCTACTGATAGATTAATAGATACCTCAGCAGGATTAGTTTTTAAAAACTCAAATGCCTTTCTCAATACCGTTTTTGTAATCTTTGTGTAGAGCCTGGATTTTTTGGCAATATTCAGAAAATAATACGGACTGATAATCTGCCCTTCAATGTCAATAAGCCGAACGAGACATTCATACTTTTCAATTTCTCCGGTTTCATTGTTAATAATAGGTTGATAGTAGGGGACAATTCTGCCATTATCCAGGGCATCAGAAAGGATATTGGCCCATTTAATATTGTCTTCATATTGTTTCTTTGTTTTAAGTGCTGACTCATAAAAGAGAAAAGCTTTATTAATACTCTTAGCTGTTTTCAGGGCGATATCGGCACAGGCGAATAATTTTTCTATCCCTTCCGCATCAGCAAGGGCTATTCCCATGGTTGTACGAATTATAATTTCTACATCCTCAAAAATGCATTTATCATGGCGAAGAAACCGTATTATTATATTAGCAATATTGATGAGTTTTTTCCGAAACCTGCTGTCCTCTTCCTCTTTATCTATCAGAACAGCGAACTCATCCGCGTCCAATTTATAAACACCTTTGATAGAATCCGGCACAATTTGCTTTATTTTTTCAGCGGTATAACACAGTACACTGTTTCCAGCCTGATATCCGTAGGTAGCATTAATCTCTTTAAAATCATCGATATTCAAAAGTAAAAGGGCCGGAGACCGGGCCTCACTGATATGCTTTAAAAGGAGAGCCCGATTAGATAGACCGGTAAGCGGATCATAATAAATCTGTTTTTTAATTAGAGCCATAGTTTTCTCTTCCCGATCTCCCAGTAAATATATAAAAGCAGAAATTACGGCAAGGTTAAAAAAACAGATCAAACTGAACCTGAATGAATATGGAATTGCAATAATTTTTAAATAAGAAAGTCCAATCATAGTTCCGTAAACAAGCAGTAATAAAAAGATCCAAAACAGCCCTTTTCGCCGGCCATAAAGACAAAAGGCAATTAATGGGTAAGAAAAAGGGTAGATGATGCCCACAGTGCCATCTGAAAGAATGCCCGGTGGCACTGTTAGAATCAGAAAAAACATAATCATAGCGCTGCAAAGTTTTATATTTCTGGTTATTCGAAGAATAACCATGATTGTCAGAAAAAATAGAGGAATAGCTATATAAAAATATATGGTGGAAAATTGACCGCTGCTAAGATGGATTATCAGCAAAATAAGTGATAGAAAAAATCCCAAAGCAGCAGTTACATTGATAAAAAGTATTTTGGTTATTATACCATGTTCTTCAAAATCGAGAAGTGAGGAACTACTTGTCGTAATATTATACCAGATTTTTTTTTGTTTTTCCATTTCTAACTGATTGTCCTTAAAAATCTATCTTAAGTAATAACAAAAACATAATAACCATTAGACCTAGGAATGGATACACCGAAACAATCTCCTTTCAGAGAATAGTTCATACTGCCCTGAGATTCAAGTAAAAATTCTTAAAATGCGATTTCATATTTAATTCAGGCTGTCCCTTAACTTAATCCCACTGAATCGAGGTTGAATTTTTAGACTCAAGTATTAATAGGAGCCTTCGGCTCGTATCAGATGAAAAATAAATTAGGCACCTTAAAAGCTGCAGATAAAATGTAGTATATTTTGTTGATTTTCTTTATAATGGCAAGTATTAAAAACCTGAATATTTAAAAAGGAAAAGATGAGTATTATTAAATTTATAAATAAAGTTCCCAAAGTAGAACTGCACATTCATCTTGAAGGAAGTATAAAACCGGTTACATTGCTAAAGCTTGCAGAGAAAAATGAAATTGAACTGCCTGTAAAATCAATAGAAGAATTGGAAAAGTGGTACCAATTTGTAGATTTTCCTCATTTTGCTGAAATATACCAGACTATTTCCAGGTGTATTAAGAGTTCAGATGATATTGAATTAATCACAAGAGATTTTCTGGAAAATCAAGCTTCACAAAATATTATTCATACTGAAGCAACTTTTACCGCGCTTACCCATTATTTAAACAATAGAATTGATTTTGATGAGCAAATTAAGGCTATAAACCGGGCTAAAGAGTGGGGGTATAAAAACTTTGGTGTAACTCTTGGAATAATTGTAGATATACCTCGTGACTATGCTACAACAGATCAATCTATGCTTGTCGCGGAATGGGTAAGCAGTTGTTCAAGAGAGGATGTAATTGCTCTTGGCCTTGGAGGATATGAAGTGGGATTTCCACCTGAGATGTTCAAATCTGCCTTTAGCTATGCTAATTCCAGAGGAGTACCTGCAGTTGTCCATGCCGGTGAAACAGGCGGACCTGACAGCATATGGGGTGCAATTAGAGAGTTGGGTGCATTGAGGATAGGCCATGGCGTACGGTGTATTGAGGATAAAAAACTTATGCAGGTTTTAAAAACAGAGAAAATTCCTCTTGAAATCTGCCCTTCAAGTAATATTTGTCTGCAAGTTTTTGATAATATAAAAAAACATCCACTTCCGGATCTGGTTGATAATAATCTGGTAGTTACAATTAATTCAGATGATCCTCCTATGTTTAATACTGACTTAATTACAGAATTCATAAAAATAAACAACACTTTTAACTATTCACCTGTACAAATTAAAAATTTTATTAAAGCAGCAGTACAGTATAGTCTAGTTGATGAAGATTATAAAAAACAGCTTACTAACAAAATTGAAACTGAATGCGATGTTCTAATTGTTGAATTAGATTTATAGTTAATAAGTTATACTATTTTAGTGCTGTTGATTTATAAGTCGATGAGTGAGACCTGCAATATATAAGAAAACATGGTCTGATTTTCAAACCAGCCCTGGTCACTCTTCCAGTTGAAGGTCCTGACCTCTGAGATCACACTTACTGCCGGGTAATTAACAGGATAGCTATCTGTCCATAAGAACATATTAAAACTCAGCAGAAAACAAATTATTAAAGTTAATCTCTTCATATATTAATACCTTCCAATAATATAGATTATTAAAATAAGAAATACAATGACTTTTATTTCTGTAAAATAATGAACTATTTTTTCTGGCCACTGCATTTGCTGTTTTTTAGCAAATCTTTTTGTGATAAAGTTATTCACCGTTGATTCAACAAATGCAGTTGAAATCGGATAACCGGTATTATAGGCTTTACAATAATTAGAAGGTCTGCTATTTTTACTGCTTTATTCTGATATCAGTAATACTCCGCAGTTTTGCTGTGGGGATGCAGGCTGTGAACCAGTGCTGTTTACACTGCAGCCTTATTTATCAGACAGGTAATAATTTCTTATATTTCTATCCCAAAACCAATCATAAATTTAAGGCTGTTTCCTTTTAAATCAGGTTCTAAAGTCCATAATGTACCAGGCGGGAAATAGAAAGAATAGGTATCATCAACAATATCCATGAAAGTAATAACATAGCGAATATCTACGATAATAAAAGTATTTTCGCTTTATCCTGGTATCAATAGAACCACCTACAACCATGCCCATTATTAATTTTCGCAGCGTGTTTTCAGGGAATTCATACCAGTCATATACTTTTGAGCCTTCGATCTCCAGGTTCATTTTGGCCTGACCAACTGTAATCATGAAATTTGGTCCTGCAAAAACACTTGCTCTTATACTTTCTGTAGTAAAATTAGCTTTTGCTAAAATAGGTATTTCAAGAACCGAGTAACTGTATCTTAATTCACCGTTACCCAGAATCTCTGTATAGTCAACTGCGCCGCCCATTATAGAAAAGTAGAATTCCGGTTGTATAGAAATAAACTTCATAATATCAAAAGTTAAAAAGGCTCCTACGGAAAATCCAATTTTC
>SDBV01001167.1_pt1 | contig 39246 bp, 66 predicted proteins | sample 2277081 | NCBI WGS metagenome assembly SDBV01 (sample SAMN10402039, study PRJNA504765) | marine sediment metagenome | isolation source: marine sediment core GS10_PC15, 223 cmbsf | place: Arctic Ocean: Southern Knipovich Ridge | collected 2010 | reverse complement strand
ACAGGTTCTAGCTTCCGATCTTCCAAAGCCATCCAGCCTTCGCGCCCGTTTCATCCGTTTGGACACGGTAGCCACGAAAGATGACCTTGTACACGCGCTGGGTAGTTACGTCGTACACGATTTCGGGATCGGGAATCGGGTAGGCCTTAAAGATGTGCAGCCACTCAGTCGAGTCTACACTGGCAACGCCGTTCACGATGGGCTTCACAACGAGAAGCCCTGCGTTGGCGTAAGCCGATCTACCTACGACGTTGCGGATGACCATCTGGTCGCCAGCTGTACCGCTCCCACTAGCTCCCGGCAGTATTGCCGTAAGCTGTGCTAGAGAGAGGCGCGTCAGAACTGCTTCAAGCTCAACCACGTTACCGATATCGATATCGTCAATCGGCTGATTACCGAAGCGGTCCTCCATTACGGGAGTGACTTCCGTACTAGTACGAAAGCGCACCCCACCGAATGTCTCGCCCAGGTCCGTACCCAAAAACAAGAGCACTGCTGGTCCTAGGTCTCTTGTTGGTCCTTCTACTCCCATGATCTTCACCCCCTTTCTGGTTAGAGTTCCTCCGCCTCGAATACGTAGTTGGCGGTGATTTCTGTGCGGCCAGTCTCGTCTCTACCCAGCAGTTGAGGGAGAGTGGGAGCGCGACAGGTATTGATTGTCCACGCCTCTCCACTTGTGAGCACGGGGAGGTCTACCCCCGCCATGCCGTGAAGAAGGTTGTAGACGGTAAATGCAAGGTCTCGTGCCTCGAAGTACGTCAGGCCCCTGGTGAGCACCTGGATGCGGATGGAGAGCATTCCTATGCTCTCGAAGGAAGTCCCCCCTCCACGCTCATACAGCGCCACACAGGCATCCGGGGCATCTAAGGGTCTATCACCAGCGAAGAGGTTCGTTCCGAGCGTCAGGGCTGCCAGATTCGTGTCTACGTACGCCACAAGAGGCTTAAAGAAGTCGGAGATGGGGAAGGGGGTCGGGGTGGTCATCGTTTCAGCCTCCTCAGGAGCTCTTCCTTGAGGAGTTCCTGGTACTCAGCGGCGTGGGCATCCAGTTTCGACGTGAGGAAGTAGCTCCCCGATCCCGGATCACGGAAGTGCAGCTCTGGGTGCTCATGGACATATGAAGCGTAGGGGGTACTGAAGGACACGTGGGCAGTGCGTATGTTCTTGTCCGCAGAGGGCTTGAAAGCCCCACTAGGGAGAGGGGTGCCCGCTGGGTGTGCAGACCGGTTGTCCGTAATCCTCTTACCCTGAACATGCACAGCACCGCTGCCCGCAAGTCTACCTGTGAGCACAGGAGTCTTAGGCACCTCGTTAAGGGCGTCATTCAGGAGCTGTAATGCCACAGCCCCAAGCGCCTTGTCCATAGCGTCTACAACATCCCCCTCGAACTCCTCTATTCTCTCCAATAAAGCAGAGGCGTCGAAGGTTATGCCTATGAACTCGCGTACGGCTCCGAACTTAACCGGACTCATTTTACCCATACCTCAAGATGCGTAGCGCTGAAATGTCGCTTCCGATTGATGTTGACTATCTCGTAGTCAGCACCCTCAAACCGGATAAGTTTGGCCTCTGACAGCAAGGCCTCGTTTTCAATATCTACTAGAACTGTCCCCCGTGCAAGCACTTCCTCACCCTCGTCGGTGAATATCTTACGGGTTGTCCAGTCCACATGAGCCTTCACACTCACAGCAGGAGTATCCGTGATCTCTCCCCACTCGTTCTTCGTCTCAGTGACGATATGGACCGTCTCGGTGGCGTAGGCTTTTATCATGCTGCTCTAAGCGCCTCCTGGAATTCCTTGTGCGTCTCGATGGGCTTGTCGCTATTGCTCAACACTACGAGTGCATCGTAGGTCTTACGCTTCTTCAGAGCACTCTCCAGCACCGCAGCAAGGACGTGGATGCAATTGGGGTGAAAGGGAGGCCTCAGCGTGAGCCGAGGGAAGTCGGGACTGGAGCCGGATATGGAGTACACCCGGCCTGCAAAACGCGGACAGATAGAGTCCTTGCCACGGTGCGTTGGAGCAGACACCTGCACTAGGTCATTCCCTAAGTAGAGAGAAGTGTTGATGGTAGCCTGCGTAGCCGCCTCTCGTGTACGAGTGCGGGAGAGGAGCTCGGCGTATTTGGCAGGGTTGTAGTTCCTACCGTTAATGGTAATGAGCTGCCCGTTCTTCAAGCGCTCCTGTAGCTTCTTGAGAACACGGTTCGTGGACACCTGCTCGGACACACCCTCAATGATCCCCTCAGCCACCACCCTAGTAAGCTCCGTATCCATAAGCACCTGCTGCTGCGTAGCCCGGATGAAGCGGTGGGCTGTACTCTTCATAGAGCCGTTGGCGATAAGGAGGTCTTGCGTCATCTGTGCAGCCAGCACGGAGACGGTCTGCGTGTTGATCTGGGTGAAGTAGACAGCCTTTGCGTCGAGCGCCTCGCTAGCCTGCGTCACTGCGGCAACATAAGCAGACCCCACCGTAGCGCGAGCAACACTGTGCGCACGACGATCAAGTACTTTGATCTGGTTGTCTACTTGTTTCAAGAGGGACTCGATCCTCCACCGCTTCTTGTCGGTGAGAGAGGGGTCGTGGAGCTGGCGGAGCAGACGCAGCTCGGCGTTCTCGTACAGGCTAATGAGCACACCAATCTGTAGCTCGATGTAAGCATCCGCTGTTGCCTTGTCCTGTTTGAGCGCGCGTGGAATCGCCACATCATCTACCCCTACTCGAGCTCTTCCTCTTCATCCCGCTCCAGTTCGGAGATACGGAAGGAACGGTTGCCGTAATCCGTGAGCAGTCCAAGCGCCGTAGCGGCCAGAGGTATGCTGCCTCTGAATGCAGGGTCGTACGTCTCGTGGACGATGCCCGCCTTGGTCACACCCTGGGCGATGAGGCCCCCCCGTCCCAAGGAGTCGGCCCCGTGTATCACTAGGAATAAAGCCTGCTCACAGACAGCGTCCTTCATAACCTGCACGGCTGTGGTGGGCAGATACGGGAGCTTATCGGAGTTCTCAATCTGCGACTGGGCAGTAGTGAGGGCAGCCAGTTTATCCACACCGGATACCCAATGGTCAGACGCCCCAAACCGGGTCGCGAAATAGGTATCCGCCTGCGCTTCTGTCAACCAAAGGGCACTCATGTCTTTCCTCCCGGAGAGAATAGCACGTTCACGAACTTGCGCTCGTCCTTCTCCTCTAACAGCGGCACGGTGCCGCATACTTTGTAGCCCGCGGACTCCATGAGCACAAACAGTTCAAGGGGGCTTTCTCCAGCAGCACGTAGACCGTAAGGCCAGTACTCTATGAGAACGCGGAGTCCACGTGGGCAGTTGAGCTTCAAGAGCTCCAGCATACCCTTGACCACACGTATCTCCCAGCCCTGCACATCTACCTTGATTAGGTCTACGGGAGTACGCGAGTGTAGTTTGTCCAAGGGCATACAGAGAACAGGTTGTTTTTCCATGTGTCCAGCACAGGGAAACATCCTACCATCACCACTATTGGTGGGCGAGATGTGCAGCTCCCCTTCGCCCTCTGCATCGGACAGAGCAACCTGGACAAGTGTGACGCTCACAGCTTTGTTGAGCAGGACGTTGTTTCGCAGTATTGTAAAGTTACGCTCGAAGGGCTCGAACGCCATCACCTTCCCTTTATCCCCGACAAGCCTCGAACCGGCTACAGTGAAGTAACCAATATGCGCGCCAACATCAAAGAAGGTGCTCCCCTCCTTGAGGTACTTCTTCAGCACCTTCATGGTCGCAGGCTCGTACGACCCACGGTTCTTTAGAGCACGGGACACAGCTCTGTCCGTAGGATCGACGTAGAGGGGGAATCCTTCAAGAGTGTTAATTGGCTTCGTGGGCACGACTCAATCCTTTCGGCTTTTCCTGTACGGCTAGGGCGTCTAGCAACGCGTCCAACTTCTCATCCATTTTCAACATTTGCTGCATCTGAACCTCAAGGGTGGTTATCCTATTCTCCGCTGCGCTGGCATGGTTCCACAGCATGACGACAATGACCCCTACGATGCCTAGTGTCCACAGGATATGCCGTAGGTGCTTGTTGTCACACTCTCTTGCCGTCACGGGTCCGTTCTTGTCAGCCTTAACCATCACTTTTCTCCTTGCAGGCCACTGCATACCAGAACTTCCCTATGGAGTGAATCTCATGCTCCACCTCTCTGAAGAGGGTACTAAGCATCTGGGATGTATAGACACGAAGATGCCCAGGGTCAACCACATGGATGTTGGGGGTAGTGATGACCAGTGTGTCCAACGTGATAGCCAGGAGAGCGTCCACGAGACCCTGATCGTCCTCGACGTGCTCTATGACTTCACTGCACACCACCCCTGTGAACATACCCAGACTGGGCAGCTCGGCGAAGGTAGGTACATAGCGGAACAGGTAACGAATGTCTTCACTCGGATTAACAGACACCCCCTGGCGCATCTGCCTAAAGTCCTTACGTGCATTGGCTACTGCCGTCCTAGAGAAATCCATACCCTCCCAGCGCCCACGTCCTCCATCTGCATTATGGTTGGCTAGTAGGTGGTGTGTGGAATGGCCTGTAGCGCACCCCACGTCCAGGAACACCCCCTCCTTGGGAAGGAAGGACACACAATCCTTGAAGCGTTTCTGGTGCTTCTCACTGAGCAGGTTCTTCCACACCTGTTTGGGAATCCAGTGCTTGACGATGTACTCCTCAGCATTCATACTGACTCCCCTCCTTCTTTGATCGAGGTACTTGACACACCATCCGTACGGGGCAGGCGAATAACTCTTCGTCCGGTCTCCCGCATCCAAGCCTCCACGGCGAGGTGTCTGTCCTTTGTGTGCGACGGGCCGAACACCAGAACGCCCGCGTCAATAGCCTCGGCGTGGCTCTTGTAATCGTAGTTGTAGTAGGGGAGTGCAAAATCGACAACCTCCAGCGCCTCCAGCATTCTAATCCTGTCCACAAGCGGGACTGAAGGGGCCTTCCCTTTCTCCTCCTCCACAGAATCGTCACTCTGCACACCAACCACTAGTATGTCCCCGTAGGCCTTGGCGCGGTTGAGGATATTCAGGTGCCCAACGTGCAGTACATCCCAGCAACCTGGAATATAAACCAGTAGGCGGCGTCTCTCAAGTTGCAAAGTCATAGCTTGTAGGCTCCAATCACGCGCCTCTTGCTTTTGTCTTCCACGTCGATACGCTCAAGGTGGCACATCTCGAACGCTCTATTGAGCGCAGTCGGGTCCAGCCTTGCATCGTCCGTCAGCACAAGACGCTTCACACCAAACGCGCGCTGGTAGTTGCGAATGAACTCAACATAGTATTTAGGCTGGATACACGTTCTGAGAATCCCGCCCATGAACAGTACGTCGAAGTCTCCCTCACTGAACCAGTGGAAGTTCTCAAAGCGGCCCTGGTGAAACCTCACCGTCTTGCTAGATAGAGGGCGTGCAGTCTTCAGAGCCGTAGGGCTACCTTCTACTCCAAGGTAACTGCACCCGTCCGGCAGAAGAGGAACAAGCGTACCTGGGCCACATCCTACGTCCAGCACACGAGACCCCTGCGGGATCAACTTGGCAGCCCTCCTGACGACGTTCTCGATGTACTCGTAGGACAGTAGATAGGAGTAATAACCATCTTGTTTCCAGATGTTTGCCAAGTGCTCCTCACTGTGGTTACGGGTCATCATACCCTGACCGGGCACGTACCCCCACACACGGCAGCGGCTCTTGTAGTCCTTCGGATTTGGGACACGCCAGTCCTTCCCGTAATTCAATACGAGATACTTCTCCACTGGGGTGGGCACATGGAATACACGACCCCTAAAGTTCACACGCTCCGTGTACTGGTACATGGAGTCTGGGAGCACAAGGCTATAGTTCTGGAAGGTAGAGGTGCAGAAACGGTTGAGGCCATCCTTCATCATACCGATTACGTCCAAGTGGTCGGAGCCTGCACGTACTTGGACAACACGAGTCTGGTTGAACGGCGCACTGATAGTGCGTACACGGAACCCACGCTTCGTGAGGTCTGCGGCTATGTTGGGCCAGAAGGCCTGTACCTCTTCCTGCCGCACAGCCAAGTCCACATCCTTGTCCCACTTGATGAAGTCTTTTTCGCGCACGGCCCCTAGAGCAGTACCGCACTGTAGGAAAGGCGGTACGCCGTAAGACTCCAGCACCTCCGTCGTCTCGAATAGGAGTTTCTCAGCAACGTCAAAGTCCATTAGTCACCTCTCGTAATCCCCAGTCAGGGATGCGTAGAGCATACGCTCATCTTCAGGGTCTCTTTCAGGATGGAGCACACCCCTCTCCCAGTGCTTCTGGTAATAAGCCTGCCTGAACCGCTCCGCCTCCTTGTTGTGGAACAGGCAGTCCGCGTCGTTGCAGGTGGACAGGTTCGTGTAGAGGCGCTCGTGGATAGGGGACACCCACTTAGGCGTGTCGGGCCTACCCTCAAGGCACCAGAACAGATCGTTGATCGGGTTCTCCATCCCCCGCATGTCGAAGACGAGGTCTTCTCGGGCGCAGCAGTAGGTGACTCCGATGAAGGACACACGGGTGGGCTCCTTGACTGCGCGGGCGGCGTAGAAAGTGGTGTCCTGTTTGTAGTGGGGGCCGTTGAACACGCGGCCAATCAGCCCCACCATGCCGCCCAGCTTCTCCTGTGCGTTCACTAGAGTCTTAGCAAGACGCCTACGCGGCATGAGATCATCATCGGACTGGATGACAATATCCCCCTTGGTGAGTAGAGCCATCGCGTGGCGTGTCCTGTTACCCAAGTCTTTAGAGAAGCGGATGATAACGGTGCGCGGGTCTATCCGTTGCCGAACTGTTGGCGGCAGACCCGTGTCCGTGCAGTCGCACAGGAACACCTCGTCTACGTCGTCCACGGTGTGATGCCACCACGCATTGACAATGTCGGCTATCGTCGTCAGGCGACGGTACACTACTAGGCACACGCTGATCTTTTTTCCGTTTATCATAAGGCTACCCCAAACTCTTCTAGAATTCTGCCCATGTCTGCCGCGTTGTTAGTGAGCACGGCGTCCTTCTCCTCCCATGGGTCTTTGCCTGTCAACAGGCTTATATCCTCCGGTGTGAACTCCTTGAAGTGACGACTACGGCGGATATCGGAGATGTTCTCTTCGTGCTTCACAACGCACACTCTATGCATAGGCAGCTCTACAGTGTCTGGCAAGCGTGCTCCACTCCGCCCGTGGATAACGTAGTTAGCCTGCACCAAACTTTCCCAGTGTGCATAGATGGACTTCGGCAGTACATGCACGAAGAAGGGTGGGGCCTTCCTGTAGTGAAAGCCAATAAGATTATTATTTCTGTCCCAGCGCAGGTTCCGGCGGAACACAAGCACCTCACGCCTACGGGTTAAACGCAAGCTGTCTCGTACATCCACTATAGCCAACTTGTGTAACAGGTCGTCGGAGTCGAGGCGCAGGATAGCCACGTAGTCGAACTTCTGGGAGGGCAGCGTCTCTGTGAAATACTGGCGTCCATTGTCCCAGACAGGGGTACACCGTGGATTCCAGTTGTAGCTGCGCGTCGTTACGGCGTTGCGCATACCACACAGCACGAGAATGTCGAAGGCCTCGTCCGTCTGGTTCAGGAGACTCTTTAGAGTCGTCTCGTGGAACAGGGCAAGTCTGTTCTTCACCCAATCGGTAGTGAGACGCAGAGAGGCCCTGTCGAAGTCGAGATGGATTTTGACAACGAGTTTTACGAGAGGAGTCACGCCATCACCCCCTTAGTAATACCAGGCAGCACCGCCTCAAGCATTGCTAGCTGTTGCTCCTCTGTCTCCGCATCCCCCCACAGGAGCCCCTTAGCCACACGCGCGCGGCGGAGGGTCTGGTCGGCAAGGATGTGCTGACGGGCGTCCTTGTGCGTCTGATCCACCAAGTCCTTATGCTTACCCGGATGGTAATGCTTCACATAGGGCTCGACCGTATGGTAGAACTTGCCCAGCTTCACGGCTAAGTCCCCTACCTCCTGAGCAGCGAAGTGCCAATACTCAGGATAGAAGATGAATCCTAGTGGGTAGCGCTCGTAGAACTTGCGGCCCATGAGGGCTACACCCGAGGGGTGGTGGTTGGGGTCTTGCTGCCGGAGGCCCATCACGCCGTCGTCGTCCGGGAAGTGAGCATTGAACTCCTCCAAGAGACCATCGAAGGTTCCAGGGGCGAACTCAATATCGTCTGTAGCGTAAAGGATACCGTTAACTGCCGTCCGCTTCTTAATTGTCTTATTTCGACAGCCAACCGCCCCCAAGTGCTCTCTCTCCAAAACAGATAAGAGCATTGCTCTAGACTTGTACAGCTTCTTGTGTATAACAGGATCGCCATCACAGACAACAATAGTCCTAATTTTCATGCTGTTCTGCGGTATAGTAGCAAGTGTTCTTTGCAGCTTGTCCCATCTATGGCGCGTAGGTATTACAATGTCAATGTGGTGCATGGCTACCCTCCTCCAGTAAAATCATGTCGTATCCCAGCTCTTCAAAGTCGTGCCGGTAGAAACGGTTCAACGCACGGAGTACGTCCGGTCGAATGTCTTCCTTCTCAATTTTCAGGATGGGCGGCGTCACCCTATCACTAGGAAGAAGATGAGGAAGGGGACGGGTGGTAAGACGTTGGACAGCCGCGTCGGACAGGAAGGGGAGAGTCAGGAGTTCCTGTGTAAGATTCTCTACCTTCAGCAGCTTGAAGCTCACGAGCCCAATAGTACGCAGCCTGTCCACCTGCGGGATGATGTAGATGGAGAGGTCGGCCTTGTCCATTGCCCAGAGCGCCCAGTCGTCGAAGTTGTCAGGAGCACCCGGTCCAAACTTATCCGCGAACTTGACACGGCTGTGTGCGCGCCAGATAGAGACTATGCGGTCGTAGGGGTTGCGCGTATTAGCGAAGAAGAAGAAGCCTTTGCGCTTGAACTTGGGAGGCAGGGTGTAGGTGTGGAATCCCTGCCAGCGCCTGCCGCCAAAGCAGGGCTCACAGAGGAGCTTGAACATGGTGTGGGTGTAGCACTTCGGGATGGACACGAAGACCCACTGACGGGGCATGTTGGCAATCATTCTGTAGCCCCCTCCGCAAGCATAACAGCAGAGATACTAGGCTTGTTGATCTGACGCACAGCGTTGAGCGTCTTGCGGCACTTACGGGACAGTTGTAGGTGCTCAATCACAGGCTCTCCTGCACCCGCCATACTATCGAATATTTGGCAGTATGTAGCCGGGAGCTCCCGGAACCGCAGCTTGCCACGCCACCCATTGTCTAGGACGGACTGGAGGTTGTGCTGCTCGAAGCGGGACTTGTCCTCCGTATCCGTATTGCAATTTATCCACTCGTCCACGAAGGCGCGGGTAGTCTCGTTGTCCTTGATGTAGATAGTGCCGCTCAGGAGTTCGGGACCGCGACCGGGACGGCGTCCGTAGTCGGCCCAGTTCACAATATGGATACCCAAGTCGAAGTCCGCGTCGTCGAGGAAGTCCGGGTAGCTCCACATGCGGGCGTCTATGTCCATCCAGAGTAGGGAGCGCCCAGGGTACTTCGCCATCATGCGGCGGATGAAGGAGGCCTTGTAGTAAGTATTGGCGTCCCAGGAGCCTAGGGAGTCGATCCCCTGCACGTCGCACTCCAGACCGAAGCGGCGGACAGAAGAGATGAAGCCGTCTACCTCCTCAAAGTAGGGGGTGTCGTGGGTGTAGTAGGAGACGACTACGGGGCGGTCTTTCTGTTTAATGGTAGAGAGGCTACCGAACTTGAAGGACTTAAGAGCACTATCCGGATTGAGATTGATGACCTCCGAGCGGTTGTTTATCTCGTCTGCAAAGCGCACAAAGTGAGGAAGGAACTTGGTACTGTAGACAGAACTCGCCTGAACAACGGGATGAGCAGCATGGAACCAATCTTGCAGACCGTCCTGTCCCCCCTTCATATCGTAACCGAGGAGGTAAATGGGGGAGGCCCCGAGATTTACAGCAAGGTTAAGAGCGCCAAACCCGGAGTTACAGCCTCCCCCCAGTCCGTCTTTCGTGGAAGCGGTGAAGACGGACGCGCCCGGACACTGGAGCGTATAGATATCGGGAGGGAAGGGCGCGTTGGCGGCATTCAACCAGAGCTTGATGCCTGGGTAGTTAAGGAAGCGGCTTCGTACAACCTCCCCGAATTTACTTTGCTCTATCCAAGTCCAAAAGCGCGCGTCCATCGAGAAGATGATGGTGGGGACGAAGTACTGGAAGGTACGGTTGATACCAATCGTCAACTCCCCCTTCAGCCTCGACCAGTCGAAGTCTTTAAGGCTAGGCCCTCCTCCTACACAGAAACAGCGGCGACCCTTCCAGATGTTATCGGGGAGGAGACGCAGAATCTCCTTGTTCTTTCTTTGGATTTCCCTGTGCTTGTTTTGGGACTGCGCAGGGGGACCGTCCAGCCCATGCAGATCGGCTGTCGAGATCATGTGCGCGTTATTGTTTATCAACCTTCGCGTCATTGGCTACCCTCTCCGCATCCGATAGAGTTGTAGGGATTTTGCCCCTACGCATCAGACCGTCCGTGGTAATGCTCTGTCTTGTCTTTTCTACCTTGGGCAGGAAGTCTGAAGTCTTCAGTACCCGTTTTCCCTTCTTGGCTTTCTTTCCCATGCGTCTATCTCCTTGGGACGAGGTAAAGTGAGGAGGGGCCATACTTGGGGGTAGCCACCCCAGACCCCTCCCCGTTTGCGCCGGAGGGCGCATTATAGGCTACGCAGTAGCACAACGCTGGAACTGGCGCACGTCGCCAATAACAGCTCCGAAACGGAACCAGCCAACAGCAATGTCCGAGTATGTGAGCGGATCGAACTGATCGAAAACCGTGAGGTTCATTCGAGTAGCCGAATGGGATTTGATCCCAGGAACGCAAACATAATAGGATGTAGCGCTAGCCAGACCCGTAGTGAATACGAGCTGCGTATTGTAAACGAGGCCACGCTCGGAAGCGCCCGCCAAACCGAGGTTCAGAAGGCCCTGAGCGCGCAACAGACGAGACTTGAGTTGGATGGGGGCAAGGATAACGAACGTAGTGCCGTTTCCAACGCCCATACCCAGATTGGCCAAGTCGAGAATGATGTTCTCGCAGGCTTGGTTGATCGTCTCGAAGTCGCGGATGGCAATGTAGTTCGGGTCGCCCGCAGCAAGAGCCGGTGGAATAGGAGCTTGCCAGGCAAGATTCTGCGCTACCCCAATTGTGTCGATGAGAGCGTAGTGGGTATTGGCAATGAACGCGCCTGATTTGTTAGCAAACGCGAATGCATTGTCCTCTACCTGCCAGTACTCTTTGTCGTCGAAAAGGGTGCGGTGCCAGCCTAGACCTCCAGAGTACATCTGGAAGGTAACGGTTTCTTCCTCTCCCGACATCTTGTAAACGTCCGCCGAGTGACCCGTAGGGGTCAGCTTGAAGGACAGACCGTCTTCAATAGTGCCGATTTTGTAACCGTTACGGTTAGAGCCAGTGAAGTCCAGAAACTTGAATACCGCGCGCCAGCCGTCGTCGAAGTCCGCTTGGAGGCGGTACTTCTCGATGACGGCAATAACACTCTGCGGAAAATCCGCAGTGGTGCCCAAGTGCTGTACTTGTGCAGCAACTTGCAGTGCAGCGCTTCTTCGATTGTCGAGGAAGTGCTGTAGAGCGCCGAATACCTGCTTCCGATGCTTCGGGTTATCCATGTCCACTTGGGACCAGTTGGTAACAATGTCACCTCTCATGGTATTACCTTTCGCTTAGTGAGGGCTTAGCCCAAGTCGAGGGCTCCGTCGAAAGCGACAAGAATCTCGGTCGCGCCTACAGCAGGCGCTTCGATCACGTAACCACACAGGGCAGAGCCGCTAGCGGTTCCCGTGAGTTGAGAATTTGCCGAATCGAAATAGACGGGGGTGCCAATAGCGTACTCGCCAGTGGCCGCCGCCTCACACGGTAGCAGGATTTTCGGAGCTCTGACAATTGCGCCACAAAGTAGGCCTTCAGCGATTTCGGGAGCGGTAGTGCCCCCTCCAAAGGTGTCAAGCGGAGGGACAACCACAACAACGAGGTCGCCCTGCGCAATCATCTGGCCGCCAACATACCCCCCAGACGGAACGGTCACTTTGATCGTGTCGCACCGGGCCAGGGAGGTTCTGAGTTTGAGACCTGTAATAGCCATAGCTTCGAGTCCTTAATTGAGTTTCTGTCTCCTTGTTTGGAGCGGGGGTCAGTTGCCAGCCGCCTCCGCAGCCTTGCCGCCAGGAATGAATGGATTCTTGTCCGGGTTGCTTTCGTCTGGGGAGGCGGATTGCTGGCTCCGGTTCTCCTCCTCGTTCTCTCCCGGTTTCTTCTCCTGGTTCACGTTCAGAAGTTTGGAAACGTCGTCGAGATCGCTCAACTGCTTATCTGTCCAAGCAACGAGGTCGGTCTTGAGACCGGCCTCGTCCTTCGCTTTGGAATTAAAGCTGTCGAAGTGTTTCTCGACATAACCCTTCTGTACGTCGGTAAGCTTTCGGTCGCCTATCAGGGTGTCTAGTGCAGGGCGGGCTTGTCCTTGTATCCCTTGGGCTGTAAGAGTCTCAATCTGTCCTTTGAGTTCCTTGACCTCGGTTTCCCGAGCTTTGCGGGCCTCCCCAAGACTCTCCTCGACACGTCTAGCGTGCTCGTATTCCGTTTGCTTGGAATCATGCACATGCTTTGCCACGACCGTATCCGCTACCAATACTTCCTTCGAGAACAGGTCCGAAGGAGAAAAGGCTCCCTCCTTGATTAACGCTTGTATTTCTTCGAGGGTCATTTTTTCATCTCCCATATGGGTAATTTTTTCTCTGAAGGCCTGAAAGGCCCCTAGTAAGGTTGCTCCGGGGAAGCCTGGAGTGTCCACCTGACTGGACGATAGGGCTATCCCGGTAATGTCATCTATACTTTTCAGACGAATAAGTTCATCTTCAGGATCGTCGGTTGCCGTTGTGTATGTAATGTTCGATTCAATAGAAGCAATATCGAAGGGCGTCTTGCTGTGTTCCTTGTTGATGTAGACAGCTGCAAGAGCATGGAGAACCCCATCAATGACTTTTGTAGTTTTTCCAACCACCTCCCCTATATAAGTACGCCCTTCATGGTCATTGTTCCTCCCATGCCTGTTGAACACCGCAGTGCCTATCCTGATCTTCTCCACAATCTTGGTAATAGCATCCCGGAAGTATTTGATGAACACCTTACCCTTACCGACTAAACCCCCTGTTGCCTCCCCTTCATGTCCTACAGAGAACACCTTAATCTCAGGCTCAGGGTCAGACCACTTGATTCTCTCTATGGCCTCCCTGTCCACAATCTTCTTCATCGCAGAATCGCTCAGGTGTTGCAACGACGCCGTAAGGCAGAAGTTTTGTACGGTGCCCGTTTTTGAAGCATGTTGCGCACGGCCTTGCGTGAGCGCCTTCTGACGGGCAGCCTCCCGCGAGGCTTTGTTGCCGGGCGCGTAGGCATAGCACCTCCCCTTGGTTCCCCACCGGAACCCTGGTTTGTCTCCGACTTGGCAGGACTGAACGGGCATTTTATCCAGACCCCTCTTTGTGTCTCGTGGGCACCATCTTAGCCAACCCATGCATAGACGATAGAACTTTTACATATCCTATATCATCGTCTATGTACACGTAGTCACCCTTCCTAGGGATATTACTGGTACGTACCTCCAAGGGAGCGCCGCGTGTATGCACTTGAACACAAGCAAGATTGATAATAACGAGATCACCTGCCGACACAGCCATCACGCCGTCTCCCTTCCGTCTGTCGGGAAGCCCCCAGCCGAGATGCCCGCAACTACCTCGACAGGGGGTTGCTCCCGCAATTTCTTGATGCGATCTAGCTCCGCTTCCACATCCACCTCCGGTATCTTGCTCAGGAGGGTCTCGTCGCTGATCTTGCCCTCCAAGTTGAGGGGCAGCCACACCTCCATGAGCTCCTTCAACTTTGTAAGGGAGACGGGCGGGATGGAGGCGGAGATAGACTCCACGTTCTTGAACCCCCCTGCCAGTTCTTCGTTTGCTAGCGTCAGCACCTTCTGGAAGAGTTCCTCGTAGAACCCCTGCCAGATCGCGCGATCCTTTGTGGTGGAGGCGTGAATCACCTCCATAAGATTTTCAGCCGTAGCGCGGCTGCTAAGAAGATCAGGAAGACCAAGAAACTGAACCGGTATGCCAGTGCCTCCTGAGATGATACGGGCATGGTTCACGATCTCGTCTTTGATCGAGGAGAGAGAACCAGGAGGCAGACCAACCAAGGAGTACTGGCCGGTCATAACGAGAATCTTGCCAATCTTCCAGTTCTTGTCCTGCATCCAACTCCATGTATCGTCTACTTCGGCCTTCGTCTCACAGTGGACAACAGGGGTGGGGGTATGGAGGTTGTTAATCGTTCGCCAGTCGCGTAGGGCCCGGTCGAGGTCTTCTAGGCTGGGGAGGACGGCAGCTACCTTGCTCTTGGGGTCGTTCACATTCTTGATGCGACCACCAAAGCGCTTCCAGACAAGATTCTCCTCCGGGATGATAACATTCACGCCCCTCTTGTCTTTGTAGATTGCCTTCAGGGCACGGGTGAAGTCTTTCGTGGAAGTGATGATCCTGTACTTCTTCTCGGTCCAGGCAAGATGGTTGGCACGAATCTTGCCCCCGCCCGAAGCCGAGGTGCCGTCCGTCGTGTCCACCGATAATTCGCAGAGGAGCTTCCCCTCGATTTCGGCGTCCACGCACCAGTCCTGGGGCAGCTCTTCGTCGAGGTCATTGTACTGCATGAAGGATTTGATGAAGGCAATCTCGCGCTGCATAGTGCTCGGGTCAACCCCCTCGGCTACAGAGGGCTTCACGCCCATACCCAAAATGAAGGAGCAGCGGAGATCGACGACGTTGCGGACCTGTTGAGTACCCCAGTCGCCCGTGCCTTCATAGGCGGCGGCTAGAGCCTCTGTGGCAGCAGAGTAGGTGGGGTAGGGGTTGCCATTGTAGGAGGTAGCTTGGGGGCTGTGGGTGCCAGTGAGGGCGTCGAAGGAGTGCTGGAGGGTGGCTACTCTTTCCTCAACCAGCACCGTCTGTTCACGCAATTCAGCAGCACTACGGTTGTGGCTCTCTACCGCATCTTTGTAGGTGGAGTATAAAGGAACTCGCACAGCCAGACCCCCATTCCTCGCCTTCGAGGAACAGGGCTACCACAAAAGTGTCTCACTTGTCAAGGTAAAAGAGACATGTCTCGTTAAGGAAATGAGACAGTCAGCGCACCCCCGCACCGGTCGGGGACACATCGATCCCACCCGCGATGGAGGCTTTCCCGGACGTGTAGTAGGTCAAGGCGCAGGCATCTCCCTTGTCTGTGGAGCGCCCTAGTATCTTCTTGATCTCGGACTTCTTGGGGCGCAGGAGGAGCTTACCGGAGCTATGGGGCTCGTAGGTGAGGATGGCTAGGTCCTCTTCCAGTTCCGCGTCCGGGGGGAGGGCAAGGTTGATGCCCATCTGGGGGTCGAGGGCGTCACGGAGCGCCCAGTAGCAATAGGCGCGCATGTTGAAGAACATGTGCTCACCCGTAACGTCGGTCTTCTTGCCGCCCTTCTCGGAGAACTTGGCGGAGACTATGCCTTGGACACCCATCTCGCGCAGGCGTGAGTAGACGCCCCCTCCTTCTCCAATAGTGTCTATGTTGGCCGTGTCGCCCGCCTCGCGGAGGAGGTTTTTCACGTAGCCCGCCAGACCCATGTGGATCGTCTCGGGGGAGAAGTGGGGGATGAGAAGTTCTGTAATGACATTGTCGTAGCGAGGGGCGATCACGTTCAGGTTGTTACCCATGCCCGCCACGTCCACACCGTACAGACAGGCTTGGTGGGTGAACTGTTTTTTGTTCTGCCCGGCTCTCCAGCGGTCGAAGGCGGCGTGAATCCAGCGGCGGGGGATGAGGGTCTCAGAGGCTTCAAGGGGAGGGATACCTAGGATGCGAACGCGACCGCGTCTTTGAGGGCGATACCATTTCCCCTCCCACTTGAAGTCGGCGAAGTCAGGGTCTACCTCTGCTTCGGTTATTGGAGTCACCCACCCCTTTTTGTGGACAATTTTATCATTAACCCAATTCCAATCTACCTGCCCGGGTATGAGGTTCTTGTTCTTGATAAAGCGCATCTGGTGTGCTCGGACATTAACACTATCGAGTGCAGAGAGCTCGAACGCCTTGAAGCCGGAACTGGGCTGGGAGGCATCGTAGGCTACTCCAGAGTTGTAGTGCGGGTTGTAGACGTAGAGGACGCGGGAGTTGCCAGTGAGGATGCCATCAATAGCCTCCTCTGTCCACTCCTCCATGGCGGAGGCCTCCGTGAACACCACTAGGAGGTACGGAGCATGGTAGCCTGACCAGTCCTCCATCCGCTTATCCCCCGCCTTAAAGGCCTCCAAGAACCAGTTGGGGCGGGGGAGTTTTATCTTAGAGGAGGTGACTTCACCCCCAAGTCCGGGGTGCCCTTGGGAGGCAAGGTAGGCATTGGCCTGCGCATGAATCTCAGCGATCTCCGTCATCTCGATGGCTAGTACTTGCCGCTCGGTGGGGCCAGTCTCAATTACCTTAGCGGATTCCCATTTGCCCTGTTCGTTGATTCTGGGCGACAAGTAGAGAAAGCAAAGTGAGATAACCGCCGCAACGAAATCTTTTCCTCGGGCATTGCATGAGGCCACAACAGTTTTTGGATTACACTGCACCGAGCGAACGATTGCCCGTTGATCTCTATCGAGCCGCACACGCAGGATATCGCGGGAGAAGGCAACCCAGTCGTCCCGGTAGTAGGTGAGGACATCGGCTTCTTTGGCAGGGTTGGGCTTAGGGGGGCGGCCCATTCTTCGTTTTCTTTTGGGGGTAGTGGCTTCACGGAGTCTGCGCTCCTCTCGCACCTTCTTGCGGATTTGGCGGACGGTGAGGTGGGCTGGGTTTTCAATCGTCTTGGTGGACACTACGCACCACCCCCAAGCCTCTTGAGCATCTCTGCCCGCTCTGCCTCCGACTTCCTTCTCCATTCCCGCAGAAGGAGAGGCTTGTCGAGCCGCTGGTCGCACAGCCAGCAGACCACAGGGTCTTCGTCGCCCGTCAGGTCGAACAGGTCTTTGAGGGACACCATGCTGTCGCGCTGCACGTCCCTCCTACAGACAGGGCAGCGGCGCAGGTTAGAGAGGTAGAGGGGCATCGGTGGCTTCCTCTCTCACAAACTGTAGAGTCAAACAAGACGGGTCTTCACGGAACAGGTCTGTGTAGACATCGTGCATAGCCGCAACTCGAATACTATCAAACACGACTGCCTTCGACACACGCGCTGCACAGATAGACAGTGCACCCAGAGCGCCCAACGCAAACTGGGAACCTGATCCTATAGCGTAGAAGGAAGAGAAAAGAGTGTGAACACCCCCACAGGAGTCGATGCAGTGAATGGCATTGGTGGTAACTACCAACAACTCCCCTTGGATGTCAGGAAGGTTTTGTGTGTCCCCTTGGCGCAGCAGACGCGGAGGCAGTGCCTCGAAGAAGAGCAACGTGATCGCCTCAACAGCCCCCCTCTCAGTCTTCGGAGTAGTGGGGGGGATTACCTCCTTTACAGCTTCCATCAGGAAAGGCATATACGCAGCGCTTCCAGATACGCCAAGCAGACACCAAGGAGTCTCCGCTATCTTACTGTCGTGGAACACACACAGGACCTCGTTTCCTGCCGTGTATGCCTTGTCCGAACAGATTAGGGCACTACCGTCTCCGAGATGCGCTCCTATAATCGTAGTCATGTCTCGTTACTTCCTTTCTCTACAGGCACCGACCACAGCCTATCGTGCTTGCAGGTAGGGCAGGTCTTGTAGACGGCCTGCACTTTTCACAGCCACACTCACCCCTACACCGTATCGTACAGGCTAAAATGCAAGTACAGACCAGTCCACCCCGTTTGTACTCCACCCATTTTCGCTCTTCACTGCTCCACCCTGCCTGTTCATCCCACCCCTGCACGATCATTCTTCTTCCTCCGGGCTTTGCGTCGTGAGCAGTACAGCTGGGCACGTACGTTCGGCGATCTTGCGCTCTAGCACCCTTCCGTAGCCAATGTCAGGAACGTAGACAAGCTGCCCAGGCAGAGGCAGCGTAGTAGATTCACGACTCTCCAAGGGATTATACAACATCTCCACTTCCATTTGGATAACCACACGTGTGCCTTTCATTCCTCTTCCTCCACTTCCTCGGATTCAACATCCACAATATCATCTTCCGGCCCCTCCAACTGCTTCTGCGCAGCGGCGATGCAGGGGACGGTGGACACCAGTTCGGCTAGGGTTTTGGCCGTCGAGACGATAGCGCTTACTTGCAGGGAGGGCTCCCGCCAGCGCTCGGGGTTACGGTTGCCCAGGATGTACTTCGCAGCGCCCACGTCGGGCAGTATGGTGCTTCTCTTGACGCGCTCCAGCCGGAGCACCCCCTCGTCGTCCCTCTCGTATGTGCGCTCAATACTCTCAGAGCCAACGGCCCGGTCGTATAGAGCATTCTCGACCATCCTATTAGCCACCTTGCGCGAGCGGCGGAAGAGGCGGGCGAAGTCCTTGTTCTTGGCGCGCCAGTAGCGGAGGGTGAGGACGGAGATGCCCAGGAGTTCGGCCACTCGGTAGTTCGGGGTGCCCATGTGGAGCCACTTGCGGATTTCGTCTAGTCGCGGGGCGATGTGGGTATCGTAGAGGGTGATGCCTGCCTTGCGGGAGCGGGGGAGGGCTTCTTCCTCGGCGTCGAGGAGGGCCTGGAGGGAGGAGGCCATGAGGTCTTCGGCGGACTCGGGGTCGGGGGGTGTGGGGGAGTCAGACACTATCTGTCTCCTCCCACCGCCACGCAGACAGAACCCTACGCACTTCTTCCCAGACTACACCCTCCAAACCTCGCGTCTCCCTTGCCCGCACAGCCAATGCAGTCAAGTAGTAGTACAGGTAAGCCTTCGTAGTACGCTCCTCCCGTAGCACAGGAAACTCTAGGCCAGCAAAGTAAATTCGGTTTTGTAGGAGCACAGGGGAGTCAGACACTACACACTGCCTCCCCCACTCTTCGCCGCTGCAAGGTTCTTCTGCGCTACCAGAGTATCCCTCTTGCAGTTCGCCAATACGATCCTGCATTGCACCAAGTAAGCCCTCCAGGACGCCCTAGGGGTGTCGTACACAGCGCAGCGCATACGCCTTTCCTTGCCCCACCTCGTAACAACAGTCACCGTCTGGGGCGTACGGTGCAGCACAGACAATTCAGGCGGACGCAGAACGTCCTCCTTGTTGTCGCTCGAAACGCGCCCCCAGCAGGTTCCTATCACGGGGGGCTCAGGGTCGTGCTTCTTACAGAACTTCCCCGCTTTCCGCTCAACAGTGTGTTTATGATAGCACTGCCCAAAGTGGCCGAACTCGGCGTAGACAGAAGCGTTGCACCTAGCTGGGTCGAATCGTCCATCCTTCTTGTTTACGGTACGTACCATTTGGCTACCCTTCCTTCCCTGCTGCCTTTGCCAGAGCAGCAGTCACAATCTCCGGGAACATCTCCTGTATGAAACACACCACGGACACCATCTCGGGTCCTCCTAGTGCGAACACCTTTTCCATCCCTCGCCGGAACACCACATGAGTGCCCCTTTCGCTCAGCACAATGCGACTCTCTCCCACCAGTTGCCGGAAGGGCATGAAGCCCTTCAATGCTCTCTCGATATCCTTTGCAATCATTTGGCTACCCTTCCTTTCAGGCGTACAGCCCTACCACAGATTGGGGTCGTTTGTCAAGAGAAAGCGAGACCCCCGTCAGGCGGATAGCGATGACGGGGGCTCTTTACCACAAGAAAGAAGTGTGACGCCGGATATCCTCCGACCGTTCAAGGGGACAGGCTACCACAGACGGGGTGGGGCTGTCAAGAGGCTTCTTCGCTCAGCTCAGCACCTTAATCGTCCTCAACACTCTCGCGCTCCGATATCCCTTACCGTACAACTGCTTCCACGTACGTCCAAGTAAGCGCACACAGTAGCCCAGAGCGTTCGCCCGAAAGTGCTTCACGCTCCCAAGCATCGTGAACCCATCGGGGCCACGCACCGCCCACAACTTCTCACACGCATACCCGTTGTCCGTGTACACTGCGTTATAACCTTCCATTACTGTTCTCCCTCCGGTCTAAGATTGAGCCCCACCAGCGCCAGGAGGCAGCCAGTGGGGCTCATGCGATGGAGAGTGGGTTTGCATGGGCTCCCCTTCTCCAGATGTCCATAAGGCCGCTCAGTCCTCCTTCTCCTTGAGGTATCTCTCGCTCTTTCTCACCCGCTTAATGCGGCTTTGTAGAACCCTCTATAGTTGCGCCACAGAGGATGCATGTCGTCTACATCCCTCAGCCTGTCCTGGAGGAAACGCAAAACGTCCCTTACAAGGAAAAAGACAACCCCTCCTTCTTCTCTAGGGGCCCTCCTCCACTTCTTGAAGGGGGACACCCCACACAGCCTCCAGGCGTATATTCGGTCTACAGGAACATCCAAAACCCCCGCCACCTGCTGTAGAGACACCTCTCTACGGCTCCTGTAGGCCTGGAGACGCCGCAGAGCCACAGCAGCCCTTCTACTACGCTCCGCTCCCCGGCACCCCCCACAGACGAACACCTGCACAGTATTGCCGTAATAGACAGGGAACGGAAGGGAGACATCCCCACAGACTTCACAGGATACCATGGGCAAATCCTCCTCTTCACAACAGTCCTCCCCCCTACGCACAACAGCTTCCCGCAGCACCCCTGCATCCACTATGTAGGTCGGCCACTCAGGGGTTTCCGGGAACGAGAAAAAGTGCTCCCCTGGGAACCTCTCATCCCCAATGTTTCTGTGGTACGCCTCCATCTCTCTACCTCCAAGGCAGAGCCTACCACACTAACACTAGCATTGTCAAGAACATTCTCCCCCTCCCCTCTAGTACTAGTACTAGTCAGCTGCCAACAGCCTATATACTAGACAGCAAGATTCGTGCCAATTTTGGGGAGGGGCGAAGGAAAAGCGAAGATTAGGACGATCTGCTAACCAATTGGTTATTATAGTAAGGAAAAAATAAATTGGCGGAAATTTCACAGAAGTTAGGTGTGAGCCTCTACTAACCAATAGGTTACTGTATATAGTAAAAAATTGGCCAAAAATGAGATAAGTTACCCATGAGCCTCATGTGGAGATATACCCCCCCACGTTCCGAGTTTTTAACCAAACTGTTATTACCTAACTAGTTAGTAAGGAGCCTACAACTACCTGGCTACCGTCCTGGCCTAACCTATTGGTTAGTATTAACATTAACACTAATGTTAGTGTTACCTATCTAGTAGTTAAGGTGACTACAAGTGTAGGCGGTTGATTACATGGTGGGGACGAGGAGAACACGGTCTATTCCCCGTTTTGGCCGATCCGCCCAATGATAGGACTAGTACTAGTAGGGGATTGTGGTTGACAAAGAGGCTGGAGTGTGGTATAGTGGAGGTGGATTCGGAGGGGGAAGGGCAGCTTTCTAGGAGCTAGAGAGGGATAATGCACAGGTTGCTGCACTTAGTAGAACCAAGAGTGGGATTTGACCATATAGGTTTTGTTTGAACGTGCAGGGTTGGCTCTATTGGGGTTACGGGGAGTATACAGTATTAGTAAGGGGAGAATGGCTCGATTCTTGCTGGTACAGCTCCCAAAGTGGGGCAGAGAGGACACTGTGACAGGGAAAGTGTGACGTTTTTGGGACTGGCGCGCCCCTGGAAAGAAGCGTGCCAAGTGGGCAAGAGCAAGGATAGCAAGAAAACACTCTATATGAAGGGCTTGGCCTGCTTATTGCATGTACGCGATAATGTGGCCGGTGTCTATACCGGTGGAACCGCTAAGAGGAAAAGGAGTAAGGCCATGAACGTAATCGGTGCACAACAACTAGCGGTATCGGCAAGCCCCGAAAGTGCACACTGGAACATCGAGGCGGGAACGTCTATATTCTCCGTCTCTCTGGACCGGTTGCGTAGGAAGTGGACAATCGAGGAGATAGACTGGAATGAGGAAACGGAAGAATGGGAAGCGGTCCGCACACTAAACGCGTGTGAGAGAAACGCTTTCCGTCGTGAACATGGACCGCTATACGTCTAAAGCCCATACAGGCGAACCTACCAAGGAAAGGAGAAAGGCCATGCTAGGAAAAGCGCATTTCATTAAGGACATGGAGGGTATGAGAGGTAAGGCGTCGGTATACAGGTTAGACCCTCCTCTCGTAGAGGAAGATTGGGAAGAGAAGGAGAAGGGGGCGCAGTTCGTTGTTGTAAGTGCCTTCGATGTTCCTTTTTCAGGACCGGAAACATACATCTTCCAGGCGGATGAGGATGGGGAAATCCTAAACTGGTCGGAGATGGGGGGGAGTTTCAAGGGCGGCCTCTCTCATGTAGACGCCTTGGAAGGGGCGGGATATACAATATGCGAAGAAACCGCCTGTAGCACGGAAACCGGTTCCTAAAGCGCGCATAGGGCGAAAGGGTACTGAGGGACCTTTTCGCTCCTTGCGGGCGGTAGGAGCGCCCAGAATCCCAAGAGAGGAGAATGAAATCATGGCACACGCCATTAAAATCGACTTAGAAGATATTTTCGGCCCAGCGATCGACATCTACACGCGAGCGCAAGCAATCGAGGACGCCGTTCTCGTCGACGTGTCCGAAAAGGCGGCAGAGGCGGGCTTTAAGGTTCCCGTGGCGCTCACGCGAGCGCTCTGGGATATTATCGACCGCCACCAAGAGGATCAAGACACGATGGGGCATTTGTGGGATGTGCTTTGGATGGCGTCCTTGGCCGCGCGGCGTGGAGGAAGTGACCCGATTCTTTTCCAGTTGCTTCTCCGGCATGGAAGAAAGCAAAGAGCGACTCTCAAAATGCACAGCGGCCCCGGCGACGAGGCTGAGCACGTTATCACGATCATGTTGCCAGAAGAGGATTGACCCGATGAGGATCAAGGAAATCATAGAACAATCGCGTCGCGACTTTACAGCGCTTTACGAGTGCGAGCATTGCGGCGATGAGCATGAGGGTCCAGGATACGACGACGCCAATTTTCATCAGAATGTCATTCCGGATATGGTCTGCAAGGCTTGTGGGAAAAAGGCCAGTAGCAATTATCGACCGTTGGCAACCAAATATCCCGCAGGGCAGGAAGTCTAAGCGAAAATGCGGACCTCCCCGATTTGACAGGCCCGAAAAGCCGGGGTACAATGGAGACGGAAAAGGAGACAAGGCCATGCCTTTCATGGAGAAGCAAATCATCGAAAGCGGGTATGTGGAGTGTGAGACTTCGGAAGGAACGGAGATTGTTCCCTTGGACCTTGTAGGGGGCGATCCCTCGATTGACTCACTTGCGGATTTCGTGAGCGGGGAGATTTCGGAATTCACGGTCCACGAAAAAGGGTTTCTGTCCAGGTTGAGCGCGCCGGGATATATGGATTGTACGGAGTGGAGCGCTCACGAAACCGAAAAAGAAGCGGAAGAGTCTCTCGCCGAAATGTACGACGACGATTGACTATTGCTAGTCAAGCCAAAGAAGGAAGGGAGCAAAGGCCATGGCACAGTTCAGAGCAACAATCCAAGGAAGAGGAGGGGAAGTCTCAAGGCTCGGGCACAAGAAAACCGGCATAGCGGTGGTAGTGAACGGTTGGGATTCTGGCATCCTGGTTGAGGCAGCATTCGACAAGGTGCTTGACAGAGACGTGTTTCAGATCTTCGCCACGTCGGGCTCGAAGCGAACCGCCCTCGATAAGCCTATCGGCCACGTCGTAGGAAGGCAATTCTTCCCGGCGGAGTAACCTGTCGAGCTAAGGCGCAGGGGCTTGCCGGTCCTTGCGTCCTGTCGCGGTAGGGTACGCCAAACCAGAGGAAAGGGGAAAGGCTATGGACTTCGCTACGGCGGAAAAGGAATTGAAAAGGACAGGCGTAAGCAAAGCAAGCCACGAAGCGTTCGCGGCGTCCTTGACACGCCTTCTGGCGCAGCTCTCCGGGCTGAAGTCTACAGGTGGCCCCAGACAAAGACACCTAAAAAGAATCTACTCCCACCTAGTGAGTGTAGGAGAGGGAGAGAGTCTCCGGCACGAGGTAAAACGGTTATCGTCCTTGCCTCTGGAAGTTTGCTCCATCGCTTTCGGGGATTGACAAGAACCTAACAAACCAGGAAGGGAGAAACCAACGACCCAACCATTATGTCTCACTGTCTCACTTACTAATGAGACATGTCTCGCTAAGTGTGACATTCTGACACACCCCTGTGTGCAAAAGTTTAGACACATGCAAATGGGCCGGGGTTTTTCCACGGGCCGGGATGGGCCGCAATTTTCTGGGCCGGGTGAAAACAGGCCGGGATATTTTCCGGAGAAGTACGGGCCGCGAAAATCCGTGAGTGATTGCGGGCCGGGGAAGTTTTAGGAAAAGGAGAAGGTCATGTTAAGAACACAAGGGGAGAAGGACCAAGAGTTCGACCGCATGATGATGCAGTTGTCTGAGTGGTCGAGGCTGTTCAAAGTAATAGTGGCGGAGCATCTGCGTAGGATGGGTGCGTCGGATAGCTGTTGTGAAGAGCAGGCCCAGCTACTGTTCAAGCAGATGTGGGCTACTGTCCAATCCGCGGGCAGGGGGGTAGGTCTGCGCTTAAAGGTTTTAGGGGTTTTGGAAAAACCGGCCTTGCCAAAGGAGTAAGCAAAGCAGGCAGGGTAATTTTGGAAAGAGAGGGGAAGGCCATGTGTACAACGGACGTGAGATCGTTCGCCAGTATTGTGCAAGAGCTTGGAGAAATAGCTGCCTGTAGACAGGGACGATTGGCTTTATACGAAGCTGTCGTGAAGCTCTTCAACGAGAACGTAGAAGTGGAGGGGGTATTCGACACCGACAGGGTATGTGACGACGTCGTATGGATCATGGACAGGAACGACGACGGGATTACCTCCCAAGCCGTCTTGGAGAAGGTGGCTAAGATGTACAACCCCGAAGAGGTCTACCAGGACGGGGAGCTCGACGATTGGGCGGAGCGAGAGGGATGGAGTAAGTGAGAGGCCGGGACGGGAAGGGAAGGCCGGGGGCTTTTCAGGCCTATCTCCTACTGCTGCACTGTGCGCCAACTAAGGAGAGCAACATGCGTCAGATTGTCCCGACATTTTGTCACACAGAGCACGAAAAGGTAAGGCGCACAGAGCGTCACAGAGCACATGTTGTACCTCTACATGGGCCGGGGCTACAGGTTGTACAGAGCACGGCTGGCACGAAAGTTGCACTACGAAAAGAGACCGGGTTATCCGGTAGATTCTGGAAACTGAGGAAAGGACACACAGAAATGGGAACCGGAACTGAAAGCGACTTAACGAAAGCAGGCATACCAGCACTAGATGCTGTTGACGCGGCGAAGAGGCTCATGGTACAGACAACTGCAAGTATGCGCTACTGTGCCGTCGAAGCTGCAAGGTGTGGAGATAAGCCGTCGTTTGAGGAGTACTTACAGTGCATCGACGACATGCGGGACTTCTGCGCAAGGCACTAAGTTATCCACCAGGAGATTCTGAAAACCAAGGAGCAGGAATCATGTCGTTCCAAGATTTCGTAGAGAAGGACCTAAGGTCTCGTGGGGTTTGGCCGGATACACTGCTGGCCGAAATGGTGGAGTCCATAAAAAACTACCCTCCCTTAGAGTCCATGAAGGACCGCTGGAACGACGATCCTCGCGATTATCCCTTACATCTTTTGACCGCGCTGATGTATAACGTACGGGCGGCGGCAAAGGAATGGGTACTGGAACACAAACCTGATGTGTTCTGGATTATGAATCTCTGAAAGAGAGGCAACCGTCATGCTAACTGGACACGACACCGTGGGAGACGATTCCTTTATCGTATTCTCCACAGTTTTCGCCATCCAGCGACTCGCTAGTCTCTGGGGCTGCAAAGACACCGAACTCCTCACTGACGTTAAGCACGTAGAGGGGGAGACGCTCTACCCCGCCATCTGTCGGTCCTGCCACAGCACTAGCCGAGCCGCGAAGAATCTCATGTCAGCCCACTGCGCACATTGTGGGAAGGATGCAGTAGCGAGCGCACCGGCACTTTTCGCGGGCGACGTGCAGAAGAACAGGGACTGTCTTGACGCCCAGGAGTACCTTATCCCGAAGCGCCTTGTAGACGCGGCTTACGAGAGGGGTGCGGACGAGTGTATGACGTCTGCTCTCAAGCGGGGGGTCTGGACTGCTGACTACGATAAAGAGTGTATTCTATGCGCAGTGCAGGCAGAAGACGGTTCCCTCCTCCCAGTCGTTACTTTGTATGCTCTAGGAGCTAGTAATGGGACTATTGGAGCCCTAGTAGGGCACTTACGGGATCATGTGTGCGGAATACGACTACACTGAAGGGAGCAAAGGTCATGTTCTGGAAACACTGGAGACAAGAGCGGGAGGAAGAGGTGGTAATTGGGTGTAAGGGTGCATGGTGCGCCAAGGCCCTCCCCCTCCCTGCTGCACAGTGGGATGGGAACACGCCCCGCTTTGTGGTCGAGGGAGTAGCCGCAACGGCGCGTGGAGGGGAGAACACCCAAGAGAGACTCCACGTCTACGCCGAGACGGAGAAGGAAGCGTTAGCAATCCTGGCCGCGCTGGCCGACATCACAGTTTATGTGACAGGGGATTTGATCGAGTTGATCCCGTTCGCGGAGGGGAAGAACTGAGGCGCGAGCTCCGTGCCTCGCGGGGGCTGAGGGGGGTTTCTTCATGGCCTTCCTCCCTCAGCCCCTTCGAGGTAGGATCGGCAAGATTACAACGACGCCGTGTACCTACCTGTTCCCTGCTGCCCTTGGGGGCCTGTAAAACGATGCTACGAGGAACGAAGGGGCTCAAGACCCTCCTGGTAGCTAACACCCCGCAGGTGGCCGCGTTTTGGTCGATTATCGCCGGTCAGTGGTGTACACACTGGAGAGCCACGCAGGGGACGAAACTTGGAAGGCCGGACGGACCGGCAAAAACCTGGAGGGAGACATAATGCGTACGGTGTGGATTACAAGGCAGGGTACGGTGAATCAGAACTTTGAAGCGTCTGTACTGTACGCCCATACCACTAAAAGCCTTGCTGTTGAGCGCGCGCAGCTAGACGGTTTCAAGAGGCAGCACAGAAGCAAGTTGACGCTGCGTATGCTGGAGTCCGGGTTGCAGGAGTTCAGACGCTTCGAGCCGCTGGCTGTACTTTGTACACCCTTTGAAGAATAGGAGCACAGAACCATGGGAAAGAAAAAGAACGGACTGGTGACGCCTGAAGAGGCGGGGAACGACCCGGAGGTGCTGGACCTGACCGGCGACGTGCTGAAGAAGCATGTCAAGATCAAGAGGCTCCTACATGAGCGAGCCGAACTCTATGACCTCGAACAGGAGATCAAGACAAGCAAGACAGCAAGCAGTGAACAGATCAAGGCAGCCTTCGAGAAGGCCGGTATCCGCAAGGCCGTCGCCTCCTTCGGGCAGGTATTTCGGGTGGACAATGCTGGGCGCGCGACCCTCGACAAGAAGGCACTGGCTACCAACATGGCTTCTTACCTCCCGGCCAATCTGGTCGAGGAGATCCTGGAGGCGTCCACCAAGGTGGGTAAGCCGTACAGTACGTACAACTACAAGGCGGTGAAGAAGAAAGGATAGAATTCCCTGCGGCGGTGTGGCAGCACCGGGTTGTTGTCGCTCTACGGGTTTGCGAATCCTGCCAGATAGACCTATCTCCGCTGCATGTATGTAAGCAGCACCGAATGGAAGCCGAGGGGGTGAACTCGGCCCGTAGGGAAAGGTTCACGGCGATGGAAACAGCAATTATGATAGACATAGGGCTATCTAAAAAGGCACAAAGCGTACGGAACCTGGGCAGCGACTTCGGTCGGCTTGGACACCAGCAAAAAATCGGGCGGCGGTTGAAACCCCGTGCTGGACATTTGAGCGTCGCCCCCGGAGGCGGCCTGCCCAAAAATTACGAAGAAAAGGAGAAGCATCATGTATACGGAGATACCTGTTGTTAAGAAAGCAGTAAGGGCACCTGACCCCATATTCAACATAGGGAAGCTTGAGCTCACGGCGTGTAAGGATGGAACTTTTCTCTTCCACTGCAAAAGAGATTCTGGCTTCCAAGGCATGTGTAGAAGCTCGGCGCGCGAACTACAGACCTTTTTGGTTAATAATTTGTGAAGGCGCGTCCGAAACATGAACCCGTAACTCAGAGGTAGAGCCCCCAGCTCATAACTGGGCCGTCCCTGGCTCGATCCCAGGTGGGTTCAAGAAAGGGAAAGAGAAGCGATGGCGCATTACGACGCCGTAGTGGTGTTCCTCAACGAGGCTAAGTCTGCGAAGTCCAAGGGGCCAGTCCGGTACGAGAAGTTCCTCCGGGGGGCCTACGAGCTCGTACTCCGAGTCCCCCCTCCATGGGCCGCGACAAACGAAGTGCTCCACCTCACGGTAGGTTACGCGCTCCAGGTCCAAGGGTACGAAGAGGCCGGGCTGGAAACGCCCGCCAGTGTGCGGAGGGGGCATGTGAAGGCTAAGGCGCGCATCACGAGGGCGAAGGAGTTCGACCGGAGGATCAAGACCCTCAATACGCGCCTGAAAAACTGTAGGGACAGGCACAAGAAGGGGCCTAAGCAGAGCGTCGTGCGGGCAGAGTGTCTCAAGTCGGCGGGAACCTGGGTGTACGACAGAGCTCTCTACAAGGCCGTCCCGTCGTCCAAGGAGGGGAAAGAGAGGGGACGGAAAGAACTGAAGCGGATCGCCGAGGATAAGGCGAGAGCGGCGAAGGAGGCGCAGTGGGGGGAGTGGTTGTTGGAGGGGGGCACGCTCGTACTGGTGCCGGAGAAAGACGGGAAGAAGGCGAGTTGGTATGTAATCCCCCCAGCCCACTTGAGAGGGAAGAGGGGGCGGAAGCCGAAGAAGACTATTCTTGGGAAGTACGGGAAGGAGTGAAGCAATGCGCAAAACCTGCGAAGACCTGAAGAGTGTGCTAGGGACGACGAACATAAGGTGTAACCGGCTCAAGGAGGAAAACCAGGAACTTAGGCAATTGCTGGTGAAGTCTATCGGGTTCCACCATGAATGCGAAGGGGGGTTCTGCTCAGGGTTAGACTCCGACATTATCCAAGCAGAACTACGGAGGCTGGAGGAGAAATACGACAAAGAGTGATCTCAGGAAGTACGGGAAGGGGTAATGGTGTTGTGGATATCTATACGGAAATGAAGCAATTAGGGGAGATGCTAGAGGGACGAGAGCGTCTAATAGTACAGAACGCTGAGATGCTACGGATAATGAAAAGTACGGAGTGCTTCTTAGACTCTCTACGCGAAGAGGCGTTGATTGCCGGTCTCCACTATCGTGCAGGTAAGATAGAAGTGTTCCTGCAAGACATCCGAGCCGCCATCGCCAAAGCGAAAGAGAATATCTGAGAGGAGAAAGACATGCCTTCTGACAATGAGCACCTATTTGTAAGCGTTGAAGCAGCTATAGATTGCGTAAAATCCCTATATCGGCAAGTCCGGCAAGCCACCGATGCGAAAGAGAAGCTGCAAGCCCTCAACGCTGAGAAGCGGGATGCACTAAAGTCGATACTCTCCCTTGCGGAAGACGCAAGAGCCCGCGTCTCGAAACAGGACGATAGGGAGCTCCAAGTAATTCTCTACTTAATTGAGGTGAAAATCTGTGACGAGTGGATAAATTGCAATACGGATACGGAGCTGCACTCGACAAGGAGATAACCCTGTGACGGTTGAATACATGACAGCACTCACCACCCCCCAAGGTATACTCCCCGACAAGTTCCAGGAGTGGAGGCCGGGCCAGCTAGAAGCCATAGACGCCGCCCGCACCTGCAAGTCCCGCATCCTCGTGCAAGCCATCCCCACCGGGTTCGGCAAGAGCGCCGTCTACATGACCCTTGCGAACATAACGGGGGGCCGCACCCTTATCCTGACTGCTACTAAGGCACTCCAAGACCAACTCCAGCAGGAGTTCGGCTCTAAGGATGTAGCAATAGTCAAAGGGCAGAATGCCTACCCCTGCGCCAAGTCGAAGGACCACTCCTGCGCCTCCGGGCCGTGCAAGGCCGGTGCAAAATGCCCCTTAAAAGATAAGGGCTGCCACTACTACGACGCCGTACGGGCCGCGAGTCTATCCAAAATAGTTGTGACAAATTTTGCTTACTGGTTAGTAATGAGCCTTTACCCTTCCGGGGCCGCAATAGGAGATTTCGACAATCTCATTGTTGACGAGGCGCACTCAGCACCCCTGCTCCTGTTGGATAAGATGACGGTGACTTTCTCCTCCGAGGCGTTGGCACTCGTAGGCATGTCCTGCCAAGCCTTCACAAATTTTACCTGCTGGGTGGAGTGGCTCCGTCTTCTGGAGTCCAACACGCGCGAGGTTGTGGAGAAGATGAGCCGTAACGCGAGGATGGTATCCCTGTCCCCCAAGAGGGCCCATCGTGTACGCCTGATATCGGAACTCAGTCTCTCCGTGTCCTTCGCAATGCGCTTCTTCCGGGAAGGGTGGATCGCACGGGCCGACAGGGATTGTGTACAACTAGCCGCGCGGACGCTCAGGCCGGAACTGACTGAGGAACTACTCTTCCGGGGCATCCCCCGCATCCACCTCACCTCTGCTACTGTAACCCCTACCACTATGGGGATCATGGGCCTGCACCACAGTGCCTACACTCTCCAGGACTACGGCCATCTAGCCTTCCCGGTGGAGAACAGGCCAGTCTACTCCATGTCCGGGCCGCGAATTACACGCAAGACTACTGAGGATGAGTACGCCTACATGGTGCATCTCATCGACCAGATAGTGAAAGGCCGTAAAGATGCCCACAAGGGGGTCATCCATACATGCAGCTACCGTCTCCAGAAGATTATCTACGACAGGTCAGAGTACAGCGACATCATGCGCGCCAACCAGCCACACAACACGGCTGAAGTGGTAGCGAAATTCAAAAGCACACCTATCCCGTCCGTTCTCCTTAGCCCTAGTGTATCCACAGGCTACGACTTCCCCGGAGACGATTGTGGGTTTGCAATAATCGTCAAGGTTCCTTTTCCAAACTTGGGCGACCCCATCCTTAGAGCGCGTATGCAAGAAGAACGCGCGCGCGGAAAGGAGGCCCTGCTTAACTACATTACAATGCAAGAGCTGATCCAGGCCATGGGTCGTGGTATGCGATCAGCCGATGACACCTGTGAGCACTTCATCGTCGATGGTGTGTTCCAGACGTGGTTCAAAAAAGTGAGGCACTTAGCGCCACCGTGGTTCTCCGAAGCTATAAGCTTCCGCCACGGGGCTAGTATCCCAAGACGAAAGGTGTAATGAAAATGGGAAAGATGAGTTTCAAACCTTCAGAGGCGGTCGAGGGGGGAGGGCTGCTCAATGACGTAGTAGTCACGATCTCCAACGCCCGCACACTTATGTTCGACTACGGCGGTAAATCGCCAGTCGCCGCGCCCGCCATCGCTCTCGATATGACCATAGAGGGCGAGGAGCCTGTCGCGCAGTACTTCTCGATGGGCAGCCCGGACAACTGGCAAGCGACGGAGGACGGTAAGGGCTTTCAGGCTGTTGGAACCGCCGTCGCTCCGACCAAAACGGCGAAGGGTATGTTGTTTCTTGCTTCCCTCGTGGATAACGGTTTCCCCGAGGACGACCTGGATAGCGACAACATCTCCTGCCTGAACGGTACGGTAGCCCACGTCATTCAAGCCCCTGCGCCTACCTATGCAGGCCTCCAGCAGAAAGAGGGGGACCGTCCCCGCACGATCCTGCTCGTAGATGAAGTGGTCTCCCTGCCCAGTGAGGCTAAGACCTCCAAGAAAGGCAAGAGCAAGAAGGGGGGCAAGGGGAAGGACAAGTCCTCCAAGCTGAAGAAGCTGGCGACCAAGACCATCCTTGCCATCCTCAGTGAGGAGGACGAGGTGCAGGCCAAACTCCTGCCCAAGTTTATCCTAGAGAAGTTGGAGGACGACGACCGCAAGGCACAGGTAGTGAATATTGCCTTCGAGTCCGACTTCTTGGAGAACGGTCCGTGGGACTTCGACGACGGCGTCCTAACCGAGAAGGAAGACGAGGACGACGACTAGGAGAGAAGCCCAGCAGGCTGTACAGGGAGCCTCCCCTCCTTGTATCTCTCCCAAGCCGGTAGACCCCGCATTTAGTCCCCATGCTCTCTGGGGCCTACCGGTTTTGATGGAGGTAGCCAACATGAACTGCAAACTAGTACCGACAAGAGAACCATTACTATTAACTATGAGCCCTGCGCTCCGCCTTGTAGAGGCTAGTGCCATCCCCATTATCCCCCTACAAGAGAACCGCCCGATTGAGAGGAGAGAGACGTGTTTACCGACAAGCAAAAGCAAAGCTTCAACGACGCGATAATGGACGTGAGTAGGGCTAAGCGTCTGGACGCCGCGACCAAATGGTTGCACGAGAACGCGCACCCCGAGCATGTGTTCCCCGATATCCATAAGCCTATCGTTATCAATAACATGCTCAAGAGGACAGGAAACTACACCGAGTTGGAAATGGTGGACACGAGGGAGGGTACTCCCTCCGACGATATCGCGGACTGGTACAAAGACGACCCGGCAGGCTTCATTGAGGAGCTGTTCGGTCTGCGTCTAGTGTCTTGGCAACGCGACCTTGTAGAGAACTGTCTGAAGCGTGTGGAGCGGCCCGAGGATGAACAGCCTGTGGCGAAGAAGGCGTACACCATAGAGATAAACGGCAGTAGGGATACGTACACTGCCTTTGATTTGCTGTTATCCCCGGAGGAGTACGCCCTTGTGTCTTTGCTACAGGAGCTGTCCATGGAAAAAGCGGAGAAGGCAAAACAAGAAGAGACATCTGCTGTTATGAGCGACGCACCCTTAGACGACTATGGTAACACCCTATCCGTAGAAGAGAAGACGCTTTCTGAAGACGACGAGCAGCCCGAGCACTTGGACATCAACTCACCCGAACCAGGGAGGTACTAGCATGTGGCTCTGCTTCCTGTGTTCTTATGTTGAGTGGCTGGCATCTACAGGTTGCTTCTTTGTACGCTTTGGGAGCATTCTATGCATCGTTGCCTCGTTGTCTACTTTGGGTGTAGTGGTTATTAACCTTGTGGATGGGGCAGGAGGAGATGATGAAAATCCTTCTCTCTGACGAACTCATGCCCTACTGCGGCGAAGACCTCGACCGCTCCCCCGGCATCCACGTCTCCCAGATCATCCGCGATCTTGCCTTCCGCCTCGGCCACCTGGACAAGAAGTGGAAGGACGCCCCCCTCGACCCAGCCCGGATCAACCCTGGCTTCCTGTTCGAGCGGGCGCTGGAGATGGCCTTCAAGGACCGGCTCGGCGTTCGGATAGGCGAGGTCATGGTGGACGGGATAGCCCACAGCCTTGACGGGGTTCTAGTAGAGGACAATCTGGTAAAGGTGGATGAGTTTAAGTGTACCTGGAAGAGTATGAAGAACCCCATCGAGAACCAGTGGTTGTGGATTACACAGTTGCTATCCTACTGCCACGCCCTCGACACCCCCTACGCCGTGCTCCGTGTGCTTTGGGTAAATGGGGATTACTCTTACCCCCTCAGCCCAGTGTACCAAAGGTACGATCTCAAATTTACAAAAAAAGAAATTGAAAAAAACTGGGGCATGATTCTGTTAAATAAACCGAAGGAGTAATAATATGAAGGCAAGAGCAGCAAGAATAGTATCCATCCCAGGGTTCGAGACACTAGAATCCACTGAGAACAAAGACCGCCTCATCATGGAGGCAACGGCGCGAGAGAAGAGAGGCAAGACCCACTTCGGATTGGGAGCGCCGGGGCCTATCGCTCTATTCAACTTCGACCATAGTGAGGAGGAGGTGCGCAAGAAGTTCCCCGACACTCAGATTGTGGTCAGCAATTTCGAGAAGCCCTTTACTAAGGCAGAGGCGGACGCAATGGACTGGGATAAAGAGGTCTCCGAGTTCGAGCAGAACTTAGCCGACGCCCTCCGGAGCAAGTCCATCAATACCATCGTCATCGACACCTTCACGGACGTGTGGGCTATGCTACGCATGTCCTACTTCGGCAAACTGGCGCAGGTCATGCCGGTACACTACGCTAAGCCTAATGCACACATGGAGGGGATAGTGCGCTCCATGTTCCCTCACGACAAGGACGTGATAATGCTCCACAAGGCCACGGCGGAGTACAAAAACGATAAGCCAACCGGTAAGTATGTGCGTTCGGGGTTTACCCATATGGGCTACCTGCCGCAGCTCAACGCGCGGCTCCTGCACCTGGATGGGAAGTTCGTAGTGCGTATAGTAGAGTCCCGCCACGATCCGGTCTACAACGGGATGGAGTTGTCGGGTAAGCAGTGTACTTTTGAGATGGTTAAATCTATTGTGCTAGCGTAACACATTACTGTACAGAAAGGATTGAAACGATGAGCAAGAAACCGAAGTGGACACCTTGTTACGATACGATAACAGGTCGGATGTCTCTGGAATTGCATGGCTACAAAATGCCTCTCGGCTATACAGATACAGGCAGCGCGGGGTTAGCCTTCAAACTAATTCGGGATCGCGCTCGCGAATTAGTTATCGATCTCGAAGAGCCGGAGCCGGAGTTGAAGTGTCTCACTTGCGCTTTGCGTACGACCGGTTTTTTGCGTTGCGCTGGTGATGACAAGGAAACTGAATGCAGCGCGTACGAAGCGCTGGAGCCGGAGTGCGAGCACGAGATTGAATCCTACGACCAAGAGCCCGATAGTGGCGGGTTAGGATATTTCTCATGCCAGAAATGCCCGAAAACATGGCCCGACCTCGCCTCCCTCCTCGCCGACGTGCCGCTCGAAGCGCCGCCGGGGAGCAAGATTGTACGAGTAGACCAAGGGCCGCCTGCCACCCGCCTACAACTATGTCGCATCGCGGGGAATCAAACATGGCAGCAGCCAGGCGAATACAACAAGGAAACATGTGCTTATCTCGCAATCGGCGAGTGGGAGCAAGCGCGGCTTAAGGGTAAGTGCTCCAAGGCGAAGTACTTGCAGCAAGACTTCGTCTGGCGCGCCTGGACGGGATTGGAGGCGGGGAGATGAGAAACATGACACCCACTAATCATGAAGCGATAGAGTGGTACAAAAAACATTGGAAAGACTCAGTCGATGAAAATGACGAGAAACTATGCAAAACTGCCCAATCATTAGGTGTCTCGGTTGAGTCCCTGCTTATCAATTGGTGCGGCTTTGGAACGAAGCCTGATAAGGGATTGGAGACAGGGAAATGAACTATCTCAAGTGGTTTGAGCCGAGGCCAGGGTTGCTGTCGGATGGAACGGAAGTTCCGGTAACGCTGACAATTACAGCGTCGCGAGAGGACTGTATTGCAATGGCGCGCAAGGCTCTTCAAAAACACGGACCCGTAGATGATGAAACATGTCTTGCAGAGTTCATCTATATTCACTTTGCAGAGGAGGCGAGGAAATGAACGGGTGGATAATTTGGCACCCACAACGGGGCTACGTCGTAGACACTTTTCGCTCTGCACCTGAAAAGTGTTGGGGAGCATTGCCTCCACCTTCTCGTAAATTGTGGGAGGATGATGGGTACATCTGTGTTAGTGCTAGTTTAGAGAGAACGAACATCCCTGACGGAGAAAGTGAGGCTTGGGAGTGATCCACATCGACAAGCGCATCGGCAGTAAAGAACTTCGCCGCTTCTTCAAGCAGACTACGAAGCTGTGCCTCCTCCCCTTTGCTGACTTCTCCTTCCTAGCCTGGCAGGGGGCTGACAAGGCACTCACTGTAGGCGTCGAGCGCAAGACTCTCCCCGACTTCCTTAACTCCACCCTACGGGGGCGGCTCTGCGGCCACCAGATACCGGGGATGCAGAGGACGTACGAGATCAACTACGTCGTGATCGAGGGGGAGCGGAGAGTGTCCGACTTAGGGCATGTGCAGAACAAGCGGAGGGGGAGATGGGCGGACGTACGCTTAGGGAACCGCTTGCTCTCCTCTTCCGGCTTCTTCGGGATGGTCAACACTATCCAGGTACTAGCAGGGGTGTACGTCGTGTTCACCAAGGACAAGAGGGAGACGGCTGCACTGGTCGAGGCACTGTACGGGTGGTGGAGCAAGCCTGAAGAGGCACACACCTCCCACCTCACGGTGAAGAAGAAGGCGTTCGATAAGATGCCGCTCACGAAGGCTACGTTGTGTCAGAGGGTGGCTAGTGAGCTACCGGGGATCGGGCTGAAGCGGTCGGCTGCCGTAGCTAAGCACTTCAAGACGGTGGAGGCGATGGCGTGGGCTACTAGTGAGGAGTGGGGTGAGGTGGAAGGGGTGGGGGCTAAGACTGCCACCAAAGTCTACAACGAATTGAGAGGACTGTAGCAATGCGAAAAGACGTACGCATACAACACTTTAGGAACGGCTTGTGCACAATAGAAAATATGGAGGGGGATGGGAGGTGTGTAATACTCCGCGAACCCTTACACAATCCAGGAGGACTTTGCGGACTTAAACCTGGAGAGGAGGCTTACGTGTTAAGCGTAGGCCCACTATTCGACTATGCCGCTTTGAAGTCGAAGGATTCACATGCCCTAGATGACGAGATACAAGTTATACCTTTAGAGTGTGGGGGAGCCTTTGTCCTTCGCAGGGACAGTCGCAAAAAAATAACGTAGGAGGCTACCGTGATCTGTCATAAGTGCGAACTTCATAAAACCTGTAAGGCCCCCGTCCCTGGCTTCGGGAACAAGGACGCCCCCATCGTTCTCATCGGTGAGGCCCCCGGTGAGATGGAGGACAAGAGCGGTAAGCCCTTCGTCGGCCCGGCTGGGTGGGAGTTGGACAACTACCTGCGCCAGAACGGCCTCGACAGGAGTATGTGCTACATCACCAACGTGGTGAAGTGCAGACCTCCGAACAATAGGACACCGAAGGAGGAAGAGATCGCCCCCTGTCTGGCTCTACACCTTGCGGAGGAGCTCAAAGAGCATAAAGGGAAAACGGTAGGACTGTTGGGTGCGACGGCATGCAGGGCACTGTTCGGTCCCGACTTCGATATCACTAAGGAGCACGGGTTCTGCTTCCCTAACCAGTACGGGGAGGTCTTCATGCCTCAGCCAGTGTGGCTGGACATAGTCCCGATGTACCACCCAGCCCTCGGCCTCCACTCTACCGCCCGCATGGGGGATATCCAGAGGGACTTCAAGGCGCTAGCGGATACGGTGAGGGGGAAGGGGCCTACTGTACCTGTAGACGACGTAGAGCGCTGCTACAGCCTCCTAGATGCTGGAGGGTGGAAGGACAGGCTAAAGGTCTTTTACGGTGATACAGCAATAGACACAGAGACCACGGCAACAGGAGAGCCCCTCTTTATATCGATCTGCTGGGAAGCGGGTACCTCCTACGTTGTGAAGGCAGACAACGCGGACGCTGTACAGTGGGTGCGCTTCGTGCTGCACTACCCAGGCACCACCACGATCCTGCACAATGCCCTCTTTGACCTACCTGTACTTGCCGCCCTGAACATCCACCCCTACAAGGTCTACGACTCCATGGTCGGAGCCTACCTCCTCCAAGACCTCCCCCAAGGCCTCAAGCCCCTAGCCTACCGCCTTGCAGGCATCGAGATGAAGCCCTACCGCTCCATCGTCCAGGATGCTACAGTGGGGAAGGCTCTGGAGTATTTCACGGACGTGCTCAGTCACGACTGGCCCAAGCCCCCACTAGTACTAGAGTGGAAGGGTGAGGAGCCCCACGTACGGCAGCCACAGGGCCTCATACAGCGCGTACGGCGCATCCTGACCGATTATGCCAAGAACGACGCCTTAGACATCCTGGAGCGTTGGAATAGCATTGAGGAGGACGTGAGAGGTCCAGCCGAGAAGGAGTTCGGTAAGCTGCGCTGGGCTGACCTTCGGGATGTGCCTGAGGAGATCGCCATCCCCTACTCCGCCCTCGACGCAGACGCCACGCTGCGTGTGTGGGGGCCAATGAAGAAGCGGTTGGTGGAGCACGGCCTCTGGGAGACCTTCGAGATCGACATGGAGATCATCCCCATGGTTATCGCGATGCAGGAGGGGGGCTTCCCTATCGACCGGGAGGCCTTCAAGGAACTGGAGGTGGAGTACGAGAGCCGCATCCTAGACACGGGTATGGCTATTGACAAGATGGCAGGCAAGCCGGTCGCCCCCGCCTCCGTCCCCCAGGTGCGTAACCTCCTCTTCAAGACCCTGAAGCTCCCTCCCACGCGCGAGAGGTCTAAGTCTACAGGAGAGGCCAGCACGAACGACAGGGCACTCCAGTCTCTCCTCACCGCCCACCCGGTCGTCCCCCTGCTCCAAGAGTGGCGCTACCTGAACAAGTACCTGGGCACCTACATCCGAGCGGTGCCGAAGTTGGCAGGGCCGGACGACAGGGTGCGTCCCAACCTACGCATCACTAGGACGAACTCAGGACGCCTGTCGTGCAGCAACCCCAACCTCCAGAATGTACCCACGCGCACAGAGGAGGGGAAGAGGGTAAGGGACTGCTTCGTAGCCTCGGAGGGATGCTCCATAGTCTCTCTCGACTACGGCCAGATAGAGATGCGTGTGGTGGCCCACGAAGCGCAGGATGTGAGGATGCTCAAGGTGTTCCGCAAGGGGCAAGACCTACACTCCCTGACAGCCGCCTTCATCTTCGGCGTACCTCTGGCAGAGGTGGACGAGATGGAGCACAGGTATCCTGCCAAGCGGATAGGGTTCGGGGTGCTTTACGGCCTGACTGCGGAGGGGTTGCTTACCCAACTAGTCCTAGCCGGGTGTGAGGACTGGACAGTAGAGAAGTGCGAGGACATGATTAAGACCTGGTTCAAGATGTACTCGGGCATCCAGAAGTATTACAACACCAAGAAGGCAGAGGCACGGCGCAAGGGATACGTCACGGACATGTTCGGACGCCTGCGCAGGATACCCGAGGTGAAGAGCGCGCTCAAGCACATCCGGGAGCAGGGGGACAGGTACGCTTGCTCTATGCCCGTGCAGGCTGGGGCGCAGGGGATTATCAAGACGGCTATGGGAGCACTGGTGCCCTTGTACCAGTCCTTCCAGAAGGACGGGCATGTGTGTAGGCCCCTCATACAGATACACGACGATATTGTGTGGGAGGTGGCGGACTGTATACTCAGTGAGTTTATACCTACTGTAGTTGCAGT
>SDBV01001166.1_pt1 | contig 39246 bp, 27 predicted proteins | sample 2277081 | NCBI WGS metagenome assembly SDBV01 (sample SAMN10402039, study PRJNA504765) | marine sediment metagenome | isolation source: marine sediment core GS10_PC15, 223 cmbsf | place: Arctic Ocean: Southern Knipovich Ridge | collected 2010 | reverse complement strand
CAAGAAGAGGGGTATTACCATCCCTCCACTCAATTTATCGCTCAGGCCAATATGGTCGATAAGAACATTTTCGAGCATTTCAGCCTCGAAAATTTCCCCAATTGTTTTAAAAAATATGCGGATTTATTGGACTGGTTCGAATACTGGCACACCACTTTAGACACCAGCGACGCACCCTGCTGGAAGTGGTTTGTCGGCGGTAAGATCAACGCCAGTTACAACTGTGTGGATCGACATCTTGACAAATATAAAAATAAGGCGGCCATTCACTTTGTACCGGAACCTGAAGAAGAGAAGGTGGAACACATTACCTACCAGGAGTTGTATGTTCGGGTCAACCAGATGGCGGCGTTGTTAAGGGATTTTGCCGGCCTCAAGCAGGGGGACCGGGTGACGCTTCATCTTCCCATGACCGCTGAACTCCCCATTACCATGCTGGCCTGTGCTCGGCTGGGGGTTATTCACTCGCAGGTTTTTGGAGGGTTTTCAGGAAAAGCGGCTGCAGACCGAGTGGTCGACTCCGGCAGCCGGATCTTGATTACCATGGATGCTTATTATCGGGGCGGCAAATTACTCAATCACAAAAAAAACGCGGATAAGACTGTGGAAATGGCCGCTAAAGCGGGCCAAAAAATCGATAAGGTCCTGGTTTGGCAGCGTTACCCGGGTAAGAATTCCTGTGATACACCTATGGTTGAGGGGCGTGATTTTTTTGTCAATGATCAGCTGAAAAACTACTATGGCGCTCTGATCGATCCGGTATGGGTTCCGGCGGAAGACCCCTTGTTCCTCATGTATACCAGCGGTACCACCGGAAAACCCAAGGGGTGTCAGCACAGCACCGGCGGGTATCTGGCATATGTGGCGGCAACGTCAAAATATGTGCAGGATATTCATCCGGAAGATGTTTACTGGTGCATGGCTGACATTGGATGGATTACCGGACATTCCTATATTGTTTACGGGCCATTGGCGATTGCCGCATCTACTGTGATCTACGAGGGGATTCCCAATTATCCGGATCCCGGCCGGCCCTGGCGAATCGCCCAGGACCTGGATGTCAATATTTTCCATACCGCACCCACCACCATCCGAGCGTTACGTAAAATCGGTCCGGATGAACCCGCCAAATATAACTATAATTTTAAACTCATGACCACCGTGGGAGAGCCGATCGAACCGGAGGTGTGGAAATGGTACTACGAGGTCGTCGGCAAAGGCAAGGCGGCCATTGTCGATACCTGGTGGCAAACGGAAACAGGAGGATTTCTTTGTAGCACACTCCCGGCGCTGGCGCCCATGAAACCGGGCAGTACAGGTCCGGGTATGCCGGGAATCCACCCGATTATTTTAGATGATGATGGCAAGGAACTGAAACGGGGTGCGGGTATTGCCGGTAACATCTGTATTCAAAATCCATGGCCCGGCAGTTTTCAAACCATCTGGGGAGACCGGGATCGTTATGTTGAAACTTACTATGCCCGGTATTGTAAAGATCCCAACAGCAAAGATTGGCGCGACTGGCCGTATATGACCGGGGATGCTGCTGTAGAGGCGCCTGACGGATATATCCGCATTCTAGGCCGCATCGATGATGTTATTAATGTGTCCGGCCATCGTCTCGGAACCAAGGAAATTGAATCCGCCGCTCTGGTGGTGGATGAGGTTGCGGAGGCAGCCGTGGTTCCGGTTGCCCATGAAATAAAGGGCAGAGAGCCGGATCTCTATATCAGTCTGAAACCCGGCTTCGACGCCAGCGACGCATTGGCACAAAAGGTATCGGATACCATAGCCGAACAAATCGGCAAAATCGCCAAACCCCGTCATGTGTGGATTGTTACGGATATGCCCAAAACGCGTTCCGGGAAGATTATGCGGCGCGTGTTGGGGGCGATTTCCAATCACCAGGATGTGGGTGATGTGACCACTCTGGCCAATCCTGAAATTGTTGAAGAAATCAAAAAAATGGCTGAAAAAAAATAGTCGGGTTATTGAGATTTTTGAAAAAGGCCGTGAATGAAACCCTTAAAGGAATTTAATCCGTTGCTCTCGAAAGTTGAGCTGTATATTGATCAGCAGGTGGCAGACCTGCCGATGGTCGTGGATATCCGATCCGGATCAAGCGCACCTGTAAAAATATTTCAGAATATCAGGGAGGTCTATGATCTTATTTCACGAGCGGATGACCCGATTAAGAAAGGAAAACAACTGCTGATTTTAACCCGAAATCAGGGTGCCTTTATCAAAAAATGCCCGGGAACCCGGGCATATACCTGTTGTGGATATCAAATTCTTCACCTGGGTACATATTGTACCATGGACTGCTCCTATTGCGTGCTCCAAACCTATTTTCATCCGCCGGTTCTTCAGTTTTTTGTTAACTTAGATGACCTTAAGGTGCAATTATACAATTTTTTTTCATCCAGCGACAATATGCGGATCGGAACCGGAGAATTTACCGACAGTCTGATCTGGAACAGATGGTTCGATATCAACCGGGTTCTTGTAGAGATGTTTTCAAAACAAAAACGAGCTGTTTTAGAATTAAAAACCAAAACCATTGATATTGAAATATTTGAAAATCTGGATCATCAGAATAAAACGATTCTTTCCTGGTCCCTGAACACGCCACGAATTATCAGCAGTGAAGAGAATCAAACCACATCCCTTGATGATCGCCTTAACGCAGCTGCCCGGTGTCAGGATTGGGGCTATCCGCTGGCATTTCATTTTGATCCAATGGTCATTTATAACGGGTGCGAATCAGATTATAAAAACGTGGTTATGAAACTGTTTTCACGGATTTCACCGGAGCATATCGTCTGGATCAGCCTGGGCACCTTTCGGTTCCATTCTGATTTGAAACAACTGATAGCAAAACGGTTTCCCCAATCCCGGTTACCATATGGGGAATTTATAAAGGGGCTCGATGGAAAAATGAGATATTTTAAACCGATGCGTATCGCATTATACCGAAAAATGATCTCATGGATTCGAGATGCCGCTCCCAATGTGCTGATCTATTTCTGTATGGAAGACTCGGAGGTCTGGAAAAAATCTTTAGGGTTTATACCGGCTGATCAAGGCGGGCTTAAAAGAATGCTGGATGAAAACACCGTGAAGCATTGTGGTATTTCACCGGGTTCTTAAAATAAAACGAAATTGAGCATTTTTCAAGAGTCTCAAAAATAAGTTTGATGAAAAGAGGGCAGGGGCTTGGAAAAAAAAAGGCGGGTAAAATACCCGCCTTTTGACAATTTGTCCTGTTCGTAAAAAGCTAACTGTTTTTCTTTTTGGCCGCCTCTACAATCTTTTGAGAAATAAGAGCCGGCACTTCATCGTAATGAGAAAATGCCATGGTGAACATTCCCCGACCCGCGGTCATTGAATTCAGATCCGGGGCATATGTTTGAAATTCCGACATGGGGACGTTTGCCTTGATGACCTGGTTTTTCCCCTGGCTGTCCATTCCCAAAACTCTTCCCCGCCTGCCGTTCAGGTCGCCCATGATATCACCCATATATTCGTCAGGTGCGATAATGGTCACACCCATGATGGGTTCCAAGAGCACGGGTATTGCCTCTTGAGTTCCTTTTCGAAATGCAAGAGAGCCGGCAATTTTAAATGCCATTTCAGAAGAGTCCACTGCATGGAAGGAACCGTCATTCAAGGTTGCTCTGAAATCAATGCATGGGTACCCTGCCAGAATGCCTTTTTGAGAGGCTTCAATGATACCCTTTTCAACCGCGGGTATATATGTACGGGGAATGGCACCCCCAACGATGGCATCCACAAACTCGAACCCTTTACCCCTTCCGATCGGTTCCAACTGAACCCAGCAGTCGCCGTATTGACCGTGACCACCGGTTTGTTTTTTGTGTTTTCCCTGAACCCGGACCTTCTTTTTAATGGTTTCCTTATAAGTAATTTTTGGAATATCGAGAATCACCTCAACGTTAAATTTCCGTTTGAGCTTTTCGGTTGTGGCTTCGATGTGAACCTGTCCCATGCCGGAGAGCAGAATTTCTTTAGTTTCGGAATTTCGGGTCAGCGTCAGAGCAACATCTTCTTCGATCAGTTTTGCCAAAGAAGTGTAGATCTTGTCCTCATCGCCGATTGATTTTGCTTTTACCGAAAATGAAATTTGGGCTGCCAGCGCCGGGATGCACTTGAACTGGATTTTATCGGTTTCGGCACAAAGCGTGTCACCGGTGCCGGTGTCTTTAAGCTTGGCCACAGCAACGATGGCACCCGGACCTGCTGCGGTTTCCGGCTTCTGATCCTTTCCGGAAAGCCTCAGAAGTTGATTATATTTCTCTTTTGAGTCTTTATTGACATTTAAAAAATTGCCGTCACCCCCCATGGTTCCTGAAACGACTCGAAATATTGAGAGGCGCCCCGAATAAGGGTCTGCAATTGTTTTAAACACAAATGCGGAAAAAGGGGCATCCGGATCCGGAGATCGCTCTATTTCAGCCTCACCATCCGGGTTGATACCGTTCCATGATCCACGATCGACAGGGGAGGGGAGGATATCAACAATCATGTCCATGAGTAAATCAACCCCCATGCCCTGGGTGGCCGAGCCACAAAGAACAGGAACAAATGCCCGGGACAGGACGCCTTTTTTTAAGGCTTCTGTAATCTCTTCATTCGTCAATTCCTCGCCTTCCAAGTACTTTTCCAGCAGGTCGTCATCAGCTTCTGCAATATTTTCCACCAGTATTTCACGTTCGTGATCGACCAGTTCTTGCATATCGACCGGGATTTCTACTTTGGTTTTTTTTCCATTTTCATCATATTCAAATGCCTGCATCTGAATCAAATCGATCACACCCTTAAAACCGGCTTCCGATCCAATCGGAAGCTGCAAAATAATCGGCTTGGGGTCAAAAGTGTCCACCGCGCTTTTAAAAGCACGATTGAAATCGGATCGTTCCCGATCCAATTTATTAATAAAAATCAGGGCGGGCAGTTGGAACTGCGCGGTCAAATCCCATGCTTGTTCGGTTTGAACTTTCACGCCGTCCACGGCATCGATGACAACCACCACACTGTCGGCGGCTTGAATGCAGCTTCGGGTATCTGCAAAGAAATTTTGATCCCCGGGCGTGTCAATGATGTTTACCGTGTGTTTTGACCACTCATATTGATGAAATGCCGTACTGATACTGGAATTGCGCTTGATCTCTTCCGGCTCAAAATCCATTGTCGTGTTACCGTCTTCAGTCCGGCCCAGGCGGTTGATCACTTTTGTTCGAAACAGAAAAAATTCAGCCAAAGATGTTTTTCCGGCACCCCCGTGCCCGACCAGCGCGATGTTTCTGATTTGATCTACCAAAGTATTCATCTATACTCCTCTCAGCATCCTTTTTTTTTGAAAATAAGTGTCTTATCTACACATTAATATTAAAAAAATCAAGTCACTCAGTCACTTTTTATCAATTTTATACAGATGATTTTAACAATATGAAAAATTCTTTATTTCCCTTGGGGCCACGCAAAGGGGAGGGGACCACGGATTCGCATGCAAAGCCTTTCTGATGGAAAAAATCGCTCAATTCCCGGATTACTTTGCTGTGCAGAAGAGGATCCCTGACCACACCCCCCTTTCCCACATGTCCTTTTCCGACCTCGAATTGGGGTTTGATGAGCGCCACAATGGATGCCTGTTTTTTCATGAACCGCACCACCTGGGGTACCGTTTTTTTTAACGATATAAAAGAAACGTCGATGGTCACCAGATCGACGGATTCCGGCAGGGCATCGGATTTCATATATCTAATATTGGTTCTTTCGATAGTAACGACCCGGGGGTCTGTTCTTAATTTCCAAGCGAGCTGACCATAGCCGACATCCACGGCAAATACTTTTTTGGCGCCATTTTGGAGCAAACAATCCGTAAATCCGCCCGTTGAAGCGCCCACATCCAGGCAGGTTTGATCCATAACATCCAGATTGAAATCTTTAATGGCCCCTTCCAACTTAAAACCACCCCGGCTCACATAGCGAAGATCGCTATTTTTCACACTGATCAGAGCGTCTTCTCTGACCAATGTACCGGCCTTGTCCACGGGCTGGTTGCCCACCAGAACGCGGCCGGACATAATCAGACTTCTGGCATGAGATCTACTGCGAACCGTCTTTTTTCCAACCAGAAGTTGATCGAGTCTCTTTTTTTTTGCCATAAGAAGCGGGTCGTTACAGAAAAGAGATATTTTTTTCCTTTTGGGTCAAGGTCAATGCCGCTTTGACAATGGCTTTTGCGTCTACACCGTATTTGGATCGGAGTAGGGCTTGGGGGCCTTGTTCCACAAAAGTATTGGAAATACCGAGACGCTTGATTTCAAATGAATCGATGTTCCGGTCATTGAGGCATTCCAGAACGGCGCTGCCGAATCCCCCTTCAAGAACATTTTCTTCCGCAGTGATGATGCGGGGTATTTTCCGGGCAAGGGAACAGATGAGATCCGCATCAAGCGGTTTTACAAATCGACAGTTGACCACGGTTGCCGATATGCCTTGATCGATAAGATCCGATCGTGCTTTTACCGCTTCGTTTACCATGTGGCCGATTGCCAGAATAAGAACGTCCGTTCCCTCTTCGACAACTTCTCCCTTGCCGATGGGAATCGGATGATAAGGACTATCGATATCGACGCCGACACCGATGCCCCGGGGATAACGTAGCGCAATGGGTCCGTCATGTTCGATCGCAGTGGCCAGCATATGACAAAGCTCCTGTTCATCTTTGGGCGCCATGAGCACCATGTTGGGCAGCCCCCTAAGATATGAAAGATCAAACAAACCGTGATGGGTGGGGCCATCCTCACCCACAATGCCGCCACGATCAACGGCAAAAATCACTGGAAGCGACTCGATGCAGACATCATGTAAAATTTGATCGTAAGCCCTTTGCAGAAAAGTGGAATAAATGGCCACCACCGGCTTAAACCCTTCGGTTGCCATACCGGCTGCGAACGTCACGCCGTGCTGTTCGGCAATACCGACGTCAAAAAATCGCTTTGGATACCGTTTAGCAAATTCAGTCAAGCCGGTTCCCTCAGGCATGGCTGCGGTTACGGCAACAATTTTTTTATTCTTTTCGGCCAGTTTGACCATGGCTTGCCCGAATACATGGGTATATGTCGGTATGGAATGGGGTCGATCGATACAGTTTCCCGTCTCGACCTCAAAGCAACCCACGCCATGAAAGTAAACCGGGTTTTTTTCAGCAGGTTTATACCCCATACCCTTTCGAGTTGAAACATGTAGAAGGACGGGTTCTTTTAAATATTTGATATTATTTAATATATCTATCATATGATCCAATTTGTGACCATCTATCGGACCAAAATATTCAAAGTTAAAGGCCTCGAATAAAATGCCCGGCGTAAGCAATGCCTTGATCGATTCTTCCGAACGTTTGGCCAGCTGATAAATATCATCGCCAAATTTGGGCAGCGACTTTAAAAAGTCTCCGAAATCCTTTTTGAATTCCTGTAATTTTTTCCCTGAAAATTTTCGACTTAAAAAAGAAGAGATGGCGCCGACATTCGGGCTGATGGACATATCATTATCATTTAATATAACAATGATGTCCTTATCCTGATGCATATCACCCGCTTGGTTGAGTCCTTCGTAAGCCAGTCCCGCAGTCATAGAGCCGTCACCGATAATGGCAATGACTTTTCGATCCTCCTGTTTGAGCCGTTTGGCACAGGCGATACCGAGGCCGGCGGATATGGAGGTGCTGCTGTGGCCGGTTGAAAAAGCGTCATACGGGCTTTCATTCATCTTTGTGAATCCTGAAAGGCCTTGGTACTGCCTCAGGGTATTAAACCGGTCTCTTCTCCCGGTGATCAGTTTGTGGGCATAGGCCTGGTGACCCACATCCCAAATAATTTTATCCCGGGGAGCATCGAATACATAATGCACGGCAATGGCCAGTTCCACGGCACCCAGGCTGGATGCCAGATGGCCTCCTGTCCTAGAAACCGCATCAACAATCAATTCGCGGATCTCCGAAGCCAATTCGGGTAGATCTTCACGAGGCAGGCGTTTCAGATCTGCTGGAGAGTTGATATTATCCAATAATCTCAAATTTTGACTCCCTTCCCATTACTTTTTTCGCTCGATAACATATTTTGCGAGCTCACGAAGCGGAACAGACTTGTTATCAAATTTCTCAAGCGCCTGCAAGGCGTTATTGACTAGCATTTTAGCCAACAGTTTTGAATCTTTTAATCCCAGCAGGGCAGGGTAGGTATTTTTTCCAGCCATGGTATCGGTTCCGGTTGCTTTTCCCATCTGTTCGGGATCACCTTCAACGTTTAATATATCGTCTGCAATTTGAAACGCAAGACCGATATTATGCGCATAGTGCTTCAGATGGTCGATTTGAGCATCGGTTCCATTTGACAACAAGCCGCCGGTCATCGCGGACGCCTGGATCAGGGCACCGGTCTTTAACTCGTGCATCCGCTGGAGCTGTTTTTGATCCAAAAGAGTCCCTTCCGAAGCCATATCCTGCATCTGCCCCTCGATCATACCGCGTGCCCCAACCGCTTTTGAGATTCTGGATATGACACAAAGCCGCTTATCGGCTGAATCCGAAGAGGGAACATCCATGGTCGACAAGGTTTCAAATGCAAAGGTTAAAAGGGAATCGCCGGCTAAAATGGCGGTGGCTTCGTCAAACCGGATATGGCAGGTTGGTTTCCCCCGCCTCAACTGATCATTATCCATAGCGGGAAGATCATCGTGTATCAATGAATAGGTATGAATCATTTCAATGGCGCAGGCTGCCGGTAAAACTGCTTTAACGCTGCCGCCGACCGCCTCGGCGGCGGCCATACACAAAATGGGCCTTAGCCGCTTTCCACCGGCCATGAGCGAGTATGCCATGGCTTTTTGAATCCGACGTTGTTTTGATCCATTTTGGTGTAACAGATCGTTTAACGCCGAGTTGATGAGCTGCTGCCGGGCGATAAGATATGATTTTAAATCAAACATCATGGGGTGTCTGTGATTCATCGTCGGATAAAAACGGCTGTTTCAGTACATTTCCATGCTGGTCCTTTAGCAGAAGTGTGACGCGCTTCTCAGTTTCGTTCAGCTTTTCAGAACAAAATTTTGACAATCCAACGCCTTCTTCAAACTTCTCAAATGCTTTTTCCAGGGGCAATTCCCCGGTTTCCAGCTCCTTGACGATATGTTCGAGTGCCGTCATGGCTTTTTCAAAGGTTTTTTTTGCCATCTGTTATTTCCTTTCTACCCGGCAAATCAAATTGCCTTTTGATAGAACAATTTGCACATGATCTCCAATGTTAACCTGATTTGCATCCAGAACCGTATCTTTTTCAGGAATCGTCCGGGTGATGCTGTATCCCCGTTTAAGAATTTCAGTCGGGTTCAGATCATTTAATCGAGAGGTTAAATTGAGAATTTTCCAATTAAAATCATTCATTAAAATTTTATTTAATTTCAATAAGTTAAGATTGATTTTATCAATGTTAACTTTAGCTAAATGGATCCGGTTTAACGGATTATGCGATACGAGTTGTTTTTTAATAAAATAAAAACGCTCCAACCGATGTTGAAATCCAAATATGAACCCTCTCATCAAGCGTGAGGTGATATCGTCTGTTTTGATTTTTAAATCCACAAGCCTTTTTTTGGGGTCGACCAGCCTTTCCGAAAGGCTGCAGGCCTGGGTGCGGTGGTGTTTTAAAATTCTCTGTAAATGATGAGTTAGGGTGTCTATAAGTTCTTTATTTTTGAGTTCTAATTCAGCTTTGACAGGAACAATGAGTTCTGCAGCAGCGGAAGGCGTCGGCGCTCTGAGATCGGCCACAAAATCTGAAATGGTGAAATCCGTCTCATGGCCGATGGCGGAAACCACCGGAATCTCAGATGAAAAAATAGCGCGGGCAACGGATTCGGTGTTAAAGGCCTGCAGGTCTTCGAAAGAACCACCGCCTCTGGCGATGACGATGACGGAAGCATGCTTTCGCTGGTTTGACAGCTCCAAGGCGGCAACAATCGCTCCAGCAGCGCCTTGGCCCTGGACCTGGGCGGCAATAATTTCAATGGGGATGTTGGCAAAACGGCGGTGAAGGACATGGATCATGTCGTGGGCGACAGCACCTATAGGTGATGTGATGATCTCAATTTTACGAGGCAGGACCGGCAGCGGCTTTTTATGCGTCGGATCGAAAAGGCCTTCGGCCATGAGCTTTTTTTTAAGTTGTTCAAACGCCAGCTGCAAGGCTCCGGCGCCTTTGGGCTCAATATGTTCGAAAATGATTTGATATGTTCCACGGGGCGGGTATAGCGTGATCCGGCCAAGCCCGACCACCTGGAGACCATCTTCTAAATCAAATGCTAAATTTCGATTTTGGCCGCTGAACATTAACGCGTTTATTCGAGATGTTTCATCTTTTAACGTAAAATAAAAATGTCCTGATGCGGGCATTCTGAAATTAGATATTTCCCCTGATATCCATATGAAAGGAAACTCTTCTTCAAGTAAAAATTTAATTTCAGAATTCAGGCCTGAAACAGTGTAGATGCGCTTTTTATCCAAAGGTGATGAATCGGTACTCAAATTGTGAAATTGGGTTTGAATGGGATCGAATGTCTCTGGTCGCATAGAATCAACGTCTGATAATATATATTATGTAAACTTTACGATATTTCCAATCTGCCGGCCCGTTCAGGACCCCTTTTCCAACTCGTGGGTGCGGGATTTAGCGGGTTGATATTTTTCAAGGATTTTTCTCAACGCCGGCATCATATAAATATCATCATTTGGGAAACCGGCAAGATGGGTTGCCAGAATCTCAATCTTTTCTCGAATCGCTTTGTGCTTGTCCATAATAAAAAGATGTTTTCCTTTGACGATGCATAAACCGCTCTCGATCCGTGTGCCCACCTGTTTTAAATTTTTTTCACAAACAGTGATGCTGAGCCGTTCTGCCAGGTCTTTTAAGTCCATGTACATCGTTTCCGACTGGGTCGTTTCCTGTTTTTTTCTTTTCACTTGAAAATCCAAAAAACCGTGTTATATTGGTTCACTTTTAAAATTGACGACACTTTTTGGAGGAATACATGCAATCTGTTACCTATAAAAAAGCACAAGCCCATATTCTGGTCAATCAGTTTATCCGAAGCGTTTACAACTGGATGGGTATCGGCCTGGCTTTGACCGGTTTTATGGCCTATTATGTGGCCCACAGCGAAACCCTCATGCGGCTTATTTTCGGCAATCAACTGGTTTTTTTCGCACTTATCATTGGCGAACTGGCGCTGGTATTTTTCATCAGCGCCCGCATCGGTAAACTCCGGGCATCCACTGCCACCGGCTTGTTTATTTTATATGCCGTTTTAAACGGGGCTACACTTTCAGCCATATTTATAATATTTACAAAAACATCCATAACATCCACATTTTTTATTTGTGCCGCTACATTCATAGCCTGCAGTATTTACGGTATGGCCACAAAACGGGATCTCACTTCGTTGGGTGGATTCATGGCAATGGGGCTTATCGGCATTATCATCGCATCCGTGGTCAACATGTTTATCGGAAGTTATGGGATGCAGATGATCATCAGCTACATTGGCGTTGTCGTATTTGTGGGTCTGACGGCCTATGACACCCAAAAGTTAAAAACCATGGCACTTTCCCAGCCGGAAGGGCTTGATGCCGGCGTTATCAGAAAGGGCGCAATTATGGGCGCTCTATCCTTATATCTTGATTTCATTAATCTTTTTCTAATGATGCTGCGCATTTTTGGAAGCCGCGAATAAAACAAAATAATGCATTTTTTAAAGATCTCGGGTTAGATTCCGATTGTGTCACAAACCACATTCACAATTTCTTCACAATACTTGCGGGTCTCATGATGGGTGGGGCCTTCCACCATCACACGGCATAGGGGTTGTGTGCCTGAATAACGGACCAGTACCCTCCCCTGCTCCCCTAATTTCTTTTCAACCGCCCGGATCGCTTTGACAATTTCAGGTATGGTACTGATTTCCGGTTTTTCCTGCACTTCAACGTTCATTAAAATCTGAGGAAATGCCTTCACCCATTTTGCCATATCTGATAATGGACTCTCTTCATCCAATATTGCCTGGATCAGCTTTAAAGCGGTGAGAATCCCGTCCCCGGTCGTGTGATCGTTTAAAAAGATCATATGACCGGAGTCCTCTCCACCAATCACCCCACCCACACGCTTCATTTCTTCAAGCACATACCGATCTCCCACAGGCGCCACCCGGTGTTCGATTCCCATATCATTCAGCGCCAGTTTTAACCCGATATTGCTCATGACCGTGGTCACAACGATGTTATTTTTCAACATATTATTTTTTTTCATCATTTTTGCACAGATGGCAATAATCGGGTCACCTGTGAGGATATTTCCATTTTCATCAACAGCGATCAGACGATCCCCATCTCCATCAAAAGCGAGTCCCAAATCAGCTTTGGTTTCCAATACACGGGCCGTCAAGGCTTCTATATGCTGGGATCCGCAGTTGTGATTAATATTTTTCCCATCCGGATGGATAAACAGTGACTCCACATCCGCACCCAATCGTTCAAAAAGCCGGGGAGCGATCTGGTATGTGGCACCATTTGAGCAATCAAGAACGATTTTGATTTTACTCAGAGAATATTTGTCCGGCCATTTGCCGGCTAAAAAATCTTCATATTGCCGCTTTCCGCCCGTCATATGGAAAACCTGGCCCGGTGATTGGATCTTCCGACATTGATCCGTATTTTGATCATTTGACAGCCGTTTTTCCAATTCATCTTCCGTGTCATCGGTCAGCTTGACCCCATTTTTATCAAATATTTTAATACCGTTATCGTAAAACGGGTTATGGGATGCGGACAAGACAATACCCGCGCCGGCTCCTGTAGCAGATGTTAAATAAGCCACTCCCGGGGTGGGGATAATTCCTGAAAGAAAAACATCAACTCCTGACGAACAAACACCTGAAACAATAGCGTATTCAATCATGTATCCTGAGATGCGCGTGTCTTTTCCGATAATGATTTTAGATGGACCGCCGTTTTCTTTTAAAAAAAACCCGATTGTTTTCCCTACTTTCAAAGCCATCTCCGGCGTCATGGGAAATTGGTTGGCCCTGCCCCGTATCCCGTCGGTACCAAAAAGCGTTCCCATTTACCGGCCTCCTTGTCCATTTATAATTTCAGGAATCCTATTTTGCAATTGGTGCATGATACCATCCACCAGACTTTGAAGCCAAAAGGTCCCGGATTTGGAAACCGCCCTGGGCAACCCCTTAATCACCTGGATATAATCTTTTCCGGATGCTGCGATTCCATGTTCGATATGCCGCAAAAAAGTGTCTCTTTTTTCCATGTCTCCTTCATAATTTTTTAACAGGTGCAAAATGTCTTCCATCTCCGGCCATTTTTGAGAAATGTTTTTTTCAGAATTATCGAGGCAGAACTTTTTCAAACGCGCCCTCCGTTCAAAAACGATGGAATTAAGATTGGTCTTTAACCCTTCATACAGGTTTCTTGAAAAATTTTCCGAGATGAATTGGGAGCGGACTCGGCTGTACCAAATTCTCAAAGCCATTAAGTTAGCAATGTAGATGAGATTATTTTCAACAATCCGGCCCGGACGATGGTATTGCCCTTTAATAAAGGCCATATTAATCTGTTTGTCGGTATTGTCGGCTAGGAGACGGCCGGATCTCATTTCATCCCTTCTCAAAATGGTCCCAGCCGCCACCACAGTGCCAAAAGCGAGCCGGCAAGGGCCCACCAGGCCACCCTGCCCTCCTAAAAAAATGGGTTCCTGGTCCAGCATCACCCCTTTGGGCACATCTCCGATTAAAGATGGGGTGGCTTTATCCTGATTGGGCGTAAAGTTAAAATGGATGTAGGAACTGCCGACTTCACTGTGGTCTTTACGGCTGGTGCCCCCGGACATAAAACAATCACAAAAATTTATCAGGCTTCCGAGAGTGACAAACGGAAAAAGAATCGTCTGCTTCAAGCCAACCGTATGGGCGCCATTGGCCTCTTCTTCAAGGATGGTGCCTTCCCGCACATAGGCGCCGGACCCCATGTTGGATTTTTGCAAAAAAACAGACTTTTTAAAAAATCCACCCTTCAAATCCACATCAGGACCGATTTGACAATTCTCTAGGGTCACCGGCGCCTCGTAACCGAGACGGGTATGATGACCGATACACGTTGTGGCCCCATAAATTTTACATCCGCTGTGGATGATCACTCCGTTTCCTGAAATGCAATCGATATCAATTTCTTCACCCACCTCGATACTATTGGGGCATGGAATTTTTACGCCTTTTTTTTGCAGCTGATCGATTTTAAGATTACACCGGCTTCTCATGTATCACCCCTTTTTTCCGATATCCGTTTGGCCGGCCATTTGTCGATACAATGATTCATATCGCTTTGTAATATGTTCTAATGAGTAATGGGTTTCAATCTTTTTTCTGGCCTGGATGCCAAGTGCTTCTCTTTGTTTTTGAGACTTTGTTAATAAATCGATAACCGCTTGCGCCATTTCAAACGGGTTTTGGGCCGGAACGACCTTTCCGGTACTTCCAACAATTGCAGCGGAATCACCAACGTCTGTAACCACACAAGGAATCCCGCAGGCCATCGCTTCTCCAATGACGTTTGAAAATCCTTCACTTTTTGAACTGGACACGACAGTATCCATTGCCGGCATGATTTTATGGACGTCACTCCTTGATCCCAATGGACGCATTATTTGTTCCAGATGAAATTCGTCAATCCATGCCTTCAGAACCGGCCTGTTTTTATCACCAATTTCACCGCAAAGAATAAATTGGATATCATGTAATTGTTGGTTGATGTGCCAGGCGGCTTTAAAAAATGTTCGAAAGTCCTTTATCGGCTCAAAACGCCCAAAAAGACCGACGCAAAGCGTCTTTTCAGGAATCGATAATTTGCGTCTCATTTCATTTCGAATCGAATTATTTGGCTGAAAAAGATTTAGATCGAACCCATTGGGTATGTAGATGGTCGCTTTTGGACGAAAACCCAATTTTCGATGATCCCGAACCCCTGCTTGTGAATTAAAAACAACTGCATCGGGCATTCGAGAAAGCAGTCGCCCCAGATAAAGTGCCACCAGCGTCAATTTTTTGTATTCTGAATTTTTGCGTACGGTTGCCCTGATGTTCCAAACAACTTTGGCTTTGGTGAACAGCTTTGCCCCAAAAAGCCCGAGAATATTAGCGTGATACATCCAGGTCTGAACAACATCAGGATTTATTTTCAGAAGTATCTTAATCAATTTTATCATTCCTGAAAATGATGCTTTCCCCCGCTTAAATCCCAGACAAATGACAGGTGTTCCACTGGCTTGAATTTGCTTTCCGATAGACCCCAACTCGGTCATGCCGACGACATAATTGGAAATCAAGTTTGAATTAAACGTTTCCGATAGTTTGTAAAGCATCATTTCCGCGCCACCGGTATCTAACGTGGTAATGATATGAAGGACTGAGACCTTTTGAAAACGCCCCTTATTGCTCTTGGAAGCATAAGCGCAGCGCACCAGTCGCAGGTCCGATTTGGGTGTCCCTAATGATCCGGATTTATCACCCGGCTCAAATTTTAATTCTTGAGAGCCGGATCGTTCGCTCGAAATATTCAATAATTTTTTCACGCTGTAAGATAATAAGAGTTAAAGAGACGGTTTTAGTTCAGACACTATTTAAAGGTACACCGCGTCAGATATTCCACCATTAATTCAGCAGCGTTTCCGCTTCCGTAATAAAGGGTATGCGGGACGGGTGACGTTAAAAACGGTGGGGTATCGGATTTATCCTTTATATTGGACATTGCCAGTTCGAAGGCATCGAGGATTCGCCGTGTCTTTGCACCGGTTACCCGATTCCATCCCGACTCAACGGTTTCTATCCATTCGGTCTGATTGGCTGTGTGGATCCTACAAAATAAAACTATTCGGGATTCATTAATTCAAAGTAAAGCGTTTCGATGTCGTTTAAAAGACGCTCTTGATTAAACCGTTGTATAACAAAGGCGCGTGCGTGTTTGACTTGCATATTTTCGCCTTTCATTCGATTTTTTGTAATATAGGAAAGCCCGTTTGCAAAACTGGAGATATCTTTATTTCGACATAGAATACCCCGTTCGCAAACCATAAACCCGTTTGAAGCGATCTTGTTATCGGGGTTACCCAGTAAATCTCTAACACCACCGACATCTGTTGCGATTACAGGAACAGATGATGCCATTGCCTCGATGATGGAAACCGGCGTCCCTTCATTTAAAGAGGTCAATGCAAGGATGTCCAGATCCGCATAAACAATGGAAACATCTCTGATCCAGCCACAAAATTGAACGTGGTTAGTTAAATTTTCTTGCCGGCAAAAGCGTTCCAGATCTTTGCGCAATTCTCCATCACCGGCGATTACAAATTTAATTTTGGGTCTCAGGTTCATCCGAATCAGTTTTTTGGCAACCAGAAGAAACATCCTGTGGTTTTTAATAGGAACCAGACGTCCGATGATACCGACCAAAAAGGTATCTTTATCAATTCCCATAAGCTGTCTAAAATGGCCTTTTTGGGGAGAACTGTTAAGAAATGGATTCAGATCAAACCCAAGCTCAATGGTTTTAATTTTTTCTGCCGGAGCGATGAAGTATCTCTCCGCAAGGTCTTCTTTTTGGGTTTTACTGATGGCGATGATCGAATCCGTAATTTTCGCTAAAAGTCTTTCTATTAAAACGAAAAATATGGATTTTCCTTTACTAAAATAACCTTCAAAAATATGACCATGAAAAGTGTGAACGGCCTTCACCGACCCTCCTCTGATCAGGTTATATGCCATGGCTGCCAGTCTGGCACTTGTTCCGGCTTTTGCTGTATGGGTATGAACAATATCCGGTTTTTCCCGAATCAGAGTATGATAAATTTTTATGATGCTTTTAAGGTCCATCTTCAAACTGATTTCCCGCTGCAATTCGGGAATAACGATGGTTTTCATCTCCTTCTCGATCAGATAGCTCATGTCTCCTTCCTGGGGAGATATGATCCCGGTGACAAGAGTTGAGTCGAATTTTTCTTTATTTAATCCCTGGGTCAACAAATGAACATGAATTGCCGGTCCGCCAATATTCAGCCGGGCAATCATGCGCAATACTTTGATTGGCCGGGTGGGTTCAAGCGCCATTGGAAGCTCCGGGCGGATTCGATCGTACCGAAATTGCTTAACCCATAAGGAAACCATGCTTGAAACAATGACAAAGCAATATCTAAAAAAAAGCCCTGACATGATAATAAACTTCATTAACCAAAATGGCGGCCGATTGTATTTGTCAAAGAACAGATAAACGCTTTTGTGGAATTCGAACTGAGATCTAATAAGGAGTTGATCACTGCTCACGCCCACGTAATGCACGACGGAAGATATTGGAAAATATATGATTTTCCAGCCCGCGTCCCACATTCTTCGGCACCAGTCGGCATCTTCCCAGTAGATAAAGAAACGCTCATCCAGCAGTCCCACGTCTTTGATGGCATTTCTGTTGATAACCATGCATGCCCCGGAAACCCAATCTACCGTCATGGGTGTCACTCCGTCACTCTGGGTTGTCAGAACATTTGAACTGGTGACCGGGTTATTGGGAAACAAGCGCGTGAAAAGCGATTTTCGCCCAAAAAATGCGGTAAGGGGGGTTGGAAAAGATCGGGCCGAACCTTGAACTTTGCCATCAACATCCAGTATTTTTGGACCGATAATGCCGATATCGGGTTCTTTTTCAAAATAATTCAAAATGGGTCTCAAAAAATTTTTTTTGACAAGTGAGTCCGGATTGAGCAGAACAACATAAGGTGAAAAACTTGCTTTTAAGCCCTGATTGACCCCTGCCGCAAATCCCTTGTTAACACTGTTTTTGAAAAGAAACACGTTGGGAAAACGGGCGATGATTCGATCGACATTATCTGTGGAAGCATTATCCAGAACCAGAATATTTCGTGACAAATCGCCTAATTCTTCCTCCAGGGAGGCGATACAGTTCAAGACACAGTCGGTGCTGTTATAATTGACAATGATAATATCGACTAATTTTGGCTTTATGGTCATTTTTTAAAACCCATACCAAATACGTATCATTAAAACATTCTCATCTCTTTAAACGGTGTATGATTCGATGGAAGAAAAGTTCACGGCTAAAAAGAAGCCAGAGGTCTTTATCTTCTCTTTTTCGGTGTCTTTGAATATTTTTTCGTTTTTTCATGACGCGCTTCAGAGACTTGAGAGCATCCATTTTTGCTCTGATGTAAGTTCCGGCATGGCCCTTGACTGAAAAATAACAAAATGCGGCAAAATTATACATAATGTGGTATATGCCCGTTTTAATCATGAGCCGCCAGGACATATTTTTAATATATACCCATTCCAGGTTGCGATGACCATAGTAAATGGATGTCGCAGAGTCGTAGCCGATGGTTTGGGTCGCCAAGTGATACACAACCGCTTCAGGGACATAAGCACATTTGTATCCGCCTAATTGAGCTCTGAAGCTCAAATCAACATCTTCATAGATTAAAAAAAAATCTTCATCAAACGACCCGATATCTCTTAGCATCGACATCCGGTATATTGCAGCTCCGGCACTGGCGCCGAATATCCATCTATTTTGATGGAATTGATCATCTCTTTGGCCTCTTCCGTGAAGAAGACCCGCTCCTGCGATGGTATACCCATCACCCGCCCGATCGATAATATTGGGGCGGTTGTGATAAAGCATTTTAGATGCGCAGAAACCGGCTTCCGGGTTTTTATCCAAAGTTTTCACCAAATGATGGAGCCAGTTTTTTTCAGCAATCGCATCGTTGTTCAAAAGCGCGACATATGCACTGTCGCACATGTTTATGGCAATGTTGTTGGCTCGGCAGAACCCGAAATTTTCCTCCAACCGAATCAATTGAACCCAAGGGTACCCTTTTTCAATTAAACCCGGAGACCCGTCGGAAGATCCATTGTCAACAACGATAGTTTTAAAATCTCGAAAGGTTTGCGCTTTAATGCCGTCAAGGCACTTCTCAATAAAAGATTTGCCGTTCCAGTTGACGATGATGACGGTAACTTTTTTCAATGATATGATAGACCTCTTTGAGACTCTTGAAAAATACTCAATTCCGTTTTAGTTCAAGTCGAAGATCCTGGACTCTGAGCGGGGAAGGCAAAAATTTTAACCGCTGGAACACATTGAGTACTTCAAGGATTAAAATTTGCACCTGTTGAAAAATCCTGCTTATCAGGGACACCCAAGAAAGGGATTTTTTTCAAAAGTCTCCTTTTTATGGTTGTCTCACGGGATAAATCAATCGATTAACAGCTCGACAAATTCGTCTATAAAAGGAAATTGCGGCGAATCTTCGAGATATTGAGGAAAAGAGCGGCCATTTTTTATGTCCGGGTTGGTGCACCTTGAATAGTTGTTAGTCGCCTCAACAAGCGCTTCTGCGATGGATAGCGGCGTCAAGTGCTCAAGGGAAATGATGTTATCATGGTATTGAGACAAGTCTTTATTGGCATAAGAATTGGTGATGGTATAGAGACCGAAATGAGACATCTCAAGCGGCGGGTAGCTGGGATGGGGAGAAACCATAAAAGATAAACCGACGGCACTTTCAAGAAGCAGATTTGCGTAATCGGTAAGGCTCAGCTTGCCTAAGGATTTCAAAACCCGCCCCTGTTTAAGTTTTATTGATGGGTGTTTTTCTCCAATGGAAATAATTTCCCACTCAACAGAATCAGGCTGTAGATCCACCCAGATTTTTAGGGCTTCGACAATCAGCAAAAAACAGTTTCTCTGGACCGAGGGCCGACCATAAACCAATATTTTTTTCTTTCTGGATCCCGGTAAATGACCGATATGTCGTTTAAGGGTATCGTTTAGACGGGGTTCGAAAACAAATTTTTTTTTAAACGTATACCCTTGATGGGAGAAAAATGTGCTTAAAAAGGAGGAATTGAAAATAGCCAGCACCGGGATGTCTGAACAATAGGTTGCATCCGCCAGCATGTAATGGCTCGACCACCCGTAAAACCCGGGTTCAAAATCCTGAATAATATACCCCATTTTCAGATACTGCTGATGAAATATCTCGGATTGTTGGCGAATCATTGTCTGGGCGCCATGGGCCGTCCACCACGAGGTTGAAATAAATCGGTCCCCTGGAGTTACGAAAATATCTCTTTGGTGTTTATCTCTTGCCGGCAGAATTTGACGATCCGAATCAATATCCTTATCAGAAGCAGTGAGCTGAAATTCCGACAAATTGGATAATGCACCCTTGTCGGGGATCGTGTCGGTTAAAATGATACGCGATTTGATATGGGCGCCCGCTTTTTTCAATATCTCTTCATAAATTTTCAGCGCGGTCGCGACCCCACCGAAAAAGTGTTCATCGTTAATCGAAGGAACCAGCAAATTAATCCTCTTGAAAGAAAACCGACTTTTTTTAATCCGCATCGGGGCAATTTGCGGAATCGTATGGGAAAGGTCGATCCGCATCAAAATGCGATATAACTGTCTTGCAAAATTGTATCTTCTTAAAACGCCTGCCAGTTTCTCAATCACTTTCAAGCCTCAATTCAGTGTCGGTCGAATTTCCGTTAAGGACAGATTAATATTAAAATAAGGATCACCTCCATTTTGACGGTAGTGTTTGTAGTGTTTTTGTGACATCTCAAAATCACATGCCGGTATATCATGGGGAGATCGGGTTTTGGATTCAAAATGATATAGCTGAACAAAGGGGTCATAGATATTCTTAAGTCCATTTTCATAAGCACGGATACAGATCTCCACATCACTGCCGCATATGAGAAATTCTTCATCAAAGTTTCCGATTTTCTCAACGGTGTTTCGGGAGATCGCCATGCAGGAACCACTCACCGCCAGCACATTCCGCTTGACCATCGGGGAAACAAATGGAGAGCCGTAATGGACCGGATGCATCCCCTTAAAAATATGGTCCGCCCACCCCCCATGGCCCAGCACCACTCCGGCATGCTGGATGGTCCCATCCTGATAAAGCATGAGCGGACCGACCGCGCCGACGTCGTCTCTAAGTGCTTGTTCACTTAAGCGTTCAATCCAATCAGTCGAAATGACCCGGGTATCATTGTTAAGAAAAATGAATACATCGCCACCGGCTTGATCTATGCCTTGATTATTCATTTTGGACCAACAAAATGGATAAAATGCATCCGTCACTTTTATTTGTCCATATTTTGTCCGGATATCTTGAAGCCAGGCCAGGGTTTCCGGTTTTTCGGAGTTATTATCCAGAATAATAATTTCATAGGATCGATAAGTTGTTTTAGACAGGATACTTTGAATACAGGGTGCCAAGAAATCGATTTTATCTTTGGTGGGAATAATAATGCTGACCCGTGGCGTCTTTTTTCTCGGATACCGGGTGTCACAGACAAACAGATAGTCAGAAGCCGTTGCATAGGCATCGTCACCAAAGACCCTTTTTACGTGCCCGTCCACCGCTCTTATCGCCCCACCTTGCGCTTTTGGTTTCGATTGAGGGTTGCCGGCAGTTGAAGTTTCGATTTCCCGCCAACTGTATAAGACCTTTGGAATGTGATGAATCCGATCGGTTTGTTCCGAAATCCTTAAAAAAAGATCATGATCCTGAGCCCCTTCAAAATTTTTCCTGAAACCGTTGACCTTACCTAAAAGAGATTTTCGGATAGCAGTGAAATGACAAATATAATTTTGGCACCGAAGCAGATCTATTGACCAGTCCGGTTTGAAAAACGGATTTCTTCTGATACCTTGACGGTCGATTTTATCTTCATCTGAATAGATCAGATCCGGTTGGGTTTCATTAATCGCTTTAGCAACCTCATAAAGCGCATCGATGGTAATTTCATCATCGTGATCCATGAGGGCAACATATTTTCCACTTGCCATTGAGATAGCCTGATTGGAGGCATGAGCGATACCATGATTGGTTGCTGAAAATTTAATTTTAATTCGTGGGTCAAAGATGGATTTCAACGCTTCGATCGTATGGACATTTTTCGATCCATCATCGACAATACAAAGTTCCCAATTTTCATACACCTGGCTCATCACCGATTTGATGGCCAGTGAGAGCCATTTGGGATCCACATCAAATACCGGCATGATGATACTGATTTTGGGGTGTTGCTTGAGCCTCCGATTTTTTTTTATCAGACTTGTTTTTGAAGGAAGTGTCTCTAAAACCCACTGCTGGTAAGAACCGGCATTTTTTTTGATTTGAAAGAAATCTCGATTATTTTCAAAATAGTATTTTGCCTTTATAATTGATTTGACAACCCCTTCGCTGCGAATTGAAGTGATTGTTTTTCTGAAAAGCGTTAAAATGGCTGAAAATTTGTCAGCCGTCCGGTTGAATTTTGACATAGCGATTTTTTTATAAAGATTAAGTGAAACCTTTGAAATTTAGATCTTTGGGGCGTATGCTCGCCGCTAGGAGTGGGAGGCCAATTTCGGTGTCCCGAGTACAGTGGGATTTGTCAACAGGATCGAACTTCTCGTCTAAAAAGTGTTTGAAAAAAAATTAGGATTTTTCGTTCAGGCACTAATTATCTTTTTTTAAAATTTTCCGGACATAGTAAATCGGTTTGCCGTGGGTCTCGTGGTATATCCGGGCTTCAATCTCTCCTAAAAGCCCCATCGTGATAAACTGGAGTCCAATAAATATCAACAAAATGGCCAGCAAAAGCAAGGGTCGATTGGCAATGGCCACATCGAAAAATTGTTTTTGAATGGTCATATAGAGCGCGATTATAAAGCCGATCGCCCCCGAGGCAATTCCAATAAGTCCAAAAATTTGCATCGGTTTTGTTACATAACTCAAGAGAAATTTAACCGTTATGAGGTCTAGAATAACCCGAATGGTTCTCGAAATGCCATATTTTGAAGCGCCGTATTTTCTTTCCCGATGGTTCACCTTAACCTCTTCAATGGTGACCCCCATGGTGCTGGCGACTGCTGGAATGAATCGGTGCATTTCACCATACAAGTTGATGGCGTCGACAACTTCTTTCCGAAACGCCTTTAACGTACAGCCATAATCATGAAGCTTGACCTTGGTTGTCCACGAAATAATCTTGTTGGCAATCATGGAAGGCAGACGGCGATTGATAAAATTATCTTTTCTGTTAAACCGCCATCCGCACACCAGATCAAATCCCTCTTCAATTTTTTCTAAAAGTATGGGAATGTCCCTGGCGTCATTTTGTAGATCCCCATCCATTGTAATAACAATTTCACCCCTGGCATGATCAAAACCGGCCGATAACGCCGCGGTCTGACCAAAATTTTTTCTAAACTTAATAACAACAACCCGATTATCATTTTGCTGGAGCTTCTCCAGCACTTTAAAGCTTTGGTCGTAACTCCCATCGTCAATAAAAATAATTTCAAAATCCATATTTAAGATCGTAAGCGTATCCATCAACTCTTGATAAAGTATTTTGATATTTTTTTCTTCATTATAAATGGGGATAACGATCGTCAATTCCATAATTTTGTTCCCTTAGAATTTGGGGATATTAACTAATCCAATAAAAATAAATGAATAGACTGAGAGTAAAAACATAAAAATAATGTAAAGATGAACAAAAGGCTGGTAGAGGTGTTTCTTTAAATGATAAAATAAAAAGCCGGCCATGCCGATGATGGGTAAAAAATGTCGCCCTTGAGCTTGGAACATGATTTCCCAGCTCCGCAACAGATGAACGCTTAACAGAGAAGTGCTGAATATTAGAAAAATTAAAAATATGAGCTTTTCTTTAACACCGAAATTGAACCAGAACGAGAACACAATAAATAAAATAAAGAGAATACCGGCAATTTTGGCTGTTTTATAATAATCTTTCGGAGCGGAAATCGTCATGTAATCGTAAACACCGAATGAACTGGCAAAAGTCTTTTTATTCCATTTGTACTCTGTAAACATTTGCTCAAGCGTTTTGCCTCTTTCACGAAGGTGCATCAAAGGGTGCTTTTGGGTCGGTGCCGAGCTTGGCTTATAGAATGATTTGGCTAATTTTTCTCGGCAATCTAATATTTTTTCTTTTTTATCAAATCCATGCAAATAGATATCTGCTGAAAATCTCAAAGCATAACCTGTAACAGCTACCAGCAGAATAAGAGCCAAACGCTTCACCACGGTTTTAATCGGCTTATTTTCTTTGATATATTGATAATAAATCCACCAAATAAAATATGCGATTAAAAATAAGATGAAAAAATAAAAATTCTTTTTTGACAAAAGTATTGCAAAACAGAGCATTCCCAGAAGAAAACCTGAAAAAAGAACCCGGTTTTTTTTATTTTCCACTAAATATCGATGAAATAAGCTTTCGGGCACCAGGATCTGATATATGAGCAGAAAAATGATAAACAGAGAAAATGCGTCGGAATTGAAATAACTAAACACATACCATATTTGCGGCGAAATCAGGAGAGGCGCGGCTGCAATACAAAATTCACGAGATCGAAAACAGAGTAATACCAGTGTGAAAAACAGAAAGATATTAAAATATCGTAATCTTAAATAAGATTCGATCGGCAGAAATGATAACACCCGAGAAAATTTGCCGGCAATGGGATAAAGGATCTCCAGGGAATTAAGGCGGGAAATTCCATAGACACTGTAGGTATGTTCTGTACCCGGCGCGCATATTTCAGGGGGTCGCCAATGATCTTCATAATATTTTGAAGCACGGATATGTACATATTCATCCGGATGGACATTTTGACGACTGGTAACTGCCATTACGATAACAAGTGCGAACACAAACAAGAGAAAATACCGGATATAGATATAATTCTCTTCCATCGAAAAAGCCCATTTGAAAACCAGAAACAGGATCAAAAGCGCGGCACCGATCGGTGCCCAGTAGCTGAAAAATGACCTGGTTTTTTGAGGTGCGATACGCAGTTCCAGCTGGGGATCATTTTCTGACGACACCACCAGCAAGCCATTTTTACTTTTGTGTGTTTTCATTATTCCGGCAACAGGTTTTAACCGGTTATGAATGGCTCTCTGGTTAACATATATTTGTTTGAACCCGACTTGACTGATGGTAATCTTTTTGATCAGTATTTTGGCTGTTTTTCGATTGCCGTCCGCCGGGTCTATCCGGAGTTTTTCGATCCCTTCCAAGTCCCCGATGGGAAAGCGATATTTGATTTGATCATAATTAATACGAACATGGGATGAACGCTTTTCATCATAGAGCTCGTTGGATTTTGCCCAATAAATTTTAAAATTAGTGATGATATTTGAACGAATTTCAATATCAACTGTTGCGTGGCTGGAAAAAGAAATAAAATAGAGATAGGCTAAAAGCAGCGCCATAACTAGAAACGCGACCACCTGAACTTTATTTTCTAAAAAATATTTCAAAAGACCTCGCATTATATCTAAATTGATCCGTGCAAATGAATCTATTTTTACTTTGTCTTAAAAAGTCTGGTCCGCGGGACCGAGATTTTCTACTCAACCGGGTTTAATGCGATTTATAATTAGTTGCATCTGCTTTTCAAAACGGATACTCAAGCATCCAAATATTTTCCCGAAAAAATGCGTCATGAAGGCAACGATTAAGAATTTTAGTCCGGGTCCGCCATAAAAGTCTTCGTGCTTTACAAAGAGTGAAATTAAGTAATGTTTTGTGACCCGGCTGATTTTACTTCCGGTGATATCATAATGTTTTTCAGTTACGTGTTCCATGTAAAATCCTTTTTTGAATAAAGTTATTCAATCCGAGATTTCGAGACATACTGCTGCATTCTTATCCAAGGGAGAAAACGTAATGCCGCACTTGAATAATCCCAAAGCCGTTTTTGGCGTTTGAAAAACTTTTTGGGCGGTTTATGTTGGCCGGAAAATTCGTCAAAGTGGTGTTTGTGCCGGATACGCGTGACCTCTTTTGTCTTTGGGAATGCCAGTTTGCTCACCAGGAGAAATCGCAGCCACGGTTTTAATTCTTCCAGTCCGAATCCCAGAATGGAGGATGCTGCACCAAAGGGGGCCGCACCGTCCAAAATTCCTTTTTGAAGCGACGAGAAGTGCTCATTTTGTATCGTTTCTTCCTGGTAACCCGGGCTAATTTGATTTTGGAAAATCAGATCATAATCGTTATCTTTGAGCTGATAGCCCCTTAAACCGGGATGGGGAGCACGGAAGGCCTCTTCAAAAAAATCGCGAACATTTAAAATCGTACTGCCGGCAAAATCAAATCGGTCTTTGTCGTAGATAATGCCTTCAATTTGATTATCCGGAGTTGTGGGATAGGGAATGCCCCGGCTTGCAGCAAATAGAAAACCATGCATCCGAGGCTTGGGGTTTTGATGTTGGATCGCATCAAAGAGCAATCGCTGAATGGTCCCTGACCATCCCACGTCGATCAGTGCCACATGGTCATGATCAAAAAACCCTTCATGTTCCAAGTAACATAAAAGCGCCTGATTATAGGGCGTGGTCTGTTTTTTAATTTCTTTCTGGAAATCCGTATCTTCGAGCAAATATTGAAACTTGTATTTTGAATTCACCGACCAATCCGGATAAAGGGGGCTGAGTGCTTCATCTGGTCCGAGTCCATACCGTTTCATAACCGGTTCTAACGGCCGGATATCAAGATTAAACACACGGCATAAATCCCGGAAGTCTTTATTATTGGCCGGTAGAAATGCGATGTCAGCCTTGGATTGGGTCAAACCCGTATACGCGCAACTGGCCCCGGTAAGCGCAAAACGACTGACATACAAGTAACTCACATCCGGCAGCACACCCTCCGGATACATCCATGGGATCGCTTTCTCCCAGAATTTTTTAAAAGTCCACCCTTCCCTGGACAGAAAAAAGATTTTTTTAATCCCCAGACGTTGCACTTTCTCTGCGATTTCCAAAATAAACGCACCCACAAGCGGTGCCAAAAAATTATAACCCTCGATATAAAGGGGATCTTGCGGTGAATTTTCACTTTCCAGCGGGAGCATCAGGTGTTGGAGTTGACGCCCCTTCCAGAAAAGCCGCCGATTGGCAAACACGGTGTACATCTGAGCAACACTTTTCCGGTATTTTTCAGATATATCTTTTAGAACAAAAGTGCAAATGCCGTACTCAAAGGGGCGAACCCCATCTGAAATGGGATTGTCTCCAATGTGCATCCAACGCTCAACATCCAAATTGTATTTGTCTTGAATCAAAGGAAACGCTTTTCCGGAAGCTTTTGCATAAAAGGTGTCGGCCGATGAAATAACATCTTTGACGTATGGGGTTAACCCGGCGCGGTCGAGGAGTTTTTTCAGGTGAGTGGATGGTAGATAAATATCTGAAATAATTAATATAGTCTTATTTTGGCCATGAAGCTTGATCATCCACTTGACCAGCTCTTCTCTCGGCACGATCATCGCACTTTCAACAGACATTTCATAATCGGTTACCCGCTGAAGCAGGTTGTCTGTCATCTTATCTTTAAAAATTTTCTGAAGCACCTGTTTCATGAAATCCGGATATCGGGCTTCGTGATCGACATAGTTTTGGGCTGTTTCTTGACGTTGGACGGTTTCAAGTTGATCTCGTAGCGTCTGAATCGACTCCCATGTCCATGTTGTCTCGCCGTGCTGAAATGCCAGTTTTGTGATAAAGCGTGCGACAGCCGGTTTCAGCATGTCCGGATTGTGAATTCTCCGGATAAAAAGGGTATCAAAGAGATCAAATGTCACGGTATCATAATTCGAAACCAATCGGTCGGCTTCAGCGATCAAGTGTTTTATGTGATAAAAGGTCTGAAAATTCATTCTGGATTCGATTTTTTGCTCCTAAGTTGTGCTCTCACCTCAAATAGCTCCTGCTCGAGTTCAACGAGTCGATCCGTGCCGGTTGCCACCAGATGCTTTAGATGGGTTGGAATTTGCTGGAGTAAATATTTTCGAATCACCATTTTGTCCTGCTCCCTGCCGATAACTGCTGCATCGCTCAGTGTGTTTTTTCCGTGAAGACGATAATAGAGCAGTTTTTCCTGATCAAGGTAGACGACATTTTTGGGGAATGCCAGCATCATGCGAAAAATATAGTCATAATCGTGCAAATATCGAAGCGAACAAAATTCTCCTACCTTTTTGGCAGCCTCAGCCTTTATAAATAGATTCGACGTGGTGACCATAAAGTTTCCCTTTAAAAAGGCCGTATAGAGGTCGTTGCATTCAAAATAAAATCGTCGATTTTTTTGGTGCCATTGGTTCCACCAAAAGTTGGGATCGACAAATTCATCTCCAACCTCTGAAATCGCTTGGATATCGGAAAAAATACAGGCTGCTTTTCTCTTTTTCTGAATCACAATGAGTCGTCGCAATCGATCCGGGTGATATTTATCATCAGAATTTAAAACTGATATAAAATTCCCTTTTGCCATTTTAAAGCATCGGTTCAGCGCGTTGAAGGCATCCTGGTTGTCCTGATAAACATAAACAACCCTCGGATCTCGATAACTTTTGACAATGGCGGCGGTGGCATCCGTGGATCCATCGTCGATGACGATGACTTCCAAATGGTTGTGGGATTGATTCAAAGCGCTATCCAGCGCTTCGCCGATAAATTTTTCGTGGTTATATGCGGGAATGACTACTGAAACCAGATCTTTTTTTCGATTTATAAACATGGCCGATTTTATTGAAGTATAGAAGGTGAATAATTTAAATTAAAAGCTTGATGGATCACACGGTGTTTCTGTTGGGGATTTTTGCAGGCAAAGGTCAATGGGTCAAGGCATCCAGCCAGACTGCAGCCATCGACTGGTAACCATTTCCGTTCATATGTAAATTATCACTGTATTGCTGAGGATTTTTTTCAAAATAGCTGTAAAAATCGGGGGGAACCACTCGAATTCCGTTTTTTGTCACCAGGGTGTCGATGACCTGATTATATTCTTGAATACGGATGTTTTTTGCGGCAGAAAAAGGATCTGCAAACGGATCTTTGCGGCTGGATGATCCATAGGCGATAGGCGCCTTGGCAAGAAAGGGGATTTTTTTATTTGCCCGGATCATGGTTATCATGTGCTGAATATTATCTTTAAATGAACCCGCGTAACCGGGGTCACCACGCTCCAATCCGGATCCGCTTTTCAAAAAATAAAATCCAGAGTCATTGGTTCCATACATAATCAAAAAGTACTGAGCCTGAGGATGAGAACTAAGGACGCTTTGAAGTCGACCCAGGCCTTCAATTGAATCTTCACCCCCAACACCTTCATTCATTATCGTATGAGGGTACCCTTTTGCACGGGTCAGGGCATCGTTTAGTATCGGGACATACCCTCCCCCGTTATTTCTTCTATCTTGAGAAAGATTATCAGAATCGTCATCATCTCCAACCCCGACCGTATTGCTGTCTCCCAAAGCAACATAGTAGTCTCCAATTCCGATTCGTGTTTTGTGGTCCCAATTATTGGGTCCGGGCAATTCATCTCCGGAAGCGTCAATAATAAAGGCATTGACGGTATGCTCTTTTTTTTTGAGATCCAGAAAGGTCGTTTCATAAGGGAATGAATAATCATCAAAAATAACTTCATCTTTATGAGACAGGTCTAGAATAAAACGTACGCCCCATCCGCGCTGTAAGTGTTCGGCGACTGATTTAACGGTAAGGTTAGGTTTTGATTGAAAATGACGCCTTTGGGGTTGAATTATCCGTACATAAGGGTCGTTTGAGAAAAAGATATTGTCAAAATAAGCGTTTTGCTGAACAACCTGGATCCGAAGCTCGTTGACCACAATCGATTGGGCACCGGTATTATCAATGTTCAGCACCTGATCGAATGCATCAACCACCGTTGAATCGGGTGTAAAAGCGATAAATATGCTATAGGCCGTATTTTGTTGATACTCTTTTTCAAAAGATACGGATTTAACCACGTTTCCGTTAAAAACCTTTCGGAGTCCGCCGGGGTTGTATCCATCTTTATTATAAAGTAAATAATAATTGTTTGTATCCTGTAAAAGCCAGATGAACACTTGCCCACCATTCGGATATTTTTGGGTAGGCAAGAAATCAATTTTAAACGATCCCTTATCCAGGGGCGGCAATGGATGGGAAAATTCAAGGCCGATCTGATCCCCTGTTGTCACCTGCACCCTCTCTCGTGAAATATCGTACACAAATTGCCCGTTTGTTTCCCATGGAAAAACATCACTGATGGTGTAGTTACCTGAAGTATCTACACGGAATGTGTCTGAAAATGACGCCCCTGAAACAGTTTGTGAAAAAATTAAAAATAAAAACAAACAGACTAATGAACCATACATATACGGTAATAATTTTTCTTTATACACGCCGTCTACTCTCATTTTTTCGATTATTTTAATTCTGATCCGGTAACGGCACCATAACCAGGCGAAATCCTAAAACATCATATTTGCTATTCTTAGGATTGTATTTTCTGTTTGCACAACGGGTTGAATCCGGGCCGCTTTGCCAACTTCCACCTCGAATAACCTTAAAATCGATATTGCTTTCAAATCGCTTGTAGATCGGGTTTTTCCGACCCTGTTTCTTGTGAAATCGATAAGCGTCTTTACCATAATTATCCTCACCCCACTCCCAAACATTTCCGAGCATATCATACAATCCGAAGTCATTGGGATGAAAACTGCCTGCAGGTGATGTTTTAAAAAAACCGTCGTCACAATGATGAAAGTTTGTCGCTTCATTTGCCCGCGTGCGGTCCGCAATGTTTGCGTACCCACAGGCCTCATCCGGATTATCTCCCCAGAATCTGGTTGTTGAAGTTTTTGCCCGGCAGGCATATTCCCATTCCGCCTCGGTCGGCAGGCGATATAAATATTTTTTTGTACTCTGTTCAGTCAACCAGATTGCAAAATGTTTTGCATCCACCCAACTCGCTTCTACCACCGGGTGATGATCCCGGTTCATTGAATCGTCTTGATCCACCTGCCTGTTGTGGGTTGGTCGAAATTTTCTAAACTGTGCGATTGTCACTTCAAATTTTCCCATCCAAAAGCCATCTAAGCAGACCTTGTGTACCGGTTTTTCATGCTGAATATACAAGCGACCGCTGTTTAGATTTCCCATCCTAAAACAGTCTCCGGGAATCCAGACGAATTCCATACCGGTAGCGGGTTCTTTGAATATCCGACCCGGTTTCCGGCCTTGATATTTTGATTCCCCTTCACTCCTATGATCCCCAATGCGTGCATTATCCGTGGCCCGGCTATTTTCAGCCGCCAAACTGTTAAAGCTGTGCAAAAATAACATACAAATTATAAATTGTTTAAAAACGGTTTTGCAGATAATCTTCTTACAATTTGATTTGATTCCAATAAGCATATTATTAATAAAACCTAGACCCTTAATAAATCCATGATAATTCTACAAATCGGAAAACACGGCTCGTATGTTTGTTTTTTCTATCAGTGTAAAAGCAAGCGGATAATCCAGAACTTTCTTTTCATTTATCAACCAATGTGAAAATTTTCCCTGGTTCAAGTTTTTTATTTTGACCCTAATCTGTTTTCCTTTGCGATAGTATCCGATGTACCCGTTGGGTTCAGGATAGCCATCGATTTCATATCTGATATGACGTGGACCATTGACTTCAGAGCGTACAATTTCTCCAATTCCAAACAATTCTTGCATTTCCTTTCGTAAAAAAAAAGGACGGTTCTGAAAAAATTGATCCAGCTTTTTAATATACGGAGAATTTTTTTCACCGTAAGACGATAATAGATTATCATAAAACTGTAACCGAGCATTAAGGAATCTTTTATTGACGCGGTGGTTTAAAAGATCCATGGTTAATGTGATAACGCGTTCCCGAAAGGCTGGATCTTCATTCACTAAACGGGTGAAAAGACGCACTCTGCCGCAATTTCGTCGCTCTTTATTATAAACCAGCGACCATCCGATCTGCTCCCATATCTCTTTTTTCTTCTGTTTTTTCTTGAAAAAGGTTTGGCGAATATCTATAAAACTATGATCCATATCCCAGTTGATCCAGAAAAGTTTCCCGTCTTTTTTGCTGTTATCTCGTACTGCCGCCCCTTGACAATAGTCAGTGGTTCCGGAAAAGGCAAAAGAAAATAGATGTCTGGTTAAATTATCCAAATCAATAATTTTGCCCACGTCGTCCATTATTAGCCGCTTTCTGCTGTTGGTGTATCTCCAAAAACTTTTTATGTGAAACGCTTTTGCGTCAGCAGTATTTTTCTTTTTGAATAAATACAAATCAAAATTATCATGGCCGAAGTATGATTTAAGCTGTGTCCGGCTTAAATGGGGGGTTAAAAAGTATATTCCGTCAAATATTCCATTTAAATACAGCACTGTTAATTGGGTCTCCGGCCCAATGGCGCCAATTTGCCGGACGATGTCATACGCCAGCGGGTTGTTAAACGGCCAACCCGGCGGCCAGGACGTATTCCGGACAACCAGTCGCTTCAGCGGTTCTGTTTTGGATCCGAACAGAATTCCGGGATGAAATTCACCGGCTCCGTACTCTTTTCTAAAATAGAGTCTAAAGTTATTGGACATCTGGAGCCGAACCTTTCCGCCATGCATTCGAATTCCGGCCATGCCGGCATATCTCAGTTTGCCATTTTCAAAATAAGATATATAGGCGGGTCGTTCCCACCCTCGTCCCCGGGATGTTTTATTCGTTATGATTCCGCTATCGGGATGATATAAATTCGAGTCCTCAGTCACTATGGAAAGCAGGGGCCAATTTTTTTTAAAATACTCCGGTTTAATCACGATGCTGCTCGGAAACGCTTTTAACTTTCCCGGATTGGCCTCATAAAGATACTCGCCAACATGTCGCTTTCGTTGAAATATAGCCTTTTCTATCTCTATAACCGGATCGATACGCAGTCCAAGCTGGGGATCATTACCAATTGTATTAAAAGACATGCGTGTCGGGTTGTAAGAGATGTTTTTAATGCCTGTTAAGGGTTTTAAAAGTTTAAATTTTTCCATATTATTAAAAATGATAGGCTTGTAGCCCTTTTTTTCGATAATCATGCTATAAAATTTGATACCCGCATCGCCATTTGCCGGATCGATTCTTAACTTTCGAATATTTGAAAGGTGAGGGATTAAGATTTCATATTGACCGATGGCGGGTGTTATGCGCACCTTCGATGATCGATGTTCGGAAAATTTCTGGCCGTCCGTAGCCCAATATATTTTGAAAATTGTTTTTGTGTCTGTTTCGATGGCTATTTTTATTGACGTGTTTTGAGAAAAACGCTGTTTTTTTGGCCGCACGGTTATGGGAAATTGTTTAGAATCGTTAGGAATCGCCTTAACCAGGCTCAAGCGTTTTAAGATTTTTCCAACAGTGCCGTAATTCAACAACCCGTCCGGAACCGTATCGATTTGCAGTGATGATTTGAGTTTTAAAAAAAAGGCTGCTTTATTTAGGCCATAAATTGAAAGAATGACTAAAAGCAGCCAACCGATAACCTTTAGATCTCTTTTTTGCATGGTTTCCGTCTATACTTCTCCTTGACGGTTGAAAAATATGTTTGCTCTCGCAGTGGAGACGAGTTTCTCCAAATTGTTTTGAAGCTCGGTCAAAACACGCGGATCGGTTTGTGCAAAACTGTAGGATATCACCATGTTATCTTCATTATCCGTAATACTATCCACTCTTCCGCGATGTATTTTTTTTTGTAAAAGCTCGAATAATTGATGGTTGTTGGTTTTATATGCCGCAGCAGGCATGGTGATGATGATCATCCCATCATTCATCCGCCCTTTCATGATACGTGTGCTGTATTTCATGACAAATAAAGCGACAACACTGACAATTAATAAAATCGCTAAAAACGACATATTGAAAGTGGCACAGCTTAAAGATGCAGCCACAACGAGCATGATAAAGCCAATCTCTTCGGGCTCTTTAATCGGTGTTCGAAAACGGACAATCGATAACGCTCCCAGCAATCCGAGCGATAACGGCAATGAAAATTGGATGGTGATAAAAATCGCGGTTATCGAAAGACCGATTAACGGGAAACCCCTGTGAACGAGACTCCCGGTGGCACGAGGTTGATAAAAACTAACATATAAAAAAGAAATGAACATCGAACTCATAAATGAAACCAGCATCAATACTAAAAATGAAAGAAAACCGATATCTTCCATTTTTTGACTGCCAAAACCAGCAAGATTTGTTAACAACTCTTCCAATTTCAACCTCCCTTCTCTACAAAATTACAAAACGCAGACATTTATTTTTATCTTCAGTATTCATTCAATCAAATCTGCATGAGTGTCATATAGCAATTGCCCTATTTTGAAAACGCTTCTTTTTTGCACCCCAGGGCCGTAAGTTGTCTGAGCACATTTGGCAATTCGGATCGATTGCCTTTGAGTTCAAATACCCCGCTTTGCAATTGAACCGATTTCACTATAGGCAACATTTGCCAATTGGTACGCGGTATTCCAATATCATAGTCAATACATAAACGGCTTCCGGTGACCGGCTCTAAAAAACGAAATCGTTTATATCGGATTTGAAAAGCCGGAAAAAGTAAGGACGGAATTTTCACGCCCAGACTGCGGAGCCGATACGGAATTTGAGCCAACTCAGGATCATTTAATTGAATCTTGGAAAGCCATTTCCCTGAAATACCTGTTTCAAGCCTTCTTTTTTCCCGCCTGCCGCCGATTTTATATTTGGCTTCAAGAAATGATCGCTCTCCTTGTTTGCCGCCCTCAATATTTTCATACCATCGAATCCTGATCTTGGTCTTTAAATAATCGCTGTTCATCTTTTCATCTAGAAACTGCCAATTTAAAGTGTCATAGTAAATGCTGGACACTCTGCCGGTCGGAAAATTCGGATCAGGTATACAACGCAACTTCAGCCATTTGATCAATATCGGCGCGCGATTGTTTTCAAAAACAAATTTTGTTTCGTGATCCGCATTTGATTCGCATATGCTGTTTATCACTTGAAACCTTCTCATTCATATGGATTTCATTTTAAAAATGGCTTTAATGTCCGTATCTTGCTTAACGATATATTTCAGTATCATGCCGTTGATACGACGCCCATTAACCAACCAATGACTGAACAGTTGATCATGTGGAGAATCAACTTTGATATTGATCGACGAGTTTTTATAATACCAGCCCTGATAGCGATTTTTTTCCGGGTAGCCATCGACTTGAAATGTAATTCCTTCTGGACCGATCAGTCTGCAGGTAAAAATATCTCCCAAATCGAGTTGTTTTTGCAGATCTTTTCTTATAAAAACTGCACGATTCAATAAAAATTCTTTCATTTTCGGGTTAAAAGGATGTTCAGTTTTAAAATCAACAGCCAACTTTTCATAATACTGGCTTCTCCCCTCCAGATAAGAATTGGTCAATAGATGGTTAAGGACATCCATGGTTAATTTGACGAAATAATCCCGATAATCCTGATTCTCCAACAATAAAAATTGAAACAGATGTTGCCTCATATCGAATCTGGATAGTTTATCTCTAAGAACCAGACTCAAGCCCGGTTTTTCCCAGTGGTTCCTTTTATCTTTCCCGGGCATATGATCGGTAAAAGAATGATCCATATCCCAAACAATCCAATACCATTTTGCGTTTGCCAATTGGTTATCCAATACAGCCACACCTTGGGATCGCCAGTCATCGTCGCCAGAGAAAATCATCGTGATGATATATCGAGTAAGGTTATCGAGATCGACAAATTGTTTGACCTTGTCCAAAGAAGGATTGCTTTTTAACCCATCTACCCTTTTGATAAACTGAAAGTATTTTCTTCGGCTTTTTAAATCTGATTTGGCTTTGAAACGAAAAAAAGAAAAATTTTCATGCCCGATATGAGATGCCCATTGTTTCTTGCTCAAGTGTTCTGATATCCAATAAAGACCTTGATATCTGCCGTTTAGGTAAAATTTAACCGGTTTTATCATCGGAACAACACTACCGATGCGTTTGGCGATATCAAATGCCATAGGGGTGGTGAACGGCATATCTTGGTAACGATCTAAATGGACCACCATTCGTTTAATAGGAATTGGTCGTTGTTTTGAAAAAATCACACCTGGAAATTTATTTCTGCTGATAACATTTCGAAAATATAATCGATAGCTCTTTTTTGATTTCCAGCGGGAAATGCCCCCATGAATGCGCAAACCGGCAGCTGCGGCAAAGCGCAATCGCGCATCTTCATAGTATGAAATATACGACAGCCGTTCCCACTTTCTTCCTCGCTTTCCAGCATTAACAACGATTCCATAGTTTTTATCATAAAGGTCCTTTTTATTCACAACAATGGAAATCAGTGGCAATCCATCTTGAATATCCGTCCTGTCAATTATCTGACTGCTGGGGAAAGCTCCAGCACCCCCCGGATTTGCAATAAAAGAAAAATTACTCTCTTCTCTTTTTCGTTGAAAGATGGAACTGTAAATCTGTATCGTGGGGTTAAGCAGAATTTCTAGTTGTGAGTCCTTGCCCGATGCAATAAACTGTAATGCATTTCCATCTATGGAAAGGTTACTGATGTCCTGAAGTGCCTTCAAATTCATAAATTCTTTTTCTGAATCAATGCGTATTGGGAAAAAACCATTTTGAGAAATTTCTATATATTCGATCCTAAACTGAGCGGGTTTCTCGCTAGGATCGATCCTGAGCTTTTTAATTGTGGATAAATCTGATATGAGGAATCGGTAGCGTGTCTCTTTAGGGGTTATGCGTATCGATTCAGATCTCTTTTGAGAGTATCGTTCATCCTCGTCCGCCCAATAAACCCTCAATCGGGAAGATTTGTCTGTATTTAACCGTATCTGAAAATAGGCCTTACTGTAAGAATTTGTTTTATCTTGAAAAGGATTTGTGTTGTTTTTATTAGAAATAGGCCGAACAAGATTTAGTGTTATCAGAATTTTGCCCAGAGTGCCATTGTTAATCATTCCAATCGGAACCTCATGTGTTCGAAAATCCGAATGGATTTGAAACAGGAAAGTTCGCTGCGTTGCGACCCATGCCCCGAAGAGGCCGACCGTCAGTATCCCGCAACAGATGATAACAATTTTACGCATCACATATTCGCTAAATGCTTAAGTGAGTTAATCCACTATCTTTTCACCCATCATGATGGCCATTTGATCAATATGGGCGCGCGACTGTTTTCAAAAACAAATTTTGTTTCGTGTTCGAGTGTCAATTCGGTGTGCAAATCATTTTGATATTTTTGAAAATTGTTCAATTTAATTGTAGTTAAAATTGATAATCAGGACTCTGAACGGAGCCGCCTGATATTTTAACCATTTGGACACATGGAGTATTTCGATAATTTGAATTTAACTCGGCTGCTAAATTCCCCTCATCGGGGACATTGAAATTGGATCTTTGACTCGTAACGGCGCGCCAGGGCCTCGGAGAGTTAAAGAAGGTATTTTCCACAAGTCTCATCTTTTCAGATCAAATTTTTTCCATGTCCCTTTACAAAACTTTTCATTGATACTTATACCAATTTGTGTTCTAATATTCTATAGATTTACACCAAAAAACAACTTCTCTCCGATAAATCCAAGTTTCAAATTAGATTGGGGAAACATGATTTTCTCTTTTTGCTACTTGAAACTACGATCTAATATCTTCCAACTAAAATATCGACACAAAGCAAAGAATCCAAGACCAAAGGATCAGATTTTGGTTTGCCTGTGAAAGGAGCTGATTTGTTGCAAATTGAAAACTATCGAAGTTTCTCAGATGAGCTAAAGCGAATAAAATTATGGTATCGCTTCGCTTGGCAGGTTTCATACAATTGATAGCATTTCCTAATTTTAGCTCACTTCAAATTTTATGCACGTTTAAAATTTTCGTCAGAGCCGGATATACATGACCTCGCCCAAAAGACCAGGCTTTTTTAGAACAAAGTAATCTTGATTTCGACTTGAATTCTTAAAAATCATCCGAAGAGGTCTGAAATGAAAGTTTTGTTCGCATATACCGACATTAACATCAAAGGTGGGGAACTAAATTGTAATTACGGCATTGCCGGGTTGTCGGCTGTTTTGAAACAAGCCGGCCACCGGACGGATTTGGCTCATATTCACGGCAAATACGATCCCGCTGTTTTGAATGATAAAATTTCCAGTTTCAAACCCGACGTGCTGGCATTTAGTTCAATGAGCGCACAATTTCGCTATGTTTCCAAACTAATCCAGAGCATTGATTCAAAACTTCGTTCCGATTTTCTGATTATTTGCGGCGGGGTCCATCCTACCCTGGTTCCCGAGTGCCTGGAAAAAACAGACGGCCTCGATGCTATTTGCATCGGAGAGGGTGAACATTCCCTTTTGAATTTTGTCCATGCACTTGAGGCCGGAAAAGATCACTCAATGGTTGAAAACTTTTGGGTCAGGGTAAATGGAAAAATTAAAAAAAATGCTACCTGCAACTTTATTGCGGATTTAGACGATCTTCCATTTGACGATTTGGAGATATTCGACTACCAGAAAATCATCGACTCCAATTACGGAAGGGCCCGTTTTTTTGTTTCGCGCGGATGCCCATATAATTGCTTCTATTGCTGCAACCATATTTTTAAGGAACGCCAGAGCGGAAAATTTGTCCGTTATAGAAGCGTGGACCATGTGATTCGTGAAATGGAAAGTGTGTTGTCAAAATACAAAGTGAAAGTCATTTTCATGGAAGATGACACGTTTACGATGAAAGAAGAACTGGTTTATGAATTTTGTGAACAGTATAAAAAACGGATCAAAATTCCTTTTATGATGCACACGCGAGCTGAGACAGTAAAACTGGATATGTTTAAAAAGTTAAAGGAAGCCGGGTGTTACCGTGTGGCCATTGGGGTTGAATCCGGCAATTCCTATATCCGAGAAAAAATCTTAAACCGTAAAATGAGCAATGACCAAATTATTAATGCATTTAGAATCGCAAAAAACGTAGGGATGGTTACCAAATCGTTTAATATCGTCGGATTTCCATTTGAAACCGAAGCGCATTTTAAAGATACAATTAAAATCAATCAGAAAATCATGTCGTATCTTTTGGTCATCAATACGTTTGACCCATATCCCGGCACCAAATTATATGACTTGTGTAAAGAAAACGGTTTTTT
>SDBV01001165.1_pt1 | contig 39249 bp, 29 predicted proteins | sample 2277081 | NCBI WGS metagenome assembly SDBV01 (sample SAMN10402039, study PRJNA504765) | marine sediment metagenome | isolation source: marine sediment core GS10_PC15, 223 cmbsf | place: Arctic Ocean: Southern Knipovich Ridge | collected 2010 | reverse complement strand
TTGCACTCGACAAGAAGACGGGGGATCTGAGATGGGCCAGCCGCAAACTAACGGGAAAACCCTGTCATGTGTCGCCTGTTCTGGCCACTTTCGGCGGCATCGATCAGGTCATCATGATCTCGCAGTACGACAAGAAGGACGACTCATTCAAGGACGAGGTTGTTTCATTTGAGGCATCCACCGGAAAGGAGTTGTGGACCTATGACGGCCTGGATTCTTTCGCAAACATTACGCCGGCTACAGTCATCGACGACAGCAGGCTTTTTCTGACCAGCGGTTCATACAACGGCAGTTACGTTCCCATTTCGATCATGCTCGCCGTCAAACGCGAGGGGGACGGCTTCGTGGTGGAGGAGACATTCAGGACCGAGGAAACCGGCGCCAAGATTCATCCGCCCGTCCTGCACAATGGCTATCTGTACATCAACGGAGCCCAGAAACCAGGTGGGATGCGATGTATGTCGCTGGAGGGCGAAATTATCTGGAGCGAAGCGCCCGACTTTTCGCTCGGCGCAATGATGCTGGCCGGTGGCCTCATTCTCAACCAGAACGGAAAAACCGGCGGCCTACATCTCATCGAGCCAAGCCCCGACGGATACAAAGAACTCTCCAAAGCCGAGCTGTTCCCAGACAAAAAAGGCGAACCCTGGGCGCCACTGGCATTCAGCGACGGAAAACTCCTAATCCGCGACGGCGCACAAATGGTCTGCGTAGATCTGGAAAATCCGAACTAGACGTTTCGTATTCGTCGAAGCGCTTATCAGGCGTTACTTTCCAAGCCAGCTTTTTGCAAAGTCACGTACCGTCTTGATCACTATCGGGTAGTGGCCCTTGCCTGGGATTTTATAATGTTCGAAGCTGTAAGTGAGATCCCCGTTATCCAAAATCACAAGCTCCGGCACCGAAAGGACGCCAGGAACCCTGACAAGCAAGACATCACGGAAATCTAATTTCACAGGGCCCGCGGTCGTGAATTCAGTAATAGTAGACTCTTGAAGGACAACTTCCCCAACGCGACGATTGTTCCACTGAAAGATTTCAGGAATGCTTATCTCTACGAGCCAGGTGAAAGGGGCTTCCTTGCGTCCCTTCAGCGTGCTCAGTTTGGAAACGCCACTCTCATCCCTTTTCAGAGTAAAAACATCTCCTTGACGGTTCTTCAGAACATTAGTCAAGGCATCTAACTCTTTGCCAAGGATTTGTTCTTCGAGGTCATTCTTCCCGTTCAAGAAGTCGAAGTATTCGTCATGTGTTATTGGAATTGTACGTAAGACGTGGGTTCTCATTGAGACATTTCTCATGAGTCTGAAGAACCACTTGTTTTTGTCTCTCGAAGGACATGACTTCGATTTCAGAATCGTTTGGAAGAAACGTCCATCTTCATACGGCACCTGGCCCAACCAGTCGGCGGCCTCGCGTTCAACAGTTTCCGGGGTTTCAACTTTGGATTCCGGAAACTTTGGGATGATCACACTGGGGCTACGGCTTTGCAGGACAGATCTTGACAATGTGCGATAGGGTCCAAAATTATCATCATGCACCACGAGATTGTCCACCCAAGCATGGCTTGGTATGTACGGTTTGTCTTGAAAATGAAAATACGCTCTGGTTGCCGTTGGTGACCACATGCTTGGGTCAAAGGTATGGCCCACTGCAGCCATGGCGTGGCCCCCAGCATCACCTGAAAAGGCTATTATCGCGGGCAATCCTGCCTCTATCGCGTAGTATGCTGTTGCAATTACACGATCTGCATGAGCTGCGCTGCCCTTGAAGGTGTTCATCGAAGAGATGGTTTCATAGTCCCCACAAAACGATTCAATTCCCTCCTCTTGAAATACTCTTCTGATTTCTTCAGGGAAAAGGCCGTCAGCATTTCTGTAGACATGGTCGATGCCCAAGAGGGCATTCCAGTCTTCCAAGCAAAAAGAACGGTTTGTCCCCTCAGTGGCACCGGTGATGTTCATCATCGAAACCATAACGGCTGCATGAGCGCAGCACCAAGTGGAGCCTTCTTGCTGTGCAAAGAAGCTCCCTTCAACTGGAAACGTCAGTGTTTCAAAAACGTGAGCCTGAAATTCTGCCTTGCTGTGAACGAATGGCCCCCGGTAATCGTGTGAAGGCACTGGACTGACGACCGCTCGTGGCACATAGGCGGACAAGTTTATGCCCTTACACGAATCAACATAAAGGTACAAAAAGCCGAGGCATTCCAATCTTTCCTGGTTCGAGAGGAATGATCGTTTATCCTCCTCGGCAGTATCACGAGCTTTATCGTGGTCAGTTTGAAGAAGGTGTACCCATTCAATATCTTTTTGGCTCACTTTGAAGAAAGTAATACGAAAGACGTTCCGAGAAAGCGGTTTGAGCTCTGGATTAACTTTCTCCTGAAGAATCTCCACCTCTTTGTCACAGCCAGACACAGTTGATGGATCAAGTTCCTCTTCGACAACGACATCGCATTCCAAAGCGCGCATGAGTGAAAAGATGTGATGCAATGGTCTCGGAGGTGCAGGCTTCTTCCCAATGCTGGTCTCGGGAGATAGGCTCTCTGCATAGTCGAAAAAGCTCAGTCCTTTCCCGCTTCTTCCGGCGCACATGATCCTATAAGAAATTGTCTTCTCGTTGTTCATAAAACCCAGCGTCCCCTCGGCTTGGAAATAAGAAGGGCCTTACTTCACGTAAGACCCACGATATGTCTATTCATCGAGTTTTGAAACAAAATCAGAAGCGCGGACGAGCCTGTCCAAAAGGCTTTTTAGACTCGAAAGACCTCTTGCTCCATTCAGACAATTCTTTCGCGTGTTCCCTCGCGACCTTGAATACCATCCCCCGATGGGTATCCTTACCGGCTTCGCTCGGGGTACTACGCACCTCTGTCTCCTTCTTGTTTTCTTCATTCATACGTGCGCTTCTCCTTCAACGATCTAGGAATTTCTTAACTTGTCCTATGAGGGATAAAGAAAAGAAAACATTCTACAGGAATGAAAGAATATGAGTCAAGCCGCCTCACAAACGATTCTCCAAGCATGCTTAAACCTATCATATTGAATACGTTAGCACTAAACATCGTGCCTGTCAAGAAAATTCCAAACCTTTCTCGATTTCCAGAGGTCTAAAATCCAGAAGAATTTCGTGGTCAGCTGCCAACATATTGGTCGATTGATTCGCGTAGTGTCTTGAAAATCCACGCCCTTTTTTCGTCGTCTACTTCCAGGAGCGTTACGCGGAATCCCTCGTGTGAACATTGGAATCCCGTGAGCGGCACGGTGACAATTCCTGACAGACCCATGAGGTAGTAGACGAAGCGCTTGTCGGGTGTTACGTTTTTGACCAGTTCTTCGATTCTTGTCCGGACTTTTGCGTTGTCTATCGGTAGCGTCTGTTTGTCATTCAGCACACCGCCTTTGAACATGACCGTCACGTAGAAGGCCCCGCCGGGTTTGTTCACTATTATCGAGTCGCATCCTTCAAATGCGGCCATGGCCTCGTCGGCGCGTTTGTCAAAGATTTTCGCGCGCCGCTTGAGGTGCTCCGGATACCGCGAGTTGCCCAAAACCAGCGGCACGGACATCTGAGGCAGGGTTGTCGAGGACACCTCCAGCCGTTTGGCCGCCAGCAGGCTTTCCACATACGTCGCGAAGTTCTCGTCCTTGTCCTTATTCAGCACCTCGAGCCAACCGCACCTCGAGCCCGGCCACGGATATTCCTTGCTGATGCCGCGCATGGCGAGTGCGGGTACATCGCCAACCCATTCGCTCATGTGGAGTCTTGGATTGCCGTTGTACACTATATGCGTATAGATTTCGTCTGAAATAAGGAAAATATTGTATTGCCTGGCGATCTCGGCGATTTCTTCCAGAAGCTCCCTAGGATATACCGCACCCGTAGGATTGTCGGGCGTCAGCACGAGAATCCCCGCTATCGAGTCGTTGTACTTGACCTTCTTGCGAATGTCGTCGATGTCGGGCAACCATTCGTTTTCCGGGATTAAGTCGTATGTCACCGGCTCGTATCCGGAATGGGCCGCCTCGGCGGACGAATGCGTACTGTAAGCGGGCGAAGGTCCCAATATGCGGGCCTCACGCCTGAGAAAACCGTAGACCTTGGCCACGGCGTCTCCAAGCCCGTTAAAAAACATGATGTCGTCCGCCGTCACGCGAACACCGTCACGACTATTGACGTGCTCAGCAAGAAAATCCCTGGTTTCCGGCACGCCCGCCGTGTTGCAATATGCCCAGGAACTCGGTTCATCCAGCAGTTCGCTTACGATGTCCTTTATCCAGTCCGGCACCTTTTCGCCCTTTTGTATGGGGTCCCCAATGTTCTCCCAGATTATGGGCATTCCCAGCGACTGCATTTCGTGCGCGACTTCGACAATCTCGCGAATTTCATACCGCAAGTTCTCAGCGCCAACATGAACTATATTTCTTCTCATCGTCTTTGTCCTGTAAATAAACGAATTCTTCGCAGCTTTTTACGCCCCAGTTAATGCCCTATCATATTTAGGGCAGCGGCAAAAATCAATTAGTGCTCGATTTTGGCGTGTTCGGGGTGGCAAGTATTCGCTAAACCTGTGGCGTTTTTGGACAAGGGCCGCAAGAAAAGGGACAGACCCGTCTTCGCTCGAAGACTCGCTTCGCAGGGGTCAGTCCCTTTTTTGCTCAGTCTTCTGTGCTCTTGCACTGGTTTATCGAATCCTTAGCCGGGGTGAATGAAAGAAATCTCATAAGTTCTTGCAGAGATATGCGTTATGCGGAAACCGGCATCTTTGAGCCTTGATATTGCGTCCCTGGTTCTCGAATAAGGTATTGTCGAATAGCAATGATGAAACTCCATCAGAAGCTGCCCAACTCTTATCCCCTCACCAAGAAAATCGTCGATGACGTCGTATTCCCCACCCTCGATGTCGATTTTGAGCAAGTCAACATGATCGTGGCCCAAATCATTCATGACAGTGCTCAGCCGATGAACGGGACATTCGACGCACTCGGTTTCGCCAGCGCTATGAAAGCGCTTGACCGGCGTAAAATGCGACGACGTCCGCTTCTTGGGTGGATAAAACTTTATGCTTCCATCGTAAGCGGCCAGCCCGAATTCGTGAAAACAAAACTCCTTCGGCACATTCTGATTCTTGACCCATTCCACGCTTCTAGGCGTAGGATCGAAAGCATGCACCTTCGCGCCCAAACGCTCAATCAAAGCCAAGTCAAAGGTAATTTCATCCCCAACGCCAAACGAGTATATAACGCTTTGCGAATCCAGTGCGGACGGGCAAAGCGTCCACATGCCACTTTCAGCACCAAAGCTGGCCGTCTCATAACCGCTCACTTCGCAAATTCCGTCAAAAGCCATTCTCGAACGACGTATTTTCTGTTTAAAGCTCCTCAACATCCGCAAAGGATGCCCTCAAAGGCAGCACTAAGTCAACTTGCTTTCTTTGCATCAGATTATTGATTGCCTTGCTATGTGTAATCGTGGGCACTAGAATATATGCATCAATCAGATGAGGCGTGCTTGTTCATGAGTGAGAAAATCAAAATAGCTCCGGTTCGCATATTGCCGGAGGACGTGGCTAACAAGATTGCCGCGGGGGAGGTTGTTGAACGGCCTGCTTCGGTGGTCAAGGAACTTGTCGAGAACGCGTTGGACGCCAATGCCACGCGCGTCATCGTGCGTATAGTCGCCGCTGGCCGCCGCAAGATTGAGGTCGTCGACGATGGCCACGGCATGTCTGAACATGACGCATTGTTGTCTATTGAACGCCATGCTACGAGCAAAGTGAGGAAAGCGGACGACCTTGACAACATTCGCAGTTTTGGTTTCCGCGGCGAGGCGATTGCGAGCATTGCGGCCGTATCGCGTTTTGAATTGGTCACGCGGCGGGCGCAGGACGATGCCGCAACGCGGATTCGCGTGGACGGAGGTATGTTGCGCGACGTAAGCCAGGTTGCCGCTCCGGTGGGCACACGCATTTCGGTTAATCGCCTCTATTTCAACACGCCGGTACGCGCGAAATTCCTCAAAGGAATCACAACCGAGCTTAGCCATTCGATTGACGCAGTTCAGCGCCACGCGCTGGCGGAGTGCGCCGATGAAGGCCGGCAGGGCGTAGGTTTTCAGTTTCTGCATAACGAGAAAATGCTGCTCGATGTTCCCCAGAATGCGTCGTTGCGCGAACGCGTGGCGCTCATATGGGGACTGACCTTTCTGAAGGACATGGTTGAAGTAAAAGGCGAAAACAACGGCCTGAGCATAAACGGACTAATAGGTACACCGGCGCTGACGCGTTCAGACAGGTCGCACCAGTCGTTTTTCATGAACCGCAGGCCTATCGTCAATCGTTCCCTTCAATACGGTTTCGAGGAAGGGTTCAGGGGGCTGCTGACAGTGGGACGCAGGCCTGTCGGCGTAATCATGTGTTCGATGCATCCCCGCTCCGTGGACGTGAATATTCATCCGACCAAACGCGAAATCCGTTTTCGAGACGAAAGGGCGGCAAGACACGCAATTCGTGAAATCGTGCGCAACGCCCTCGAAGCTGTAGCCCCCCGCGTCGAGACAGCGGTACCGATACAGGGGCCAGCCCCAACGCCCCTGGCCGGCCACGCCCAAGCTCCAGTCCAAGAGCAGGCCCTGGTCATGCAGGCCGTGCCAGCCCAGGCATTGGAGGAAAACGGAGCGAATGCTGTGCAGGCTCCGCAGTCCTTCGTTCGAAACGTACCGGAAAGCGCTCCGCAAGCTATGCCGAGCGAGCAGACTGAGTTTGTCGAGACCGTTGTTTCTTCGCAAACCGGCGCTGTCGAGCCGGAACCCGTATACAGGCCCATGGGATACATCGACAGCGCGCCAATGCAGCTCTTCGACACATACTTGCTTGTTCCTGAAGAAGACAGACTGCTCATTATCGACCAACACGCGCTTCACGAGCGGTTGACCTACGACTCCCTGCGCAAGGAACTGGAAGAGCGCGATTACGAGGCCCAGCAGTTGGCCGTCCCGCTGTTGCTCGAAGTTCCGCCGTCGCACGCAAAGTTGCTGGAGTCGAATGTCGAACTCTTCTCAAGACTGGGGATTGAAATCGAACCCTTCGGCGGAAACACATATCAGGTCACGTCAATCTGCCACGCCTACGAAGATTCGCAGGTCCCCGACGCGGTGTACAAGGTGCTGGACGAATTGGCTCAGGGCGACTTTTTCGATGAGCAGCACATTCAATCTAAACTGCTGCGCCTGGCCGTGTCCGCTTGCCGGGGGTCGGTCAAAGCGGGCGACCGCTTGTCGGAGGAAGAACGCAAAGGACTCCTGGAAGGCTTCCGCCGGATGCGTCCGCCGTATACTTGCCCGCACGGACGCCCCATCATAACCGAACTGACTATACAGCAGATGGAAAAGAGTTTTCGGAGAAGACAGTGACCGACGTCCTGGCAGTAGTTGGCCCAACCGCATCAGGAAAAACTTCCCTGGCTATAGAGCTGGCCCTCCGGCTGGGAACTGAGATTGTGTCCGCGGACTCGATGCAGTTTTACCGTCACATGGAAATTGGAACCGCGGCGCCGATCCCGGAAGAGCTGGCGCGCGTTAAGCATCACTTCATCGGGTTTCTCGATCCCGACCAGTCTTTTTCCGCGGGAAAATTCGGCGAGCGCGCTCGGGAAGTAGTGGCCGCCTTGAACGGCCAAGGTAAACCTGCGGTGGTGGTAGGGGGATCGGGCCTTTACGTAAATTCGCTTATAGACGACCTTTTTTCAGGGCCCGCCGGTGACGAAGACATCAGAGAACGCCTTCAAGAAGAAGCAGAACAGAACGGCCCCGCCGCTCTCTATGAACGCCTTCGTGATATTGACCCAAAATATGCCGGAATCGTGCATCCAAACGACTTGAAAAGGGTAGTGCGCGGACTGGAAGTATACGAGTTGACCGGAAAGCCAATAACCGACCTGCATGAAGAACATCAACAGCAAAAACCGCCATTCAACGCCCTGCTGGTTGCAATCGATTTCCCGCGAGACCTTCTCTACGACCGCGTAAACAAACGCGTGGACCTAATGGTCGAACAAGGCTTTCTAGACGAGGTGCGGTTCCTGCTGGACAACGGATACGGTCCACATATAGACCGGCTAAGGTCGCTCGGATACCGCGAAATAGCCACGCACTTGCGTGGCGAATGCAGCCTCGAAGAAGCCCTTGACCTTATGAAAATGTATACCCGCAGATACGCCAAACGGCAATTGACATGGTACCGGGGGGACGACCGGATCCACTGGATAAAAGCCGACCCAGACAAGACCCCAGCCGACTACGCGGCAACCGTCTTCACATTGCACCCCGACCTTCAACCCACGTCTCAATGACCCAAAAGAGACGGACTACTACATCGTGTGCCCATCCGCCGATCACTCATGTATTATGCCCTTACTCCTTTAGGGGGGCTTGTTCCTCTCCGATTCTCATAAGCCACGGCAAAAAAAGCTGTTACAGATTCAGAAACGTGTTCGCGGCCTTGCATTTATGTTGAAAGAAGCGCTTGAACCACAGAGAAGATTTCTTGACATGATTCACAGATTCTTCACCATGAAGGCCATGAAGAGCATGAAGATTTTTACCACGGATCTGACGGATGCGGATTTGGTTTTTTGAGATTCGAGTTTGCGAAACAAGGGGGAATCTCTTTACAAAGTGTGCCTAGGTCATTTGGCGGTGTCTTTGGCCGTCTCGCGAAACGAACGGTGTTTGCTTTACAGTTTGGAAGTTAATCTGCTAAATATACTATTGATGACTTGACTGTTTATTATATTTAGTATTTTGTGGATTTGCGAGTTGAGGCTTACGAAAAGAGTGGAAATGAGAAAAGTGCGGAGATTTTGGACGGGGCAGTGTCGCTCGGACTGACGGCGGATTATATTTCGGTGTTTCAGGCCTAAGAAGTGAACTGCCAGAATCCCGACAGCACCTGCCTAGTTCCACGCATATCAAACTCTCCCTTGTCGAAGTGCGAAACATATGGTAGACTAATTTCGTGCTGAGGACGCAGGCAAAAACCGGCATACTGAGGGGATCACGATGAGGATATCCACCAAGTTCTTGTGTTTCATGTTGGCCTGTATTCCCGTGGCTTGTATGCTGTCGATAATATCGTGCGGACCGGGCTCTCGGGGGCCTGGGCTTGAGCAGTTGGAATTACCTGATTTCACAGTTCCTAACGACATTGGTACAACGGTGTTCATAGAAGGTGGAACATTCATGATGGGCGCTCCCGATAACGCAGAGCGAATGCCGAATGTTCCCGGCAAGGTGTGGCCAAGAATGGCAAGACCTCTGCACGAAGAGACAGTTCCCTCGTTCAGAATTGGAAAGTACAAAGTCACTGCCACAGAATATTGTGCATTCTTGAACGAAGTGTCCGCGGACGCAGAGGAAACAAGTAAGTTTATCCACCTCGACAATTCCCCCATCACGCAAACAGTGGACGGTGCATTCGAGCCAAGGCCAGGGTATGAATGGACTCCGGCATATCTCGTGTCCTATCGCGGCGCAAGGCGGTACTGCGAGTGGCTGTCCGCGAAAACCGGAAAGAGGATTCGCCTTCCCTCCGAAATCGAATGGGAGTATGCTGCGCGCGGAACTGAAGGGCGAACCTATCCGTGGGGAGAGCAATCCCCAGTAGGTCGTGCATTTTTTATCGAACATTATTATAAAAGTGATCGTATGCCAGATCTTGGCGTTGTGAATGTTGGTATGTTTCCGAACGGCGCCACGGCCGAGGGTGTTCATGACATGATTGGAATCGTCTCTGAGTGGTGCGGGAACTACTACTATGAATATTCCATGGATAGCATCGGCAAGGATCCGGAGCGATTCGAGAGGTTTGTTAACGCACTCGACCCTGTCACAAGGCCTGGGCGCAGTCTTCCTTTGACCGCTTATCGGGGCGGGGGGTACGTCCATAGAGCAAAAGACGCAACCGCAAATGGCTGGACAAGATTTGTTGGCGGCCGTGTCGACCTTGTTCCGGCATATCGTGGGAAGGGCTTCCGGATCTTGGAAGAAATCAAAGACGTTGATGAGTTCAGCGGCGAGACTCCCGATAAGGAGAAAGTCCCAGAGTAGCGCGGCCAAGGCTGATTGCACTAGAATGAACTCCGGGATTTAGCGTGTGCCAAAAAGGATACACAGTGGTAATGGCGGGCAATATTCTCGAATTGCTGGTAGAGCTCGGCTTGATACTTGCCGTAGACGTGTGCGTGTGTTTGTACACGTTAAAAATGAGGAAGCGGCGTTAGACGGGATTAGTTATCGTCTATATTAAGTTGCTCTATATAGACAAGCCCTTGATGACGCGGGGGTGTGGGAGAGGTTGTGTCGCTAATGCAAAGAGTGCCTTGTATTTCGCGGGGGCGCACAGGAATGATAATCAAGCTTGCCTTCCGAACGCTTATTGTTGCTCCTGTGGCGGGTGGCCTTGTGGGCGGCACAGTAGTACCCGTGTGTCTCGGGGCCGCGAGGTTTCTGGAGGAGCCTAACGCAATCCATGATCCCTTCGCTTATCTTTTCCCGCTCCTAATAGGACAAACTGTTGGCTTTCCAGTTGGCTTGTTAACCGGTTTGATTTTCGGCTTGATTGTTATGTGGCCTTTGAGAAACGAAAGCCTTCAAAGGATCCTTAGGGTACTTGGGGGCTGGTCGCTCCTTCTTCCCCTTCCCTTTTTATTGGGTGGGCCTCTTGCAATTCCATTTGCATTTTTCGGGTTTTGGATTGGATTCTGCCATTTGATATTTGCTCCGGCAAACGGGACCGTGTCTCCTGCTGAGGAGATCGTATCGGACGAAGACCAGGAGGACAGCGAACAAGGAGACGCCGTTTCAAATAAGAGTATCTGAGTTCTTTCGGGAATACGGAGTTGATTACAGCGAGCAATACATTTGGGACTGATGGCGGGCTATATTTCGCCCTTACAGGGCTGTTTCTTGTGATTGTTGATTCTCCCAGGGCCTTGCCCTGGGCTGGTATATTACGGCCTTTCAGGCCTAAGAGGATGAATGCCAGAATCCGTACAACGTGCATCTAGGCTCACGGCTCCTCAAACTCACCCTTGTCGAAGTACGAAATGTATGGTACACTCATCTCATGCTAAGGACAGAGGCAAAAAACGGCATACAGGGGAGATCACAATGAGGATGTCTACCAAGTTCTTGTGTTTCTTGTTGGCCTGTCTTGCCGCGGCCTTTATGTTGTCGGTGATTAGTGTGATACGTTTTGAGATTCCTGAATTGGAGCAGATAGAATTACCGTATGTCCCGGTTCCCGAAGACATCGGTGCGACGGTGCTCATCAAGGGTGGAACATTCACCATGGGCAATAACAAGGATCGAAAATCAAGTCCACGGTACCATGCCGATGAAGCACGTCTGGAGGTCACGGTAAAGGACTTCAGGATTGGTAAATACCCCGTAACCGCGAAGGAAATGTGCGACTTTCTCAATTCTCCAACAGTAAGGCAACACGACAGAACTCAGCTTTACAATCATGAGGATCTTGGAGGGGGCAGGATGCCGGTATTTCAGTATTCAACAGTTCTCCTTAAGGATGATGGACTCTACGAGCCACGCGTGGGTGGGAGCGATGTGCCGGCAAACCAAGTAACATGGTTAGGTGCCGTGCGTTACTGCGAGTGGCTTTCTCGGAAGACCGGAAAAAGTATTCGCCTGCCCACGGAAGCGGAATGGGAATTGACAGCAAGGGGGCAGGAGGGCCGGCAGTGGCCGTGGGGCAGCGAATGGCCAGATTTACGACACGGCCCACGCTACAATAGGGCTATTCATCGCACACGAGCCTGGTCAAGAACACCTGTTGGAACTCATCCTGCCAATAGCACTCCGGAAGGAGTACATGATATGTTGGCCTTCGTAACCGGCGAGTGGTGTACAAATAAGTACGTAGAGTTACTAACGCCAGAGCAAGCTAACGATGAAGAAGTTGATTTGAGTGACTTGGAGACACATCGAGTCGTTAGAGGGTACTACCACCGTTTGGAGAATCGAAAAGGAGGCCTCATGAGCTTGTTTCTTCTGGGAGAGGTGGCAGATCATTTTGGACGCCCCTGGACAAGAGTCCATTGTCATCCGTTAGACGCTGTCAAACATGCTGCCCGTCATGGTTTCCGCATAGTGGAAGAAGTCGAAGATGTTGATGAGTCCAGTGAGATTCCCGATAAGGAGAAAGTCCCGGAGTAGCACAGCCAAGGCCGATTGCAGGATAATGAAGGATGCTTTCGCCGAACAAATGATGGCTTATGTAGCGGATAGGAGGGGGTATGGCAGAGGATCGTTTGGAATCTGATGATAGCCTCTCAAATTGGCTTGATCGAGGATTCAGGGCTGTCGTGTGGATTGCAGTATTCTGTTGGCTGTTTCTTGGTGATATCCTTTTTATCGAGAATGAGAGTCTAATACACCATAGCTTGGCCTTTTTCATTTACTCGTGCATAACGTATGCCTGTGCATTCTATTTTGCCTTAGTCTATCAAAAGCGAGCGCTAGGCTTATTCTGTGCAATGGCATATTTTATGCGCGGCACGCTTGACCTTTGGTTTCCGTACGACAGGGCCAGTCCATTCCTGGTGATTCTCAGGACGGGGTGGGTCTTGGGGGCTGTTCTCCTTGTCGCCATCGTTTGGTTTCGAAGACGGAAAATCCATGAGGATTCATGATAAGTATTTGTCAAGAGGCAAATGTCAGTTTTGCTTTGTCCGTATCGAAAACCCGAAGTCCTTACGACACCGGATTACGGGAGTGGGCTGATCTCTTGGAGAGAAAACATGGCAAAGCATATTGGAATCGCTGCGTGTAGTGCAGAGGGCGCGGCATTGTGCTACCGGACTTTGTGTTCGGAGGCGGCTGAGCTTATGGGTGAGCATATGCATCCGGAAGTTTCGATGCACACTCACCCCTTGGGCGAGTACATGGTCCACATTCGCTCGGGAAACTGGCCGGAGGTGGGGAAACTGATGCTGTCGTCCGCGAAAAAGCTGGCGGCAATCGGAGCTGAGTTCGTCATCTGTCCGGACAACACCATTCACCAGGCCTTCGATCTCGTTATCGCGGATTCACCCATTCCCTGGCTCCACATTGCCGAGGCCGTCGGCCGGGAAGCAAAAAGGAGGGGACTTGGGACCCTGGCTATCACTGGAACGAAGTACCTGATGACCGGGCCCGTGTACCCCGACACGCTTGGCAAGTTGGATGTGGCGTGCCAGATCCCGGACGAGCCGGATCGTGAGCGCATTGATACGATCATTTTCAAGGAACTCGTCAACGGTGTGATCACCGAGGACTCCAGAGTTTACTTCAACACGGTAATCCAGAAGTTGAAGGACCGGGGATGCGATGGTGTGGTTCTCGGCTGCACCGAGATCCCATTGCTTGTCGACACGAGTGACTGCCCACTGCCGACACTCGATTCGACCCGTTTGCTGGCACGGGCCGCCTTGCGAGAAGCACTGGGAGGGGACCACAACAAGCACCTCAACGCGACGCCTGACAGCGCGCGTTAGGCGCGAGGTTCGGCAGGCAGAGTGCGAATAGCCGGGACTCACATAGAAAAATGCCTGTCCCTCCCGAAAACTCACACTCTTTACCACGCAACTGGCGACAGGAGTGCTATTTGAGCGACCAGATTCTAAGTTGACCATTCTCCACACACCCGCGTTAGATGGCCTGGTTAAAGAGTCTGGATGGGGTTCTCGGTAGGGCCCGGACATATCATCCGCTGATTACTATGGTTCCGATGGGACACAGAATCTTTGCAAGAAGAAATAAATCGCCTCCGACTACGCAACAACCGTTTTATCATTGCAACCCGGCCTTCAGCCCATGCCTCAATGAGCCAAAAACGGCGAAGTGCTGCTTTGATCGCCTTCCCGCCGATTCTTTATATACGCCCTTACTCCTTTAGGGGGGCTTGTTCCGGTGGGATTCTCATAAACCCTGGCAAAACAAGCTATTACAAATTCAGAAATATGTTCGCGGTGTTGCGATCAGGCGGGAAGAATCATTTGAACCACTGAGGTCACGGAGAAACGGAGAGGAGAATGGGAAAACATCTCCCGCTGAGGCGCATAGTATGTGAACGAGGAATTTGGTTTGAGCGAGTTTGCGAGACAAGGGGTATTTGGTTGACTAGTCTGCTGGCGCAACCGCTTGACAGTTCTAAGAAGAACTGTTGGTCTTCAGTGATTCTCGAAGCTTCTTTTGCGAAACGAGTGGTATTTAGCTTACAAAAGGCTTTATTTTATAAGAAATCTGATGAGTATTGTTTGAGATATACATAGTATTCACATCAGGAATTTTTTGCCGCCAGATTCTTGGGCCGGAATGGGTAAATGGTAAAAATGCGGAAAGATTTCTCACCACAGAGGCTCAGAGGACACAGAGAAGAGAAAAAATCAACATTGATGGGCAGGATATTCAGGTTGAGAAAAGAAGATCATCGGCACCTACTGCATGATCTGGGATTATGGAAGTCTCCCGAATTCAGGTTTCATGAATATCCCCAGTAGTGCCTAGTTGTCCCCGTTCATTCAGAATACTCTTAATCGCTTCCTCGATAGTGTCCTGGATTGGGCCTGTAACAAACTGACCCCACGTTCGCACAGAAATCGAGTCCATGGCTGATAAATCAACCACATGGGTGCTCTGCACTATCGCTCTTGGAAGATTTACAGTTTGGGTGGGCCATTTGCGCCAAGGTCGCTGGTGTCCTTTAACCTGCCACGATGGAGCGAAGAATCTTCATGCCGATGGCGCCGGCAATGCCGGTGATGGCTTTGTGCAACTGGACATTCATCAGTTCCAGTGACTTTTGCATGTGATGGATCGATGTGGCGCACATGGTTGTGAGATTCTTGCGCTGGCGCCAGTAGGAGCGAATGGGCAAAATCTCGGTGGCTGGCCGAAAGGCGCTACGCAAGAGACCGCAGATGTATAGCTGGCGTATCCACTGGCAATCGTAAACGTCGGTTTTGCGTTTGGAGATGGGGTTGGTGTAAGTGATTGAGCTGTACTTGGTTAGGCGGAAGATCTGACGGATCAGTCGGATCGGTCGGATCTTTATGATTTCTGTGGTCTCTTTTTGCAAGGAGGGGATTGGTGTCGTTTTATGAATTTGCGCCGAAGGCGGTGCGGGGCTGCTAATGACGGGTGGGGGTACTGCAGCCGAAGGTGCGTACCGGTTAGTTCGCAGCGATCACCGGGCACTGACACGTAGTGCTCCCGGGACCCTATGTCGATACCGGCCAGATTGGGGTAAAGGACCGGCATGCCCTGGACCTGGCCCATAGTGTAGCGTTTGGATTTTTGCGGATTGTTTTTTCTTCGCTGATGTTTGCTAGAATAACTCATTGTGTGTCTCCGTGTATGTTGGTGGTTAAACACGCGGTGTCCTACCCGGGGTAGGCAAATGCCGAAAAGGCGAGGAAATCCGCTAAACGGGATAGCAACTCCGTCAAAGACGGGTGCTTCACCAAACGAATCGCCTCCGGTCCCAGAGCCATGCTGCTAAGCGGGTACAAAAACACCAGTCGAGCATCGGCCACACTGTAGGACACGCTTCACTATCATGCAGGGAGCGTCCTTTCTTTTGCGAATCTCCACCGAAGGGGGTGCGGGGCTGCTAAGGACATGAGGTTTTCTATTCGGGGACGCTGTTGGTGTAAGTGATTGAGCTGTATTTGGTTAGCCTCTGGATTCCCGCCTTCGCGGGAAAGACGGGAGGGGGAATGTCGTTTTGTGAATCTGCGCCGTTGGTGGTGTGGGGCTCGCAATGACACGCTGAGAGACTTTTGTTGGCGAAATTAACATTGGAAACGAAACTTGTTCAACGCTATTGAGAATTTCTTTTTTAAGTGGTCGTTGCGGCTGTTCATGCCGGGACTTGCCCGGCAGATGGCCATTGACGGCACGCTTGACCTCGATCCGGAGAAGATGCCCGAGTTCATTCGGGTGATCGATAACAAGGCCGATATCACCATATTCGCTTTCTCGGGTCTTGACGTTGTGTTTGCAGGTTTTGCGCGCTACGAATTCGGCCAGATTCTGCTTCCCCTGCGCAAAAAGTGCAATTTCGTTTTCATTCGCGACATTCACCGCATGGCGTATCATATGTCGCCTGATGGGGAGTGGACGGGCCTTGAATTCTACCGCAAAGAAATCGAGGAGGTACAGCAGCAGCTTGGAGCCAAGTATAACATTTCGCTGGGTTCATCGAGCGGAGGAAGCGCCGCGTTTTATTTCGGTACTATATGCAAAATGGACAAATTCATCGTGTTCGGTCCGGCATTCCCCTATTCGGTTTATACGAATTGGAAATCGCGACTCAAGACTTTCTTCAACGTGAAGATGCTTCTGACATCGCCCGCAACGTACCTGGAGCAGGTTATCGTAACAATTGGTGCAATTTCTACCGCAAACGCTCTGGCACGCAACATCGCCGAGGAAGAAGCTTGGCACATTGTCGAGGCTTACCGAGAAGCAGATCCTCGTCCTGCCGCTACCGTGTTCTTCGGAAAGAAAAACGCGCCCGATTCACACACTGCCCGAATCGTGGATGAATTTCCTGAGGTAAAAATTGTACCCCTAGACACGGGACGCCACAATACGCCTGATTTCCTTAACAAGCGCCGTGAATTGGGGCCGCGCATGGTTGAAGAGGTAGAGGAAGTCTTCAAGCCCCGCACAACAAGGGAAGTGAAATGACGCGGCTATGTATCGTTAAGCGTATTCGCGCAAGTCAGCCTTACAATATCTTCCAAGTGCGGAGCGGAGGGTTGAGCGCCAAGCTTTGTTACGGAAAGCGCTCCCGCTGCGTTGGCAAAGGCAATGGCTTCTTTCAGCGGCTTATTCTGAGCCAAAGCAACCGCTAAGGCGCCATTGAAAACGTCCCCCGCCGCAGTGGTGTCAACGACTTGAGCGACATCGAAACCACACACCAAACCGGCAAATCCGGGGCCAACGGCAAAAGCGCCTTTTGAACCCAAAGTGATGATTACAGTGTTCACTCCTCGATCCCGCAATATCTGCGCCGCCTCAAGACAGTCTTCCTCCGTATGGACTTTCACTCCTGTAAGCAGCCCGGCTTCGGATTCGTTAGGAGTGAGCACGGAGATGCTTTGAAGCAGTTCGTCGCCCAATGGCCTGGCAGGCGCGGGATTCAAAATCACTTTAACGCCGTTTTCGCTGGCAATGGATGCGGCCGCTTCGACAGCCTCAATTGGAATTTCAAGTTGCAGGAGAACTATGTCAGCCGATGCGATAACTTCCCGCGCAGAGAGAATATCATCCTCCGATAACTTGGCATTGGCGCCGGAACCTACGCCGATGCTGTTTTCACCGTCGTCGCTCACGAAGATCAGCGCAACACCTGATGATGAAGTGTCATCAAATGATATGTGTTTCGTGTTGATACCGTCGTTTTTGAAGCCAGCCAGGGCCTGTTCTCCGAAGATGTCTTTTCCCAAGCGTGCGACAAAACAGACATCTGCGCCTGCGCGGGCTGCGGCTACGGCTTGATTAGCGCCTTTACCGCCGGGGGCCATGGAAAAGTCACCTCCCAGTATCGTCTCGCCCGGCTTGGGTATTCGAGGTGTCTTGAGGATCATGTCGGTGTTTGAACTGCCGATCACGACGATTTTCTCATTCATTCCCGTGCCTCCTCGTCCTGTAAAAATCAAGTATTACGGCCACGACGATGACCAGGCCAATAATGATGCGCTTGGCGTATTCAGGCGCGCTCATCTGCGCCAGGCCTGCATTGAGGACAGCCACAATGAGTACGCCCAGGAAAGACTTAACTACCGAACCCCGGCCTCCCATAAGGCTCGTACCCCCGATGACAACCGCCGCAATCACCGTAAGTTCGAAGCCTGCTCCTGCATTGGGACTGGCGGAAGACATTCGCGAAGCCTGGATCATACCCGCGAGCGCGCTGCAGAAACCGCAGAGGGTGAATACGGCGAGCTTGATAGGTTTAGGGTTGATGCCGGAGAGCCTCACCGCCTCCTCATTGGTGCCTATGGCGATCATGTACCTGCCGAACACCGTTCGGGACAGCACCAGTTGCCCTGCGACCACGGTTCCCACGCAGATTAAGGCGGGCCATGTGATCTCTCCGAGACCGGGTATGGGGGCCGATATGCCCGCGATGGCCTTGCCGATATACAGGGTTCGTGAATCGGTTACAAGGTAAGTGGCGCCGCGCGCGATTTCGAGCATTCCAAGAGTCACAATAAAGGATGGAAGCGCCCATCGAACGGTTACAAGACCAGTTAAGCCGCCGCACAGAATACCTATAGCAAAACATGCGGGCACGGCCGTCAGCAGCGGCCATCCCATTTCCACCATGCAGTAACCGAGAACGGCCTGGGATAAGGCCAGAACCGAACCCACTGATAGATCAATCCCCGCGATAATAAGAACAAAGGTCATGCCCACTGCCACAACCACGGTATCAGGAACCACCTCGACAATCGAATAGAAGGTGTCTCGGGAAAGAAAGGTCTTTTCCAATAAACAGAAAACGAGTATCTCGACGGCAAGAACGCCCAGCAAGCCCACATAATCGGCGGCGGAAGAAGCTGCATCGCCCAGTCCGCTCGAAAGCCTTCGGTTCTCTTTGTGGCTAGTCATTTATACCGCCTCCTGTTCACCGGAGACATATTGGGATAACGCCGCCTCCATGATCCCGTCCTGACTCCATTCGCCACGGGTGAATATCTTCGCAAGGGCGCCGTTGGACATCACTGCTATCCGATCAGAGATTGAAAGGAGTTCCAGCATGTCGGATGACACGACAATGATTGCCCGGCCTTCTTCAGCCAATCCCATCAGTAAACTATAAATCTCAAATTTTGCGCCCACGTCGATTCCGCGGGTTGGCTCGTCAAAGATGAGTATCTCGGGGTCGCGGTATAGCCACTTCGCCAAGACAACTTTCTGCTGGTTGCCACCGCTGAGCGTCTTAACCTTCTGCGCCACCGAATGGCATTTTATCGATAGCGCGGAAACATATTTTTTTGCAACCGCAACTTCGCTGGCGGAGCGAATCCATCCCAAACTTGAAACGTCGCTCATTCTGGCCAGGGAGGTGTTGACCGAAACTGGCAGAGGACTTAGCAAGCCCTGCGTCTTCCGATCCTCAGTCAAAAGGGCCAAGCCCCGGCGTACTGCGTCGCGAGGCGAACGTATCTTTGCCGGAGATGTCGAACCATGCAGATAGATCTGACCTGAATCAAGGCGATCCGCCCCGAAAATGACACGCATCAGCTCCGTGCGCCCGGAACCCATCATGCCCGCGAACCCCAGAATCTCGCCGCAGTGAACTTCGAAACTCACGTCCCGTACTTTGTTTCCCCGGCAAAGGCCCTCCACGCGAAGGGCGCACGGCCCTGGTGTTCGCGCTTCCGAAGGATGCACCGCGCCGAGTTCCCGGCCAACCATCAGTTGGATAATTTCATCAATGGTGACTGCCGATGATTCCCGGGTTCCTCTCAAAATGCCATCGCGCAGCACTGTCACACGATCCGATATCCGTTTAATCTCCTCCATTCGATGGGAGATATAAACGACGCAGACTCCGTCCTTCTTGAGCCGCTCAATTTGATGAAAAAGGACTTCAATCTCGGTATCCGTCAAGGCAGCGGTGGGTTCGTCGAGGATCAGGATTTCGCATTGCTGTGACAACCCTGCCGCAATCTCCACCATCTGCTGTTGGCCTACCCCAAGCGTAGCCACCAGGGCTGTTGGATTAATACCTTCGAGTCCGATCTTCTCCATCATCGCTTCCGCATCGTCCAGTAGTTGCCTGCGGTTTATCACGCCCATAAAATGGGGAAGCCGGTTGAAGAAGATATTTTCCGCGACGGAAAGAGTTGGAATCAGATTCAACTCTTGCATGACCATACGAATGCCGAGATCCTCCGCCTCCACCTTTCCTGATGGTGCGAAGGCTTCCCCTTTGAAAAACATTTCCCCGGCATCCGCTTTTTCCAGGCCTGCCACAATTCTTGAAAGCGTACTTTTGCCTGCGCCGTTTTCCCCCACCAATGCATGCACTTCGCCCTGTTCCAGATCGAGGCTCACATCTGAAAGAGCCTGAACCCCGGGGTAGCTTTTCCCGAGTCCGGATATACGCAATAGTGCCTGAGATTCGGCCATTTTTTTACTGGAGGTTTTCCGCGGTAATCAAATCCACGGCGGTTTCCTGGTCAATCGGCGCGGCGCCAGTATCCAGGATTTCAAGCGCATACTCGATACCTTTGACCGCAATCTCACCGGCATGCTGATCCACCGTGCAGACAACCTCGCCTTCCTTAATAAGACTCTGGATAGCGCTGATGTTATCGAAGCCGATAATCTTAACGTCTTTGCCCTTGAGCGCCTGCACAGCCCCCAGCGCCATGCTGTCGTTCGCACAAAGGACAGCTTTGAGATCATCGCCGAACTTGTTGTGGATCTGGGTGGCAATGTCAAAGGCGTTTTTTTGTTCCCAGTGCGCGGATTGAGAGGAGCAGATTTCTATCCCGGCTTCTTTCATCGCGTCCTCGAAGCCCAGCTTGCGCTGGATGCCGTTGAATGCGCCCGGGCGCCCTTCGAGAATGGCAACTTGGTCGCCTTTAGCCAGACTCTTCGCAAGAAAGTCCCCGGCCAACTTCGCGCCTTTGCGATTGTTCGGACCTACAAAGCCAATTTGAACCCCTTCCTGCGCCAGCACCTCCGAGTCAAACTTGTTATCGATGTTGATGACCACTATCCCCTTGTCCATCGCCTTCTTGCACACGGGAATCAACGCTTTCGAGTCGGCCGGCGCAATAACAATGGCGTCCACCTTCTTAGCAATCATCTGATTTACGATCTCTATCTGGCGATTGACGTCCTGCTCGTCCTTGATGCCGTTGCAATCAAGTTCATATTCATCCGCATGAACGTCGTGATGCGCTCTAGCCCCGTCCTCCATCGTTTTGAAGAATTCGTTGGCGAGTGATTTCATAACCAAGGCTATACGCTTTTTGCCCGTTTCATTCTCCGGGTCCTTCACCTCGCCATCGCCGCATCCTGTCATTACCGACATAACGATTAAGGCGCAACCGCTCATTACTACGAATTGTTTTAACATTTACAGGCCCTTTCCGTTGGCTTTTGCATCTCTCCCCATCGTCTTCCTCTTTGAAAGCTCATTATACGGTTTGACGGCAAGGATGTGGTAGCTTCCCACTGCATGGTACGTTTTCAAGTTCGCAATCCAAAAAGCTGAGCAAAAAAGGGACTTTAAAAGTAGACCCCTGCGAAGCGAGTCCCCGAGCGAAGACCAGCAGATTAACCAAGGGGACTGGGCAAGTGATTGCTGTACAAGCCGTTAAAGAAACACGCTGTTAGTTTTGTGACAGAATTTGTGACAATCTTAGGCCCGCCCTTATGTGGCGGGCCTCTTGGTCGCGAGGAGTAGTGTCTCTGCAACCGAGACACCGGCACGTCAATCCCTGTCCGAGCCGCTACCGTCTACAGCCGGAAAGGTCCACTTCATAAACACGAGCCATTGCGTCTTGCTGCGTTACAGGCCACCGATTATCCGTATGTGTGTTGCTAGATCTGGTCGAATCACGACGTAACTTGTTGTTATGATAAGAGTTAAAAAACTATTGACAAGACAGAATGCCCAGCTTAAGTCCATAGGAAGTCCTGCATGAATACGGTTCTTCGCATTTTGACAGCAAGCGATTGTCTAAACTCGTCATAGGATCACCAGCAAAACTCGGTGTGTAATCAAGAAAAGATTGAGCATTACGTGGATTTAGCGGTCGGGCACCGATACGAGGTTCAGAACCTCAGCTCCTCCACCCTCCTCGATCTCCGCGCCTTCGCACGTCGGTGTGAAAACCCTTCCCAATCCGTCCACTTCTATCCCTCAAGAATCCTGGCTTCCCCGCGAATCCCCGGCGACCGTCACCCACTTGCGCTTCGATGGCTCCCGGTGCAGCAGGCGGCCGGCGAAGGAGATGCCTATTCATGCTCTGCCGGCATAGGCGTTTTTAGCCACGCTACATTGAACTGGTAGTGCAGCGCGCTGGCAATGAGATGGATGACTCCGTCGGGCGTTTGTGTGGCGGCTAGATAGCCGGCCGGTTCGGCGTGGGTTTTGTCCATGGTGAAAAGATCGGTGTGTGCGCCGCCGTCCAGCTCTCTGGGGGGGCCGCCCGGAGTGATCAGTTTCTTGACGGGCCACGTCTCGCCATCGTCGAAGGACAGCGCCCCGTAGAGCCCATAGACTCGGCGCTTCTTGCCGGATGCGTCTTTGACCAGCATCCCTTTAGGCGCGGCGCCCTTTAGCGCTACCGGCCTGAAATCGGTGAATGCAACTAGCAGGAGCGGTCCTTCCCGAAGCCGCGTCAGCACCAGCCGTTGGCCGCCGCTTATGGGCGGGAACACGCTGTCGGATCTCGTCCATGTTTTGCCCATGTCGTGCGAAACGCTTTTAGGCATGTACTCGGCTTCGGTTTTTTTATAGCGGCCGAAAGATAGAAGCCGCCCGTCTTTGAGCTGAGCGACGCCTGCGTGGATGCCCGTCGGACCGGTGTCCGTAACGGCCCATGTTGCGCCATTATCGTCGCTTGCCCACAGGGCTGTAGCGCCGCCTTCCATATACGATGGTGCGTCGACGGGCAGAATTATTCGCCCGGTATGAGTCCTGAATACAGTCGTTACGGGTTGGCTCGGTAAACCTCGTTCGGGATTTATTAACCGGGCCTTGGACCAGGTACAGCCGTTGTCCTTGGAGACGCGCATGACTAGGGCGAGGTTTTCGCGATAGGCCCGGCCGAATGACAGGCCGTTGAAGTGGTAGAGGATCCCCTGGCCGTCATGCCACAAGGCTGGCGCATGGTCGTTGCGGTCAGGCGCGTCCCAGAACGGCGATGGCGGGTCCCATTCCTTGGCGCCTCGGCGCAGCCTGCTCGCCACAATGGCCAGTTCGCGGCCTGTTTCCGTATTGCAGGTGTACCAAATGGCAAGCAGATCGCCGTTGGGGCAATATGCGAGGCCCGGATCGTGGTTGTGTGTAGAGTATATTGGGCCGTTGGACCCGGCCGGGATATTGACGTAGCGTAAGGGACCGCGGAAATAAGCTTTGGCAGGATCAGGTCCGCCGGACCATTTGCATACGGTCTGATCAACCTCGCGGGCCCACATCGGCGTCTCCGGTTTTGACAGCGGCTTCGTGCTGGGCGCATCGCCCATAACGACGCGAAAACCGATGAGCTGGTGTTTGTCCTCCGGCAAGGCTCCCATGCGGTTGGCGCTTCGCAGGAACCGCGCTTCTGTCGAATGGCTTCCACCGCGAAGGACTCTGAAGTCGCCTTCGCGCCGCCCGGCAGGGTCAGTCTGGGGCTCGGAAGAATACGGACCATACCAGTCCAAACACCATTCTTCGACGTTTCCATGCATGTCGAACAGACCCCAAGCGTTGGGCGGGGTCTGGCCCATCCGCAGACTGACAAGCGCTGACTCGCTTTTCTTTTTCAAGTTCTTGACGTATTGGCCGGGCAGATTGTCGCCCGTGTGATACTGTGTCGTTGTTTCCGCGCGGCATACGAATTCCCATTCCGCTTCGGTCGGCAGCCGATAGGTTTTGCCTTCTTTTTTCGACAGCCACTCGCAGAAAGCCACCGCATCAAGCCAGCTTATAAACAGAGCTGCTTCGTCGTCATGCTCCGAGAGACCTTTCTCGCCGCGAAACGCGCGATGTTTCGGGTCGAACAGTTCGTACTGCGCGTTGTTAACTTCGGTTGCCGCCATGTAAAACGGCTTCGAGATTGTGACTTTGTGAAGCGGCACCTCGTCCCAGTTGCCTCCCTCGCCTTGGCCCATAGTGAAGGTGCCCGGCTCGATCTTAATCATCTTCATACCGAGGCTGTTGGAGATGATAGTCTGGGCCGAAGCATCAAGACTTGCAAGACAGACAATAAAACACAACACCGTTAATCGAAAGTTTTTTTGCATTGGAGTCCTCACTTTGTGATTAGTTCGTTTTCCCAAGTGTTATAAGCGTTCCGTAGCGTCTCGACGCGTTCCGGCATCTGCGACGCAAGATCGGCCCGCTCGCCAATATCGCTATCGAGGTTGTACAACTCGACCTTGTCTTTGTTCATATACAGCTTCCAGGGGCCTTTGCGCACGGCCTTCTGCTCGCGCATCCGCCAGAACAGCGTCCGTTCGGGTAAAGCTTCGTTTTCGAGCAGAAGGGGAAGGATGGTCGTGCCATCCAATTTATGCCCGTCGGGCGCGGCGGCGCCCACAACTTCGAGTAAGGTTGGAAAGATGTCCATGGTCATGACGGTTGCATCGGTGACTGTCCCCGCCTGGATTCGTCCCGGCCAGTATGCGATTGCCGGCACGCGATGACCGCCTTCATATAAGTCGCCCTTCTGCCCCCGAAGTGGGCCGTTGTCAGAGATGTTGTCGAAACCGCCGCTATAGCGCAGGTACCCCCCGTTGTCGGAGGTGAAGAAGACAAGTGTCCGTCGATCGAGCTTGAGTTTGCGCAACGTTTCCATGATACGTCCGACGCTCTGGTCCACCGCCTCGATCATCTGCCTCACAACGGGACCGACCTCCGCGTTCTTGTGCGGCCCGAGCTTGGTCAGCCCTTCGCTGGGCTTGCCTGGCTTGCGGTGGGCGCTTTCATCGGGACCTTGCCACGGGAAATGGATGGCCTGATGGGGCACGTACAGAAAAAAGGGTTGGTCTTTGTGCCCTTCGATGAACTCGATGCTGTGACGAGTTATCAGGTCGACACTGTAACCCGATTCCATCTCGATCTGATCGTTGTGCCACCAGTCTTCACGGCCGGAGCGGTCGATATGAGAATGGTGGTCTCCACCACCGCTAAGAAGGCCCCAATAATCGTCGAAGCCCTGCCGGGTCGGTATCAGCGGCGGGTGAAAACCCAGGTGCCACTTGCCGTACATGCCCGTGGCGTAACCGGCATCTTTCATCGCCTCGGCGATTGTGAACGCCTCAAGGGGTAGCCCATGGTCGTACCCGGTTTTGCCCGACAACGCGCCCTCGAAGGCCTGCCCGAAGCGATGCTGGTACAAGCCGGTCAACAAAGCGGCGCGGGTTGGTGTACACATCGGGCCGTTCGAGTGAAAGTCCGTGAACTTCAGGCCGTCCCGTGCGAGCGCGTCGATATTCGGAGTTGCATTGTGGGCGTTTCCATAGCAACCGAGGTCGCCATAACCGAGGTCGTCGGCAAGAATAAGCACTATGTTGGGTTTGCCGGCTGTATCTCCGCGCGCCCACAGAAGTTTCGCAAAAACAAGTTGGCCTGCGCACACACTCAGCGTCTTGAGAAACCCGCGTCGTGTACTGTTGCGTCTATTCATTATGTCCTGCCCAGAAACATTAGTCAAAACTGGTCGGTTCCTTGAGCCACGCCAGATTGAACCGGTAATGGTGCGCGCTCGAAATAAGGTGAATTACGCCGTCGGGAGTCTGCGTTACGGCAAGGTATCCCGCCGACTCGGCGTGGGTATCGTCCGCCATAAACAGGCGTGTGTTGCCGCCGCCGTCCATCTCGCGGGCGGGTCCGCCCGGCTTGATCAGTTTCGTGTGCGACCACATGGCCCCTTCATCAAACGAAAGCGCCGAAAACATTCCGTAAACGCGGCGCCCTTTACCGGCCCTGTCCCGAACAACCAGCCCTTGCAGTTTTCCTTCTCGTTTCCTTGGATTTATGTCCGTAAAGGAAACGAATAGAATGGGGCCTTCCTGAAGGCGCATGAGCGCGAGCCGCTGCCCGCCACCGATGGGCGGAAACGGACTTGCTGAATACGTCCATGTCTTGCCCAAGTCCCCGGAGAGGCTCATCGGCATTTTGTCGTCAATACTGTTGCCGCGGCCCAAGGCCATAAGCCGGCCGTCCCTGAGTTCCACGACGCCTGCATGTATACCCGCGATGGAGCCGCTTTTAACGCCCGGCAAGTACTCGTCCAGTCGCAACGGGGCCGTGTCAAGCCCCGGGTCCACCCACGTCATGCCGGCGTTGCGGCTGATGTGGATGGCCGAACCGCCGCTGCCGCTTGTCACCGCGTCGCAAGGCACAACTATCGTTCCGTCGCGTGTTTGGATGACGCCCGCGACCGGCATGTTCCTGAGCCCGTGCTCCGGTTCTATCCATTTAGGTTTGGACCATGACGCGCCGCTATCGGTGCTGGTGCGGAAAAACAACGCCAGACTGACCCAGCCATAGGCGTCCCCGATGCCGTTGAAGTGATAGAGGGTTTTGTCACGGTCCCACCAAACGGACGTGGCGTGCATGTTGCGGTCCGGTGCCTTGTAGAATAACGAAGCCGGGTCCCAACATTCTGCTCCTCGACGGAAGCGGCTTGCCGCCACGGCCAGTTCGCGCCCCGGCTCGCGGATTGTGGTATACCACATGGCGAGCAGGTCGCCGTTCGGACATGGCGTGATGTCGGGGCAATGGTTGTGCTGAGAATACAACGGCCCGTTCGAGTCCGGCGGGATATGGACGAAGGGGATAGGTGGATCGAAATACGGCGTGTCCGCATCGGGTCCGCCGGACCAATCAGAGACAGTTTGTGTTACTTTCTGAGCCCATTTTGGGGCTGCGGGCGCAAGAAGCGGATCCGTCTCGGGCATGGCTCCCTGCACGACCCGGAAACCGATCAACCAGTGTATGTCGTCCGGCAGCGTTCCGAGACGGTTCGCGCTGCGCAGAAACCACGGTTCCGTATTGTGGCTGCCGCCGCGCGTGACTTTGAAATCGCCATCGACACGGCCCACGGGATCAGACTGCGGTTCGTGTAAATATGGGCCATACGAGTCCAGGCACCATTCCTCGACGTTTCCGTGCATATCGAACAGACCCCATGGATTCGGCTCAAATTCCGCCACCTTTAGCGACACCGGTTTGGACTTCCGGTTCACTTTTTGCTCTTTGTGTTGTGACTCAGGGAAGGTGCCGCCAGTGTAGAACGGCATCGCTGTGCCCGCTCGACATGCGTACTCCCATTCCGCTTCCGTTGGCAGACGGTAAGGCCTTCCTTCCTCTTGGGACAACCATTCGCAGAACTTCACGGCGTCGTGCCAACCGACAAACACCACGGCCTCATCGTCGTCCTTCGAGAAACCGTTCTTGCCGCGAAACGCACGGTGCCCGGAATCGAATTGCTCGTACTGGACGTTGGTTACCTCGGTTGCACCCATGTAGAACGGCCGGGTTATCGTGACTCTGTGAACAGGAACCTCATCGAACTCACCGCCCTCCTCTTGACCCATCATGAACGAGCCGGGCTCAATTCTAATTAGTTGCATTCCAAGGGAATTGGTCACGGCCTGGTGTTCCTTGCCATCTGCCGATCCTGTTGCTAGTATCGCAACTAGAATTAACACAACGAGTGATTGTCTGTTCATGAACATCCCCTTATTTCAGTGCATTTTTCATCCGCACAGCGGGAGGCGTCCCGCCGCCGCGTGAGCTGTGCATAAGTTCCTCATCAAGAAACCACTGCATGAGCCGTTCGGTCAACCGCAGGCGAAGTTCCATCAAGTGTGGATCGTCCCACAGGTTTAGCAGTTCCAGCGGATCCAGCTCCACATTATAGAGTTCTCCTTGAATGTCTTGCTTGTGTTTGCCGGCAGTATGCCACACGTTCATCTTGTATTGCCCGTGCCGAATCATTGTGGCGTGGATCGGCGGGTCGAAATAGACGCCCGGCGTTGGCTCTCCGCTGAGTCCCGTGTTGCGATAACAGCAGATCGCAGCGTCACGCACCGACTGCACCGTGCCGTCGGCGAGAGGCAGGAGGTTGCGCGAATCGGGCATTGCAGACGCAATCGCCGTCTCGGCCATTCCCGCCGCAGCCAGCACGGTAGCGGCCAAATCATTGTTTTGCACCAGCGACCGGACACGCGTTCCGCCGGACAGCTTTCCCGGCCAACGAACAATCAACGGTACCCGCGTCACTGGGTCGTAGAAGAATGCGCCTTTTATAAAGAGCTGGTGGTCGCCCAGCATGTCCCCATGGTCGCTCGTGAATATGACGAGCGTGTTCCCGGCAAGACCCTGCTCGTCAAGCGCGTTCAGCACGCGTCCAAACTCCCGGTCAGCATACGCTATGGAGACATGGTAGCCGAAGCGCATCTTCCGAATCTCGTCGACGCTGAACTTATCAAAGTCCCCGAGATAGGATCCGTGATGTTCCCGCAACAGGTCCCGGGGTTTACCCTCAAACTCATCCTCGCGAATCAGCGGACCGGGGATCTTAGACTCGTCGATCAGGTCCGCCATTTCCTCGGGATAATCGTCGTAAGGATCGTGTGGATCGAATACGCTCATCATCGCAAAGAACGGTTTCTTGCCGTCGCGGGATTCGATGAAGTCGATCGTCCGGTCGGCTGCCCATCGCGACATATGGTACTGGTCAGGCACGTGTCCCACGTCCCGCATCTCGTTCGCCATTCGGTCGTGAAACCCGGGATCCTTTTCTTTTAGCCACTTTGCGTACGCGTGATACGGTGAATCCATGCGCGCGCATCCCTCGATACACCATTCATAAACGTCAAACCCGTCGTTGGGGTGCCGGTGCTGCGCTTCTCGATCTATGGACGATACGTGCAGTTTGCCGAAGAGGGCCGTCTCGTATCCGAGGTCCTGAAGCCGCCGGGTGAACAGGACTTCGTCTTCCGGCAGGTCATCGTATAGCCGGTAGACACCATGTCCCGGCAGGTGTTTACCGGTAAGCATACTCGCCCGCGACGGCGTACAGATCGTGTTCGTTACATAGTGCTGCTCGAACAAAACTCCGTCTTCCGCAAGACGGTCGAGATTGGGCGTGTTGGCGGCCTCGAAGCCATAGCAGCCTAAAGAGTCGTAACGCTGCTGGTCCGTCATCAACAGCAGAATGTTTGGCTGCGTTTCACTCATGGTTATCCTTCAACTCCTCACATAATCCTAGAACCGTCCAAATCCGCTCGTCGGGTGTCCCCGCCTCGATATCCGCCAAAACGACGTCACACGGCGCATACTCATTGTCGATCCTTCGAAAATCACTGCGAAGTTCCTCATCCGACTTGTTCGCGAGGTCCATGGGCGTATACATTAGCGCCCTGCGACAGTCCGGGAAGGTCTCGCGGGCTCGCCGCAGGTCTGAGTCCATGCCCATATCGATGTAGCCCAGATGAGGAACTTCGGCATAGTGATCCATGTACGCGTCCGCACTCCATGCACAGTTATGAATGCCGATCCGTCCAAAGGTTTCGGCAATACGGCCGTCAAGGGGAAGAAGAAACTCGCCATACTGCTGAGAGGAGATCATGTTTACCAGGCAGTTGCTGACCGTAAAGAAACCGGCTGTTACGCCGGATGCAAGTTGCCGTGCATGAACCCGTTGAGCGGCATCGATCATGGTCGTGCAGACGCAGTCCAACAAGTGTCTTGCCCGGCTGGGCTGTTCATGGAAATCCATGAACACCTGTTGTCCCCTCAGCCGCTGCGCGTTGTTGAGCACGCCCTGCCAGTTGACATAACCTTCTATCCGGCCCTCTTTATCGGCGATCCAGTCGAGTTGAGACATAAGTTCCTGAAAAAACGGGTTTTCTCCAAGGTCCGGCGCTTGTAGCGCGTCAACCTCTTCGTCACTTAGAAACTGATGTTGGCAGTTCGGCCAGTTGTCTTCGGCATAGACCAAGGGAATTCCGTAAATACCCGCAATTGTACACGCGCCGTAGGCCCCGGTCAGGACGTCAATTGGCCGGCCGGTACCGCCGATGCCCGTGTTCGGAAACCGCCGGGCCAACTCCTCCCGCATCGCCACGACCGTCTCGTATCTGTATGCAGGGTCCGTATGCCACGGCCGCCCAAAATCGATGTCGAGATGTTGCCGGTACCACGCGGGTGTAAAACCGATCTCCGGCCGCACCCTGGACTCCGTACCGTCGGCCGGCCGCCGGGTAGCCGGGGCCGCGGGGGCTATATAACTTATGAGTTGCTTTGTTGTCTTTTCCATGTTCAATCCAAAGGAGACCCGTCCTGGGTATATACGGTCAGGTTCGTCAACTCCCTCGGTCTGGACGGCAGCAATGTTGAAGCGAGGAACCCGACGGCAAACATAACTACATTGCCGATGATGCCGGTGTAGTACAGGTCGAAGGGCACGGAGAGCCATGCGGGCAGAAGGTCTGTCCTACCCGAGATAACCGTCCATCCGGTAAAAAGTACCGTACACACTATACCGGCCCCCACTGAGCGCGCGTCGCCCCTTTTGGTTAAGAACCCCAGCATATACATACCGACCAGACCGCCGCCGCACAACGAGACGAGAATAGTCGAGGTGTCCTGCAGCGTTTTGGTCTCGCTGTAGGCCAGGATTATCGCCCCTACAATCATGGACACGCCAGCGAAACAGCCGATTCCCCGCGCTACGTTGAGGTAGTGCCTATCGTCGCGTCCTTTCACAAGATGGCGCCGGTAGATGTCCACGACGCCCACCGTCGATATCGAGTTTATGCTCGAGTCGATCGACGACATGGCCGCCGCAAGGACCGCGGCGATGAGCAGTCCCGTCAGGCCCGGCGGCAAGTAGTTGATGAAGAAGAACGGGAATATCTGTTCCGCTTTACGGGCCCCACTGAGAATTTCGGCGGCTTCCGGCGCGGGAAACTGCTGAAAATAGACGAACAGGCCCGTGCCGAGAAACATGAAGAAGGCCCAAATGGGTACGGCGGAAAATGCGCAGATGATCACGGCTTTTTTGGCCTCGCGCGCGCTTTTCGCCGCGCAATAACGCTGTACCGTGTTCTGGTTGCTGCTGTATAGGGCCAGCCAGTTCGACAGGCCGAGAATCAACATCATCGTGCCGGTCTTGCGCTGCAACGAGAGGTCCCACCCGACAGGTATGAGCCGGCCGTCGACGAGTTCTGAGAAAGAAAACTTTCCTTCAGCCGCTCCCACCGAAAGGATCTGGCCCAGCCCGCCCGGCAGATGGTGGATAATGACGCCAAGCGACAGCAGCCCGCCGGCCACAAGGACAATCGTCTGTACGACGTCGGTCCATATCACCGCATCGATACCGCCGATTATCGTGTACCCCGCCACCACAATTCCTCCCACGATGATACATGCCGCGAAGTTCAAACCCGTGATCTCATGGACCACCAGCGAGACCAGGTACAGTATCATGCTTTCCCGCACGAGCTGCGCGATGATAAACACAACCGCCCCGTAGACCCGGATAGAAGGGCCGAAACGTCCTTCAAGATATTCATAAGCCGACGTTATCCGGCCGCGGCGAAAGAACGGTACGAACACGTACACGGCGATTACGGCCCCCAACGGCAGCATGAAGTTCGGAATGAACCTAAGCCATGACGTCTTGAACGCGTCCCCTGGATATGCAAGAAAGGTTATAGAACTCATGACCGTGCCCACCATGCTGAGACCTATCACCCAGCCGGCGAAGGATCTGCCGCCGACAAAATACTCTTCCGTACTGGTGTTTTTTCGCGAAAAACTCAATCCCATCGCCAAAATGCACGCCAGATACGCGAGCAGCACAACCATGTCCAACCAATGAAGGTTCATGTGTAGTCCTTTTGCCTAGTCAGTCTTTTCGAAGCCATATTTCCGTGACCGACGGGCCCCGCGTCACGGTTGTTACCCGCCATTGCAACTCGAGTTCGCCGTCGCGGGTCGAAGCCGCGGGTATATTGAACTCCACTTTTTCCGACCCGGTGTTTCCAAACGAATCATGGATCAGAAACCCGTCGTCTGTTTCGCATTTCATTTCCGAACCCCATGGGCCGTTGTAGATTACCTGCATTCTGTAGCTGGCTGCGGGATCCAGTCCGTCGTAGCGCATGACCAGCGCGTTGCCGTATCGAGTGACTGCGCTGACCAACATCGAGTGCCGCTGTGTCGAGTCGGGCCTGTGCATGTTGAACTCTATCGGCGAATAGTCGAACGCCGGGTCATCTTCCCAAGGTTTGGCCCGTACGAGATGGGGCTGCATTCCCACCACGCCCAGATTGTCGTAAAAACCGCCGGGGCCAGGGTCCTCCCAATCGATGATCGAATCGATGGCCGCCAACCGGCCGGTCTCGTCTTCCATATTGAGAATCTCATCGAATTGACTGTCCAGCCATTGACGATCATTCAAGGCATGGTACATGTTGTCCAGGGTTTCGTCCATGTCCCCATACCGCCGCAGACCCAAAGACTCCATCTCGCGCTTGAAATCTTCCTTCGACTGAAAGGCTGTGTCCACCTCCGCGAGGCTCTCGCGTGCCGCTTTGATGGCCTTAATCGCGCCTTGCTTTCGCGCATCTTCCAATGCTTTATAGGCTTTCCGCTCGCAACGCATTTCAGCGTCGTATTTACGTTTAATCTGGGCGTCGATGTAGGCTCTGGTAAGATATAATTCCAGTCGCCAGTTTTTCGCTATGGCCCCGGCCCCGCCCATGTCCGCGACGATTGTCTTCCAGTGTTCAAGAGCGCGCAGAGGCGAGTCGTTGTGTTCCAGGCGGCCCCTCCAGTTGTCCTCCAGCATCAGAAGTCCCTGCGCAACGGCATCGGCGTGCTCATATCCAAAAAACACCTTGCCGTAATCATACAGCACATCGTGGAGCGGCGTATTCGGGTCCCAGGCCCTTGCGCTCCACACAAACTTATTCAAATCGTTGACGACGCCCGTGTGGTTATACGCGATAAACCCTTCCGTGTGCTCCAGCATCGCACGATGGATCGACGCCATCATCCGGGGCATTACGCTGATGCCGTTCCGACCCCAGGAGCGCTGCATTGCGCGGTCCCATTTGGGAATGAGAAACATACAGCCCCGGTTATGACAAATATCCACCTTGAGGCTGATCTTGTACCGGGCGGGCAGACGGCGACGCAGTTCCGGGACATCCATTTTAGTCCACGGCCCGTAAGTCATGCCATCGAGCCACGCCGGTTGGCTTCGATTCAGAGTATCGAAGATGAAATCATTGTCCTCCTTAGCGTGGTCTTCTCCGCACTGGTTCGAAAACCAGATCTCTGCTTTTGGGAAACTTTGTTTGAAGACGGGGCCAAAGCGCATGATTTGCGGAATGAGAACGCGATGCTCCGGTGTGCCGCTCGAATCTCCGCCGGGGATTGTCACGGCATCGATGCCCGTGAGGTGTCCGAACTTGTTTCGGACGTCGCCGGCATTGTTAATCGACATGACGCGCCCGCCGCCAAGCGTAAGCCAAAGGTCCAGTCCGTATGCCTCGAGCATCCTGGAAAGTTGTTCGTCCATAGGGCTGTCGTATCGGTTTAGATTAAAGACGTTAGTGCCGAAGATCACTAAATCCTTCACAAGCTGCGACTTATCGGGCAAACTGTTCCAATCAATGAAATCATGTTGCTTGGGAAGCAGTTTATGGCCCCGAATCCGAGAGTGCGGGGCCGAGCTCACCTGCAAATGCTCGTCAATATTTATCGTTTTTCTGCCAATGTTGAGCCGCCGCAGAAGCATGCCCGCGCCAAATAGAACTCCTCGCTCGTCCCGGCCGATGACGTATATTGTCGGGGCTTTCCGAATTTTCATGTCGACACTCAGGACGAACCCGTCCGGTGTTTCAGGCACCTTCAAACCCTTCGGCGCCTTGTACGAGTCGGGAGGCGAAGCCACGGTCCCCATAAACACCGCCGGCTGAGTGTCTGCAGGCGCGGTCCCGGCAACTGATACAGCAAGGTCCGTGCGTTTGGAGATCTCGTCGCAAAGAAACTCGGCCGCTATCGTTTGTCCCGCGCTCGGCGAACAGAACACGGCGAGACTTGGAATATCGATGTAGTGCGCTTCTTCCGCGTGTGTAAAGCCTCCGGCGGCAATAACGAAGGTAACAATAAGCAACGAAACCCTATCCTGAACCAAGTGAATCCTCAATATCTTCTCCCGCAAAGTTGCAACGCCGCTCGCGCTATGCTACCGCAACACGCCGTCTTCCAAAAAGTTCCAGTCTTCATAAACATCCTTTATATGCTCAAACCGCCATTCCAGGTGCGCAGTCTCCTCCGCGCGGCCGTCTACCATCAGCAGGCTGGGAACGCTTTCGTCATGATGATTCGGGCGAACCGGGATAGGAAGCGGGTCTTCGGAGGCAAACGACCAGTCCAGTAAAAGATCTTTCAGCCGGGTCTTGATCTCGCTGCCCTCGAGTTTGTCCCACAGGTTGTCCTGTTCGCCGGGATCTTCGTCCAGATCGTACAACTCGCCGTATGTCTTTCCCGGATAATAAACCATCTTGTAGTTTTCATGGCGTACCAGACGGCCGAAATAGTTTTCGGAAAACGCGGCTTCCCGATGAGTATCGCGCAAGTCCGGGTCCCCCAACAGCGGAAGAAGGCTCCGGCTCTGCACGCCCTCTGCGGGCCATACTCCGGCAAGGTCACAAAGCGTGTTAAACAGGTCTATCGATTCCACTAGCGCAGGGCTTCGGCCCGCCGGGAAAAGGGCGGGTGCGTGAATGATCAGCGGGACTTTCACGCTTTGTTCGTAGAAGCACTGCTTGAAGATCAACCCATGATCGCCCAGAAGATCGCCATGGTCCGACATGAACACCACGACGGTGTTTTCGTACAGGCCTTGCTCCTTGAGCGTCTCCACGATACGTCCGATCCAATCGTCGATAAGAGTTATGTTGGCGTAGTAGTAGGCCTTCGTGAGATGAATCTGCTCATCGGTCATCTCGTCCGTCTTATACGGTCTTCCCAACCTGCGGTTGATATAGTTGTACGCTTCCTTGGGTTTCTTCTCGACTTCGCCGTCGCCCATGTTTCGCGGAGGCAGCGATTTGTTGATAAAAAGTTCATCATACGGGGCAGGCGGATCGTATGGGTTGTGGGGACCGTTAAACGAGGCAACCAAACAGAAAGGTTCCTTCGCCGTTCTTAGATATTCGCAAGCCGACCGGCCAACAAAGCTGTCGATATGTAGCTCCTGCGGCAGCCGCGATTTCATCGCCGTCCCATTCCGGATGAATTTCTTGCTGCTGTAGTCGTAAAGATCCGTGCGCCTATGCCCATGCTTGTTGAGAAAGCGTTCGTAATCGTCCCGAAGGCCAGGATTGTGTTTTGCTTCCGCAATTATGCGCCCGTCGAAACCGAACCTGTCGTGCCAAGGCGTAAGATGCATCTTGCCGATCATCCCCGTACGATACCCGGCGCGACTAAGCTGATGGCCGAAACTGGTCTCCCCCGGATGGGGCTCGTACCAGTTCGAGCGCACGCCGTGACAGTGCGGATACCGGCCCGTCAGGATGCTGTAACGCGACGGACAACACAGCGGGTTTTGGACGTAACAGTTATCGAATGCCACACCGTCTTTCGCCAGACGATCGATATTGGGAGTGATCGCGACCGCGTCCCCATAGCAGCCGAGCGAATCCGGCCGCAGTTGGTCCGCCATGATGAATAGAATGTTGGGTTTGTCCAACTGGCTCATAGATGCAGTCCCTGTTTCCGCGCGGCGTCCACGGCGTCCTCAATTGATTTCGATAACGACGCGAGCGAGGGTCCCGTCAGCAGACGGTCCGCCGCCCGGTACGAACTGGGAGAACCCGCCAGCGTATCGGCGCAAACGCCCATGTCGGCAAGCGCGGATTTCAGACATTTGATGACTGACATCGACACCGGGCACTCGCCGTAAAAACGGTTCAGTTCGAGAACCTGCGTCTGCAGCGCGTCCACTCGCTCCGTGTCCTGCGCGACCGCGGCTTCATACAGTTCCACAAACAGCGACGGGAACAAGTTGGCCCCCCCGCACACGCCCCCGTGGCCGCCCAGCCGAATCGATTCGGCCAGCATGTCCTCGGGACCGAAAAGCATCGACCAGTCTTTTCTGTGCGCCGTCGCCCGGCATACGGCCTCATAATAGTCAAGGTTTCCCGAACTGTCCTTGAAACCGACAACCTGCTCGATGGCCGCCAGGCGCTCGACCGTCTCAACATCGAACCATACCTTCGTCATCACCGGAAAGTTGTACAACACAATCGGCAACGAAACCTCCGACACGATCTGTTCGACATAATCGATCAGTTCGCTTTGCTCATAAGGAAAGAAATAGGGAGCGGAGGCCACAATCGCGGCAGCGCCTGCGTCTGCAGCATAAGATGCCAGCCGAACGGATTCCTCGAACGACGGATCGGGCACACCGACAAACACCGGCACACGCTCCGCCACCTGGCCGAGTGTGCGGTCGATCAGTTCGCGTTGAAGACGATGGCTCAGACTCGGCGCTTCGCCGGTGGTGCCCAGAATGAACAGCCCATGAACGCCGCCGCTGACAATATGTTCGACGAGCCGTTCCAGGCCAGCCACATCAAGCGCATCTCGATTCGTCAACGGCGTCACCATTGGCGGGATGATGCCTCTAACTAACGGTTTCAATTCCACTGTAATTCCCCTCAGGAACTTTGCCCTCTGCGTATAGGGTCATGCTGCCAGGACTCAACTGAGCTTCTGCTGAATGGTCTTCACTTCATGTATGGATCCAGGAACTCGATTATATATCGAAGATATATGTAATCAAAGTCGTGGCCTATGGGCGTTCCGAAAAAAGTTTGATAAGGCAATCCGAAGGCGTCGCTTCTCTTTTCAATTTGCTCTCGGAGAAAGTTTTCCTTTGACCTGACCTGCTCAACATAATCCGGCCTGCCCATGCGACTGAGATACGTGCTCTGGCACCATACAAGAACGGGGTCGTCGTCGCTCAGATAGTCCAGAATCATTTGCCATTTGTCCATGGGCCACGGAAAACCTCCTGCGATCATGGCGTCGAACCGGTCCGGTTGGCCGGCATACGCACCCTTGTCGGCTTCAATGACATATTCCCCGTTCGGGCGTTCGTTGCCGACCAGCCCCGCCATAATTGCTCGGGTTGCACTTTTTGAAATGCCCATAACTGCCACCTTGCCGGAAAGACCCCATTCGTTTTTCCGGGCTCGCAACAAGCGCAACGCTCGTTTTTCGGGAAAGTGCGGGCCAGCGGGAACGGTCATTTGTCTGCCGTAGATGGACATTGAAGTCACATTATTTGCCACGTTGTCGAGAATGACTCCGGCGTAGCCCGCCATGGTCCATGTAAAGACGTAGCACGAGTTGCGGTTTATCCTAGTGTAAAAGGCAGGGTCCTCCGCCTGTATGGTGGTCGAGATTTCCAGCACGGTGGGAACGGGCCGGGCAGGTGAAGCCGGGTGGATGACATCCATGCGATGCACCACCCGGCGTTTCTCCGTTTCGATAGTTGAGACCTCAACGTTGCGTTGGATGGAATACCCCTCAGGAATGACGTATACCCACAACGGATTGATCCGGTACTCTATCTTTTCGCCGTCCCGATCAGCCACAAACTTTTCGTACGTTGTGATCCGTTCATCGTCCCATCCGATGAATTCGTCCATAAGCGGGCTGAATGACCGTTTATCCGGGTCTATGCCGTGGTTCGCGCCGAAAACGCGGTACAGGTGCACAACGTCTTTGTACATCTCCGCGCCTTTGGCGAGCGAGTCTCCTTGGTAGTCCACCTCGACCACTAGCATACCTTCTTTCAGAAAAGACGGGATCACTTCGTTGTCTGGAACCGTCCCTAACCGAGTGGAGGCAAGGTTCTTGACATAAACGACCGTTGGCATGGGTTCCCCGTCTGGCCTGTCCGGCGCGAATACACGGAATGCAAGGTCGCGTTTCAGCAGAGGACTGCGAAACGTGCCGGTCTCAATGGGAAAGGGATCTCTGGCGGCGGAAGGAAGCTGCTCTGCGATTGACTGCTGAGCACAAACCTGTGTGTGGCTGCACATGAAGCCCATTATTAAGCACACGGGCAACCACCATAGGCCAGTTGTATTTATAGAGACCCCGAAACTCACGGGCAGAACTCCTCTGTTCGGAAAATGTCAACGAGTTTGAGACTGAGCTTTTAATCACTCATGCGAACAAACGTAGTCACAGGCTCGCAAACACTGTCCCATGCCGCCTCCGCTGCCCGGAACTGATAACAGTGATTCCGGCGTCGATTACAGTTCGGCGTCATCGCCACCGTATGTGCCTACAAGTGCAACAAATTTGTTTACAGGATATTTGCTGGGATACTTGATAAACTCGACATGACCGTCCATATACAGCACGTTGCACCCGCCCGGAATGTGGTTGAATATCTCGCTTCTTCCTGTCGTGGCCCTGTCTTTGGTCCTTTCGGTCGATGCAAACGCGTCAAGCATGACGGGGATAACGGTCTGCGCCTTGGCCGAACCGGCCGGGTTGTAGATGTCGGTTACCATGAAACGCTCGATGCCCTCTCGAAGCCGGTATGTGATGGGACCTCCTGCCGTGCCCGTATAGATGGGTACCGGATCAATTTGCCCCTTCACGTTGTCGAAGGGCTTGCCATAGGGTGTTGGCAAGGCCTCAAGATCCATGTCGCCGTCCAACTCTGGACAGGGCATCGCGCTATTGCAGATGCCCAGCCGTGTGTATCTGTATCCGCTGGAGAAACCCTGATGTTCATTATTGTCTGTTGAGACCCAGGCAAAATAGGAGTACGAAAAGCGGCGCTCAAGAAAATTCGCCAGAGCCTCCTTGCGGAGTATCGTCGTACTTAGATCCCTACCCGGCCACCGGCCGTCGGGATCCCCGCTGGAAATGTCCTGAACCGTCTCCGTCACTTCCGACGCACTGATCACTGCGTCGGATGGACACACCAGCACTTTCGCATCCGTCAGGTACTCCGGATACATGGCCATTGCGTTCATCGAATGCCTGTTGAAAGCTGTGACGCCGGCATTCGGAAACATTCCGGCTGCCTCGTTCGCGTACATCTTGAACGCGAGCCCCATCTGTTTGAGGTTGTTCGCACAACTCGCTCGCCGTGCCGCTTCGCGTGCACGCGCCAGCGCCGGCAGCAGAATGGCTGCCAGGATGCCGATGATCGCTATGACCACCAGCAGCTCGATTAGAGTAAATCCTTTGTTCCGTTTCATCGCTATGATCTCCTTTTTTGGGTTATGATGCCACACGATGCAGCATCGTTGTCCTGAACAACATGGTCTGGACTTGGTTTTCAGCGGAATGTCAGTCCAGACCGTCCGCCGCCTTGTTCAAGCGGCTCGGTGTCGCCATACTCGCCATCACCCCCTTTCCTCAGTCTTCTTACCCGGCCTGCTCCT
>SDBV01001164.1_pt1 | contig 39249 bp, 30 predicted proteins | sample 2277081 | NCBI WGS metagenome assembly SDBV01 (sample SAMN10402039, study PRJNA504765) | marine sediment metagenome | isolation source: marine sediment core GS10_PC15, 223 cmbsf | place: Arctic Ocean: Southern Knipovich Ridge | collected 2010 | reverse complement strand
ACGGATTACACAGATAACACGGATGAGGAGCGACGAAATGTGATGCTTTGCCTATTCCATCCGTGACATCTGTGTAATCCGTGGTTTCTTCGTGGTGGAACCCGATTTTATTGCTACAGTCCCGGTAGATGAAGCGGTTCTCATAGGTCGACATTTCGGGTAGGCGGAGAACTGCGTGACTGTGAAATTGCGGAACTGCGGGACTGAGGAGGCATTTCGATGGTGGCGTTAGACCCTCAAGGTCAAGCACGCGTAGGGCCACAACCGCCGGCTGCTGTGCAAAACAGCTTGCCGCGGGATGGGACTATCGGACCACCGCAAGCTGCAGCGCCGGCGGCGACTCGGCCGATCGTGGTTGTCACCACAGAAGCCGCGTCCCGAGCCGAGCCGTCTGTCGGGCCACCGGGCGACGAGGAACTTTCTGCGGCCGCGATGCGGTATGCGCCTGCCTGGCTGATCAGCGTGGTCTTTCACATGAGCGTGTTGATCATCTTGGGACTGCTGGCTGTGAAGATGAGGTCGGAGGATCGGATCCGCTTGGACATCGAGACGGTCTATGCGGAACAGTTGGGCGATCAACTGGAGTTCGATTCTCCGTTGGGAATGGACGACATCGAAGAACTCGATGAACCGATCCTCTCGCTGAGCGAATTGCCCGAGGTGGAAGACCCCTTTGCCACACCCAGCGATCTGGTCGTTCAGCCGGACGGTCTGACGGCCACCAGCGACCTCGAGTCGACACAGATCGGCCTGGCCCTGACCGGTCGGGAAGAAGGCAGCAAGAGGTCCTTGTTGGGTCGCTACGGGGGTAACGCCACAACCGAGCGTGCTGTGATCGACGGGCTGCGATGGCTGGCGAGGAACCAGCGCAAGGACGGCTCCTGGAGTCTGGCCGGCCCCTATAACCACGGAGTCGGCGAGAGCATGGACAACCCGGTGGCTGCGACCGCCATGGCCTTGTTGGCCTTCCAGGGTAACGGCAACACGCATCGCAAGGGTAAGTTCCGCCAGAACGTGGTTCGGGGATGGAGGTGGTTGCTGGCCGAGCAGGACGACGACGGGAGCTTCTTCCACGAGGGACCGCTCCCCCACCGCTTCTACACGCAAGGCCAATGCACGATCGCTGCGTGCGAATTGTTCGCGATGACGAAGGACGAAAAGTACAAGGAGCCGGCACAAAGGGCCGTGCAGTACTGCCTGGAATCGCAGAGTAGCGAAGGCGGGTGGCGTTACAGTCCCAACGGCAATAGCGACGTTTCCGTGACCGGCTGGATCGTCATGGCGCTGCAGAGCGCCAGAATGGCGGGCCTGGACGTACCAGCCGACCATTTCCGTCGCGTCGAGCGATTTCTCGACAAGGTCGGGCGGAAAGACGGCAGCCGCTATCCCTATCGGCGTGGCGGCGAAGTGACGTTGCCGATGACGGCCGAGGCTCTGTTGTGTCGACAGTATCTTGGCTGGGCCCGCGACGATCCTCGGCTAGTCGAAGGGATCGATTGGATCACGCAGCCGAACCATCTGGTCGATTTCGACCGTGGTCGCAACGTCTACTACTGGTACTACGCGACCCAGGCGGTCCATCACATGGGCGGCGAGTATTGGAAGCGTTGGAACGAGGTGATGCGACAGGCGTTGCCCGAGCAGCAGATCAAAGCGGGCCGAGAACGCGGCAGTTGGGACCCGAACCGTCCCACGCTAGACCAATGGGGACCACACGGCGGCCGGCTTTACGTCACCTGCCTGTCGATCTACATGCTCGAGGTCTACTATCGCCACCTGCCGATCTACGGCAGGGTCTACAACGAACTGCTCGAATCGGGCCGATCCGAAGGGCGCTAGCCCGAGCCGTTTAGCCGCTGCCGCCGTCCGGCACGGTGACGGATAGCTCCTCCGCCAGCGTGACCAGTTTGGCCCAGTTGCCTTCGTCGAGCGCGATGCCGGCGGCCAACTTTTCGGCCAAGGCGCTGCGCTCGGGATCGCCGGGCAACGTGATTTGGTCGACGCCGTCGATCCGGGGACAACCGCGGATGAACTGCAGCAGGTTGCCCACTTCTTGGTCAAAGTGGTCGGCGCCGCCGAAGGAGGCCGGATCCATGACCATCATGAAGATGCAGTTGCCGATCTGGTTGATGGGCGTTTCCCGGGCACACACGCCGCCGGAGAGTGCGCCGGTGAAGATCTCGACCATCAAGCCCAGGGCGAATCCTTTGTAGGTTTGCGAACCGCCCATCGGCAGAATCGTGCCGGGTGGATCGCCGTAGAGATCGTTCGGATCGTTGGTCGGCCGGCCGTCGGGGTCCAACAGCCAACCGTCGGGTACCGACTCGCCGGCGATCTTCTTGACGCGAACTTTCCCCTCGGCCGCCACGCAGGTGCAGAAGTCGGCCACCAGCGGCTCGTCACCGTTGGGGATGCCCACGGCGAACGGGTTGGTACCCAGCCGGGGCGCTTTGCCACCGGGTGGCGCCACGCGTCTAGCGGCTCCGTGGTTGTTGACCATCATCATGACCGTCTTTCCCGCCCGGGCTGCCGTCTCGCAATACTCTCCCAATCGGCCGGCATGAGCACAGCGGTGCATGGTGCCCACAGCAATCCCGGCCTCGGAAGCCTTTTCGAGCAATCGGTCGAGCAGACGCGTTGCTTGCACTTGCCCGAATCCCCAATGCCCGTCGACCGTTAGCAGCGAAGGTGTCTCGCGCAGCACTTCGAACTTGGCCCCCGCAACGATCTCACCCTTCTTCATTTGGGTCACATATTGCGGAATGCGTACCAGGCCATGGGAATCGTATCCCCGCAGATTCGAGGCGATCAGGCTGCTAGCAACCATCTCCGATTCTTCCAGGTCCAAGCCACCGGCATGCAACAGGTCGGCGGCAAAACGGGTCAAAGTGTCGGCAGAGAACGTGGGCACGGGTCGAATTTCCTTTATCAGGGTTTTGCGGATGGTACGGTTTTCACAAGGGCCGAAGAACGAAACCCCCTATCATACATGAGGGTTAGGTCGCGGTCCAGTTCCCGGCCAGTATGTTTTCCCCGCAGTAGGGGGGAGGCCGGATGTCCTCTTCGGAATATAAATAGAACAGGGTGAGATTGTGGGCGTCTCGGTAGCGGGACGTTGCGTCATGAAGAGGCCATGGAGGTATTGACGTGTCACAGACCATCAGTGCTGAAGAGGATATCCTGCGGTTGCAGCGCCAGTTGGTTATCACGGAACGCGAACTGGCGGCCGGTCGCACGCGGCGACGTCGTGAATTGGAGTTGGCCGCCACGGTCCACCGCAGCCTGTTGCCGAAACCGGTTCGCGACCCGCGGATTCATATTGACGTTCGCTATATTCCCATCGAAGAGGTGGGCGGCGATTACTGCCAGGTCCGCGTCACCGATCAGGAGATGTGTTACATCACGATTTGCGACGTCACGGGCCACGGTATGGGTCCGGCCCTGTTGGCTACCAGGGCAAGCAGCGAAGTTCGCTACGGTATTTTGCGAGGCCGATCACCGTCGAGAATCGTACGGTCGTTGAATCGGTTCATCTACGACCACTTCAGCGAGGCGAACTTGTATTTGACCTTCGTCGTTGCGCGGATCGATCTACTCGATCCACAAATTACCTGGTGCGGCGCCGGACATCCCAGTCCCTTGCTGGTGCGTCGCGAGGATCGGACCGTCCAACAACTGCGCAGTCAGAATCCGATGATCGGCGTGCATCGCACAATTCTAGATACCCAACCGGAGCACACGTTGCCGCTTCGACCGGGCGATCGCCTGCTGTTCTACACGGACGGGCTCACGGAAACCTGCGACACAAACGGCGAACGGTTGGGAACCGACGGACTGGCCGAGGTGGCCCGAGAGGCGATGACCGTGGACTTGTTCGAAATGGCCGAGTACGTGCTCGATCGCGTGGCCCACTACCATGACGGCCCCAGCGATGACAAGACGTTGGTCGTGGCCGAGATCAAGTAGCTCGTGTGGCATTGTCTTCTACCGTTTAGCAGCCGCCGGTACGGCGGCTTGACGTGGAGATACCGTCGACCAACAAAGCCGCCGTGCCGGCGACTGCTAAACGGGCGGCTGCTCGCACTGCCGGCGAGCTTCGAAGGCGGCCACGGCCACGCTGACCGAGAGGTTCAGGCTGCGGGCGTTCGGGTGGATGGGGATTCGCAGGCAGCGATCCTGGTTGGCCTGAAGCATCGACCGCGGTAGGCCTTGCGTCTCGCTGCCGAAGACCAGGATATCGTCCGGCTCGAATTGCGCGTCCGTGTAAGACATGGTTGCCGTCTTGGAGAAGAACCACATTTGCCGCCGGGGAAGATGTTCCAGCAAGCGGTCCCAATTCTCGACCGCTTCCCATTGAAGGTGTTGCCAATAGTCGAGCCCTGCGCGACGCCGCCGTCGATCGTCCAATTGAAACCCCAACGGCCGGACCAGCCACAGTTTGGCCCCCACCGCCACGCACGTCCGGCCCACGCTGCCGGTGTTGTAAGCGATCTCGGGTTGATAGAGGACAATGTGCATACGCAGTGGTTAGTGGATAGTGGTTGGTGGATAGTTTCAGTACATTTACGTTGCTTTTGCCGCTCCTGGCAACCCCAAATGTCTCGGGACGGGCGATTGATCGGATGGTTGCGAGTGGCTATCATGTGAATGTGGGGGCTGTCTCCCCGCTGGGCTGGAGAGTGAGCCATGCCGGATCGATCCAAAAAACACAAGCCGTCCGAGCAAGCCGAGTCGTTCGATTTCGGCGCCTTGGCCGAGGACCAGGGTTCCTATTCGTCGCTGGCTAGGAGAAAACGAGCCCGTAATTCGCCCGTGCTCATTGGCGCCATCCTAGCCGGCATAGGTCTGCTGGGATGTTTGGCCGTGGGGCTTCTGCTTAGCGGCGGCTCCTCTTCATCCTTTCCCGAGATTGGCGATCAAGACGTCGAAGAGTTGGCCAACTTCGAGCTTTCCTTGGCGATCGAGGTTTCCCGGCGGCTCGGGTCGAAGCCGACGCTCGTCTACTCCTTGGCCAAGGCGCCCGAGGGCGCCGACATCGACCCGCGAACGGGCCGGTTCTCTTTTTGCCCCACCGAACAGCAAGGGCCGGGGCTGTACGATGTCGTGGTTCAGGTACGTGACGAGAAATCCAAGCAACTGTTGGCCCGACGTGAGTTCCGCATCTTCGTTACGGAGAAGAATCAACCGCCCGTGCTGCGAGCCATCGAGCGGCAGGAGGTCGCCGCCGACGGGCTGTTGGAGTTGGCGGTCGAAGCGGAAGATCCGGACGTCCCGCCCCGCCAGCTAAGGTATCGCCTCTCGGCCGATTGTCCTAGGGGCGCGAGAATCGATCCGCACCAGGGGCAAATCCGTTGGAATCCTCGTCGGGCCGGGCCGGGGACCTACCGGTTCACGGTGCAAGTGGTCGAGGCGGTCTCCGGCGGCGCGACTGCCCAGCAGAGTTTCGAGGTGCTCGTGACCGAGCCGGAAAACGGGCCGCCGGTCGCCGATGTCGTGGTCGAACCTGTCGACGACGGCGAGCAGTCGGATGCGGAACTGTTCGACGAAATCAAATCTCGCGAGCCGGCCGACCCGAGCGGGCCGTCCGACTTCGAGGGCGCGTTCGATCGATCGGCGCTGGAAGACGATAGCCAAGAGATCCTGTTGGACTTGTTCAAGAAGAAAAAGCTGTTCACCCGCACGGCCTATCCGACGCTCCGCAAGGTGTTTGCCGATCGATATCAGAAATGGCACAGAAACGACATCAAGGACGCCTTGGGCGAGGACCTCGACGAGATGACTCGCTGGTGGGACGCGCATCCCGAGGTCAAGGAAGAGCTGTTCATCGCGATTATCGAGGAAAAGGATGACCACCAAGGCGTCGTCAAGCTGTTCAACGAATTGCGAAAACAGTTCCCCGGTCAGCTCGAGTCGTGTCCCGAGTTGGCTATCGCCACGGCCGTAACCTGGGAGAAGCAGCAGGGGATCTACGACTACGTAGGCCATCAGCGCAGAACGAAGAGCAAGCTACCCGACGGTCGGATCGGCGCGATCGAGAACTTCGCCTACTTGGCCGGTGGCGAATCCTATCTGAAGAATCTCGCCCAGTGTTTGCCCTGGGAGTTCCTCGTCCACGTGGTGAATCACCGCACCCCGCGTGATGAGCGAAATTGGGCCCGGGCCAACTACTTCTCGAAGATCCGCCAGTTCGGCAAGTGTTACAAAGATGTGCCCTACGACACGGAAATGCTCGATACGGGCAGCGAGAAGGCCAGGCTCAACGACCAGGATTATACGTTGCGGAATATCCGGCGTTTCGGCGGCGTGTGTGCCATGCAGGCCGACTTCGCCGCACGCGTGGGTAAGAGTATGGGCATTCCGGCCGCCTATGTCGGCGGTGAGTCGCGATACGGTGAGTCACACGCTTGGGTGATGTGGGTCGAACTGCTCGGCGTAAACCGAAACAGCGTGACCTTCTCGTTGGAATCGTTCGGACGGTACCGGGGCGATAAGTATTACGTCGGCAATCTGCGCGATCCCCAAACCGGCCAAGCGATCACCGACCGTCAATTGGAGCTGCGTTTGCATACCGTCGGGCTCAACGCCCAGAACAAGCGGCATGCCGAGTTGATCATGAATGTCTATCCGATGTTCCGCGAGAAGGCCCGGATGGACGTCCCCGAGCAGTTGATGTTCCTCTACAGGGTGATCGACCTTTGCCCGGGCAACGAAGAGACATGGCGCTCGATCGCCGGGATGTCGCGCGACGGGATCGTTACCAACACGCACAACAAGGCCATGGTCAAAGCGTTGGAGAAGATGTACACCACCTTCGCCGCCTTTCCCGATTTCACCTGGGAGATCTTCGACGACCTGATGACCTACCAGGACGTCCGCAAGCAGCGCGAGAAGCACTACGGGCGTCTGGTGGCCATGTACGAAATGGCCGAGCGCCCCGACTTAGCCTGTAAGGCCCGACTGAAGTACGCCGACTATCTGATCGAGCAGGAAGAGCACCAACGGGCCATCGACGGCCTGGCGGTCACGGTAATGCGTTTTCCCGCGGAGGGCCGCTACGTGCCGAAGATGCTCGATAAGATGGAGGAGATCAGCGAACAGGTCGAGGGCTCGGACGCGAAGCTGGTCGAATTCTACCAGGTCCTTTTGCCAAAAATCCCCAAACACCGCGGCAGCCGCGCGAGCCCCTATTGCATCAAGATGTACAAGCGGGCCATCGACCGCTTCAAAGCGGCCGGCCAAGACCAAGCGGCCCAATACTACCAATCCCAGTTGGCGCTGCTGGAGGCCGGTTAGACCGGTCGCGAAAAGACATCCGGGTCGCCCCGCCTTGGCTGGGCATCCTGCCCCTCTCTGCCATCCAGCCCATTCGCCGCTGCAAGCTATGATTGTGTTGTAATGGTCTCGGGACTTACTTGGGTTCGTCAAAAGCCCCCGGACTGCGCGAACGGGGATCCCGCCGACGCAGTCGACGGGCTTTGTAAACGAGGAGGTGACGCAGTGATTGAAATGAGCCCCTGCTATGCCCACGACTCGGCGGTCGGGCCGGTTTTCGATGCAGTAACCTGGTCGCCACGCAAGGCGCTGACCACAGCGATCGTCGCCCTGATCGGTGGAGCCCTTTGTATCGCGGCGGCGGTCTATTTGTGGGATCCTGGCCTGTTGATAGAGAACCCGTCGGTCGTCATGAAGGACTTCCACAAAGAAGCGGCCGCGTTGAAGGTGGAATACCCGTCGGGCACGTACTTCGGCATCGGCGTGTTGGGATTCCTCGCAGTGATTGCTCTGCTGGGCGCCTGTTCGAGCGTGGTCGATTTTGTGCGAGGTGACTACTATTTCCGCGCAGGCGCCGGGGGTATTTCGATTCGGGTGCCCGACGGCTTGGATCTGACTCGATTCGGGCTGGTTTCCCGAGTGCTCGAGTTGGATCTGCCGGGCAGCGAAATCGACGATTGGGTGGTCGTGCAGCGCAAGCAAATCGGATCACTTTCCTCCGACGCTGGAAATGTCTCGGCCCATCTGAAACTGAAAACAGTGGCGGGAAAACGGTACGACTTCTCGTTGGACCATTTCCGTGAACCGGCCCGAATCATCTCCAGCAAAATCGAAGATGCCTTGCAGATGGTGCCGGCCGATTTGGGCGGTCCCGGCTATGACACGCCGGTGACCACGACCACTTCCCAAGGAGTGGAAGACCGCTTCGAGACGATCCTTTCCGCCCTGGACCGGGTGCTTTCCCGACCCGAGGAGAACTCCATGGTCGTGGTGGCGAATTTCAGCGGTAGCAAGTTCGTTCAGTTTGCTTCCAGCGGCGGTGAATTGTGCTTCGACCTGCCCGCCGGGGCGCTCGACGAGTCGGAGATGTATCGGGCGATCGAGTACTTCGGCCAAGCAGGTCGGCAACTCCAGCAGTACCGACTGCAGGAGACTCCCGGCGGCCGGGAAGCAACCACGCAACAGTCGTTCCAGGTAAACTTGGCCGGCGACCCGAAATCGGCCGCAAGACTGGCCATGGATGTCTTCGACACCGTTTACGGCTTGCCCGCCGATTCGCCACTGGTGGTTGAAGAAGCGTAGAACTTCAACTCAAACTGTAAACGCCACCACGGGGCTTGTCCCCGTGGAGCGATGATTGACCACTAGCACGGATCGTTTTCCCCGCGTCTTTCGCCCTTCAGGGCCGCCGCCGTAGGCGGCGGCCCTGAAGGGCGAGCGGTGTTCTTCGGACTCAGCAGTTAGTGGCCAATCATCGTTCCACCGGGACAAGCCCGGCGGTGACGGACGAAGCGTTTGCAGTTTGAGTTGTAAAGAAGTAACTCCCGAAATCCGTTTAGCCGCCGCTCACTCAGATCAACCCTTGCAGGCTACCCAGCCCGATCGGTTGGCGGCTGGCCAACGGTTCGCCGTAGCGGACCCCGATCGACCAGCCCCAGACGGCCGCTCGTTCGCGCAATTGCTCGATGAACGTTGGGCCGACGGGCGGTTGGTTGTCGACGAATTGACTGCGGTAGCACTCGATGGCCGCTTGCTTCTTCTCCCAATAGGGGCTGATGTCCATGATCAGGCTGGGCTCGATGATCGCACGCAAGTGGACGCAGAAGTAGTAGAGGATCCGCTCGGGATAGTGCGGCGCGGCGGGCAGATCGGTCTTGCTCAACTTGGCCCAAAACCGGGCCGCCTCGATCAATTGCGTGGCAGCCACGTGGTCCGGATGAGAGTCGATCCAATAGGGCGCGAAGATCCATCGCGGCCGGGTCTGCCGAAACACGCCGGCCAGCTTGGCCCGGGCCTCGAGCGTCGGCTCCAAACTGCGGTTGGCCAGCCCCAGGTTCTCGCGCCAATCGAGTCCCAGAAGTTCCGTGGCGGCGGCCGTTTCCCGAGCACGGATCTCCGGCGAGCCCAACGGCGTCGGTTCCCCGTCGGTCAGGTCCAGCACACCGACCGCCAGCCCCTCTTCCTTAAACTTCAGGATCGAGCCGGCCATACCCAACTCGGCGTCGTCCGGGTGCGGTGAGACGATCAAGACATCAAGCTGCACGCTAGTTCTCCCATGCCGGGCGCGACCAACGGTCGCGGCTTTATAACAGGTTCCCTCTGCCGCCGTCACATTGTATGCCCTGGCTAGGCACGGGCGAAGGGGCGGCTGGAGATTGCCTGACTCGCCCAGATGCCTCTCGTTCCCACGCTCCGCGTGGGAACGCAATGCCACGACGCTCCGCGTCGCTGAAGCGGAACTTGCTTTGGCGCAACGAGTTACACCTACGCGGGGCCGCAGAGCGGCCATGCAGCCCGTTCCCACGCAGAGCGTGGGAACGAGATTGTCGCCACGGGTTCGCCGAATTGACCTGGACGCAGCTTGCCGATTTTGCGAAACTCCCGCCTCTTCGTCGGATACCCAAGGGACCCCGGGCAGAGCGAGCTTCGCCATGTTCCGTTCCATTTCCCGGAAAAGCACTGGGACAAAACTGAAAACGGTGTGCTTGCTTACCGCGTGCATGGCATGCCTGAGCGTCTGTGGCTGCAGCAGCTTCGCCCCGCAGAGCGACGGTTCTGTGGCGGATCGGCCTTCGCAACGGCCCATCGAGTTTTTCGGCGCCAGTAACGAAGCCCGGGCAATCGAAGAACACGTCGCCAATCGTTAGTGCTTCTCCGCACCTGCCCACCCCGAAAGGCACCGGTAACCCCATGTCTGAACGTACGGAAACACTCTATCGCGAAGTCTGTCGTCATGCGGCCGAGACGGCCATGCTGCAGTCGGTCGAATCCCTGCTGGGCTGGGATGAGCGGACCAAGATGCCGCCGGCCGCTGCCGAATATCGGGCCGAGCAGATGACCTTGCTCAGCGGCATGATCCATCAACACTGGATCGATCGGGCGTTTGGTCGGCAGATCGACGAACTGGCCGAGGATCTGCCGCCGGACGATCCGTCCAACGACCAGGCCGTGACGATCCGGCGTTTGCGGCGGCAGCGTGACAAGAAGATCAAGCTCCCCAAATCACTGGTCGAGGAACTTGCCCGAACGGCCGTGCTTGGCCAGCAAGCTTGGCAACAGGCCCGCCAGGATGACGATTTTGAAGCGTTTCGCCCGTTGTTGCAGAAGATGATCGAGTTGAAGCGTCAGGAGGCCGACGCGTTGGGGTATGCCGAATGTCGCTACGACGCGCTGCTGGACGACTACGAGCCGGAGATGCGAACGGCCGAAGTCGCCAAGGTGCTCGCCGAACTGCGCGAGCAGTTGGTCCCGTTGGTTACCGAGATAGGCCAAAGCGAGCGTCGGCCTGATGTGTCGTTGCTGAAGCGATCGTTCCCGGTCGACGTTCAGGAGGCGTTCGCTCGGGAAACGGCCGCGGCGGTTGGCTTTGATTTCAACCGGGGTAGGCTCGACGTCACGACGCATCCGTTTTGTTGTGGTGTGGGGCCGAACGACTGTCGCATCACTACTCGCTACGACGAACATTTCTTCAACATGGCTCTGTTCGGCACCTTGCACGAGGCGGGCCATGGGATTTACGAGCAGGGGTTGCCCGGCGAACACCATGGGCTGCCGCTGGGGGACTCGGTCTCGCTGGGAATCCACGAGTCGCAGTCACGTCTCTGGGAGAACCTGGTCGGGCGAAGCCGTTCGTTTTGGGAACATTGTTATGCTCCAATGCAACGGCGGTTCCCCGAGGCCCTTGGCGACGTGCCGTTGGATGATTTCTATTTCGCGATCAACGAGGTTCGGCCCTCGCTGATCCGCGTGGAGGCCGACGAGGCGACCTACAACTTGCACATCCTGGTCCGCTTCGAGTTGGAACAGGCGTTGCTGGAGGACGATCTACCGGTTGCCGATTTGCCGGCCGCATGGAACGAGAAGTTCCAGCAGTACCTCGGCATTCGGCCCGAGAGTGACGCAAGGGGCGTGCTGCAGGACGTCCACTGGAGCGCGGGCCTGTTCGGCTATTTTCCCACCTACACGCTGGGTAACCTCTACGCGGCCCAGTTCTTCGCTCATGCCGACAAGGAGTTAGGCGGGCTGGACGAACAGTTTGCCGCCGGACAGTTCGGACCGCTACGGGACTGGCTCCGCGAGAAGATCCACCGGCAAGGCCAACGTCATACGGCAAGCGAACTGGTCAAGGTCGTCACCGGCCGACCGCTTTCGTCGGGGCCCATGCTCGACTATCTGCGAACAAAACTGGGGCCGTTGTACGGGCTCAGCTAGCCACCCGTGAAAGATGGTGTGCCCCTGCAAAGCCGCAAGCGGCCTCACCCGGCAATCCACATGCCCAGGCGATAGGTGATCAGTGCACCGATATAGGCCAGCACGGTCATGTAAGTGAAGGTGAAGACGGGCCAGCGCCAACTGTTCGTCTCGCGACGGATCACCGCCAGCGTGGCCGCACATTGGGCACAAAGGGCGAAGAAGACCATCACCGACAGGGCCACCGGGATGTTGAACACGCGTCGCGGCGGATCGCTGCCGTCGAACGTGGCCTCTTGCAGTCGGGCGTGGAACCGGGTGACGCCCTGCTGCGATTCGAAGTCTACGTCCTCGCCCAAGTTGTAGATCACGCCCATGGTGGCCACCACGATCTCGCGTGCCGGGAAGGAAGCGACCACGGCGCACCCGATCCGCCAATCCCAGCCGAGCGGTCTGACGACCGGCTCGATGAACTGTCCGGCTCGACCCAGCAGGCTTTGACGCTGGTACTCGCCCTGGATTTCGCCGTCGATTTGCGCTAGACGCTGAGTCACCTGCCCCGAGCGAGGATCGTCCGTGCCGAGCGTTTCGGCCTCGGCCAGCAGGGCAGTCCGTTCGGCCTCGAAGGGACCCTCGACGGCCTGCTGATCGTGCGGGAAGTAGAGGGCGGCCCAGACCAGCATCGAAACGACCAGGATCAACGTCCCGGCCGTCCGCAGAAAGATCCATGCCCGACCGACCACTCGATACACGACCGTCCGCGGAGACGGCCACTTGTAGCTGGGCATCTCCATCAAGAACGGCGGTGTCTGGCCTCGCAAAATGGTTCGCTTAAAGACCATGGCCATGACGACGGCCGTCACGATACCCAACGCGTACAGCCCCAGCAGCGTCAATGCCTGCAGGCTGAGGTAACCGCCCAGATAGGCCGTCGGCGGAATGAACGCGGCGATCAGCAAGGCATAGATCGGCAGCCGAGCCGAACAGGTCATCAGCGGGGCAACCAGGATCGTAGTCAGGCGATCCCGCTCGTTCTCAATGACTCGTGCCGCCATAATTCCCGGAATCGCGCACGCGAAACACGAGAGCATGGGGATGAACGATCGGCCGCTTAGGCCTACCCGGGCCATGAGCCGGTCCATCAAGAACGCGGCCCGGGCCATGTATCCGCAATCTTCCAGGATGGCAATGAACAGAAAGAGGATCAAGATCTGGGGCAGAAAGGCGAGCACACCGCCCACCCCGCCAATGATTCCATCGACCAGCAGGCTTCGGCCCATGCCCTCGGGCAACCATGCCTCGCGGCCGCCGGCGCCGGTGATCAGGTCGCCCAGCGCCCCGCAGCCCGCGTCGATCAGACCCATCAACGGAACGGCCCAAGCGAAGACGGCCTGAAAGACGAGCACCATCACGGCGGCAAAAACGAGCGTCCCCCAGAAACGGTTCGTCAACACGCGATCCAGCCGATCGGTCGCCGTAATCAGGAATTGACTGGGCTGGCTGATTACACCGTCAAGAATCTCCGCAGCCCAGCCATACCGGGCTTGCGTCTCGACTCGCGGAATGGCACATCCGGCCTCGGCCAACCGCGAACGGGCGGCCGCGAACTGCTCGCCAACCTCTTGCCGTTGACCGTCCAGCAGCGCCTGCTCGAGATACCCGTTACTGTCCAAGAGCAACCGCCGAATCAGACATCGCGGCAGGCCTTCCGCCGCTAGCGTCTGAAGTTGCTCGACTTCCTGCTCGAAGACTTCAGGAAAGGGCGATCGATCGTAGACCGTGTGATTCTCGATCGCCCGGGCCAAGGCGGTTTGAACCTCGGCCAGCCCCACTTGCCGGTTGGCCTGGACGGGAATCACGGGAACCCCCAGACGCTTTGCCAATCGATCGAGTTTCAAGCGGACGTTATGCCTCTTGGCCACGTCCATCATGTTGACGACCAAAACGGTCGGCAAACCAAATTCGAGGACCTGACCGGCCAGATAGAGGTTCCGTTCGAGATTGGACGCATCGACAACACAAATCACCGCGTCGGGCACGCGACTGTCTTCATAACGGCCCAACAGCACATCGACGGTCACCATCTCATCGCGAGAGCGCGGCGCCAAGCTGTAGAGCCCCGGCAGGTCGATCAGCTCGTAGCGCTGGCCCCCATGGTACATTTGGCCCGTTTTTTTCTCGACCGTCACGCCCGGATAGTTGCCGACGTGCTGGTGAATGCCGACCAGGGCGCTAAAGAGCGTCGACTTGCCCGTGTTGGGGTTGCCAACCAGTGCGACAATACGAGGGCGCGCTTCGGTAGTGTGCGACATAAGAAGGGCCGAAATAAAAAGGGCCGATCAGCCCGAGGCGGCGTCCGGCTCCACGAGAATGCGAAGCAGGTCGTCGGCACGGAAGCAGACCTTGTTTCCGGCCAAGCGCACAATACAGGGATTGCCCGGGCGGAACATCTGAATCCGCGTGCCGCCACGCAGACCGAATTCCTCGAGCCGATGGACGTGATCTACCTGTCCGCTGATGCGACGGACATAGGCGGACTGGCCGGGAGTCAAGCTGCTCAGCGGAACCGATTTATCAATCACGATGAATGCGCCAATGCTGTGGGTTGTGCTGTCTTGCAAAAATGAGAATCAGTCTCACTATCGATTAAGGTTACCGTGTCTCTGCAATGATATCAACCCCTTTGCGCGAAAAAATGCCCGTCCAACCTGGGCAAACTGTCGCAAGTCGTTATACACTAATACTTTACGAATTCCAGATTGGCCCAAAAAAATCTGCCCCCCGGGCCCTCTTTCGGTCCTTCACGGTGCCATGGGCGGCTTGCCCGCCCTTGATTTCTCAGGGCATTCACCAGGCCGATCAGGCCCCGCCTCGACCCCGCCATCGTCGGATGGTCCGCCACGCTCGACAGATCAGTTCGCCTGAGAAGAACCGTTCGGTGAAGGTGGGTTGGCTGCCGGAAAAGTTTTTCCAAACCGCGTCAATGTACGGTCGGCTCGTTTCCCGCACGCTTGCGAAGAGACCCTTCTCGCGGATTTCGCCCAAGGCGGCCGAGTAGTGGTCGAACACGTGCCGGTCGAACAACACGCCGACGGCCTTGGCCGAAGAGAGGGCGCCGCGCCCCAGCGTGCCGATCTTGTCGAGCGAGTAAAGAGTCATGGCGCTGGAGACGGCGAACGGGTTGACGCCCTGGCTGCCGGCCGTCTCTTGGATCTCGTTCCATAGCCGCTGAACTTCGGCCTGGGGGAGAACCGAGACCGGATCGATCGACTCGACGGCCTGTCGAGTTTCGCTGACCGTCTGCTTCAAACCGTCGATCGACAACGGCGGCGTGTCGAATGCCGTGGCCGTGCTCTTGGCCGCCGAGGCTACGGCCTCGAGCAAGTCGTCGACGTGATTGATCGTCGAATCTTCCGCGATCACGCCCTGTCGTTTCAGATCGCCGGCCACCTCCTGCAGATAGGCTTGCGAACCGTAGGCAATGTCGCTGACCACGGCCAGAAGCAACAAGGGCGAGAGATGAAACGTCGCCAGGCCGGCCATGTCGATGAAGTTACCGACCGTCTTTCGAGCCACGTAATTCTCGACTTTCGGCGATCCCTCGGGCGTGTCTTCGCGATCGACGCCACCTACGTCTTCGGCCATGAAATCCAGCATCTGCTGGATCAGCACGTTGTAGGTCTTCGAGCTGCGAAAGGCCTGGGGGACCAGCAGCGAAGCCGATTCCCGCAACGCCCCGCCGACGGCCCCGGACGTGCTCCGCAGGGCCCGTTCCGGCAACGAGACGCCGTAGAGCAGGAAGTCGCGGACCTGGGCCGTGTTGGGAGACTTCCGTGTCGGTTCCTGAGGGTCTTCGTTGGGCATGGCAAACCGTTGGGTGGGCTTTGGCTAGGGTACAACGACCGCCATCCCCAGCCAGACGACCAGGGGCTTCGAGCCGCTGTATCCGACGAGGTTCTCCGCCGGGTCGCGAACGATACTGCCCAGGATAACGACCCGTTGGGATTCGGAAAAGGGCAACGGGCCGTCGCTGAACAGGGCGACCGACTTGCCGACCGTAGGCATCCTCACGACCGTGCCGAACAGGCCGTCCTGCGAGGAGACCTTGCCGATCGTTCCGGCCAGGAGGATTCCCTCGTGGGCCGGCGAATCATCCTGCAATAGTTCGGCGGCCCGTCGTTCGATCTGCAACAGGTGGGTCGGCGATTCGGCCATCCGCCGGAGCATCTTCTCGGCGGCCGCCTTGCGATCCGTCAGCCGATCGCCCGTGGCAAACGCGACCACGTGCCCCAGCCGACAGAACGCCTCATACGTCGCAGGCCTGATGTCGTCGGCCGGTTCGACGGCCTGAAAGCTCTCATGGGCCGCCTTCAGTGCCGCGCCAAGCTCAACACCCGTAAGCGGCGGTCGCTGCCGTGGTCCCACGCGATCGGGTTCCAAGGGGGGCTCGAACGTCGGCTCGACATCGGGTTCCGGTTCGATCGGCTCGGCCGGTTCAACCGCGGCCGAAAGGTCGGAGAGCGTGACCAGTTCGTCCGGCTCGTCGTTCTTCGCCGATGCTGGTTTCGGCCGGCTCGGCGTCTCTAGTGCCGGGCGATCCTTTGGCGGTGCGGGGCGATTCATCGTGTGGGGCAGCAAAGGCAAAGGGAATTCCGGCACGTCGAAACCGGTCCAGGCAAGGAGATAGTAGCTGATCAACACGCCCAGAAACCCGCCGCCGATCACTTCCACCACGGTCCGAAATGGGCTCTTCGACTTCTTTCCACGTTTTCGTGGCCGCGCTAGGCTGCCGGTGACGGGCACGTTCTGGTGGGCCGGTTCTTCGTCTTCGCGGATGGAAAAGGCTTCTGCATCGACCGGCTCCTCGGGCGTTTCTTCGTCGCCCGCGTCGATCTGGGGAACCACCTCGACCTTCTCCCCAGGCACGTGAAAGGGCTCGGAGATCAGGTCCGACTTCACCAAGAATTCCGACTCGGGCGGTTCGCTCGACGGTTTATCGACCGGGATCAAGGCCGGTGGAACGGCGGCCTGGGCCTCGCTCAGCGGATAGGTTTCCGAGCACAGCGGGCAGCGCACTTCCGCGTCGCTCGCAACGCCTTCCGGCAGCGTGACGAGCTGCAGACAGCGTGGGCATTTGGATATCGCGGGCATGGAAACCTCGCAGGCAGGCCGGTCACTGAAGTGTAGCCCCTGTTTCTACCCCGGGGGTTGCCTTAGAATACGCGATTTCCGTCGCTCGGAAAAGCGTCGGGCAAGCCCGGTAACTTTGAAATGCGACAAGAAAAAAATGATGGAAAGCGGGGTTTTGGGAGAGTGTCCTAGAAATGCGCTGCCGGGGGCAAGCTGAAGCATCGACCAGCCCGTTCATGCCACCCGATTCGGTGGGTTACGTGAAACTCATGCGGATATCGCAAGTCTTGGGCCCACAAAGACTTGCCACACAGAACTTCGAGAAATCTGGAAAAACTGCGAAAAAAGGGGTTGCGTTTCTCGTCAAATCGGCGATACTTAAGTGGTTGAAAATAACCCCTGGCGTTCCTTGTGGATGTCAGGCTATCTATTTGTTTTTCGTGTTTGTCCAGGGTCACCCGATATGTTGGTGGCCCTTTTTTGTTTGTGGTGTATCCAAATGCGAGCCAGACTCTAGGAGCGATCAGTCATGGGGCGAATCGCGATTTTCATCGACGGAGCATACCTTCAGCATACGCTAAGGGATGAATTCAACAGTGCGAAAATCTGTTTTGAACAGCTAGTAAATCAGATGGCTGGTGGCCGCGAGATTCTGCGATCATACTACTACGATTGCGAGCCATATCAATCCGACCCCCCAACAAGCGAAGAGAAACGTCGCTTTGGTAAAGCACAAGGATTTCACTACGCGCTGGATCAAATTCCTCGGTTTCAAGTCCGATTAGGAAAGCTGGCTTATCGTGGTCCCGACGGGCGGGGGAGGCCCATTTTTCTGCAGAAGCGTGTGGACATTCAAATGGGCGTGGACTTGGTACTGCTAGCTGCCAAGAACCAGATTTCGGATGCGGCTATTCTCGCAGGCGACAGCGATTTTCTTCCCGCTATTGACGCAGCCAAGCCTGAGGGAGTTGTTATTCACCTGTTTCACGGAGAGCGTCCACATACAGACTTGGTGGCGAGGTGCGATGAACGGACGAAGATTGACCAACCGTTTATTGATTCAATTCTGAAACAGAATTCGCCCTCAGAAAGCTAGCCCCGACCGCTCAACGATCAACACCACCCGTTGGTGCTATGGGGCTGAAACCACCGCAAAAGCGGCCATTTCGGGCATCGCGTCTCCCAGGTCGGTCTCGATCCGGATGATCTGGTTGACCTTGCCGGCATTTTCGCCCGCCACGAACGTGACAGGCACGAGATGAACCGACTTGGCCACCTGATCGTCGACCGGGCCGAACTCGAACGATTCGTCGTCGCACTGAATCGAGAGGATGCGGAACGGCTTCTTACCCCGCACGATCAGCTTCTTGGTCACCTTCTTGCCCGGCTCCACCACGCCCATGAACAGCGTGGCGGGACTGATTGTGACGGCCGCCTCGACGCGACCCTCGACCAGCACCGGAATTCGCGAAGATCGGGAATCGTTGGTCACCAGCATTAGATGGTCTTTGACGTATCCGACCGGGGCTTCCTCGTCGAGATGGACCAACAGATCGTAGCGAACCTGGCCGCCGCGACGGCTCGTTTCGAACACCTCGCCCGTGATATGGGGATTCGCGCTCTTCACGCCCACGATCTTCCAGGAACTGCCACCGTAATACTTGACCGAAACCTTCCGGGCGGCCGGCTCGCCTTGGTCGATCGCTCCCAATTGAACGCTGCCGGGCTGGATCGAGACATCGCTGCGGATGTGGCCTTTGACGTGCAACTGGACTTGGGCATAGAACGGCCTGTCGAAGGTCACGGTGAGCGTGGCGCCCCGGCTTCCGCGGAACGACCGGGTGTTGAACTTGGCGACAATGGCCCCGTTTTCGTACGTCTTCAGCAGGTCATTCTTGATGGTCGGGATCGTGCAGCCGCAACTCGACCGAACGCCCGTGATGTGGACGTCTTCCAGGTAGATGTTCTTCAGGACGAATTCATGCTCGATCTTGGCATCCTTGGCCACAGTGCCGAAGTCGTGGCTGGACTCCTTGAACATCTTCTTGGCCCATTGTTGCCCGAAGGCGGAAGGAACGACCAACAGGCATACGATCACGGCAAATAGGGCGTTGCGAAACATGATTCAACTCCGGGAAGCTTCTTGGCGGACACAGTGACCAAAACCCTCGAGTGGGTCAAGGATGGATCGGCATGGCATTTATTGGCTATGCCAATCATCACTGAAGAACTCTAGGTTCGGGTTCGGATGTCGTCAAATCGTTTCTTCCAAACGGTTTACGTCAGCAGCTAAACGGATTCCGAAAATCCTAAGCGGAAAAGTGTCAGGGTCTTCTCTCGCCAACGGCAGAAAAAAATGCCCCCCTTGTCAGCGAAGTTATTATCCCCCTTCCCCGTGCTTCAGGCGAGCGACGTCTTCTGTTCCCTTTGCCGGGTGGAAGAAACCGTCTTTGGCAGTTTCGCCACCCCTTGGTTCTCTCGACGACAGCCAGCCTTGTGCATGTCGTAAGTCCTTTTGAAGTAAGTGGTTATGTCGCATCGCCGAGAGCCGGTCGGCGCTTCTCAGATGGCTTCAACGCCATGGATCCCTGTCAGATCAAACCATGGGGAGATTCCGGGGAACAACCGGACAGTTGGGGGTTTACCTTTTCCGCACAACGCGATCAGTCGTGATAGGCAGAGCAATTGCACTCCCGAGAGGTGGGAGCCATACCACTGCCGACGTATTGAACCATTTGTCTAAGGGCCGGGATTCTCACGAGGCTTGCCGAAGACCATTGCCAACACGTGCCAGTTTTCGTTAGGATACTAGATTACGCGCATTGAGCGACAAGTTCCCCACAAGACGCAGAAATCGGTCCATGTTCGAATCGCTGCAAAACAACCTGACCTCGGCCCTGAAAACCCTACGGGGCAAAGGCAAGCTGAGCGAGGCGAATATGCGCGAAGGGCTCAGTCAGGTCCAAATGGCCCTGCTCGAGGCCGATGTCAGCTTCTCGGTCGTGAAAGATTTCATGGCCCGAGTGACCGAGGAGGCCATCGGCGAGCGAGTGCTGAAATCGCTGGACCCCTCCCAACAGGTGGTGGGGATCGTCCATCAGGAATTGATCAACCTGATGGGGCCGGTCGACCATTCGCTGCACCTGAAAGCGCCGCTGACGATCTTGATGCTCTGCGGCTTGCAGGGTTCCGGGAAGACGACCACCTGCGGAAAACTGGGGCGAATGCTCAAACAGCGTGGACAGCAACCGATGCTCGTGGCGGCCGACTTGCAGCGACCCGCGGCCATCAACCAGTTGCAAATCCTCGGCCAACAGCTCGACCTGCCCGTTTATGCAGACACCGAGGCCAAGGACCCGGTCAAGCTTTGCCAGAAGGCGGTCCGGCAGGCCAAGGGGTCGGACGTCGACGTGCTGATCCTCGACACGGCCGGACGACTACACGTCGACGAAGAGTTGATGGACCAGCTTTCGCGGATCGATCAGCGGGTGCAGCCGGATCAGGTCTATTTGGTTGTCGACGCCATGACGGGCCAGGATGCGGTCAACAGCGCCAAGGTGTTCAACGAGGCCTTGGAACTCGACGGCGTGGTGATGACCAAGCTCGACGGCGATGCCCGGGGTGGGGCGGCGCTCTCGGTCAAGGCGGTCACCGGCGTGCCGATCAAGTTCGTCGGCACGGGCGAGCACCTCGATGCGTTGGAAGAATTCCATCCGGATCGGATGGCCGGCCGGATCCTGGGGATGGGCGATGTGCTCACACTGGTCGAGAAGGCCCAGCAGGAGTTGGACCAGGACGAGATGGCCCAGCAGGAGGCCCGGCTCCGCAAAGGGGAATTCACGCTGGACGATTTCAAGAAGCTGCTGGGCCAGACCAAGAAGTTGGGGCCCATGAACAAGGTCATGGACATGATTCCCGGCATGAGCGGCATGGCTGACGCGATGGGCGATGTCGATGCGGAGAAAGACATGACGCGGTTGGGGGGGATCATCGATTCGATGACACCCGAGGAACGACGCAATCCCTCGAAGACCATCGACCAGAGTCGTCGTCGCCGGATTGCCGCCGGAGCGGGTACCGAACCGCATGAAGTCAACGAGTTGGTCAAGCAGTTCGACGGGATTTCCGACCTGATGAAGCGAATGTCCGGCATGGGGGTACGCGAGCGAATGACCGCCATGAAGCAACTCAGCACCGGCGGCATGCTCGACCCGGGTGCAAAGTTCGGCAAAGCGAAGGGCGGAACGGGAAAACGTCTTACGCCCAAAGAACGGGCGAAAATAAAGAAACTTCGCGAAAAAGAAATTCGCCACAAGAAGCGCGAGGCGAGACAGAAATAGGAAGAAGTGAGGTCGTCGACGAGACGATCCAAGTCCAGTACAGCGTTTGAAGATTGTTTGTTTAGGAGGAAAACAGCGTGGCAGTACGCATTCGGATGAAGAGAATGGGACGCAGACATCGGCCTTTCTTTCGCATTTGTGTGATGGACGGTCGAAACCCGCGTGACGGTCGCGTGCTGGAGGAATTGGGTACTTATGACCCGATGATCTCCGACGTAGACGCCCGGGCCGTGCTCAACGGTGAGCGGATCGGCTACTGGCTCAGCGTGGGGGCCCAGCCGTCGGACAAGGTGGGTGTGTTGATCAAGAAATATGGCGCCGAGGGAACTCGGCTGCAGGAGCAGGAAGCGGCCTTGGCCCGGTTGGCCGAGTCGCGTCGGCGGCCCGAACCGCCCCAGGTTCAGCCGAAAGCCGAAACGCCCGAGGCCGAAACCGAAATCGAAATCGTAACGGCCGAGATCGTGGCCGAGGTCGTGCCCGAAGAACCGGTGCCCGAACCGGCGCCCGAAGAAAAAACTGAATAGACGCCCATGCGTTTCGATGTCTTGACCCTGTTTCCCGAGATCTTTCGCGGGTATTTGGGCCAAAGCCTGTTGAACCGTGCGATTCAGGCCGGGTTGATCGACGTGCAACTGCACGACATCCGCGGCTGGGCTCGCGATAAACACAATTCGGTCGACGATCGCCCTTTTGGCGGTGGGCCGGGCATGGTGTTGAAGGTCGAACCGGTGGTCGAGTGTGTCGAGGCGGTCAGGCAGTTGACCCCCGACCCGGGACATTTGGTGATGCTTACCCCGCAAGGGAAACGCCTGGACCAGCCGGCCGTAACCCGGCTGGCCGGACACGAGCGGATATTGTTGTTGTGCGGACGGTATGAGGGATTTGACGAGAGAATTCGGGAGATTTTGAGGCCGGAAGAGGTATCGATTGGCGATTTTATCCTAAATGGCGGTGAAGTAGCCGCCATGGCGGTGATCGATGCAGTTATCCGGCTGGTCCCCGACGTGTTAGGGGACGAACAGAGCAGCGACGACGATTCCTTCTCGGGCGGCAACCGAGGGTTGGAATTCGCGCAATACACACGACCCCGCGAGTACCGCGGCCTGGAAGTCCCCGAGGTGCTCATCGGCGGCAACCACCAGGAAATCGCCCGATGGCGCCAGCAGAACAGCAAAGAACGAACCCGAGAGCGTCGTGCCGACTTGCTCGACGAATCATAGACAGACAAAACAGATTATCGCAGGCAGCGGGAGTTGCCGACGCAAGCTAGAAAGGTGAAGTCATGAGTCAGCAGTTAATGGGCCTGGCCGAACAGGCCAGCATGAAAGAGGAAGTACCCTACTTCGAGATCGGCGATTCGGTCGACGTGCATTGCCGGATCCTCGAGGGCGAAAAAGAACGGATCCAGATCTTCTCCGGCGTGGTGATTGGCCGTAGCGGTTCCGGCACCCGAGAGATGTTTGCGGTCCGCCGGATCGTCCAGGGCGAAGGGGTCGAGCGGAAATTCCCGTTGCACTCCCCGCGGGTCGCCAAGATCGAAGTCATCCGGGCAGGCGTGACGCGTCGGGCAAAGCTCTACTATCTTCGCGACCGCGTCGGCAAGGCGGTCAAGTTGAAGGAACGCCGGATCGACCCCCAGAAACGGGCCGAGTTGGCCGCCAAAGCGAACAAGAACTGATTCGGGCTCACCGCCCGAGCGACTCCCAGCATGAGCATTCGCACCACGGCAGCCGCATGGCGTGCCCGGCTGTTTCCCGCCAAATCGTTGGGCCAGCGAGGGGAAGCCGTGGCGGATCGGTATCTAAGACGCCGTGGCTACAAACTGATCGCCCGGGGTAACCGCATGCCGTCGGGGGAACTCGATCTGGTGGCCGTCGATCGGGACCGCACGATCGTCTTCGTCGAAGTGAAGACGCGCCGCTCGGACGAAGTCGGGCACCCGGCCGAGGCGGTCAATGCCGATAAACAGCGCCGCCTGACCCGCCTGGCCGTCACCTTCCTGAAACGTCACGGTCTGCTAGAACACAAATCCCGCTTCGACGTCATAGCGATCACTTGGCCCGAGGGCCGCTGGCGTCCGCAAGTCGAACACTTCAAAAACGCCTTCGATGCCGCCGGCACGTGGGAGTTTTTTTCCTGAGGCGAGATCAGGCGACGTTTAGCGGCCGACGGCACGTCGGCCTGAACCGTGCTTCTCGTTCCCACGCTCTGCGTGGGAACGCCATGCCACGACGCACCGCGTCGTTGAAGCGGGGCCGCAGAGCGGCCATGCAGTGCGTTCCCACGCAGAGCGTGGGAACGAGGTTGAGGCTACCGTCTCGGCGGCTCTGGGCGGTGGGAGAATTGGCCGTGGGGGGCCTGGTTGTCGTAGATGGTCCAGACGGGGATCGTCTTGCGGAGCTTGGCTACGTAGGCCTGGAACTGCTCCTTCCTCCACTCTTGTCGGATCTTTTTCTTGATCTCGACCTGCGCGTCGGTAAAGGGCGTGCGATAAGCTTCTACTCGCTCGACGACTCGGACGATGTGAAAACCGTTCTCCGATTCGAGGATCGGACTGAGTTGGCCGACCGGCAGGTTGAACAGGGCCTGATCGACCACTTCGTTGGCCAGATGGCCTTGGGTGGTCCATTTGCGTCGGCCTCCCTTGGAGGCCGTGGATCCGCTCGACTGATTCGCGGCAACCTGGCCCCAGGGCATCCCGGCGGCTACCCGATTACCCATCCCGGCGATGGCCGCCCCGGCTTCTGCCTTGCCGGGATACTTCGAGAACCGGGCCGAAAGTTCTTCCCAGCGAGCCTTGGCGGGGTTGTCGAAATCCTCGCCCTGTTTGTAGTAATAGTCGAGCATCTGGTCGTGCGTGACCTCTTTGTCGAAATCGAGTTGCTGGCCGACCCACTCGCTGGCGAGCGTCCGCTGCATGAAGGCCCGTTTCTGGCGATCCAGCGACGTACCCATGGTGCGAAGTTTCTCGTCGAGTTCGCCGCGCGATCCCACCTTCAGTTGCTTCATCAACGGTTCCAGCCTTTGGTCTTCAAACTTCTCGCCCAACTCCTTCTCGATGCCGGGAAAGTTCTCTTCGGGGATGGTGTTACGGGCGTCGCAGAAGAGCAGCTTCGTTTCGATCAGTTGTTTCAGCTTCCGCTGCATGAGCAGCTCGCGGATTTGCTCGGCGGGCATTCGGCCCTTGTTTTCCTCGACCACCCTTTCGACGCCAGTCATCACTTCGCAGGCCAAAATGACTTCGGAGCCGACCCGGCCGATGATTCGCGAGCTTTGCAGCAGTTCCCGTTGGGGCCTAGGCGGAGGTTGCATGGCGTAGCCGCCGCCTGGCCTCGGGGCTTGAGGGCCATACGGCATCGCGGGTCGGCGATGGGGCATGCCGGTTTGCGGGTAGCCCGGCGCGGCGCCCGGTTGTGCGGGCCAGGCTTGCGGCCGCATCGGTTGGATCGGTTGGCGGGGCGGACGCGGAACCACGCCATACGCATTCGCGGCGTACGGCTGGGTATGTGGGGTCGTGACGGGATACATGGGCTGAGCCATATAGTCTTGGGCCACGCCGGGAGATCCGGCGAGCATCGCGGGCGCTATGAAGAACAGGGCCGAGAGAAGTCGATTATGCACGGAGCGGGTCTTCCGGAAATCAGAGGAGATCGGTCCCAATTCCGACCGAGGCAGAACAACCTCGGTTCTGCAATCTCGGTTGTGGGGCGGCGGATTATAGCGGCCCCCTCACCCAGACTGCAACAGCGATTTGATATTTGCCAGCACGGCGTCCGATCGCGCAACTGCCTTGTCCACGGGAAGATAGGCACTTCGGTCGTCGACCACCCTAAGCTTCCCCCCATTTTGGCGGGCCAACTGCTCGATTTGCGGCCGGGAAGTATAGCTGAAGACCACGTAGTTGTCTTCGATGTGGATCGAACTGATCAACCAGCGGTGGGCTGCTACCCGGATCTCGGCCAAGGCCAACAGCCGCTCGACCGGCTCCGGCGGCGAGCCGAATCGATCGTTCAGTTCGCTGATAAAGTCCGCCAACTGCTCCGAATCGATCACCCGAGCCAACCGTCGGTAGAGGTCGATTTTCAGCCGTATGTCGGGCACATAAGGCCGGGGAATGTAGGCTTCGACCGGCAAATCGACGTCGATTTCGATCGAGGTGACCGGCGGCAGGCGTTGGAGTCGTCGGGCGGCCTGTTCCAGGAGCGAACAATACATTTCGTAGCCCACCACCGCGATGTGTCCGCTCTGTTGGGTTCCCAGGATGTTGCCCGCCCCGCGAATCTCCAGGTCGCGCATGGCGATGGCGAACCCGGCCCCCATTTCGCTGAATTCCTCGATTGCGCGGAGTCGCTTGGCCGCGGCGGGCGTGAGGTTCTTGTTCGGATCGATCAGCAGGTAGCAGTAGGCCCGATGTTTGTAGCGTCCCACCCGACCGCGAAGCTGATGCAAATCGGCCAGCCCGTATCGGTCGGCCTCGTCGATGAAGATCGTGTTGGCGTTGGGGATATCCAGCCCGCTCTCGACGATCGTGGTGGCCAGCAGCAGGTCGACGCGATTATGGACGAAGTCGAGCATGACCCGTTCGAGCTGGCCCTCGGGCATCTGTCCGTGGGCGATGGCCATCTTGGCCTCGGGCACGATCCGTTGCAACTGCCCGGCAAGGATCTCGATGTCCTTGACCCGATTGTGGACGAAGAAGATTTGCCCACCGCGGTTGAGTTCCCGCATTACGGCATGGCGGATCATCTCGGGGTTGAATCGGGTCACCCGCGTTTCGACGGCCATCCGGTCTTCGGGGGGCGTTTCCAGGTTGGAAATATCGCGCAACCCGAGCAGGCCCATGTGGAGCGTTCGCGGGATGGGTGTGGCGGTCATGGTCAACACGTCGACCGTCTGGCGCAGGGCTTTTAGCCGCTCCTTGACCTCGACGCCGAACCGCTGCTCCTCGTCGATGATGACCAGGCCCAGGTTGTGGAATTGCACGTCGCGCGAGGCCAGCCGGTGGGTGCCGATCACTACGTCGACCGAACCGAGGGCCAATTGCTTGACGATCTCCGTCTGTTGTTTCTTTGTGAGAAATCGTGACAAGGAAGCGATGTTGAAGGGGAATTCGGCCATCCGTTCGTTGAACGTGCGATGGTGTTGCTCGGCCAGGATGGTCGTCGGCACCAAGACGGCCACCTGGTACCCGGCGTCGATCGCCTTGAAGGCTGCCCGCATGGCCACTTCCGTCTTCCCGTAGCCCACGTCGCCGCACATCAGCCGATCCATCGGCCGGCTTCGGGCCATGTCGGTCTTGATCGATTCGATGGTGACCAGTTGGTCGGGCGTTTCCTGGTAGGGGAAGGAGGCGTCGAACTCGCATTGCCACTCGGTATCCACGTTAAAAGCGATGCCCGGTCGAGAAGCTCGGGTAGCCTGCAAATCGAGCATATCGGCCGCCATGTCGGTCACGGCTACTTCGACTTTCGCCTTCTGCCGGTCCCAGGCCTTGCCACCGATTCGAGCCAGCGTAGGCCGGGCCTTCGTGCCGCCGACGTACTTCTGCACCAACCCGATCTTCGAGCTGGGGACATAGATTTTCGTTCTCCCGCGGAATTCCAGCACCAGATGCTCTTCCACCTGGCCGCCCTTCTTCAGCAGTTCCATGCCCCGGTAGCGCGCTACGCCGTGGGCCACGTGGACCACCAAATCGCCTTCGCGCAGTTCGAGGAAGCTATCGATCACTCGACCCAACCGCCGGCGTGCCGGACGCCGCAGGTCGGTCCGGCAGAACAACTCGCCGCTGCTGATCAGCACGAGGTTTTCCGAGACCAGCCGGAATCCGCTCTTCAGCGTGCCGAGGGGAAAATGCAGGCGGCCCTCGCGAGCCAAGTTCGTGGTCGCAAACACATCGGCCAGCCGCTGGACCTCGGCCTCGGTCTGGGAGACCACGAACACTTCCTGGCCGGAACCGATCTGATCCAGCTCCTCGCGAACCCGGTTGATGTCGCCACTGAACCGTTCGACCGATTCGATCTTCAGTCGATGGGTCGTCTCGAACGATCCGGGCGCGACGGACGAGGCGGTTACCGACGGAAATTTCAGGATCCGCCGCATGGTTTCGCTCACGCTATGAAAATCCTGCGGCCGTTCGAGCCGTTCCAGGTAGTGTCGCCCCTGTTCCTCCAAGTCTCCCGGCTCGACCAGCAGAAACCAGCTTTCCGGCGGCAAGTACTCGGTCAGATGGGCCCGGTCCTGGAAGTCCGGCTCCAGCGTGGTGACGTCCACCGATTGAAGTTCCCCAAGGCTGCGCTGGCTCGATAGGTCGAAACGCCGGATCGATTCGATCTCGTCGCCAAACAGTTCGACGCGGACCGGGTCGTACCAGTCGGGGGCAAACAGATCGACGATCCCGCCGCGGACCGAGAATTCGCCCGGCAGTTCGACCGCCGACGTGTTGTGAAACCCGCCGCGTACGAGCCACTCGGCCAGTTCCTCGACGGCCACTTCCTGGCCCGTTCTTAGCGAACGCGTGTATTGGGCCAACGACTCTCGGCCCGGGACCGGCTGCAAGAGGCTTTGGATGCTCGTAGCGATCAGCGTGGGCGCCTCGGGGCCGCCGAGCAGCTTCATCAGCCGTACCCGATCGCCGAACACCTCGTCGTGGATCACCCGTTCGCTGGGTAACGATTCCCAGGCGGGAAAGCGTTCCGGGGTAATCGGCGTGAACAATCGCAAGTCGTCGACCAGATCGTCGATGTCGTCGATCTGCGGACAGACGACCACCAGCGTATCGCGAACTTCGGAAGCCAAGGCGGCGGCGGCCAGCGCGCACGACGATCCCCAGACTCCGTCGAGCGTTGCCGCATGGCCCCCTTGGAGACTCTCGACGACCTCGGCGAAACCGCTTTGACTTTTCAGACGCGAGGCCAACTGAAGCAGCCGGTCCGACGCGCTTGTTGCCGTGGCAGCGTTAGCCATCATCTGCCCGCATTCTAGCAACCCCTTGAAAATGTGCCAACACAAGCCGGGTGGTCGCAGGCGGGAGATCCCAAGGCTAAAATGACGTTATGGCCCAGTCTCGATTGCGCAAAGCTCTGGAATTCGTGATGGATTTACCCAGTTGGGGGCTGATTCGAGTGGTCGGCTTATACCGTCTGCTGTTGAGCCCATTGCTGGGACATCATTGCCGTTTTCAGCCGACTTGCAGCGTCTATTTCATCGAGTCGGTGTCGAAGTACGGGGCCATTCGCGGCACATGGCGGGGTATCCGGCGAATATGCCGCTGCCATCCCTGGCATCCGGGGGGATACGACCCACCGTAGTGTGCCATCAAATCCCCGTTTAGCGCTCCCCGTTTAGCGGTCGGGCTTGCCCGACGTTTTTTGCGGGAAGTTGACGCTCCGCTCCGTCAGAAAAACGTCGGGCAAGCCCGACCGCTAAACGACGCGCCCTGATGGATATGCTGCTAGAGCGCCCAGACCTCCCACTTTCACTTCTTGTTAACTCCATTCACCTTGACTGTGGGCGGGGAAGTGGCTATTGTTCGGGCCCTTATCACCTTTTCCCGACGATCGGCGGCAGGTCGCTCGTCCTCCTCTCTTGTCTTATCTGTCTTGTCGCAAAGACCATTGGGCGATATGCCATGGAGTGCACGGAAGCATGAAATCCAAGTTGGCCTGGTTTTGCTTAGGTTTAATGATCTGCGGTGGTTGCTCGTCCTGGGACGTACTGAACGTCCGCTCGCAGAGTCCGGATGAGCTGTCGCAGGGCAGATCGCGATCACGTTTCGTCGGCGACCTGGCCGGTCCGCTGGGGATGTGTATTCGTCCGGCCCAAATCGAGGCCGTGGGATTGATCACCGGGTTGAAGGGGACCGGCGGCGATCCGGCGCCGTCGAAGCGCCGATCCGTGCTGATCGATCAGATGCAGACCCGCGACGTGAACAAGCCGAACCAGGTCTTGGCATCCTCCGACACGGCCATGGTAATGATCCGCGGCGTGTTACGTCCCGGCATTCAGAAAGGCGACCGTTTCGACGTCGAAGTCCGCGTTCTCGCGAGCAGCGACACGACCAGTCTTCGCGGTGGGTATCTGTTGGAAACTCGGCTGAAAGAGATGGCCCTATTGAACAATCGTTTCCATGAAGGACACACCTGGGGATTGGTCGAAGGCCCGGTGATGATCGATCCGAACGCCAAGGAGCGTGACAAGGGCGTGCTGTTGGGGCGTGGGCGGATCCTTGGCGGCGGCGTGGCCTTGAAGTCGAGGTCTTTGAAACTTCGCCTGCGAAGCGGCAAGCAGAGCGCCAGCAACAGTGCCCGGGTCGCCAACGCCATCAACAAACGTTTCCACACGTTTCGCCAAGGCGTGAAGGTTGGCGTGGCCAAGGCACGCACCGACAAGTCGATCGACTTGCTCGTGCATCCGAGATACAAGAACAACATTGCGAGATACTTGCGCGTGCTTCGGGCCGTCGCGCTGCACGAGTCGGCGGCCGGACGCATAGAGCGAGTCCACAAGCTCAGAGACCGCCTGCTCGATCCGATCACGTCGTCCGATGCCGCGCTGGAGCTCGAGGCGATCGGCAAGGACGGCATCGACGTGTTGAAAGAGGGCGTCGAAACCGATGATCCCGAGGTGCGTTTCCATGCGGCCGAGGCTTTGGCTTACCTCGACCAGCGCGTGGCGGCCGAACCGTTGGGTGAAGCCGCGCGAAACGAACCGGCCTTTCGCGTGTTCGCCTTGACGGCCCTGAGTGCGATGGACGACTTCCTGGCCTACGAGCAACTTCGCAATTTGTTGTCAGTTTCCAGCGCCGAAACCCGCTACGGCGCATTCCGCGCACTGTGGGCGATGAACCCGAACGATCCGTTGGTCTTGGGAGAACAACTCGGCGGCAAGTTCAGCTATCACGTGCTCGGGACGACCGAGACGCCCATGATTCACGTTTCGCGGAGCCGCCGAGCCGAAATCGTGTTGTTCGGCGAAGATCAACACTTCCTAACGCCGCTGGCGGTCAATGCGGGCAATCAGGTGATGGTCACCGGCCGTGACGGCAGTGAGATCACGGTGAGCAAATACGCGGTGGGTCAACAGGACCAAAAGCGTCTGGTCTCGACCAAGGTGGACGAGGTGATCCGTGCGATCGTCGACCTGGGCGGAACCTACCCCGACGTGGTCCAGGCCCTGCAAGAGGCTAAGGCGGCCGGAGCTCTCACCAGCCGGCTGGAGGTCGACGCGTTGCCCCAGGCCGGTCGGACCTACGATCGGATGGGACCGGAGGGTGAAGATTCCGACACGGACGATCTGGTTCGCCGACCAGGCAAGCCGTTGCCGGATCTATTCCGCACGTGGGGGGGTAAGCGAAGCAAGAAAAAGGAGCCCAGCGAGGCCGCGCCCGGCAAAACTACGTCAAAAACGGCCGAATCCGACCGCAAGCCGCAGCCATGGTCCCGCTTCTTTGCTAAGATAGGGAGACACGAACCGGAGTAACCCCACTTCGGTATAGGACTCACCCACCCCACTAAAGTCTTGCCCTCAACTCGCTCGTCCCATGCTCAAGGCCCTCGAACTGGTCGGTTTTAAGAGCTTCGCCGACAAGACTCGATTCGAGTTCCCGGCCGGTATCACGGTGGTCGTGGGCCCGAACGGCTCGGGTAAGTCGAACATTGTCGACGCGATCAAGTGGGTGCTGGGCGAGCAGAGTGTGAAGAGTCTCCGCGGCAAGGAGATGACCGACGTGATTTTCAACGGCTCGGGGAGCCGTCGGGCGATGAATTCGGCCGAGATCACGGTGACCTTCGACAACTCGAACCATCTATTCCCCGTCGATTCGCCCGAGGTCCACTTTACCCGCCGTGTTTTTCGTAGCGGCGAGGGCGAGTACCTGATCAACCGCAATCCGGCCCGGCTGCGCGACATCCGCGACATGCTCTCCGGCACCGGCATGGGGACCCACGCCTACAGCGTGATCGAGCAGGGGAAAGTCGACATCCTCTTGCAGTCCTCACCGCGAGACCGCCGGTTGATCTTCGAGGAAGCGGCCGGGATCAGTCGGTTCAAGGCCAAGAAGATCGAGGCCCTGCGACGTTTGGAGCGCGTCGACCAGAACCTCTTGCGGCTTTCGGACATTGTCGACGAGGTGGAGAGTCGCTTGCGTAGCGTGCGGATGCAGGCCGGAAAAGCTCGGCGTTACAAGGAGCATGCAGATCGGCTTCAGGAGCTGCGCACGCAGGTGGGATTGGTCGATTGGCGACGGCTGAGCGAGAAGCTGGCCAAATTCGAGACGGAACTCGACTCGCTTGCCGAGCAACGCGATGGGGCCGCGGCCGAGGTGGAAGCCGCGGGAGCCCAATTGCTTGAAACAGAAAACGGGATCGGAGACGTTACCGAGGCCATTCGCCAATCGGAAGGTCGGATTGCGGCCAATCGGGAACGGATTGCAACCCACGAGTCGACGATCGAACATGAGCGTCGTCGCAGTCGCGATTTGGAACAGGAAATCGCCCGGCAACGCCGGCAGTTGGTGGCCATGAACACCCGAGCCGGCGATCTTCGACAGCAGCTTGAAGATACGCGTCAAGCCGTGCAAGAGGCGGAAGAGCAACATCGGCAAGTTGGTGTTCATTTGGTCGAGGGCGAGCGTGAACTGACCGGCGTGATGAGCGAGTTGGATCGCGTCCGCGGCGAAAACGAGCAGCGTCGCGCGGCCTACATGGAGCAGATGCGAGCGGCCGCCACGCTGGGGAACGAAAGCAGCGCCCTGCAGAGCCAGGTGGCTGCCGCCTCGTCGGCTCGTCGGCGGACCGAGCAACGCTTGGCCGAGTTGGAAAGCCAGATCGACGCCACCACGGCCGAGTTGGACGACCTGCGGCGGCGGCTGGAACAACTTGTCCAGGAAGCCGACCGGTGCGAGGAAGCGGTTGCCCAGGCCAAGGCGCGACTGGCCGAGGGGCAAGAACAATTCACCGCCAATCGAGACGAACTGGTCGAGTTGAAGCGGCGACAAACGGGCACGGCCGAGCGGATCTCGGTGCTCGAAGATCTCGAACGACGCCAGGAAGGGCTCAGCGCCGGCGTGAAAGAGGTCTTGGCCGCAGCCAACGAGCCGGGCGACGGGCCCTATCGGGAAGTCCGCGGGTTGGTAGCCGACCTGCTGAACGTGAGCGTGGAAATTGCCCCGCTGGTCGACGTGGCCTTGGGACCAACCGCCCAATACGTGGTCGTCTCACCGGGCGGATCGTTGTTGGATCACGTGAAGGAGCAGTCGCAGCAACTGGCCGGCCGGGTGGGATTCATCTGGTTGGACCCCTCCGAAGAACGGCCCGAAGGTGAACTGGATTTAGAAGGTCGGCCCGGTGTGCTGGGTCGTGCCGACCGGTTCGTCGAAACCGACCCGCGTTACGCCGCCTTGGCCGAACGCTTGCTAGGGCGCACCTGGATCGTCGAGAAGCTCAGCCACGCCATCGATTTGGCCGAGTCGGTCGGGCTGAGCGTGAGTTTCGTGACCCTGGCCGGCGAGTTGCTGGCTGCCGACGGCACCTTGGTCGTCGGGCCGCGGCATGGTTCGGCGGGCCTGATCTCGCGACGCAGTCAACTTCGAGCGTTGAAGGAACAGGCCGTCGAGTTGCAGGAGAAAATCGATCAGGCCGAAGAAGTGGCGCAGCGGTTGACCCGACAAATCGACGAACAGTCGCAACACCTCGAAGCCCGCATGGCCGAACAACGTCAGTCCGCCGACACCTTGGCCGAACATCGGTTCGAAATCATCGCGGCCGAGCAACGACGGAGCCAGTTCGATCAACAGCGCAGCGTGCTGGAGGGGGAGTTGCAGGCCGCCGTGACCCAACACGAATCGGCTTCCGGCAAACTGGCCGAGGCTCAAGCGAAGCGAAAACAGATCGATTACGATCTGGCCGAGACGGAAACCCAACTGGCGCAACTGGACGAGCAACTCAATCGGCTCGATAGTCAGCGACAGGTCCACGGCCGAGAAACGACGCAAACGAAGGTCGAATTGGCCAAGAGCGAAGAGCGGTTGCGCAACCTCCACGCCCGCATGCGACAGTTCGAGGAGGGCCGGCAAGAGCGACACCGGGCGATTTCCGATACTCGCGAGCAACTCGCCCAAAGCATCCAGCGAGCCGACCAATCGCGACGAAGCATCTTACACTGCGAATCGGAGGTCGCACAGCTCTACCTGCACAAGGAACGGTATGCGGACCATACGGTCGAGTTGATCAACCGCCGCGAATTGTTGCACAGCCAGCGGGCCGAACTGAGCACGGGCGTCCAGAAGATCCAGTCGAAGATCCACAAGATCGAAGAGAAGATTCATGCCGGGGAGTTGGCCGCCAGCGAAGTCCGCCACGACCGCAACGGCCTGGCCGACCGATTGCGCGAAGACTATGAGATCGAGCTGGCCGAGTTGGAACAAAAGCCGACCGACGAGGAACAGCACCAACGCGAGGAAGTTCAGCAGGAAATCGACGAACTCCGACAGAAGATCGGCAATATCGGCCACGTGAATCTCGACGCCCTGGAAGAACTCGATGAACTCGAAGGGCGGCACGGCAACTTGTCCAGCCAGTACAGCGACCTGATCGAGGCCAAAACGTCGCTCGAAAAGATCATCGACCGAATCAACATCGATAGCCGGCGTCTGTTCTCCGAGACGCTGGAGACGGTCCGGGGGCACTTCCAGTCGCTGTTTCGCGACCTGTTCGGCGGGGGGCACGCCGACATCGTGCTGGAGGAAGACGTCGACATCCTGGAAAGCGGCATCGAGATCGTGGCCCGCCCGCCGGGCAAGGAACCGCGGAGCATCTCGCTGCTGAGCGGCGGCGAGAAGACGCTCACCTGTGTGGCCCTGCTGTTGGCCATTTTCCGCAGCCGCCCCAGCCCATTTTGCGTGCTTGATGAGGTCGATGCCGCGTTGGACGAGGCCAATATCGACCGCTTCACTAAGGTCCTGCGCGACTTTCTCGCCTGGACGCAGTTCATCATCGTCACCCACTCGAAGAAGACGATGACTCACGCCGACTCGATCTACGGGGTCACGATGCAGGAGTCGGGTGTGTCGAAGCAGGTCTCGGTCCGCTTCGAGGACGTCAGTGAAGACGGCCACATCAGCCAAGAGCGTCTCGACGCCGAGCCGGAGTCTGAAGAGCCCGAAGTCCCGGAACCTGGAGTCGACGACGAGACCCAAGCGGCCTGACGGGAATCGGCAAACATCGGCCGGCGACTGCTTGAGGCAAGATATCGGTCTGGTTGCCACGCTCTGAGCGAGGAAAGGGGGTAGGGTTCAGGGTTCAGAATCTCGGGACACACGCGGAATCCAAGTGCTGAACCCTGAACCCCGAACCCTCTTTACCGAGTTTCAACTCCGGCGCGCTGAGACTACCCCGGGCATTCCACCCAGTCGCGGGGGTTCGCTGGCTTGGCGCAGGGATAGAATGCTTTAGAGGGACAGATGCCTCTTTGGACTTGCCGTCGGATGTGCAAGCCCAGCAGACCGGAGGCTGAGAACGTTAAAGGTTATGTATCTTCTCTGGGCGGCTAGGATCTGTTGTTGCCGCAGTCGGGTGGACATATTTAGCGGATTTCTTTTGCGAGGATTTCTTTCCGTTTGCGAGTGGGTACGGAGGACGGATCCGATTGACGTAACGATGGATGTCATAAAGGTTTGGGACACGAGCAGCGTTAGAATTGACATGTCTGATACGCTCCTTAGCGATGTTACAATCGGTCTGGTCGCTACGACCTGAGAAAGTTTCTAAAGTCTTACCCCAAGCTGAGGCGAAGAAAATTATCGGAAGGCTCGATCCAAGGCCGAGTTACCGTATTAACTCGACCGCTTACGGAGCGGGCCCCAGGGGGGGAACTTGCCTTATAGGTCATGCCTTAACGGTTCATCGCGGCGGTTCGTGGTGAACGGTTCGCTTGTCTCTCCTCCCGACCTGTCGTTTACCGGATTTGTGCTGGGATTTCGTGGAATCCGTAATAGGTTAGTTGGAACGCACCTTCTCTATTTTACGGATTTTCCCTGGCTTCCGGTTGCCCAGGTTGCCGATGTGATTAGTACGGCGCGGATCAGAGGGAGCTGAACCACAGCCAGCAGAAGCATGTTATGTAAAGCCCCGACCCAGATGTCAGCGGACAGCCGGTCACCCAATCGCCGGCTCGACAAGAGCGAACGGCAAAACTCCGCGGGCAAGGGGCGATGAAGTTTGGACGCGAACCGAGGGTTCCGGCCAGACACAACAAAAACCAATGTGAACAATATCGGAGAGCCTGCGATGAAGGTCTTCACAACTGGTCAGGTCGCCAAAATCTGCAAGGTGGCCCCCCGCACGGTGAGTAAGTGGTTCGACTCGGGCCGGCTGAAGGGATATCGTATTCCCGGATCCCAGGACCGACGTATTCCCAGAGAGTACCTGATTAAGTTTCTCAAAGAGCACGGGATGCCACTGGGTGATTTGGAAGATGAGGCCATGGCAAAGGTGCTCATCGTCGCCCAGGATCAGGTCCTCATTGAAAACCTCAGGCGTGAACTGCCTGTGGAACGCTCCTTCAAGGTGGGCGTGGCCGCAAGCGGGTTCGACGCCGGAATCCAAGCCGAGAGTTTCCACCCCGACTGTATTATTGTGGATTTCTCGATTGGACGCACCGAAGCGTTGCAAATCTGTCAAAATCTCCGTCGCAACAGCGAGTTCTCAGAAGTCATTCTGATTGCTCTGCTGCCCGACGACGGCAGTTCGACCAGCTTCGATCGGTCGACGATCAACGAAACCTTCAAGAAGCCGTTCGACGCGGCCTTGTTGGCCGAGCGTTTGCGAACGCTCATTGGGGCCAAGAAAGAACTCGTCTAGGGTCGGTCGTCCAAACACCGATCTTAGTGCGTTTTATTGATCCAATCGCCGATTCATTCAACCCGTCGCGGATTGACCCCCGCGGCGGATATTTTTTTCTTGGTACCCCGAAATCCGCCCCTCTGGGTGGTATGCGCCGGTCGTGGGGCCGGACATTCAGTGGTTTCGCGGTGCCGGCAGGTTCCGTCTGGCGATGTGTAACCGACGGCGATCGCCATTTACCCCTCGACGTCAGCCCCCAGTCCATTAAAATGATAGTCCATTAAAATGACGTTCTGGGCAGGTCCACCCCCGTCCCGCAATCCACACGTAACTGATCAATGAATCAACTGAGCCATTTTGACGCCCGAGGGGCCAGCCGCATGGTGGACGTCGGCGAGAAGGCTGTGACCGTCCGCGAGGCCCGGGCAAGCGGTCGAGTCCGGATGCGGCCCGAGACACTGGCCTTGGTTCGCGATCGGAAGGTGGCCAAGGGAGACGTGATGGAAGTTGCTCGATTGGCCGGGATCATGGCGGCAAAGCGTACTTGGGAATTGATTCCCCTGTGCCACCCGTTGCCGCTGGACGCGGTGGAAATTGCGTTCGATTTTCCCGACGAGTCATCGATTGCCGTCGAGGCCACGGCCAAGGCAACGGCTCGGACGGGCGTGGAGATGGAGGCCCTAGTTGCGGTCAGCACGGCCGCCTTGACAATCTATGATATGTGCAAGTCCGTGGATCGGGCGATGGTCATCGAGCACATCCGGCTGGAAGAGAAATCAGGAGGAAAGAGTGGGCATTTTGTCAGAAGCTCATTGCAAGACTCGGGATAGCAAGGCGGTTCCCGGCCCTTCCGGCGACGGCCAACTCGCCAACGCGGCACTGAAGCAGGCGATCGAAGATCGTTCCGCCATCCCCGACGCTCTGAAATCCCTCTACGCGCCCGTGCGCCAGCAACTCGATCAGGTCGAAGGGATTCTGCGGGAACAGTTGCACAGCGAACATCCCTTTGTCGATCGGCTGGTGAAACACGGTTTTCGGCTGGGTGGGAAACGGATGCGACCGGCCTTGGTGTTGCTCTCGGCGAAAGCCAGCGGACAACTCAAGCCCGAACACCCCATCTTGGCGGCCGTGGTCGAAATGATCCACACCGCCACGCTGATCCACGACGACGTGCTCGATGAAGCGGCTCTGCGACGCCATCTCGACACGGTCAACGCCCGATGGAATAACGAGACAAGCATCTTGCTGGGTGACTACCTGTTTACCCGATCGATCTGCATGGCCAGTGCGCTGGAGGACCCGTTCGCATGCCGGGCCGTCGGCGAAGCGGCTCGCACGATGTGCGAGGGTGAGTTGCGGCAAGTCGGAAGCCGCGGCAACTACGAACTCTCCGAAGAGGATTACCTGGCCATCATCAGCGACAAGACGGCCGCCTTGACCGCCTGTTGTTGCCGGCTAGGAGCCCATTATGCGGGAGCCGACCAGCAGGTGTGCGAGGTTTTCGAGCGGTTCGGACGCTGTTTGGGGATCGCCTTCCAAATTGCCGACGACCTGCTCGACATGCTCGGCGACGAGGGCCTGACCGGCAAGTCGTTGGGAACCGATCTGGCCAAACAGAAACCGACCTTGCCGCTGATTCGGCTGCTGAGCCAACTCGACCAGTCGCAACAGACCGAAGTACAGTCCATTCTCTCGGCCTCGGGCAACCACCACCACGAAGCCCTGCGTCCTTGGTTCGAGCGTTTCGACGCGATTGCCTATTCGCGCGACAAGGCCATCTCTTTCGTCGGGCTAGCCCGCGATGCGTTGGACGAATTGCCCGCAAACGAAACGTGCGATGCCCTCAAGCAGCTAACCGATTTCGTCATCGCACGCAAGCAGTAGGTGGCGCCCAGCGGCTCAGTCAAGAGGCGTGTGCCACTGCTTCGCAGAAGCAGTGCCGTCTGTGTTCTTCGGGAAAGACACTGCTTCTGCGAAGCAGTGGCACACCAGCGGTCGACGGTTCGGCTTGACGTCAAACCCGCAGCACGTCGGCCCGGGCTTCGATCTCTCGGCGTGGGACCAGCCGACCGCGACCCGCGCCGGGACACGCTTCGCACGTTTCTTCCCAGGTCTCGAGCGAGCGAAGGTTGGATTGCCAAAACGGCCAGGTTCGACACTGACGCGGGCGAACTTTATAGACTTCGCAACTCCGGTTTTCGGGGTCGAAGAAGACGCAATCTCCGTTGGGGAATTCGACCAGGCTGCGCCGGATGCCGACCCGGCGGGTGTGTTTCTCTTCGAACGCGTCGATGTCCAGCCCGACCGCCGCGGCCAAAGCCTCGATTTCCGCCTTATTAACCCAAACATACCCCGGCGTCCCCGTGCAGCAGCCGCCGCAGCCGGCGCATCGGAATCGAAGACCCTCGTAATACCAGGTTCGCTTGGCCATGATTGTGGTCGAGTGGGATCGTGAAGGATCTAAGCCGGCCGAGTGGCCCAGGGCCGTTGCCTGCGCAATGGACGCATCCGGTTCCTCAAGTTACACCTTATGGTACACCGAATGAACTACGACCGCAATTCCCGGACAGCCTTACTTAGTTGCCCCAAAGCTTTTTCAGAGCTTCGCTCCGGGAGTCGTCTTTCGTGGCAAGCTTCGTGCTCGCGGCGTCGGCCTCGTACTCGTAAAGCCAATCGATTGCCGCCCTTCCAATCGGGTCGTTTAGCAGCGCGTCGTTTAGCAGCGCGTCGTTTAGCGGCTGGGCCCCGTCCATTGGAGAGTAGGGCCCAGCGTTCTTTGCTTCGGAGTTGACCACCGCCGCCGCGGCCGCCAAATCAATCAACTCCAACTCCGTGCCCGACCACGTTTGATTGTTCCGCGCAATCAGCACGTCGATCGTGTTGACCCGCCGGTCGCGGTTGAAATCGTAGACGTTGCCGATCGTGGCCGGATCGAAGAAAGGCTGCGGGTTCTGGCGCGTCGTGAGCACGTCGGTGGCGTCGACCCTCGCGTCGGTCGGCGAGTTGCCCGTCTCGCCGGGGGTGTTGCCTAAGTAAAATACGTCGGCGGCCGGCAGGTCCGTGTTCGGCGTAACCAACATGGTCACCTCGAGCCACGTGCCCCGGATCGCGCCGTCCGGCCAGATCAATGTGATCTGGCTCGTGCCGCCGAGATCGGTCGTTACGCCGACACTGCCGGGCGCCGGGGCATCGAGCCAATTGCCCGGCGTGTTGTCGTTGCCGAGCTTGAACGTGAAATCGCTGGCGTCGATCGCCCCGGG